>Ga0207661_10000016_pt1 | contig 305159 bp, 270 predicted proteins | sample KBSC713LmetaG_FD_184337 | JGI IMG/M metagenome (GOLD analysis project Ga0207661, IMG submission 184337) | Corn rhizosphere microbial communities from Kellogg Biological Station, Michigan, USA - KBS C7.1-3L metaG (SPAdes) (version 2) | ecosystem: Host-associated > Plants > Roots > Rhizosphere ...
AGACGGACGGCTTCGACTTCTCCACTGTCCCGACGGCCTCGTCGCTCCTGCGATCTCACCTGACACTATAGAGGGTTTTCATCATCTTCGGTGGGCCGAAGGCCCATACCCAACAGACGGAACGTTTCCGCTGTCCCCGGCCTCTCCTACGCAGCCTTCCCCAACAACACGATCCCCAAACGGGTCACCATCGACGACAGCGTTTTCGCCAACGCCTGCGCGTCGGGAGCGCCCGGCGCGGCGGCGCGGACGTCCTGGAGGAGGGTCTCGAAACGGCGATTCAGCTCGCCCAGCGGATCGGGCGGCGGCGGCTTCTTGACGCCGGCCTCACGGCGAAGTCCGGCGACCGCCGCTCTGACCGCCGGCGCGTTCTTCGGCGCGAGTTCGATCGTCTCTCCTTTATATTCGAGTACGCCGTCGTGGACCGCCGGCGCGATCGCCCGGTAAACGTCCGCGGAGATTCGAGTCAATTGCGACACGGCGAAGTACTTCGGCCCGAACTCGTCGAGCAGCCGGATGATGTGGTCCGCATGCGTACCGCTCATGCCCAGGTATTTCGGACAGAACTCCTTCCAAGCCGGCGCGCAGTTCAGATACAGCTTCTCTTCCCGAATCCGGCGAAGAGTCTCGGCCTGTGCCGCCGAACAGCGGCCCGCGACCAACCCAAACGCATGCTGCTGTCCAAGGGCCACCCCAAGCTGCAGCATCTCTTTTTCTTCCATATCGACTCCTACGGCAGCGACTGCTGTCGCGGCCTAGTTCCAAGTTATTGATTTTAAAGTGGAATGGAGCTATTCCGGGACAACAGTGATGTCGCGGAACGCCTTTTTCCCGTGGACCATGAAAGCACGCGGGCGCCGCCGTCCTGCCAGGTGCCCTCGTAGACCATTGAAAACGCTTGGAAGAAATCCAATAATTTTTGGCACAGATAAAGGTTTGCTCAATCGTGGCGCGGTGAAGCCGAGGGAAAGCGGACCCTCGGGGCGCGATTGAGGAAACCGCGCTGTGAGTCCTGTCGGGCACGAGTGCTGCGGTTCCAGACGTCACCCTGAGGCGCCAATTTATGAGTGGCGCGGCATCGGGCGCCGGCGGTTAGTGAACGGTTTGGCGACTACGGGGCCAGATGGATTTGCCCAGTTTTTGACAACGCCGTCGGCCGGAACTGCTCGGTGAGACAATCTGCGTGATGCACGTACGCGCAGCTTTAACGTCAGCCGTGAGTGCGCTCTTGCTGACCGGAACGATAGTCCAAGCGGTGTGTCTGAACGGCCATCCGTCTGTTGCCGAGGAATACGAGGCAGCTAAAGCAGTGGTCGCTGCGACTGTTGTCGCCGAACGGCTGATTCCGTCAGCGGAAGCTGACTTCTACGACGGCACGCTTTATCGCATCCGCGTCGATAAAACACTTCGCGGGAGCGTGGGCGATTCAGCCGAGATCTTCAGCGAGAATTCGTCTGGCCGATTTCCGATGGCGGTCGGGGCCAAGTACCTGCTGTTCATACATACGGGAAGTGCGGGGATGCGGGTGGACTACTGCGGCAACTCCGGCTTGGTGCCAAAGCGCATGAAGGAACTGAAGCAGGTCGAACGACTCGCCGCGAAGCGGTGAGTGCGGGTAGTTTCCGACAACGCCGTCTGAACTTACGTGTATCGTCAGCAATAGTGGTAACGTCCTGCATAGGAGCGGTCAGAAGACGTGTTTGGGAGCGATGATAAGAGGCTTCGTAGTAAGCGTTTGACGTTGGCCATCATGGTGCTGATTCTTTCCGGCATGCTGTTCTGGCCGACACTGAGAGCGGTTCCGGGGCTTGTTCTGCGTACGCGAGTGGTTGACAACGGATCGGTTCAACTCCGCGTTGTGCCGGGTTGGTTCGTTCGGGTGGATCAATCCACAATCAAGGCTTCAAAGCCATGCTGGACGGTCTTCTGCTCAGTGCCGAGGCCCTTCATGAGAGTTAAGCTTGAAGCCGCACTCGCTGGATCTGTTGGCTGGAATGGCGCGGCTACAGAGACGTTCAATGGTCGTGGGTTCGCGGTGAACGGCAGCCGAACCATTGAAGTAGAAAGCGGCAAGATCGAGTGCGTGGAGGCGTCTCTCGCGTCTCTTCCGCAGACACTTTGGAGCAATTGCCTCGGCGTTCAGTCGGGAGTGGTCGCTGTATTCGAGGGGGACACGTCCAGCCTCCGCGATTTCTACTCGATGGTGGAGACTGCCAACCGTAGCGCATCCAAGAGAACGAGAAGTGCAGGCAGCGGACGTTAGGCGTTATCGGAAACTGGGATGTTGCCACTTTGACGCAACACGCCCGACCTGTTGAAGTGCTCCGTCCTGGATCGTCGGCGACTCGGACAGGGCGGACGTTCAGCGGATAGTTAACGGTGCGAATTTCAGGCTGACCAAAAACGGTCCGCCCCTAAAACGCGAACCCGAAGCGCACGATCGCGCTCCGCGGCTGGAGAAAGTGCGTGCCGCTGAAGGTGGACAGGAAAGTTGTGCAGCCAATGAGCAGAACGCCCCAAAGCGCGGAGCTGCGCGTTGGCGGAAAGACAGCACGACTTAACGACGAGTAGAGAAATCCGGCGCTACTTCGCCGGCTTGATCGCGAAGTCCCAGATCTGCATGTTCATCTTGCCCTCGGTGAACTCCACGACAGCGTATTCCCCTGGCGCAAAAGGCTGCTTGGGCCAGATCTTATATAGACCGTCGTGCGTGAGTTCCTGCTGGAAGATGTCGACGGGATCGCGCTCCTCCTCGATCTCCTTCGTGACGGGCGCGATGTTCAGACTCTCCACGATCCGGACCGCGCCCTTCGACGTGACCCGCAGGATCGCGAAGCGCTCCGTCTCCGAAAGTTGGAGGTAGAACTCCTGCTCCGGGTTACTGAAGACATGCTCGGAGTGCGCATCGTTCAGTTCGACCGTGGCGCGGCCGGATAGCACCGGGAGCGGCGAGAGCACCTTGAGGATCGACCGTCCCTTATTCGTGTGGACGGTGGACTCCGCCAGCTTCAGCGCCTTGGTCTCGGTCCCTTCGAGCCAGTAGACGCCGGGGTTCTGCGGGATGCGCATGACCACCTTCTGCAGGTCGCGCGCGGCCTTCTCCTCCTCGGAGAAGACTTTGGCGTCCTTCTCGAGTTCCGCCTGCCGCTGTTTCGCCTCGGACTCGGTGCGCTTGAGGTCGACCAGTTCCTTGGGAATCTCCTCCCAATCGCTGCGTTCGATCGAGTAGTAGCGTACACGATCGCTTTCGAGCTTGTATTCGCGGACGAGCTGATAGCTGCCGTCGTTGAGGTAGAGCTTGACGTTGGCCGCCCAGGCAGCCACCGCCAGCGCGAGCAGAGCAAAGATTCGCCGGCCCATAATCTCTATCGACTACTGTACCGCCGGGAAGGTTCCGGGAAAACACGCTTGCCCAACAGAGCCGCGCACGATAGTAAGCGGTTGTCACTTCTTACGCCGAATTATCGTCGCCGCGTCACGGCGGTCCGGCAGTATCGGTGGTCCCGGCAACCGCTTACTTCGTGCGCGGCTCTGTTTCGGCGCTCGACGTTTGCTAAACCGAAACCGGACGCCGCGCCTTCAGCGCCTTGGCGACCGCGTCCGCCAACTGTGACGCGGTGTACGGCTTTTGCAGGAACGCGACCGCTCCCGGGCCGAAGCGCTCGCGCGCCTCGCGCTCCCCATAACCGCTCGAGCAGATCACCAGGATGTCGCGATAGCGGGAGCGGACCGCGGCCAGCGTCGCATCGCCCGACAGCACCGGCATGGCGAGATCGAGCAGCAGGAGATCGACCGCGGCGTTGTGGTCCTGCAGCCAATCGAGTGCGGCCTGTCCATGTTCGACGGCGGCGACCGAGAACCCCTGCCGCGCGAGCGTCGCCTGCGCCATCTGCCGCACCGAGGGCTCGTCGTCGACGATCAGGATGCGTCCGGCGAGCGGTCCCGCATGGGCGGCCGGCAGACGCGGCGCGCGGGCCGGGTGCGCGGCAGGCGGAAACAGCACCGTGAAGGTCGAGCCTTCCCCGGGCCGGCTCTCGACATGAATCCCCGCGTGGTGCGCGCGCAGGATACCGAGCGCCGCCGCCAGCCCCAGCCCGCGGCCCGTGAACTTCGTCGTGAAGAACGGATCGAAGATGCGATCCAGCGTGGCGCGATCCATGCCGCACCCGCTATCGCGCACCCGCAGGACCACGAACGACCCCGGCGCGAGTTCTCCCGCGGTCAGATTTTGCAGCGCGGCAGCGGACCATTCCTCGACGCCCGTCGTCACCTCAACCTTTCCGGCCGCCGGGTCGACGGCCTCCGCCGCGTTGAGGATCAGATTCATCGCAAGCTGCTGCAATTGTCCGGCGTCCGCGTCGATGGCCGGCAGGTCCGCGCCGAGCGATAGGCGGAGGTCCACGTGCTTCGGCAGCGCGGCGCTGGTGAGCTTGGTGATTTGCCGGATCTGCGCGGAGAGGTCGAGCGGCGCGATCAGGAACTGTCCACGGCCCGCATACGCGAGCATCTGGCGCGTCAGTTGCGCGGCGCGCTCGCCCGCCTGCACGATGCTGTTCAGCGCCTCCCAAGTCGGCGACGCTTCGGGCACATCCTGTTGCAACAGACTGGCGTGGCCGAGAATCCCGACCAGCAGGTTATTGAAGTCGTGGGCGATGCCGCCGGCGAGCACGCCCAAACTCTCGAGCTTCGCCGCTTCGCGGAGCTTCGCGTCCAGGCGCTGGCGCTCGGTGATGTCCGTGGCGATGGTGCAGAGGCCGTAGATCTGCCCGCCCGCTCCGCGCATCGGGAACTTGATCGAGAGATACGTGCGGACGACGTCGTCCAGCGTGGCGGTTTCCTCGAACTCCACCGGCACGCCGCGGCCGAGCACGATCGAGTCGTTATGCCGGAACGTCTCCGCCTGCCCGGCCGGGAAAATGTCGAAATCCGTCTTCCCCACCGTGTGTCCATGGGCCAGGTGGAAGAGGTCCTCGAAGCGCCGGTTCACCAGCAGGTATCGTCCGTCCATATCTTTCACGGAGATCACCGCGGTCGAGTTGTCGAGCACATCCTGCAGCCTCTCCTCGCTTTCGCGCAACGCGTCCTCGGCGAGCTTGCGCGCGGTGATATCGAGCATGACGCCGCTTAGGCGGTCGCCGTTCGCGTCCCGTAACACGCGGCCGCGGTCGATCATGCAGCGGATCGAGCCGTCCGGCATGCGCAGGCGGAACTCCACGTCCAGCTCCTCGCCGGTTTCGAGCGCGCGCTCGATGGCTTGGTGGACCCGGTCCCGGTCCTCGGGGTGGATCAGGCGGATGAAATCCCCCGGCGGCGCACCCGCCGCGATGCCGAGCTCGGCGTACATCTTTCCGGCGCGGGCGATGGCAGTTCCGCCGGGCGCACGCTCCCACGCGGCCATCCCGGCGGCGTCGAGAGCGAACAGCAGGCGGTCGCGCGTCTGCTTCAGCTCCTCGTGGGCGCGCTTCCGGTCCGTGACGTCGAGATAGACGCTGATGATCGCCTGGACCTCTCCCGTCTTGGGGTCGCGGACGTGGTCGGTCGAGACCAGCAGGTCGAGCGGCGTGCCGTCTTTGCGGACGCGCCGAATCTCGCGCTCCGAGAAGCCTTCGCCGCGGAGGTCCCGCTCGCGCATGGCGCGATGCTCGCCGAGTTTGTCCTCGGGGATGAACGGCAGAGGTCCGCCGAGAACTTCGTCCGGGCGCCAACCGAAGACGCGCTCGGCGGCGGCGTTCCACAGCGTGATCTTCCCTTCCGCAGTCAGGGCGATCACCGGCAGCGGCGACGAATGCAGCAGCGCGCCCAGCATCCCGTGCGCCTCCCGCACCTCCTCCTCCGCGAGCCGGCGGGCGGTGACATCGCGAGTGAAGCAGCGCGTATGCAGGAAGCGGCCGTCTCGCCAGCGTACGCTCGACGTGATGAGGGCGTGACAGACGCCGCCGTCCTTGCGCCGAAGCGGCGCCTCGTAGTCGTGCAGCGTCTCTCCCGCGGCGAGGGTGTTCAGGATATTCGCGATGGCGTGGCTGTCGGCGTGGAACTCCGAGATGTGGTGGCCAACATACTCGTCGCGATCGTAACCGAGGAGGTCGAGTTCCGCCTGGTTGGCCCACAGAATGGAGCCGTCCGCCGCCACCCAATGCATCGGCACGGCGGCGTTCTCGACGAAATCGGAAAGATCCTGTTCGCGTTCGCGGAGGCGCTGGACTTCGGCTTCCAATTCCGCGATTCGCCGCGCCGTGTCATCGCTCAAGACGCCTCATTATCGTATTGCGCAAACGCACGCCGCTCGCGGTCATATGCGGACGGATACGAGTCGAGCGTCGAGCGCCGCCCAATCGCCCGAGGAATCGACTGGCTGCCATTCCGGGGAGTCGCCGGGAGCGGCGATTTGGACGGAGAAGTCCTCGGGGGTGCGGACGAACCGCAGCAGCAGATCGGGCGTGGAAACCCGCGCGACCCCGTAGCCGAACGCACGGGGCTCGGAGTACTCGGAGTCGGGATTGGGGACAAGGCGCGCCGACCGCTCCGCGAACAGTCGCGGGAGGTTGGCTTCGAGATCCTTGCCGAGTTTGGCGTCCGCGAGTTTCGCGAAAAGTTGACCGACCACGGGGACAGTATACGGCGGCGGGGCTACTTGATTTCCGGGCTCGCCCCGGTCGCCGGGTCAGGTCCCCAGTTCTGATGGATCACTCCGTCCTCGTCGGTGTAGAAGGCCGACTTCAGCAGAAAACAGTGTTGCGCACCCTGAGAGTCCGCTGCCGCTCGCCGCTTCCGATTCAACGCGGAGGCGCGGAGATCGCGGAGCCCACGCGGAGAACTTCACTTCGTAATTCGTTCTCCTCCGCGTAATCTCCGCGTGCTCCGCGCCTCCGCGTTGAATCGACTTCCACGAGCACCACCGACGTTTCCACCTGACGCTCCGGAATCTTCCAGTACGTTCTCAGGAGCCGCTCCTTCTCCTCCTGGGACACGACGCGGAAGCCGTGCCGTTCGTAGAAACGGATTGCCCAAGTGGCTGCCGCCCACGTCCCGATCAGGATCGGGCGTGCGGTCAGCGTGCGCAGGTGACCGAGCAAATGCCCGCCGATGCCGCGGTGCTGGAAGCCGGTGCGCACGTAGGCGTGACGAATGAGCGTGACGTCCTGGACATCCTGAATGCCCATGACGCCGATGAGCGCGCCGTCATCCTCGTAGCCCCAGAAGGTGACGTCGTCCGCGATCTCGTGCCGCAGCTCGTCGCGGGTCATATACGGCGTCGACAGGCAGTCGGGCGGGATCACGCCGGCGTAGGCGGCCGCGCCGTCGTTGACGATGGAATCGATAGCGTCGAAGTCCGCGTCGGTGCAGGGGCGAATCATCGCGATCCAATATATCGGATCGGCCGCGAAAGTGGGGCGGGCAATCCTGCCAGGCAATCCTGCCCGTCCGCTATCGGAGACCCGCAGGAATCCGGGTCCAGGCAGGCGAACCGCCTGCCCCACCACGATTGGCCGCCCCACAGCGCGGAAGCTTACGCTTCGGACTTCGAGTAGTAGTAGGTGTACTTGCTGTACAGCTCGGATGCGCGGGCGCCGTTGGCGACGATGCCGAGCACGTTGTTTTCGCACAGCGACTGCATGGCGCGAGTCACGTTATCGAACGTGGTCGACCCGATCTTCACCACCAGGATGGTGCCGTCGGCCAGCGTGGCGAGCAGGTTCGCGTCCGCCGAGAACAGCAGCGGGGGGGTGTCGAAGATCGCCCAGTTGAAGGCGCGGGGCAACTCTTCGAAGAGCGCCTTGGCCTGCCGCATATTGAGCAGCTCGAGCGGGTTTTTCACCGGCGACCCGGCGGGCAGCAGGTAGAGGTTCATGCCCTCGAGGCGGCGCAGCGCCTGCGAGAACGTGCACTGGCCGGTGAGGTAGTCCGAGAGCCCCGGGGAGCGATCGAGCTGGAAGAGGCTGTGGACGATCGGGCGGCGCAAGTCGAAGTCGGCCAGCAGGACCGCGTTTTCGGCGAGGTGCGCCTGGGCCAGCGCCAGATTGACCGCGCTGAAGGTCTTACCCTCGGCCGGCGACGGGCTGGTGACGATGACGGTATGGAGCGGCTGCAGCGTCTGCAGGTGGTTCAGGCGCGTGCGGAGGGTTCGGAACTCCTCGGCGGGCGTCTCGTGCGAGTTGTTGAGATCCAGCAGGTGGGACTCGGCGGCGGGCTGAAACGGCACCAGCGCGACATCGGAAAGCATGCCGGGGTGAATGTTCAGCCGCAGGACGGGCGAAGAGCCCGCCGGCGCGACGGACTGGCCCGTATTGATCGAGGGCTGCCGCTGCTCCGGGGGCGCCGCGATCACGTCCTCGGTCGGTGGAATGATCTGGACTTCCTCCGCGGAAAGCGCGCTCTGCTCGGCGCGTCGTAATGCATCGTGTACTCGGCTCATGTGTTTGGAAACCTTCTGCTACTAAACTCCGGACATGCGATAGTACACGGCGCCGCCCATCAGGATCAACCCGATGAGCACGGCGCTGGACCATGCCAGCCACACCAGCCGCCGTTTGCGGCGCACCAGCAGTGCGTTCTCGAGCAGCGGGATGCTGCTCAGGACCGGCATGTTGGTGTAGGCGCGGACGTCCTTCAAATTCTTCAACGACGTGTTGCGGACTTCCTGAGCGGCAGCCAGCAGGATGCCGAGGCCGAGGCCCGCGGCAGTGCCGATGCCGGCCCAAGCCAGGCGGTTCGGCTCGGACGGCTGCTCCGGCAGAGTCGCAGGGTCGAGGACTTCGAGATTCTCGCCGGCCTTGTGCTCTTCCAGGCTCTGCGCGGTCTCGGAAGCGGTGTGCCGCTTCACCATCTCTTCATATTCCTGCTTGGCCAGGTTGAATTCGCGATTCATCGCGTTGTACTGCTGCTCGTTGAGCGGCGCGGCCTCCAGGCGGGCCTGGTAGGAGCCGATCATTTTCTCGAGCTCCACCCGCTGCTTATTCATGTCCTGGATTTCCATCTCTTTGGCGGTGAGACGGCCGCGCGTGCTCTCCTCCTGGGCCCTCAACCCGTCGATATGCTGCTGGACCGCGGGATTCGTCTGGACCTTGGCGGCAGTGGTGATCGCACCACCGGAGGTGGGCTGCTGCGTCAACTCGCGCTTTTCGAGATCGTCCCGATCCCTCTCCAGAGACTGGATCGAGGCTTCCAGAAGGCCGATGTCGGGGTGATTGGCGCCGTAGAGTTGCTTCTTCGCCGCGAGATCGGCGCGCGCGGACTGGATCTGGCCGTTCAACTGAATCAACCGCGGATTCTGTTGCACCGCCGTGGGCGCGTACGTCGTCGTGCCGGCGACCGTCTCCGTGAGGTTCACGGCGGCGGCGTTCTGCTCGTTCTTGTACATCTTCAGGTCGCTTTCGAGCAGCATCTTGTCCTGCATCGCGCGGTTGATCGCCTGATTGAGGCTCATCAACTGCATGCTGTAGGTCTGCTGGGCCTGCATGTTGGCGCTGGCCTGCTCCGGCAGCCGGCCCATATTCGCCTGCTTGAACTTGATGATGTCCTCGTCGAGCTTATCCATCCGCTCCTTGGCGGTCTTGAGCTCGTCGTTCAGGAAGTTCGTGGTCATGCTGGCCTGGTTGCGCTGCACGGTGACGTTGGTCTCCGTGAACTTCGTAACCAGCTCGCGCACGACGGCCTGGGCCTTGTACCGGTCCACGTAAGCGAATGAGATCGCGAACGCCGACGAGTACCGGCGCGCGCCGCTGGCGTCGGTGATCGGACTGATTTTGATGTACCGGTTCTTCATGTCCTGCACGATGTCTTCCATCGGCAGGCGATTGCGGTCCTTCTTGTAGAGGTCGAGCGAAGGCTTCTGAATCAGTTCCGCGAGACTGGTCCGGCTCAGGATCTCCGTCTGCAACTGTTGCAGCCGGTCGGCCATCTGGGTGGTGACCATCGTGGGCACGAGCTTGTCCGGGACCTGCTGCGGCGTGATGCGCATTACGGCCGTCGAGATATACGTGTCCGGCCAAAGAAACGCCACTACGGTCGCGATCACGAGGCCGGCAAATGTCGGTCCGATGATCCACGAGCGGTAGCGCCGCATCATGTCGATATAGTCCTCGACGTCCGGTGGACGCCGCGAAACGCTTTCAAAAGTGTGTGCTGGACCCATGCTGTATTTCTACTCCCTCCGCCTGAACTTCCAAACCTACTTCACGATGATGATGTCGCCCGGTTCCAGCAGAATGTTCTGATCCCGGTGTTTGCCCTTGAGATAATCGTTCCAGTTGAACTTGAGGATCTTGTCCCCGCGCATGATCTGAATGTTCTTCTTGTTGGCGAAATCCTTAAACCCGCCGGCGTTCACGAGCGCGTCCATGATGCGGGTCGGCGTGGTCAGGGGGAACGCGCCCGTCTTATTCACTTCGCCGTTGATCGAAAACTTCTTGCTCTGCACCCCGGTGACGGTGACGGTGACGGTAGGACGGGTGAGGATCTCCTTCTTCTTCAGGATGTCCTCGATGTCCTTGCCGAGCTGCTCGGGCGTGCGTCCGGCGGCGGCCACTTCACCGATGAGCGCGATCGAAATGCGGCCGTCGGGACGGACCAGCAAGGCGCCGGAAAGCCGGTCGTCGCCCCACACTTTGACCACAATCTGATCGTCGGGTCCCAGAACAAAGGTGCTGGTGTCGACCGCCACTCCTATGGGCGGTTGTCCAGGCAGGGTCGCGGGACCTGCCACTTTGGTCGGGTCCGTTGCCGGACTCATGTTGCCGGCGGGCGCCGGGAGAGCTTGTTGCTGCTGAACTTGGGGGGTGGGATCGTTTCCGGCTTGCGGCGAAATCATACCGCTGCACAAAACGGGTAGTGCCGCCAACGTCGCGGACCAAATTGCCATTCTCATCTAGTTCCTCTGGACTTCACTTCACCCGCCGGGCGGCAGGATTCTCTCTTACAGACTAGCGCCGTGAGGCTCCGTACAGTCATATAGTGTACAGCATCGGGGCATCGCTTCATCCCCGTTTGGACCGGTACTGGTTCTAGCGCCGGACCTTAAAAAGGGAGTACCTGGGTTCCATCGATTTGGCCAATTGGAACGCAGGTGAGCCATCCGGATACACTTCCGCATAGTGTATTTCTCCCAAAATGCGGAGAAGCCACGGGAATAGCCTTTGTAAGTGATAGATATTTCGGGGTATTCTGAAAAGAGAAGACCCGGTTTTTTACGGCATTAAAAGTGCTGTCCGGGCAACGGATCATTGTCTCGCTTTTCGGTCCCGGGCCGGCCATGTTTCAGGAACTGAAGTTCCAGCTATCGACAGCAATCTTGACGATCCTGACCCTTGCGGCCGGGGTGTCGGCTGTCGTCAATCTGGAAGAGCAGTACAACTTCCGGCTGCCCGACGATGGCATTATCTGGGCCGAGCGGTCGGGCGCGGTGCAGGCGATCTCCGCGCCGCCGACCTCGGCGGCCGCCCGCGCCGGTGTCAAGGAAGGCGATTGGCTGACCGGCATCAACGGCGTCGCCATCGAGAATCTCCTGGACGTTCCCAAGGCCTTGGCGGGCGTCGGCGCCTGGCGCGAAGCCAACTACACCGTAGTACGCAACGGGGTCGAGTTCCAGATCAAGAAGATCATCGTCGAAGAAGCGCCGTTCGATCGTGCGGTACTGGCACAGTACGCGGTCGGGGCAGCGTACCTGCTGATCGGCCTGTTCGTCTATTTCCGCCGCGCCAGCGCCTATAAAGCGCGCCACTTTTATGTCTTCTGCCTGGCTTCGTTCGTCTTCTTCTGTTTCCACTACACCGGCAAGCTGAACACGTTCGACAAGGTGATCTATTACGGCAATCTGGCCGCCGGGCTCCTCGCGCCGACCCTGTTCCTGCACTTCTGCGTGACGTTCCCCGAACCGCGCAAGTGGTTCCGGCAGCCGGGGCGGCTTTCGCTCCTGTACCTTCCGGCGACGCTGCTGTTCGCGGTCTTCGTGTGGGTAGCGGCAGGCGGGGTGCATCGCACGGCGCTGCTTGACGTTCGCTGGGCGCTCGATCGTCTTTGGATCGCGCTGGCGACCGTCCCCTATATCTTCGGCGGCTGGCTGCTGCGCCGCGAAATCCGCCGGAACGACGACCCGATCGTGCGCCGCCAGTTGCAGTGGCTGAGCGGCGGCGCGCTGTTCGGCATTCTGCCCTTCACGCTTTTCTATGCGCTGCCCTACATGCTGGGCGCGATCCCGACCCTGCATGAGAAGCTGTCGGTCCTTTCCGTGGCGCTGCTGCCGCTGACGTTGGCATACGCGATCGTCCGCTACCGCCTGATGGATGTCGACATCATCTTCCGGCGCGGGTATGCGTACACCATGGCGACCATCTGCGTCCTGGCTGCGTTCTACGGGCTGGTGTTTTCGCTCGGGCGCCTGGCGCAGAACTTCCAGGGGCTGGGCAACACGGGCGTCATCGTCGTCATGTTGATCGGGGCGTTCCTGTTCCAGCCGATCCGCACCTGGATGCAGGAGTGGCTCGACCGCCATTTCTATCGCGATCAGTACGACTACCGGCGCACGCTGGTCGATTTCGCGCGGCAACTGGGCGCGGAGACGGATCTGGACACGATGCTGTCGCTGGCGGGCGACCGGCTGCTCGACACGCTCTCGATTCACCACCTGGCGTTCTTCCTGGCGGAGGAGCGCGACGGGATGCCGTCGCGGTTCCGCCTCAAAAAAGCGCTGGGGCCGAATGCGCGGCTGGCCTCCGTCCACTATGAGGACCTCGACCTGAGCTTCCTCGACTGGAAGATGCCCGAAGGCTACCTATTCTTCGAGCGCACCCGGCATCAACTGGACGCGGTGTCGCAATCGTGGCCGGCGGCGATTCGCAAGACGATCGGCGACCTCGACCTCACCTACTACATGCCCTGCGCGGTTCGCGGTCGGACCATCGCGTTCCTGGGCCTGAGCCGGACGGCCGACGGCGACTACCTCTCGAGCGTCGATATCGAGCTGATCATGACGCTCGCCGGGTACATCGGGATCGCCATCGAGAACGCCGGCTTGTACCGGTCGCTGCAGCGCAAGGTCGAGCAGTACGAGCGGCTGAAGGAGTTCAGCGAGAACATCGTCGAATCGATCAACGTCGGAATCCTGGCGGCCGATCTCGACGACCGGGTGGAGAGCTGGAACACGCAGCTCGAACAGCTCAGCGGGATCACGCGCGAGAACGCGGTCGGGCGGCGGCTGCGCGACCTGTTCCCGGACGAACTGGCAGACCAGTTCGACCGCGTCCGCGGCGAGACCGGTATCCACCATATCTACAAGTTCGTCCTGAAACCGGCGCCGGCTGCCGTGGCGGCGGTCAACGGCAATGGCAACGGCTTGCATGCGGCGCCTCCGCTCTTCCGCGAATCGACGCTCAACGTCGCCATCGCGCCGCTGGTCTCGAAGGACCAGGAGCAGATCGGCCGCCTCATCATCTTCGACGACGTCACCGATCGCGCCGAGCTCGAGCAACGGCTGGTGCAGGCGGACAAGCTCTCGAGTATCGGGCTGCTGGCGGCCGGCGTCGCGCACGAGGTCAACACGCCGCTGGCGGTGATCTCGACCTACGCCCAGATGCTCGCCAAACAGGTGGCCGAGGACTCGCAGAAGTCGATGATCCTCGACAAGATCGCCAAGCAGACCTTCCGCGCGAGCGAAATCGTCAACTCGCTGCTGAACTTCTCGCGGACGTCGACCACTTCGTTCGGGGATGTAAATCTGAACAAGGTGATCCAGGAGACGGTGTCCCTGCTCGACCATCAGTTCCAGAAGGCCGGCATCGTCATCGAGATGCACTGCGATCCCGAACTGCCGCCGGTCCACGGCAACGGCGGAAAGCTGCAGCAGGTGTTCCTGAACCTGTTCCTGAACGCGCGCGACGCCATGTCGGGCGGCGGTATGCTGGAAGTGCGCACGTGGGCGGAGGGCGCGGGGGTCCGGGTGGAGGTCGCCGACACCGGGCACGGCATCGCGCCGGAACACATCCACCGCATCTACGATCCGTTCTTCACGACGAAGGCGGCTCGCAAAGGCACGGGCCTCGGATTATCGGTGACCTACGGAATTGTTCAGGAACATGGCGGCTCCATTGAAGTCGAGAATCGGCGCACCGGCGGCGCGGCATTCCGCCTGGAACTTCCTCAGTCGGCGGCGGCGAGGAAGCCGGTAAATGCAGCGTGAGATGAGCGCCACCCACCCCGCCCCGACCCCGGAAAAAGGCAAACTCCTCGTCATCGACGACGAGACCGATATCCGCGAAGGCCTGCAGACGCTGCTCGAACTCGAAGGCTATTCGGTCGACGCCGCCCAGAACGGAACCGAGGGGCTCCAGAAGCTCGAAGCGCACGGCTACGACCTGGTCCTGCTCGACCTGATGATGCCCGACATCTCGGGCATGGAGGTGCTCGCCGAGGTCCGCAAGAAGGACCGCGAGACGCCGATCTTCATGATCACGGCGTACGGGTCGGTCGAGGCGGCGGTGCACGCCCTGAAGCTCGGCGCCAACGACTACTTCTCGAAGCCCTGGGACAACGAGAAGCTGGTCATCGAGATCGACCGCATGATCGCGCGGCGGCGGCTCGAGAGCGAGAACACGCATCTCAAGCGCGCCCTGAAGCAGCGCTACAGCTTCCCCAACATCATCGGCAAGAGCGAGCGCATGGTGCGCCTGCTCGACCTGGTGGCGCAGGTGGCCACCAGCCGGTCGACGATCCTGATCACGGGCGAGACCGGCACGGGCAAGGAGATCGTCGCCAAGGCGATCCATGCCAACTCGCCGCGCGCCGACCACATGTTCGTGGCGGTGAACAGCGGATCGCTGCCGCCGGAGCTGCTCGAATCGACCCTGTTCGGCCACGTCAAAGGCGCGTTTACTAGCGCGATCCAGTCGAAGAAGGGCTACTTCGAGGTCGCCGACAAGGGGACGATCTTCTTCGACGAGATCGGCACTATCGGGGCCGAGACGCAAGTCAAGCTGCTGCGCGTGATCCAGGAGAAGGAGTTCACTCCGCTCGGCTCGACCGACCCGATCAAGGTCGACGTCCGGATTCTGGCGGCGACGAACGCGGACCTGCTGCAGGCGGTGAAAGAGAACCGCTTCCGCGAGGACCTCTACTACCGCCTCAACGTCATCAACATCGCGCTGCCGGCGCTGCGCGACCGGAAGGAAGACATCCCGGCGCTGGTCGAGCACTTCTTCACGTTTTACTGCCGCGAGAACGAGAAGTTCCTGGATCAGGCGGGCCGTTCGACGCTCCGCTTCCAGCCGGAAGCCGTCGACGTCCTGATGCGGCACGACTGGCCGGGCAATGTCCGCGAGCTCGAAAACGTCGTGGAGCGCGCGGTAGTACTGGCGACCGAAGAGTCGGTGCCGATCGACGTCCTGCCCGACAATCTGCTGCAAGCCGCGGGAATCCGCGTCAATCGCGGAGAAGGCGCTCCGCTCCCGGCCGATGCCTCGCTATTCGAGATCTGCAACGACTACGAAAGGCGGATCATCATCGAAAGGCTGGAGCAGTGCAATTGGAGCCAGACGGAAGCCGCCGAAAGTCTGCATGTGCCGTTGTCGACGTTGAATCAGAAAATCAAGCGGTTGGATATTAAGATCCGGAAAAAAGGCGAAGGATAAGGGCCACGAATGAACACGAATGCACACGAATGAACACAAGAATAATTCGTGTTCATTCGTGTTTATTCGTGGCCTATTTTGCCGTCCATCCGCCGTCGATCAGAATGTCGGTGCCTGTGATGAAGCCCGCTTCTTCCGAGCAGAGGTAGACCGCTAGTTTCCCGATCTCTTCGACTTTTCCCCATCGTCCTAACGGGATGTTTGCCAGGAATTGGGCGTTCGCTTCGGGATTCTCCAGGAGCGGTTTGTTCATTTCCGTGGCGAACGGGCCCGGGCTGATTCCGTTGCACGTGATCCCTTCCGCGGCCAATTCGAGCGCTACCGCCCTCGTCATGCCGAGGAGCGCGGACTTGCTCGCGGAATACGCCGCCCTTTGCGGGAGCGAGACCCAGCTCATGATCGACGACATATTGATGATGCGGCCGTAGCCCGTGCCTCGCATCAATGGGATGAACGAGCGGCACAGGAGGAATGCCGCGGTCACGTTCGTGTCCATCACGCTGCGCCATTCGTCGAGCGTGAAATCCGTGATGTTCTTGCGGACGTTGATGCCGGCGTTGTTGATCAGGATGTCGACACGGCCGAAGGCGCTCTTCACATCCGTTTCGAGCTTTCGGACCTGCTCTTCGCTCGTCACATCGGCTTGGAACACGACGGCGTTTTCGCCGATCTCCGCGGCCACCGCGTCGAGCAGTTTGCGGTCGCGGGAGACCAGTCCGACGCGCACGCCCTCTTCGGCGAGCGCGATCGCCATTGCTTTTCCGAGGCCCTTACTGGCGCCGGTGATCAGGGCCTTGCGGCCCGCGAGCTTTCCGCTCATGCCTGGGCGGCTCCTCTCTGCGAACGGTTTAAAATTTCGTCGGCGAGCGCCTGCGGGTCGTCGACGTTGTGGATGGTAAGGCGGCTGGCCTCGCCGGCGGTCTCGATCGAAATATCGCCGACGCCGAAGATGCGCTGCATCAGCCGCTGATCGACACGCACGTCCTGCACCTTGGAGAGTTGGATCGTGCGGGTGGCCTTCGACGCGAGTCCCGTCTCGTAACGGAGACGGTCGCCCGTGATCGCCGCCAGAGTGAAGCGCCGGCGAAAAGCTCGCGATGCCGGCCAGATGAACACGACGAGAGGGATGAGCATCAGCAGCGGCGTACTGGCGGAGAGGTAGACGTAGTAGAGCGCCTCCAGAGCGATGAAGATGAGCGCTGCGAGAATCGCTCCTGCCTTCAGGAATTTGGCGGTGGGTCTGACAGTCAGGTCCGGCACGTCGGCTCCTCGTTCGCCATTGTAGCGCGTGCCTTTCCTGTGATACGGTCAACCGTACGGAGGAAATTGTAGTGGGGATTCGAACGTTCACTGTTTGCGCGGCCGTGGCTATCGGCGCGCCCTCTCTCTTCGCGGACTTCAGCTACCGCGAAACCAGCCAGATCACCGGCGGCGCGATGGCCGGGATGATGAAGCTGGTCTCCAAGCAATCGCGAGGCGAGACCGAAACCACAGTCGCGCTCAAAGGGAACAAGATGGCGCGCCGCAGTGCCGCCCATCTTAACGTCATCGATCTTGACGCACGCACCATCACCGACGTGGATCTGGAGAAGAAGACCTACGCTGTAATGACCTTCGATGAGATGAAACAGGCGATGGAAAATCTCTCGAAGAAGATGAAGCAGAACAATGACGTGCAATTCAAGGTGTCTGCGGACGCGACCGGCAAAACGAAGCAGATCGCCGGTTTCGATGCCAAGGAAATCGTGATGCGCATGACCATGGAGGCGACGGACGCGAAGTCCAAGCAGAGCGGCGCCATGTCGGTCGTGACCGACTTGTGGTTCGCGGAGAACGTGCCGGGCTACGCCGAAGTGGCGGCCTTCTACCGGAAGATGGCCGAGCAGATGAACTGGACCCCCGGCGGCGGAATGTTCGCGTCGCAGCCCCAGATGGCGAAGGGGATGACGGAGGCGTTCAAGGAAATCGCGAAGATGAACGGCGCGCCGGTGCTGCAGATCGTGGCCATGGGGCCCGACGGCATGGCGCCGCCGTCCGCCGACGCGCCGGTGAAGCAGGAAGGTCCCAAGCCCTCGGCCGGCAGCATCCTCGGCGGCGCGCTAGGTGGACGTCTCGGTGGACTGGGGCGCAAGAAGGCCGATCCGCCTCCGCAGGACCAAGCTCCGGCGGGAGCCCAACCCACGGGCTCGATGATCGAAATGCGCATGGAATACTCGGGTTTCGCCACGACGGCGGACGCGTCGATGTTCGACATTCCCGCGGGGTTCAAGCAGGTCGAGCACGAGATGAAGAAGATCAAGTAGCCCCGCGCGCGGAGTGATATTCTGATTTCGTTCGACTAAATCAGGAGGAATCCACGTGAGAGTTGGCGTCTTTACTCCGCTTTTATCCCAACTGTCCCTCGAGGACGTGCTCAAGAAGCTGAAGGCCAATCAGATCGATACAGTGGAGCTCGGGACCGGCAATTATCCCGGCGATGCGCACTGCAAGCTGTCCATGCTGGAGAGCAACACCGAGCTCATCGACTTCAAGAAGAAGCTCGCGGACCATGGGTTCTCGATCAGCGCGCTGAGCTGCCATGGCAATCCGCTGCATCCCGACGCCGCGAAGGCGAAGCACGATCAGGAGACGAGCCGGAAAACGATTCAGCTCGCCGAGAAGCTCGGCGTCCCTGTGGTGGTCGACTTCAGCGGCTGCCCCGGCGACTCGCCGAACGCGAAGTATCCGAACTGGGTCACCTGCCCGTGGCCGCCGGACTACCTCGACGTCCTGAAGTGGCAGTGGGACGAAGTCGTGACGCCGTACTGGACCAAGCACGCGAAATTCGCGGCCGATCACGGCGTGAAGATCGCGATCGAGATGCATCCCGGGTTCGTCGTTTACAGCCCGGAGACGATGCTCAAACTGCGCGCCATCGCCGGTCCGACGATCGGGTGCAACTACGATCCCAGCCACATGTTTTGGCAGGGAATCGACCCCATCGCCGCCATCCGCGTGCTCGGAGATTGCATTTTCCACGTCCACGCCAAGGACACGCAGATCTACGACCGCAACCTGCCGTTGACGGGCGTGCTCGATACCAAGCAGTACACCGACGAGCGCAATCGCGCGTGGATTTTCCGCACCTGCGGCTACGGTCACGGCGCCGAATGGTGGAAGGAATTTGCGTCGACCCTGCGCATGTTCGGGTACGACTACGTGATGTCGATCGAGCACGAGGACAGCCTGCTCTCGCCCGAAGAAGGACTCACCAAGGCCGCGTCGTTCCTGAACGGGATCGTGATGCGCCAGCAGCCCGCCGCCGCCTGGTGGGTGTAAGAAATTTGCGCCGCCAATAAACGCGGATGAACGCCGATGGGCAAGATGGAAGTTCTATCGGCGTTCATCAGCGTTGATCGGCGGCGATTTTATTTTTGCTACGTCTCGCTACCCAGCAGATCTTGCGAGCCTAGCGATTTCCAGAACGCCACCCCGGCGATCGCCAGCATGAAGAGCGCGCTCGCGATGCCGATCGGAACATACCAGGCCTTCCAGTCGCCGCCGAGCCAGATGTTGGGGAATTCGTTGGCGAAGTAAATCGCCGAGATGCTGGCGACGAGCCCGAAGCGGATCAGGACGAACGCCAGGATGGCGAAGACCACGACGAAGATCGCCGCCATCAACTGCCAATTCGCGGCCTGCGCGACGTCGCTCTCATTCATCGCGAAGAGGGCGCCGGCGGCCAGCGCCGCCAGGATATCGTAGCGAACCAGCCGGCGCAGGAAACAGATCACCGCAAAGAGCATCAGACCGTAGGTAAGGCCCGTCGCCGCGCCGAGCGCGTGACGCGCGATCCACTGGCGCGTCCCGAGCAGCACGAAGACGTTGCCGCCGCTGTGCACGCCGCTGGTTTCGATCCACTCGACGCCGACCCAAAGCAGGCACCCGACCGTGCAGCCGATCAGCACGTGCGCGCAGACCTGCGCGTCGAGCCAGCGCCCCGCCAGCAGCCGATTCCACGTGATCATCGCGTGTGGATAGCGCGCGCGGATGGCCGGCTCGACCGCCAGATAGACGATCCACATCAGGACCGACCAAAGCAGGTACTGCGCGGCAGAATTGCTGAAGAGTTCCAGCATGTCGCCGGTGGGCGCTGGATGCATGATTCCGGTCCACGCAATCAGGCCGAGAAAGAGGCGCGCGCCGGCGACCCGCAGCGCGCCGCGGCGGTCGGTCCGGCCGAGCTTCCAGTTGCGGCGGGCGTTGAGCGCCGCGAAGAATGTGCCGAGGATTGGCAGCAGGAAGACGGCGGCTTGGCGGGCTTGCGTCAGCAGCGGTGTAGGAGCCGCGGCTGTCGCAGCCCCCGCCGGTTTCATCCAGGGATAGGCGATCGACGCCTGTGTGATCTGTCCGCGCCAGGACGCCACCTGGACCGTAAGCTCCGTGTTTGGGATGTCGGGATGCGGTCCCTCCCACGCGCGGATCGTGTCGCTCGCGTGCGCCGGAATGAGGCGCGGCGCGACCTCGTGAAAGGTGGCGATGTCGAGGCGGGCGGCGCGGAAGACGTCCTCGGGCGTGGCGGAGCGTTGCGTATCGCGCGGCACGGCGCTGAACGCGAGCAGGCGGCCATGGCCATCTACACTGACGAACGTCATCCCGGACGCGAACATCGGCGGATTCAGACGCTCGACATTGCCGTCCGGCTTCGCGATCAGCGGGATCGGGGCTTCGCGATAGTAGGCCCGCGTCGGCGAATCCGCCGCAAACCAAGTGCTCCAATGCTTCGGTCCGGGCTGCCGGTTCAGGTACTCGACGAGGTCGCCGCGATTCTCGACCCACACGACGGAATCGGCGGGCCGCTCCGTATAGCCGAAGGATGCGGAGATCTGGCGCGCGGCATGGGCCAGCACGTCGGGCGGCGCGGCCAGCGGGTCCATCATCTGTGCGCGGTGGTTCCCGTGCAAGACGCACGCGAAGACGACGCTCGCCACAATCGCGGCCAAACACGGGATCGAGTAACGCAGCGCCAGTCCTTCGACCTTGCCGGCGTTCGCGACCAGCTCTGGAGAGGGCGTTTCTCCCGCTGCGAGCGCGGCGGCGAGCGGGTCGCCTCCGGGAAGCGCGGCGGCGACGGTGAGAGGCCCCGCGGGGCGCTTCAGCGGATCGGGGTCGAGGCAGCGGCGGATGACCTTCTCGACCGAGGGGTCGACGTCCGTCGCGATCGACGTCATGCTCGCCAGGTGCGCGGATTCCTGGAGGTCGATCAGCCCCTGCAGCGTCTTCGCGTCGTACGGGCGCTTGCCGGTGAACAGTTCGTAGAGGACGAGGCCGAGCGCGTAGATGTCGGAGGCGGGCGTGACGGCCGAGCCTCGGAGCTGTTCCGGCGCCATGTACGCGGGCGTGCCGTTGCGGACCTCGGCGCCGGAGAGCTGGTCGGCGATGGCGGCCAGTCCGAAATCCATGATGACGAGGTCGCCGCGCTTGTTCATCATCACGTTCTGCGGCTTGAGGTCGCGATGGATGACGCCGCGATCGTGCGCCGCGGCGAGTCCCGCGCAAAGCTGCCGCGCGGCCTGTAGCGCTTTGTCGGCAGGCAGCCGGCCGATGCGGGTGAGCAGCGATGCCAGGTCCTCGCCGTCGACGTACTCCATGGAGATGAACGGCGTGCCGTCGATCTCGCCGATGTCGAACACGCGGCACACGTTGGGGTGCGAGACCAGGCGCGCGACGCGAACCTCGCCATGGAACCGCTCGAGCAGTCGCGGATTGCGCGCGGCTTCCTCGGGGAGGAATTTGAGTGCGACGGCCTGTCCCAGAGCAAGGTCCATCGCGCGATAGACTTCGCCCATGCCGCCGCGTCCGAGCAGTCCGACGATGCGGTAGCGTCCGCCGAGCAATGTGCCAGGAAGGAAGCGGCCTTCGTCGTCGACCGAAGAGGATGACGACGTGAACTGCGAAATGCTGGACGGCGCGGAGCCGCCATTGGCGGCCGGCAGCAGCGCGGTCTCGGCGACAGTCTCGGAGATCGGCTTGGGCTCGCGGTCCATGGGGGGTATTCTAGCGCGGCGGAGGGCAGTCCGTCCCCGCAGCAGTATAAGCTTGAGTAGATGCTGACCCGCTTACGCGTCAACGGATTCAAGAACCTGGTTGACGTGGACATCAGTTTCGGACCGTTCACGTGCATCGCGGGAGCAAACGGTGTCGGCAAGTCCAACTTGCTCGATGCCATCGTGTTTCTGAGCGCTCTTGCAGATCGCCCGCTGCTGGATGCGGCTCTGGCCGTGAGAGATCAAGGAGCCAAGACGGGGGATATCCGCGGACTCTTCCACCACGTCGGCGAACATTTCGACGCCGAGATGTCATTCGATGCCGAAATGATCATTCCGGAGGAAGGAACCGACGACTTGGGCCAAGCCGCGAAGGCGACGGCGACATTCGTCCAATACTCCGTCACCCTTCGATATAAGGGTGATGAATCGTCGCGCGCGCTTGGTTCGCTCGAACTCGTCAAGGAGGAACTGCGGCACATCACCCTCGGCGAGGCGCCGCAACATCTCGCTTTCAGCCACTCTCCGGCGTGGCGAAATCGGGTAATCAAGAACCGCCGCCGCACCCGAAACTACATTTCGACGGAAGGCGAGGGCGCCGACCGAGTGGTCAATGTGCATCAAGACGGCGGCAGCAGCGGCAAACCGCAGAAGCTCCTGGCCGCAAATCTCCCGCGAACCGTCGTGTCGGCAGCCAACTCCGCCGAGTCTCCAACGGCCACGTTAGTCAAGCGCGAGATGCAATCCTGGAGGTTGCTGCAACTGGAACCCTCGGCATTGCGGGAACCGGACAACTTCACTGCCCCCGTTGAGTTGGCAAGCGACGGAGCCCACCTGCCCGCCACACTGTTTCACGTGGCGAGCGCGGAGAGCGGAGCGGGAGCAGATTCCGGGGCGGTCTACTCCGAGGTTGCGAATCGCGTTTCGCAATTGATCGAGGATGTACAGTCGATTTACGTAGAGCGTGACGAGAGACGGCAGTTGTTGACTCTTTACGCCCGCGGACGCGACGGCACGGCGTACCCGGCTCGGGCGCTTTCGGACGGGACGCTGCGTTTCCTCGCGCTCACCGTACTCTCCATCGAGCCGGAGGCGCGAGGCGTCATCTGCATGGAGGAGCCGGAAAACGGCATCCACCCGGAACGAATTCCGGCGATGATTCAACTGCTGCAGGATCTGACCACAGACGCAAATGAGCAGCAGTCCGACGAGACGGGACATCATCTACGCCAGGTCATCATCAATACGCACTCTCCCGCTGTGGTGATGCAGGTCCCGGAAGAGAGCCTTGTGGTCGCAGAGTCCGTTGAACAGAGCCGCGGCGGCCGATCGTACCGGGCGCTCCGTCTTCGTTGTCTGCCCGGCACTTGGCGCAGCCGCACCGGAAGCTTCGGAGAGGTTTCGCTGGGGCGCCTCTTGGCTTATTTGAACCCCGTTGCCGCGGAACCGGCGAAGAAGCAAAGGGTGATCGACCGCGAGGACGTGCAGCAGTATCGAATTCCGTTTGCAGAGATGGGGGAGTGACTTACACGCTAATCGCGGATGGGACCTCGGACCGCGTGCTGATGCCGCTGCTGACATGGTCGCTGAAACGATACGGTGTCACCAGCATCACGCCACAATGGGCCGACTTGAGCCGCATTCCCCGTGCCCGTAAGCGGGACCACCAGCTAAGAGTCGCGCTCGATCTCTATCCATGCGACCTCTTATTCGTTCATCGGGACGCGGAGACAAAACCGTTCGCAGCGCGGCGCCAGGAGATCGCCGATGCCGCGAACGAAATCGAAGTCCCTCATGTTCCTGTAGTCCCGGTCAGAATGACGGAGGCATGGCTGCTCACAAGCGAGACGGCAATCCGCGCGGCCGCCAGCAATCCGAACGGAGCCGATGAGTTGCAATTGCCTGCGATCCGCAGGATTGAGCAGATTCCCGACCCGAAACAGATGCTGCACGAGGTGCTGGCGCGGGCGAGTGGGTTAGGCGCGCGCCGCCGATCGAAGCTGCCTGTCGAGCAGCAAGTGCATCGAATCACCAGCTACATCGACGACTTTTCCGCGCTCGATGAATTGGAAGCGTTCCGCGCGCTGCAACGCGATATTCAAGCGGTGCTCGCGCACATCGCTGGGAGATGATCGTCGGCTCTTCACATCAGCCGCGTGACCGCCGCCTCGACCTCGACCTTTTTGCCCTCGCGCTCAACTTCCAGCTTCTTCTTGTCTCCGGGCTTGCCGCGCAATAGCTCGTTCACTTGCGACAGGCTCTTGCCCACGACCGGGACGCCGTCGACCGTTATCAGCTTATCGCCCGTGTGAAGCTGCGGGTCCGCGGACGCCGAGATCACCGGCCCTCCGCGTAACGTGACGGCGACCGTGTCCATATCGTTCACGTCGGCGGAGCCGGTCCGCTCCAGGTACACCATCCCGCCCTTGTAGTCGATCTCGACGCGGAAGTTCCGCAGGACGTTGCCCGCAATCGACCCGACGATCGGAGCCGGCATCATCCCCGACATCCACTTCTCGAAAGTGCCGTCCGGTCGACTCACCGCGCCCACGCCTTCAAGGACCAGTTCGCCGGTCCGCAACTCGGGGATCCGGGTCATGAGCGCTTCGTTTTCCATCCTCCCGCCGACCATGTTGGCGAAGCCGGAAGCGCCGGTGTGGCGCGGCCAGCCGGCGGCGCTCCATTCCTCCAGCTTGACGCGGCTGATCATCGTGTAGCTGGCGCCGGTGTCCAGCAGGAACCCGAAGACGCGGCCGCCGAGCGAAAGCTCGATGCGCGGGAAACCGTTATCGCTTCGCAGACGAGCGGCAATCGCCGTGCCGCGCGGCTGCATGCTGCCCGGCGGAGCGAGCGTGAACTTGCGTCCGGGATAATCGAAGACGACGTGATAGCGCTCCAGGAGTTGTCCCGGGAAGAGGCCGTCGGCGGCGTCGCGGGCATCGAAGCGATCCTCGCCCATGAGGATGGCGGACCGAACCCCTCTGAGGTTGAGCGACATCCCGCCGACCCTTCCGGCAGGGGCCAACGTGGGCGCGTAGCTGCCACCGTCTTCGGGTCGCGCCGGACCGGTCGGCTTCATCCCGAGGTCCTTCGCCAGCCGTTCGGTCACGATGAACGCGCCGCCTCCGGAGTCGAGGACGAAGCGGCCGCGGTGCATCTTGCCGTCGGCGCCGGTGAGGTCGACGTCAATCATCGGGACATTGCCCTCGACGATCAGCGGGACGGTGGTTTGCGCGGCCAGCGCACGGATGAGGAGCGGAAGGACAGCAAGGCGCAGCATATCGTGTGTCGAGATGCTATCACGCTAGGTGGGGCAACTACTCCTTCTTCTTGATCACGTCCTTCAATTTACGACGGCCGGCGTTGGGGTCGGCGAGGTCGCCGAGTTGGCTCGGGTCGCCGTATTTCCAGTCCGCGGGATTCGCGGGTGGACGGAAATCATCCGTGCTGAAGAACTTGAAGTCCGCCGCGCCGGGCCCCTTCACGCCGAGCTGCAGCCGGACGCACGGGTCGACCGTATTGAGGCATGGCCCCTGAAAATACGATACGCGGAGCTGGTGGATGCCGCCCGATAGCGTGGCCGTTCCGGTCAGGGCTAGCGACGCGTGCAGCCCGTCGTTGTCGATCACCGTTTTGCCGTCGATGTAGAGCTTGGAGCCGTCGTCGGAGATCAGGGCGAAGGAATATTTGCCGGGATTATTGACGTAAAAGCGGCCGTTGTAATCGAGGGCGAACCACTCCGTACGGTGCTCGACACCCGGGAACGCGAGCGTAAAGGTGTTCTGCGGAGGCACGTTCAGAGCGCTGATGTAAATGGCGCCGACCGGCTCCAGCTTGTCGAAGTTCGGAAGATGGTCCGTGCCGGGGTGAATCAGGTAGATATCGCCGCGGAGTCCGAAGGGGCGCACGACCGTCGTTCCGAACACGGCGAGACCCGTATCGGACTCGGGCGGCGGCGACGTCTGCGCGCGGCAAACGGCCAGGAACAGCGCCGAGACTGCAATCGCGATCCGCATATCACCAGACGCGCACTCTTTGCGGCGGCGCCAGATACAGCTTCTGCCCGGGCGAGACCGAGAACGCGTCGTACCACTGGTCGAGGTTGCGGACGGTCACGGCGCGGTACTGATCGGGCGCGTGCCCGTCGGTCGCGATGCGGCGGCGGAGCTCGGCGTCGCGCGTCTTATCGCGCCAGCTCTGCGCGAAGCTGACGAAGAAGCGCTGGTCGCCGGTGAGGCCTTCCTTGGACTCATCCGCCTTGCCGCCGAGCGACAGGCGGTACGCGTCGTACGCGGCGATCAGACCGGCAACATCGGCGATATTCTCGCTCAGCGTCTGCTTGCCATTGACCGCTAGATCGGGGAACGGGCGGTAGGTGTCGAACTGCGCGGCGAGGCCCTGCCCGGCGGCCTGGAAGTGCGCGAAGTCGTCCTTGGTCCACCAGTTTGCGATGCGGCCTTCGGCGTCGAACTGACTGCCCTGGTCGTCGAAGCTGTGGCTGATCTCGTGCCCGATGATCGCGCCCATCGACCCGTAATTGTGGGCGGCGTCGGCGTTCACGTCGAAGTACGGCGGTTGGATGATGGCGGCCGGGAAATTCAGCGCGTTCTGCAACGGCAGGTTGACCGCATTCACGGTCTGCGGCGTCATCCACCATTCGCTGCGGTCGACCGGGTGCGTCAGCTTGGCGAGTTGCCGGTGGTACTCGAACAGGTCCGCGCGCTCGTAGTTTCCGAGCGCATCGCCCTTCGCGATCTCGAGCCCGGAGTAGTCGATCCAGTGGTCGGTGTACCCGACCCCGACCTTCAACGTGTCGAGCTTGGCCTTCGCCTTGGTCTTGGTTTCCGGCGCCATCCAGGACAACGCGTCGATGCGTTTCGCGAAGGCCTTCATGATGTCGGCGACCATCGCCTGCACCTTATCCTTCGTCTGCGCCGGGAAGTACTTCTCCGCGTATGCCTTCCCGACGGCATCGCCGAGCGCGCCGCTGGTCAGGTCGACTCCGCGCTGCCAGCGCGGGCGCTGCTCCGGAATTCCGCTGAGCGCCTTGCCGTAGAACGCGAAGCGCTCGTCGACGAACGCCTTGGGCAGCACCGGCGCGGCGTCCTCGATCGTGTGATAGGTCAGCCAGTCCTTCCAGGCATCGAGCGGCTCCTTGGCGGCGAGCGCGGAGAGTCCGGGGATCGCCTTCTGGTGCCAGACGATGAAGACAGGCGCGTCTTTCAGCCCGGCGGCGTCGAGCAGCGTGGCCCAGTCGAGTCCCGGCGCCTTGGCGTCGAGGTCGGCGCGCTTCCAGGTGGCGGCGAGGTGCACGTCCTCCGATTCCACGCGCGTCGCGTGGACGCCCGCCATCTTCGTCTCGAGCGCGAAGACGCGCGCCGCGCGGCCGGCCGGGTCGGAGAGGCCGGCGAGTTGCAGCATCGCCGCCACATGCGCCTGATACTGCTTGCGCAACTCCGCCATCTGGGGCGTGGGCGAGAGGTAGTAATCGCGATCGGGCAGGCCGAGGCCGCCCTGCAGGATGTACGGGTAGCTCTTCGACGGATCTTCGAGCCCCTGCGTGATCCAGAAGCCCATCAGGTTGCCCGTCTCGAAATTGGTGTTGTTGAGCGGGTCGAGATCCGCCCGCAGACGGCCGCCAATGACGCGGGCGAGCGAGCGGCGGTCCGCGATCGCGGCGATCGCGTCGAGCTGCGGCTTCAGAGCGGCAATTCCCTTCCCTTCGATGGCCGCCTCGTCCATATAGCTGGCGTAGTAGTCGCCGACCTTGCGCAGGTCGCCCGAGCCGTCTTTGGACGCAGCCTCGATCAGCTCGCGCGTGCGGGTGCGGGTGAGATCGACGAGGATCGCGCCCATGCCGTAGCTGCTCTTATCGGCGGGGATTGGGGTAGCCTTCATCCAACCGCCATTGGCATAGGCGTTGAAGTCGTCGCCCGGCGGGACGGCCTTATCCATTCCCGCGACGTCGATGCCTGCACCGGTGGTCGGAGCCTTGTGACACGCGGTCGCAGCAGCGAGGAGGAGGAGAAGAGTCGAGCGTCGCGTCATGTCACGAGAGTACCCTAACTTCCCTCCGGACGCGACGGTTTACGGTAAGAGGCGCTCGATGTGGATGTGCCCGCCGTCCTCCCAGGCGGCCACCACGGGACCGGCCGGCGAGAGTGACGGGAAGCCGCCGGATTTCGCCAGCCGGACGGGCGCTTTGCCGGGCACCTTGGCCATCACGGAGACGCCGTCGGACCAGACGGCATACATACCCTCGGCGCGGAGCGTCACGGCGGCATTGTGGCCGGGACCGAAAGGCTCCTCGGCTCCGCCGCCGGGGCGCGCGACGTAGAGCTGGTCGCGGCGCCGCCACAGGGTGACGATCGCGTCTCCGTAGACCGCGAGCCCGCCGCCATCCATCGGACAGGCGTCGAGCTGCCACGAATCGCGGCCGAGTTTCGCGATGTCGAAGCGGTCCCCATCGCGCGACGTAGCGAGGTAGAAGTCGCGATTGCCGCCGGTGTTGTTGCGGAAGAGGACGTGGACGGCGCCGTTCGGGGAGATCGCGACGCTGGGATGGCAGCACTCGCAGACCGTCTCGCTGAGGACGCGCTGCGGCGTCCAGGTGACGCCCTCGTCGCTGGAGTGGCTGAAATAGAGCGAAGGGTGGCCGTTGTGGGGGCCGATCCATGTTGCCCAGAGCTGCTTCGCGCCGTCGGACGCGACTCCCTGGAAGCCCATGCCGCCGCTGCCCGTCTCGCTCACCGCCGGTCCCGCGGACCAGGTCGCGCCGCGGTCGGTCGAGCGCCAGGTTCGGAGCGTACCGGGGCCGAACTCCGCTGAGGGTGGGGCGACGGTCGCGGTCACCACGACCGCCGAGGCGGTGAATGCCAATCGTGGTCCGCGATGGTTGCCGAGCGCGAGATTCGGCGCGTCGGCGACCGGGACTGGGGCGGACTCAGTCGTGGCGTAGAAGATCCGGCCGCGCGCGCCGAAGACGACGCCCGTAGTCTTGCCGTCCGAGGCGACCTGCGGCTGCGAGTACGGAACGTCCGAGTGAGAGATATCGACGGCGAGACAGAGAAGTGCGACCACAGGCAGCATGGAGAGAATACTGCCGAAGGCGGAAAAGGTTACAGACGAATACGACCGGCGCCGCAACAGAGCCGCGCACGAAGTAAGCGGTCGTTGCGCTGAACGATACTGCCGGACCGCCGCTTCGCGGCGATGCCACTCCGGCGGAAGAAGGGGCAACCGCTTACTGTCGTGCGCGGCTCTGTTTGCGCAGGGGCAACCGCTTACTGTCGTGCGCGGCTCTGTTGGATTCTTACGGCACCAGGAACGGGACCGGATCCTGCTCCAGCCGGCCGGCCAGTTCGTCGAAGGCCACCGCTATCGGCGACTGCGGCTGCGCGAGGACGATCGGACCTTGGCGGCGGTAGCTGTGCAGCATCTCTCGGGCCGGCGGCAGGACGCCGAGGATTCCGCAGTTGAGCTCGCTGCGGATTGCCGGCAGGGGCGCCGAATCGACGAACGGCATATGATTCACCAGCGCGGCCCCGAGCGCGTTTTGACGGCCCGACCACGCGGCCAGCGAGGCGGCGATCCGGGCGCCGAGCTGGATCGAGATCGGCTCGCGCTCGACCACCAGGACCGTGAACGCGGCGCGCCCGGCGGCGATTCGCAGAATCTCCGGCAGCGCCACGGTCGCGTCGATCAGGACGTGCTGCGCCGACGCCGCCATCTTCTCCAGCGCCGCTTCGACCGCTCCCGACGCCCAGGCGCCGTTCGGCTCGAGCCCCGCGGGCGCAGCCACCAAGCGCGGTCCAAATGCCAACTTCCCCGACGTTGCTTCGAAGGCCCGCGTGCCGCCGAACTCCGGCAACGTGTCGAGCGTCAGGGGCGAGTTCACATTCAGAAGAGGCCCCAGCGCGCCGCCGTTCGGACGCAGTTCGAGCAGCACGACGTTCTTCTCGCGCCGGCTGAGCGCGGCCGCGACATTGATCGCCATCGTCGACACGCCCGCGCCGCCCTTGGCGCCCACGAACACCGTGATCCGGCCCGCGCGGACCGGCTCGGCGGGCGTCACCTTGGTGCGCTCGATGGCGAAGCGGATGCGCCGCGCCAGACCCTCGCCGCCGACCTCGCCCTTGATCAGATAGTCCGCCGCGCCGTGTCCGATCGCCGCCGTCGCGACGGCCTCATCCTCGACGCCGGTGAGAATGACGATCGCCGCGCCTTGGGCCACTTCGCGGATGCGCGAGAACGTTTCGATCCCACGGCTGTCAGGAAGATTGAGGTCGAGCAGGATGGCGTCGAAGCGGTCGCGCCCCAGCGCCTCGCGCGCGGCGTGCACGCTGCCCGCTGTCGCGACGCGGAACGCGGCGATTTTGCTGGCCCCGAGGAAATGCTTCACGAGCATCGCCGAATCGGCGCTGTCCTCGACCAGTAACACGTTGCATGTCGGCAGCATGGTTAGGATTCGATGTCCACCGCGGTCAGGTACTCCCGCAATTCGTCGATCTGGGTGCGGAGGGCAGCGCTGTCGTGATCCCTGGCGGCTGTTTCGATGTCGCGGCCGAGATCCGTGAGGCGCGGGAAGCCGAAGCTCCTGCCGCAGCCCTTCATATTGTGGGCGAAACTCTGGATGGAATCGAATTCGCCGCTCTTCAGCGCCGTCGCCACCGTGAGCATGCCGAGCCGTTGCCGCCGCAGAAACTCCGGCGCCAACTCGCGAATAAACTCGGGGACGGCGACGCGGATCTCGGACGTATCGTCGGGCCGCTGATACAGCTCGATCGCGTCGAGCAGCGCTTCGCGGCGAAACGGTTTCGTCAGCCGGCCATCGGCGCCGGAGTGGATCGCCGCCTCGATATCTTCCTGGAACGCGTGGGCGGTGACGGAGAGGATCGGCGTCCGCGGCCGTTCATTGGCGCGCTCCCATTCGCGGAAGCGGCGCGTAACCTCGTAACCGTCGAGCCCGGGCATCTGGACATCCATCAGCGCCAGATTGTAGCGGTGGGATTTCAGGAGTTCCAGCGCGGCCAGACCGTCCGTCGCAACCTCGAGTGAGCAATTCGTGCCGGAAAGATACGCCTTGATCAGGGCCACGTTCGTGGCGGCGTCCTCCGCCAGCAGGATGCGCGCGCCGAGATGTTTCGCGGGGCTGAAACCGTTGGCCTTGGCCGCCGCGCGGATCGGCGTCGAGGCCGGCGCCTCCGCGGCCCTCGGCAGGGACGCGGTGAAGTGGAATGTGCTGCCTTCGCCGGCTTCGGACTCGACCCAGATGCGGCCGCCCATCAATTCCACGATGTGCTTGCAGATTGCCAGCCCGAGGCCGGTGCCGCCGTAAGTCCGCCGGGTGGACGTGCCCGCCTGGACGAATTTCTCGAAAATAGCGTCCTGCCGGTCCTTAGGAATCCCGATGCCGGTGTCCGCGACCGCAAAGTGGAGCATCGACTCTCCCTCGCCCGGCTCCACGCGGAGCGCCACGACGCCCGATTCCGTGAACTTGACCGCGTTCGACACCAGATTGATGAGCACGCGCTGCAGCCGCTCGGGGTCGCCGACGACATACCGCGGTGTCTCCGGCGTGTACTTCACCAGCAGGTCCAACCCCTTCTCGGCAGCCGATACGGAGAGCAGTTGCGCGACGCGGTCGACGGTCGCCGCGCAATCGAAAGGGATGATGTCGAGTTCCAACTGTCCCGCCTCGATTTTGGCGTGGTCGAGTACCTCGTTGACGGTCGCCAGCAGGTTGGTCCCGGCGCCGTTCAGCAGCGCGACGTACTCGGCCTGCGTCTCGTTGAGTTCGGTCGCCTGGAGCATCTCGGCGGCGCCGAGCAGCGCGTTCATCGGCGAGCGGATTTCGTGACTGATCGTCGCCACAAACTCGGTCTTAGCCTGGGCGGCGGCCTCGGCGGCAGTCTTGGCGCGCTCGAGTTCTACGGCAGCCTCGGAGAGGCGGTCTTCGCGGTCGAGCAGTGCTCGTGTAGTGCCGATCAGGGTGCCTTCCAACTGGCCGATCGCGTCGGTGCTGCCGTCGACCGCGCCCTCCGACCCGCGCTGCGAGAAGCGCGCGGCGTTCTCAGCAATCCGCTCAAGCCGCTGATTTACCCCGCTGGTGAACAGCTTCACGCCGAAGATACCGGCGAGGATGCCGAGCAGGGCGAAGCCGATCAAGGCGCCCCGCACGCGCTTGCGGTGGGTCAGACGGGTGATCTGCCGCTCGTTGAGCAGCCGCCGCTCCTCGCGGTCGAAGGCCTCGATCTCGGCGCGCACGAGGTCGATGCGGTGGCGGCTGCGCTGCACCAGATCGGTGAGTTGGTCTGAAGGCTGCAGAGTGACCTGGGCGTCGAGAGCTGCCACCTCTTCCAACATCAGACTTTGGGCATGCAGAAGGTGTTCGTGCTGGCCGGGATTGTCGTTCGTGAGTTCGAGAGCCGCGTTGAAGGCCGCAGTCAGATTCGCGCGCGATTCGCGATGGAGCTGAAGAAATGCGGGCTCGCGGGAGAGCAGATAGCCCCTCGCGGTCGCCTCCAGACTCAGAGAATCGGCGAGAATTGCCCCCGACTGCTGCAGCACGTTGGCGGTGTGAATCACCACCTGGTCGGCCGCTTCCGCGCGGCGTTGCAGATACCCAAACATCGCCAGCATGGAGAAAATGCAGAGCAGCGGAATCGCGACGATAGCCCCGCCCTTTCGCGGGAGCGACAGGTTCAGCCAAATGCGGGAGAGACCCGTGGCTTGGGTTCCAATAGCCATTCTGCGATGGATCGGGGAGGGGCGCTTGCCGATCTTTACGATGCTAACACGTAGAGCGGAAGACGGATGGTGACGAACGGTATGGGCCTGGAGATAGCCCAAAGATACTAAGCGGGGACCGGCGTGAACCGATCCCCAGCCCTGTTAACGATTAATCGCCGAAGCTGCCGACTTCTTCGCGCTCTTCGGCCTTGGGAGCCACCGGCGCGGCCGCCGGCGCGATGATCTGCACCAGTTCCGGACCCGGCTGTTCCTTCAGCACATGCTGCTTGTACAGCTTCGCCATGCGCTCGTTTTCCTGAGCTTCCTTCAACTTCGCGTCGCGCGCGCGGGTCTTCTCCTCGCCGGCGTTCTTGGCGATGCCGAGGTTGTCCAGATCGTGCTGGACCTCGTTGGTGATGAGCTCTTCGCGCAGGACCAGCGAGTGGTCCTTCGCCTTCAGCGGAACCTGCTTGCCGCCCGCGAAAATCTCGTGCTTGCCGTGCTCCTCGTACCACTTGGTGAGGGTCGCGGTCATGTGCATCTTCTCGATGATGTTGCGCCAGCCCACGCCCGTGTTGTAGGCGCAGAAGGAGATTTCGCCTTCCTGCGTGGCGTACGGGATGATGCACTGCTCCGTGCGGCGGAAATCGTAATTGAAGAGATCCTGGAACCACATGCCGGCGATGAACAGGAAGTTCCACCGGTCGCGGCGGCGCTTCTCGATATCGTCGAACGTGCGGTCCTTGCCCACCTTGCCGTAGTTCTTGCCGGTGGCTCCGAAGGTCTTATCGAACTTCTGGAGCAGGTCCTTCATCTTGAAGTGCGTCGGCGACTGGAAGGGATCGTAGTTGCGGGCCGTGGCCAGCGCCATGCCAATGATCGACGCCCACTTGCCGCGCGCCGCGTCGTTGACCTTGGCGACGTCCTTCGCCAACTGGTCCGCATTCAGGAACGCGGTGACGGGGACGGCTTCCTTGGTTTCCTTATCGACCATGACGGCCATGCCGACGCCGCAGTTCGGGTGGCAGCCGCAGCTCAACTGTCCCCAGTCGGCCTGCGGACCGTGGACCAGGTCGCTCCAGTCGGAGAAGGTCGAAATGAACGAGATCGGGAACCAGTCGCGCGCCGGAACGCCGAGACCGGTCTGGTTCTTGACGTCGTGTGCCAGGTGAGAGAGCGTGTAGCGCTGGGCGGCGCGGCGCTCGTCGGTGACGGCCTCGTCGCGGCCCGTAAAGGAGACGGGCTGGAACGAGAGGAACGGGATCTTCTTCGGATTGTCGAGCGCGAACTGGATGATGCGGCCGACCTGCTCGTTGTTGATGCCGTTGACGATCGTGATGACCGGGACGATGTCGACGCCGTTGGCGTACAGATTCTCGATCGCGCGCAGCTTCACGTCGAACAAATTGCCGACCTTGCGGTGCTCGTTGGCGGCGTTGCCGATGCCGTCGAACTGCAGGTAGGCGTAGCGCAGACCGGCTTTCGCGGCCTCGCGGCAGAACTCGGGGCTCTTCGCGAACTCGATACCGTTGGTCGCGGCCTGCACCGAGGTGTAGCCGACCTCGCGGGCGTAGCTGACTGCCTGCAGGAAGTACGGGGAGAGCGTCGGCTCACCGCCCGAAAACTGCACGGACATCTGGCGCTTCGGCTTGATCGTGACCGCGTTGTCGAGGAGGGTCTTGATATCTTCCCAAGTCAGTTCGTGGACGAACCCGACCTGGTTGGCGTCCATGAAGCAGGGGTCGCACATCATGTTGCAGCGGTTGGTCAGGTCGACCGTGAGAACCGAGCCGCGACCGTGGGTCACCGTGCTGGAGCCGTGCTTGTGGAGCTTTTCGTCGTTGTGGGCGCGGATGTCGCGGCCCGGGAAAACGTCTTCCAGGTGCTTGAAGAACGCGGTGTCGATCGCCATCACGTCTTCGAAGTGGCCGTGGATCGCGCAGTCCTTCACCATCAGGATCTTGCCGTCGCGCTCGACGATCTGCGCTTTGATCTCGCCGACCTTCTCGTTGTACAGGATGTCGACGGGTGTCTTGCCGTCCAGGATCTGCTGACGGATCTCGGGGACGCAGCGGGGGCAGAGGGAATCGGTGTCGCGCGGCCAGCCCAGCGGCGGCTTGGTCTTCTCCCACGACTTCAGCAGCGGCTTGTCCGACCACTTCGGCGTGAAGCCGGGGTTCTGATTGATCTGATTGATCTTGTCGAACACTGCCCAGGCCGCGCCGGCGGCGTAAGTGAAGGCCTTTTCCGCGTATTTAATAGGCTTATGCATGTATAGAGATCCCTTCCCTCAATGCTGAAGGCACTTTTACCCGAGTATATGGAGTTCGCAACTCCGATTCCACGGATTGTCATTAAAATGCTGAAATCATTGGTTCGACGGCGCGAAAGACGGTTGAACGGAGGATTTCGGGGGGCGAATGGGAAAACGATCTAGACGTATGAAAGCCAACGGGTTAGGCGTAAACTACGCGCATGGGCGGAATTTTCGATCTGACCGGACGGACGGCGCTGGTGACCGGTGGCTCGCGCGGCTTGGGAGAGGAGATCGCGGAGGGGCTCGCTGAGGCCGGCGCGGCGGTCGTGCTGCTGGCGCGACGGGAGGAGTGGCTCGGACCGACGGTCGAGCGGTTTCGGTCGCGCGGCTTTCGGTGCGAAGGATTCGTGGCGGACGCGGCGGACCCAGGGGCGGCGGGGGCTGCGGTCCAGCGGACGGTCGAGGCGTTCGGAGGGATCGACATCCTGATCAACAACGCGGGAGTGACGTGGGGGCAGCCGGCGGAGGAGATGTCGTTGGAGAAATGGCGGTCGGTGCTGGATGTGAATCTGACGGGCGCGTTCCTGTTCGCCCAGGCGGCCGGGAGGGAGATGATCGCGCGCGGAGGCGGGTCGATCGTCAACGTGGCGTCGATCGCGGGGATTCAGGCGATGGCGGAGTTCGCCCCGGCGGCGGGGTACGTGGCCTCGAAGGGCGGACTGCTGGCCCTGACGCGCGAACTGGCAGCGCAATGGGCCCGCCATGGAGTTCGGGTGAACGCGATCGCCCCCGGCTTCTTCCCATCGAGAATGAGCGAAAAACTCCTCGCCCGGGAGCAGAACGCGATTGAGTCTCGAATTCCGATGGGGCGCATCGGGCGTGCAGGGGAGCTGAAAGGCGCGGCCGTGTTCCTGGCGTCGGATGCCGCGTCGTACATCACGGGCCAGACGATCGTCGTCGACGGCGGGGCGACGGTGGTCTAAACAGGGACGGTGCTTACCGCCGGGGTGCGCGCCGTTCCGCCTGCCGCTCTGCCGTGTTGAGGCGCAACAGGCGGCAGGTGGCGGAGCCTTCAGCCGTCAGCGGCTCGATAACGGCGCCTTCGAGTCGAAAGTGATCGAGCCATCGATCGAGACGGGGGTGGAAGAGCCGCACAGGACGGCCTGTTCGCGGGTCCACTTTTGCCACGTCCGATCCCTTGTGGCGATTGCAAAGGATGCAACAGTAGGCGAGGTTCGAAGCGTCTGTAGCGCCGCCGTGTTTGCGGCTGATGATGTGATCGACCTGGTGAGAAAAGCCGGCATCCGCTTCGTGGATGAGGCAGTACTCGCAACGAAACCTCGCTCGCAGTCTTACGTCGGCCCGTAATCGATCGGGAATCTCAGTCGCCACGCGTCAGAATTTCGCGAGCTCTCGCCTTCGCCATTCGCAGGATATGTTCGAGTTCCATGAAGTGATCGAGTTCGGCCGCTTCCTCGGGGCCGAGACCCGTTGCCTTCTCGCGGTCGATCAATTCGACGACGCGTGCTTCCGCCTCCGGCGAGGGGCGGTACTCCACCACCGTCTCGGGCGTGGTGCCCGCCGCGATGAATTCGATGATTTCGAGGTACGCGGGGCTCGTCATCCTGCTTCCACCATCTTACCGAAACCGAGGGTAGTCGAAACGCCCTCTCGAAGGTCTTTGTAGTGTGAGACTTTTGCTAGGCGCGTTCGTGGTCTGCACGGCCGCTGCCCAATCCCTTTCATTTGGACTCAAAGCAGGCGCGATCCTTACCGGCGACCTCGATAGATCGTCGGCAGATTCGGAATCGAAACGTGTGACATTCGGGCCGGCCGTGGTCGTCGGACTACCGGGCGGTTTCGCCGTCGAGGTCGACGCCCTCTACCAGCGGGTGGGCTATCGGTCCGACTCGAGTTTCTTCGACCTCTCGTTCTCATACACGCGGGCCACAGGGAACTCGTGGCAGTTCCCGATCCTACTGCGGAAAAGGCTCGGGCACGGACTCTACGTCGGCACGGGGCTCGCGCCGCGGACGATCAAGGGCAACGAGCAGACGACGCTCGTTCAGGCGACGACGCTCGAACACACGGCGTACCAGATTACGCACGCCGAATACCCCGGAGAGTGGCGCTCGGAGCTCGGGATCATCGGAGCGGCCGGCTTCGAGAAGCGAGTCGGCAAGCTGCACATCGGGCCGGAGGTCCGCTACACGTGGTGGACGCGCCCGGCGCTCGACGTCGAGGGCTCGCGAGGGTTTTCGATTCTGTCGAATCGGAATCAGGTCGACGTCCTACTGACGGTGCGGCTCCCGTAATCGAATCCAGGCGGCCGATAATAGAACAAATGGCGTTCCGCTTGAGGGGCCGCAAGCCCTCCGCCCCGGCGAAGAGACTCGCGTTTCCGTGGTGGTGTCGCTTACTGGTCGCAGGATTGGGGGCGGTTTTCGCGTGGGGCGGCAGCTATCCTCGAACCCCGGCGAACTTCATGCATTGGAACTGGCGAGCTCAGCCGGTCTATCCCAATGCGGCAGCGCCGGTCGGGTGGGCGCTGATTGTCGTATCGTTGATCCCTTCGGCCTGGATTGAATCGGCGTTAATCGGCGTTCATCGGCGGCGGAAATAGGTCTTGCCGGCTACCGCACTCCCGCCGCCACCGCCGCCTCGACCTGCTGCGCGATCCACGCGTACGTCGTCGCCATACCCTCCCGCAGCGGCTGACTCGGCGACCACCCGAGCTTCTCGCGAATCAGCCGATTATCCGAATTGCGCCCGCGCACTCCCAGCGGACCCGGAATGTGCCGGATCGCCAGCTTCTTCCCCGCAATCTCCATCGCGATGGAGGCGAGCTGGTTGATCGTCACCATCTCCTCCGACCCGATGTTCACCGGCCCCGTAAACTCCGAATCGACCAACCGGCGCACGCCTTCGACGCACTCATCGATGTACAGGAACGACCGCGTCTGCTCGCCGTCGCCCCACACCTCGATCTCGCCGCCCTCCGGCGTCTGCGCGACCTTGCGGCACATCGCCGCCGGCGCTTTCTCCTTGCCGCCCGTCCACGTGCCCTGGGGTCCGAAAATATTGTGGAAGCGCGCGACCCGCACCTCGACGCCGTGGTTCCGCATATACGCGAGGTAGAGCCGCTCGCTGAAGAGCTTCTCCCAGCCGTATTCGCTATCGGGCGCAGCCGGATACGCCGAATCCTCGGAACACTTGGGATTCTCGGGATCGCGCTGGTTGTACTCGGGATACATGCACGCCGACGACGAGTAGAAGAACTTCCTGACCCCCGCCAGCCGTCCGAACTCGAGGACGTTCAGGTTGATCGTCGCCGAATTGTGCATCACCGCGGCGTCATGCTCGCCGGTGAAGATGTAGCCGGCGCCGCCCATATCGGCGGCCAACTGGTACACCATGTCGATATCCGCGACGACGCGCCGGACCACGCCGGGGTCGCGCAGATCGCCGACGATAAACTCATCGGCCGGCGGCTCCGCGAAATCGTGCCGCTTGATATCGACCGCTCGCACGTGGAAGCCTTCCGCTTTCAGACGACGGACTAAGTGCCCGCCGATAAAGCCGCCCGCTCCGCACACCAGGACATTGCGCATGGGCAGAATGTAACACGATTGCCAGGCCCGCTTCCGGTAGTACCATCAGGGAGAGAAGCCCCCGCGTGCGCATCACGATCTCCAAGGAAAATTACTTGAAGACTATCTCGGAGGCCGAGTCGGAGGGCGAGATCGTCAAGGCCGTCACACTGACCCGGTGGCTGCACGTTTCCGCCCCGGCCGTCACGATGGCGATCAAGCGGCTGAAGCGCGACGGGCTGATCGAGGTCGGCGCCGAGGGCCAGATCACGCTGACGGGCCCCGGCCGCGAGATCGCCAACCGCCTCCTGCTTCGCCACCACCTGATCGAGCGCATGCTGACCGAGGTGTTCGGCCTCGAATGGTACAAGGTCCACGACGAGGCCGAGCAACTGGAACACGCCGTTTCCAGCGACTTCGAGCGGAAACTCGTTGAAAAACTCGGCGATGGCGGCGTCTGCCCTCATGGAAATATCGTCGGTTTGGACTCCCCGGCCGCGCGTCGGAAACGCGGGTTGAAACCGCTCGACGAGGCGCACGCCGGCGAGCAGGTGACGGTCGCCAGCATTTTCGAACGCGACCGGGAATTCCTGGAGTATCTGGACGGCGCGGGCATACGTCCCGGAGCCCGTTTGGAAATCGCCGCGGCTGCCCCTCAACTCGACCTCCGGACGGACGGCCGCACGACCTCCCTCGACCGCATGGCAGCCACCCGCATCTGGGTCCGCTAATATTCCCCGAACTCGCGCGTCCCGATATTCGTATCCCTTTCGAGGCCTTAATATAAGACTATGCCTTCCGCAAAATCCGCTTTAGCGCTCCTTCTCTGCCTGTTCCTGGCGGCGCCGACATTTGCGCAGACGTCGCAAATCTACGGCCCAGGTCAGCACGGCGTTTTGGGGTGGTTCTCCAACAACTACCGGGCGCACAAACTCTCCTATTCCAGCCTGGAGGATTCGCCGCGGCTGGAAAAGCTGATGCGCGCAGGCAACATCTACCTCTCGCTGCGCGACGCCATCGCGCTTTCCCTCGAAAACAACCTGGACGTCGAATCGGCCCGCTACGGTCCCAAGCTGGCCGAAGCGAACCTGTTCCGCGCCAAGGCTGGAGCCCTGCTGCGTAACGTCTCCAGTTCGATTTCGACCGGCCCCTCGTCGGCCTCGATCGGCGTCCTGGCCCAGACCCAGCTCGGCTCGGGCGGCACGGGCGGCGGCGCGTCGAGCGGCGGCACGGGCGGCGTCCTCAGCGGCCTCAGCGTCCAGCTCGCCGGCTCCGCGATCCCGAATCTCGACCCCGCGTTCTTCATCAACGGCCAGTTCGTCCACAACACCGCGATCCAGACCGCGACGAACCTCACCGGCACCAACTTCCTGGTGAGCCAGTACAAATCGTCGAACATGGGGGTCCAGCAGGGCTTCCTGACCGGCACGAGTCTGCAAGTCGGCATGGGCAATCAGTTCGGCGTCACCCAGAACTCGCCGTACAACATGTTCAGCCCATACAACCAGTCCTCGCTCTCGCTTTCGATCCAGCAGAACCTGTTGCAGGGCTTCCGCCCGTCGGTGAACAACCGCGCGATCCGCGTCGCCAAGAACCAGTTGACGATCTCCGACCTGACGTTCAAGAACCAGGTGATGGCGACCGTCAACAACGTCGTGACGCTGTACTGGGATCTGGTCTCGTTTATCGATGTGCTGAAGGTCCGGCAGCAGACGCTCGAGCTCGACAGCAAGCTCTACCAGGACAACAAGCGGCGCGCCGACCTCGGCGCCATTGCGCCCATCGACATCATCCAGGCGGAAGCCGAGATGAAGTCGGCGCAGCAGGACGTGGTCAACGCGCGCATGCAGGTGCTCCAGCAGGAGACAATCCTGAAGACCGTGTTGACGCGCAACGGTCTGAACAGTCTCGATATCGCCAGCGCCCACATCGTGCCGACGGACACCTTCGACATGCCGTCGCAGGACGAAGCGCGGCCGATCCAGGATCTGATCACGGAAGCGATGACGGCCCGCCCGGACATCGCGCAGAGCGGCCTCGCGCTCGAGGACGCGCGCATCACGACGCTCGGCGTGAAAGACGCGATGCTGCCGCAGTTGACGGCGTTCGCCACCACGTCGAACAGCGGTCTCGCGGGACAGGTGAATACGCTGCCGGTGCCGACCACCCTGCCCAACGGCCAGACGGTCAACTTCGTGCGCACTCCTGCGGACGTGAACGGCTACTTCCTCGGCGGCTACGGCACGGTGCTCGGACAGTTGTTCGGACGCAACTTCCCGAACTACAGCGCCGGCATCAGCCTGAGCATCAACATCCGCAACCGCGCGGCGCAGGCGGACTACATCACCGACCAGTTGAACTACCGCCAGCAGTTGATCCAGGACAAGCAGCTCAAGAACAACATCCGGCAAGGGGTGATCAACTCGGAGATCACGCTGGAGCAGGCGCGCGCGTCGTACGAGACCAGCGTCGACGCCCGCAAGCTGCAGGACCAGACGTATGCCGGCACGCGGCGCAAGTACGAGCTCGGCACGGCGACGATTTTAGACGTCGTGATCACGCAGCGCGACTCGACCTCGCGCCAACTCGCCGAAGTGCAGGCGAAGAGCGCGTACGTCCACGCCAAGATCAATTTGGATAGCGTCCTCGGGCGAGTTTTGCAAGCGCACGACGTGAGCCTCGACGACGCGAAGAACGGCGTCGTGGGGCGTCCTGCGGACCTGATCCCGGCGGTGCCGGCCCCGGCGGCGGTGCAGAACGGGGTGGGGAAGAAGTAGGGGAGAATTCGGGTAGGCGATAAGCCAAGGGCAAGATCGTGGAGGGCCGTACCGCTCGTATACGAGCAACCTGCATGCGCCGTGGCACTGTCGCCTTATCGGCCATCACCCTCGCTGCGCTCATAGCGTACCCGCTTCCTTTCTGCATCGACTGCGAGTATCCCGACCCTTGGGGACACGTGAGTGTGAGAGCCGAAATCCCCGTGTCGCTCTGGCTTCTGGTTGCTCCATTTCTAGCCGGGGCATTCCCAATGAAGCAGGGCTGGTTGGTGCCAGTAGTAGTCGTCGTGGCCCTTATCGCGACTCAGCCCCTCGGCGGCGTGGCGTGGTGGTCGTTGCGAGAAAACGAGGGACCGTTCATTCTCGTCTTGGGACTTCCGCTCACGGCCGTCTGTTTTCTCATAGGGCGCTTGGCGCGCTACATCGTGAGTGCTACTTGATCCGCAAGTCTGACGGTCGCGGATATCGAAGCAGGGGCGAGAAGTCCACCTTCCAGAAATCAACCTCGTAAAGGCTGCCGGTGCTGTCGGTGTTCAGGACGATGCTGACCGGGACGCCATCCTCCATATCCTCTACGGTGCAGGCATTCAGGTCGTTCAAAAGACCCGCGTAAGTGCCATGTAGCACGGTCGTGAGGAGGTCACGCTCGTCGCTCCGCAGTCGACGTCTAGTGGACACTCCGGCCATTGTAGAACTATTTCGGCAACGTTCCGATGGCTGGGCCACAGGGGGGCCGGGCGTGCACCCCGCCGCTGAGGAAAACGGCGACTATTGTTCCGGAGAGGGGCGACAGAAGACGCGGCAGAGAAGCGCAGTGAGTGAGCGGCCGTCCCGCTCCGATAGCAGCCCAAGACTTCGAACGATTTCCAGTTTTGCCAAGACCGTCAGCTTGTGGACCCTCGCATAGGATGCGACATTGAGTCCCGCCAAGCGCCAATCTTCCAGCGCAAGGTCGTGGTCCGAATGCCTCGATTGCGAAGTAATAGGCGCGGCCACGAAATCATCGTCGCCCGTGTCGAGCAACACCACCGCTGGGCGCACCTTGGCGCCGGCCGCTTGGTGGAACTGCATTCGAATCAGGACAACATCACCGAATTGCAGGATCATCCATCAATTGCTCGTAAATAGAGTCTTCTACAGCGTAGGCGGCTTCAAACCGTTGGCGACCCGCCTTGCGCCACGCCAAGTCTGAATCGGAGTTCTCCCACATGACCACAACGCGTAGTTGTTCACCGGACGGAATCTCGCTCGCGACCTCTGGGGGCAACGGAATCTGACCGCCTGGGCCGACTGTGCTTTCGAATTCAACAGCTTTCATCTTTCGTACCCGGCTCTATCATGTCACAATCGCCTTCCTCCCGATCGAACCCGGCACGCACCGAAAATTCTCGGTGAACGCCCGCAAGCTTCCACAGCGCTACCATGGGCGGCGATACCGATGAAGGTTCGCGAAGTGATTCGCCTGCTAGAGAAAAGCGACTGGGGTGAGATGGGATCGAGGGGCAGTCACCGACACCTCAAGCATCCTGACAGCCGCTGGTGATCACGGTTCCAGGCAGCGGGGGAAAGGAACTCGCCGTCGACACGCTGAACACTATACTCAAGAAGGCGGCCCTGAAATGAAACGTTACCCCGTCGTCATCGAGAGAACAGGCACGGGCCTCTCCGCCTATTCGCCCGATGTGCCTGAGTGTGCCGCGACGGGCGACAGCGAAGAAGATACACGACGGAGCTTCCAGGAAGCTCTGGCAGCCCACTTCGATGCCATGCGCGAAGTGGGAGAACCGATTCCGGAACCGAACACGTCCGTGGATTACGTGGAAATAGCTGCCTAGTGAACCAGGCGCCTCGTCAACGGCGCCCCTCTTTCCACGCCCTCACCCGCTCCACCGACCCAGCCAAATCATCCCGCAGTTCATACACCCAGAACCTCATGACATCCCACCCCATATCGCTTAGTCGCCGAGACCGGATCTGATCGCGGCGGCACAACTCGCCATCCCAATTGCGATGGTAGTTCTCGCCGTCGACCTCGATATCCAGCTTTCGCTCACCGTCGAACAGCGCCAAGTCGAGCGTGTACGGCGCCTCCTCGTACTGCGGGACCGGCCGCAGCCCCGCCGCGTGGAGCGCCCGATATAACACGCGCTCCCACTCCGACACGAACTCGGGATGCGCCACCACGGGATATTCGGGACCCGCCGGCGCGACGTTCGGCCTCACATCGCGCGCTCCCAGCGTGTGCGCGTACTCCGCGAAGCTCGCCAGATAACTCACGCCCGAATCGAGCGCGCCCTGCCGATCCCCGACCACCACCAGTTCCGACCGCGCGCGCGTGATCGCGACATTGAATAGATTCCCGTGATTCTTCAGAAACCGCAGCGTACTCTCCCCAATCCCCAGCGACACCACCGGCGAGAAGAAGATCACGTCGCGCTCGTCGCCCTGAAATCCGTGCACCGTGTCCACGACGAACTGGAGGGCCGTCAGCCGCCCCGACAATTCCACGTCCTGCTGCGCCATGGCGCGAATCCGATTTGCCTGCGCGCGAAACGGCGTCACCACTCCGATCGCGCCGCCGTAGCCCTCTTCCACGACCAGCTTCCGCAACTCCGCCACCACCGCCTCCGCCTCGGGGACATTGAGCGCGCCTCCCCGCGCCGGCCGCACGACCCGTCCCCGAACGTCGACCCACCGCACCGCCGGGCCCTTCGACTGCGACCGATTCAGCGCGTCGTGGTCCGTCGCCACGCGCAGTCCGCCGCGATAGAAGTGCCGGTTCGAGAAGGAGATGATGTCGCGGTGCGAACGGTGATGGTCGCGCAGGCTCACGATGTCCTCGTGACGGCACAGGCCGCGCGCCAGGTCGAACAGCGAATTCACGGAGTACGCCCAGGCGGCGCTACCTTCGGCCAGGCCGTGCGCCGCAAGCAGCATCCGGTCCTGCTGCGGAGCCACGGTGCTCACATGTTTCAATTGCAGGGGATCGCCGATGATCACCGCGCGTCGCGCCCGCAGCAGCAGCGGCAGCGCCGACGCGATATCGCACTGGCTCGCCTCGTCGATCACCACCAAGTCGTAGAGCCCCGCCTCGAACGGCAGCCGTCCGCGCGCCGAAAGCGAAGTGACCGCCCAGCACGGCAGAATCTCCGTTACCCGCGGGAACAGCGTGTAATAGCGGCGGAAAACGCGCTTGCCCGCGCCTTCGTCGTAACGATCGCCCGAGGCGATCATCTGCAGCAGCGAGGCGTACTCACTGAGCACTTTCCGCTGCGCGGGATCCCAGCGGCTGGGCCACATCCGCACCCACCGCCGCCACAGCTCGAGCGAGTTGCCGGCAGACTCTTCCGCGATGCGGGTGAGGTCGCGCGCCAGTTCCTCGAGCGGTCTTGCGTGTTGAAGCCGTTGCAGCGCGTCCCAATACGCGTGCGCGTCCTTCGCCCATTCCAACCGCGCGGCGAGATCGCGATGAAAGGCGTCCCAGCCTTCGAGATCGTCCTCGCCGGCGGGCGCCACGACCCCGAGCGCTTGCGCGTCGGGCAGCAGTTCACGCCCCACGTCCGCGACGCGTTTCGCGCGCCGGGACTGCAGCATGCCCGATTCGCGCGCCGCCGCCAGCGCGCCGTCGAGCGCTCGGAGCCGCGTGCGCACGGGGCCGTCGTCGAGCGTTCGCATCGCACAGAAGTAGTCCCCGCCGAGCACCGTCCGCGCCGGCTCGGACGCCCGCTCCAACTCGTCCACCGCATTCCGCAACTCGACCACCGACGCGATCTCGCCCTGAATCGACGCGAATCGCGCGCGGCTCTCCTCGTGCGCCCGCGCCAGCCACGCGTATCCCGCCGCATCCCCGGGAATCGCCGATTCAGCCAGCGCCGACGTGAGGTGCTGCGCCAGCCGCGCGTGATGCTCCTCCTTGCCGAGGCGCAGCAACAGCGGATGCGTGCCGAGCTCATTGGCGCGCGACTCCACCACGTCGACCGCATGATTGTTCTTGCTCGCGAACAGCACGCTCCGCCCCTGAAACGCCATGTTGGCGAGCAGCGAAACCACCACCTGCGATTTCCCGGTGCCGGGCGGTCCGGTCACGACCGTCAGCGGGGCGCTCAGCCCTTGCACGACGGCCTGCCGCTGCTCGCTATTCAGGGGCAGGAGTTCCAGGATCGGCGTATCGTCGGGGGGCGCAGACTCCGTGCTCCCGCCGCGCAGCCACAGGCCGAGGGCCGAATTCGCGGCCGCTCCTTCGTCGAGTTGCGCCAGTTTCCGCAGTTCGACTTCCAGCCCGTAGGTGAACGGCGACCGCGGCGCCGCGAACAGTACGGCGCGGTTGTAGATGCCCCGAGCAGTCATTTCCGACAGCGGCGTGCCGGCCGCGAGCGCGTACGGATTGAGATCTTCCTTCCAATCCCAATCCGCCCGGCAGCGCTGGAGCCGCAGGGCGATTTCGTCCCACTGCGGCAGATCGTCCTCGGGATTCGCGAGGCCGAGCTCGTCGGAGAGATGGATCGCTTCGTCGATCACGTTCCCGCTATCCACCGTGAGCAGGCTCTTGAGGACCTCGATATTGAACAGCGGAATGCCGCCGGCCGGCCGCAGCAGCTCGGCGGGCGATTCCGGCGTATCCTCGACCGGATAGATCAGCACCGGCTCGATCCGCATCTCGTCGTCGAGCCGCGGGGACGGCCGCAAACGCAGCGCGTAACCGATATATAGCGAGAGCTGTCCGCGCTCCTGCCGCGCCTTCCGCACCAGCTTCCGCATCGCGCGCTCGTTGACCGCGACCGCCTCGGCGCGCGCGAACGGGAGCTCGTTCAGGACCACGTAGTCGACGTCGCACCCGCCGGCCGGGAGACTGACGCCAGAGCCGCTTTCGTGGGCCAGACACTCCAGGTAATACCGGCACAAGCTCGCCAGAAACGTGCGCGGCGGTTCGGTCGCCGGACGCGGCGCCTGCTGCTTGGGCCACCACCGATAGTCGCTGTCCTGGGTGAGTTCGCACCGCGCCAAGCTCTGCAGCGCGGCCGCCACTTGCGATCGCTCCAAATCCAAATCGTTCGCGATCTGCTGCGCTTTCAAACCCGGCTTTTCGAGCAGAAGCTGCTGGATGCGATCTTCGTGGGTCATACCCGGCGGGAGGCTTTCGCACTTAGTATCGCACGCGGGTTTAGGTCGTTAACGCCGCTCGCGATAGCGTGCGGCGAGTGCGTCGAATGCGGCTTTGGGCTCCCACGGCAGATCGGGATAGCGCTGGCCGTGCCGCCCCTCGATCACCTTCACGACGCCCTTGCTCGCGACGTCGAAGTCATCGTGCGCCCCGTCGCGGTGTGGCAGATCGTAGCGCGCGAACGTGTACACAAATGCGGCGTCGACGCCCTCCTCGTCGAAGACGTCCACCAACTCGCCGACGTATCGCGCCTGCTCCTCTTCATCGCGCGTGAGGTCGCCCTTCAGATGAACGGGCCTGCCGCCGGCTCCCCACTCGAGGATGGCTTCGTCACGGTCGCCCCGATCCCCGGCGCCTCGATACGTAGCGCACCCGAATTCGGTAATCGCGACTGGCTTTCCCTGCGCCTTGCCGGCGCCGGTAAATGCGCGGATGTCGTCGCGGAACCGCGCCGCCATCGCGCCCGTCCGATAGCCGGCGTCCGTCGAGATGATGTCGAACGGTCCCCAGTTCACCCCTTCGAAGGGCAGCGAGGCATAGCTCAACCGTCCGCTGAAGCGCGACCGCGTCACCGCCACCGCCTTCTCCAGCAACTCTTTCATGCCTGCCCGGATTCCAGGGATCAGCATTCGTACACGATCGGGGTCGGCAAAAGCCGCCAGACGATCCTGCAGGCTCTCGCCGAGCACGATGCCGGCCGTCATCAGGCTCAATTCGGAGCCGGTGAGGAACACGATCTCCGCTCCCCGGGTGCGAAGTCGTTCGGCGCGCCCGGCGCAATCCTCCAACAACTCGAGCGTTTCTTCGACGGTCAGGTTGTGCGTAAAAGGGCAGAACCATACTTCGAGACCCGCTTCCGCTGCGTAGGTCGCGGCGATTTCCAGCCGGTCTGGATAGCCGCCGGTCACACGGACTCCGTTGCAGTGCAGGTCATCGTGGATGATCTGCATCTCCCGCTTCACCACCTGCGGGTCAAAAGGCTCGCGCGTGGTCGTGCCCGCGCTGATGAAGCCGGTGTCGAAATTGATCCCTCTGATACGCACGTTTTATCTCCCTGGCTTGCCCGCCTTCGCCTGGTTCTCCGGAAACCCGGCAGCGACCAGTTCGAATGCCTTACGCAGGTGTGGAACGATCGGCCCGGAGGGGCCGTCGCGCAGCCAGCGGTCCATCACCGTTCCGACGACGGCGGTCACCACCGCCGCGGCCACTTGCGGATACAGGTCTTTGGCGCGGCGCGCGCCGACCCGCTCGGCGATGACCTCGGCCAGTTCGACTTGCGCCGCCGCGGAAGCCTTCAGCATCTCGCCGTGAATCGCCGGTTCGGTGAGGATGAATCGGATTCGCTCCACCCATCGCTGCGCGTCTTCCAGCGCTTCGCTCTTGCGCGCCGGCGGCTCAAACTGCGCCGCTACCGCATTGGTGATCGCGATCCACAACGGCTCGTTGCCCGGACGAGCCCGCAAGTCGTCGGCGATGCGCAGCATCCGCTCGCGATGTGCGGCAGCGACCGCCTCCGCTTTGGTCGAGAAGTAATTCCGAAACGTTCGCGGGGACACGTTGGCGGCCGCCGCGATGTCGTCGACCGTCACGTTTTCCCACCCGCGCAAAAGGCACAGGCGGGTGGCGGCAAGGCTCAGGGCCGCACGCGTCTCGCGGCGCTTCCGTTCCCGTAAACCCCCGTTTTCCTGCATCCCGTCCATCCTGACATATTTTTGCCGATTCGGCAATATTGCTCTTTTGGCAGTGATTGCAGCTGCCCGCCTGAACCCGGACTTGGTATCCTGTTTTTTGGCTCGAATCTACCCTTTCCAACCACTCCGCTATACCGAAAAAGCGGGTCCAATCGAGAAGCTGGTCACCCAGCCCTACGACAAGATCTCGCCGGAAATGCAGGTGCGCTACCTCACCGAGAGCCCGTACAATCTCGTGCGGATCATTCTCGGAGAGCGCAAGCCCGGCGACACCGAAGGCGACAACGTCTACACCCGCGCCGCCGCGCACCTGAAGGACTGGACCGCCAACGGCATCCTGGCGCAGGACTCCGAACCCGGCATCTACCCGTACTTCCAGGAGTTCACCGTGCCCGACACGGGCGAGCGCCTCGTGCGCAAAGGCTTCATCGCGCTCGGCCAACTCGAGGACTACTCGGCGAACGTCGTGCACCGGCACGAGCAGACCCTCGCCGGTCCCAAGAAGGATCGGATGGAGCTGCTGCGCCACACCCACGCCCATCTCGAACAGCTCTTCCTCCTGTACCCGGACCCATCGGGCGCGATCGACCGGTTGCTCGACGAGGCCGCGAAATCCGCGCCGCTCGCCGAAATCACCGACGAGTACGGCGCCATTCACCGCGTCTGGAAAATCACCGGCGCGCAACAGATCCAGGGCCTCATGGCCGACAAGAAGCTGCTCATCGCCGACGGCCATCATCGCTACGAAACCGCGCTCGCTTTCTCCCGCGAGAATCCCGACCTGCCCGGCGCCGACCGCGTCGTGATGACGTTCGTCAACATGCACGCCCCGGGACTCAAGATCCTCGCCACGCACCGCCTCGTCAACGGCATCCCCGCCAACGTCCTCCCCGACGAGTTCCTGCGCACCGCGGCCGACGACTTCCAGGTCGCCGAGGTCGACTCCGTCGCCAAGCTGCAACAGCTCTGGAACGACAATCCGTCGAAGTCGATCATCGGCGCGGCGATCGGCAACAAGCTCTACACCCTGACCGAGCGCGACGCCGTCAACGAGCTCGACGTCCGCATCCTCCACGAGCGCGTTCTCGGCAAGGTGCTCGGCATCGGTGAAGAAGCGGTCCGCCACGAGAAAAACCTCCGCTACATCCGAGGCATCGACGCGGCCATCGAAGCGGCGCGAAAGGGGGAGGCCCAGATCGCCTTCCTCCTGAAGCCGACCTCGGTAGAGCAAGTCGCCGACACGTCATTCAACGGCGGAGTGATGCCGCAGAAGTCGACGGACTTCTACCCGAAACTCCTCTCGGGCCTGACGATCTACAAGTTCTAAAAGGCCACGAATCAACACGAATTCACACGAATAAGACTTCTTGCTGATTCGTGTTCATTCGTGTGCATTCGTGGCCCAAAAGGTTTGGTTAACAGTCGCGCAAGTCTTCGCGTCTTTCCCGCAGAATGTTCCTCAGGAGGGGACAATCGATGCGCAAGACGTTGCTTTTCGCACTCACGGCCCTCGCGGGCCAACTGTTCGCCGGCGGGTTTTTCCTGCAACTCGGGAATCCCGACGCCAACCCTGAAGCCACGAAGGCTCACGCGGTCCTCGTTATCAAAGCCGTCGGCTGCCACGACCCTGCGCACGCGGACGTCACCGCGGTCGCGATCGGCAAGAACCGACGAATTCCCCTCACGTTGACGAAGCTCTCCGAACCCGGCGAGTTCGCGCTCACCCAGCAATGGCCGAAAGACGGCGCGTGGGTCATCGAGCTCACCGGCCGCAATCCCGATCAGTTCACCAACACGCTGGTCCCCGCCGGACCGAACGGCGTCGACCGCCTGCACGCGAAGTTCGCCATGAAGGCCTTCACCGCCTCCGACGTCCAATCGATGCTCGAGTAGTTCGTCCTATGATGATGCTGGTGCAGGCGCAACTCGGAACCGGCCAGGAAGAGAAGCTGATCGCCGCCGCGGCCCAGGGAGACCGCGGCGCGTTCGGCGAGCTCTACTCGCGCTACGCCCGCATGGTGCATGGCATCCTGCTGGCGCGCGTCCCGCCCGGCGAGGCCGAAGACCTGGTGCAGGACGTCTTCGTCTCCGCGATGCGCCAGCTTCGGGGGTTGCGCACGGCCGCGGCCTTTCGCGGCTGGCTCGGCGCCATCGCACGGAATCGCGCCATGGACTATTTTCGCCAATCGCGCCAGCACGCCGAGTTCGATGAAGAGGTCGAACGAACGCACGGGACCGCACCGGGGCACACCGCGTTCGAGATCCTCGACCTCATCCGCACGCTGCCCGAAGCCTATCGCGAAACGCTGATCCTGCGGCTGGTCGAGGGTATGACCGGACCCGAGATCGCCCAGCGCACCGGCCTCACGCCGGAATCGGTGCGCGTCAATCTGTGCCGGGGAATGAAGATGCTGCGAGAGTTGTTATGAACGAAAACTATTTGTGGGACCGCTCCGGCCCGCCCGACCCGGAAATCGAGCGCCTCGAGCGTCTGCTCGCGCCGCTCGCGCACGGCGGATCGCCGGTCATCGCGATGCCGGCGCCGCGCCCGCGGCCGTGGCGCGCGATGGCGGCCATCGCAGCGGTCGTGCTGCTCGCGCTGGCGATCCCGCGCACTCCGATATCCCGGCCCGGCGGCGTGACCGGTTGGGAGATCGCGAGCGTCGACGGCTCCGCACGACTCGGTAGCGAAGACGCCCGCAAGTGGATGCCGCTACGTTCCGGCCAGGCGCTGCGCACCGCCGGCGATTCCGAGCTTACGCTCGAAGACAACGACGTCGGCCGGCTCGATCTCGGTCCGAACTCCGAGATGCGCGCCCACGACGGCCGCCTCGAGCTCCATCGCGGCCGGCTGCACGCATTCATCTGGGCGCCGCCGCGCAAGTTCGTCGTCGACACGCCCTCATCGCGCGCGGTCGATCTCGGCTGCGAGTACACGCTCGACGTGAGTCCCGCCGGCGACGGACTGCTCCGCGTCTCGATGGGTTGGGTGGCCTTCGAGTTCGACGGCCACGAGGCGTTCATTCCCGCCGGCGCGCGCTGCATCACGAGGAAGCGCACCGGTCCGGGCATCCCGTATTATGAGGACGCGCCCGCGCCGTTGATCGACGGCGTCGCCTCGATCGAACGGGGCGACCTCTCCGCCCTGCCCCTCGTACTCGCCGCCGCCCGCACTCGCGACGGACTCACGCTCTGGCACCTGCTGACGCGAGTTTCCCCACAGGATCGCGGCGCCGTCTACGACCGTTTCGCGCAACTCATCCCGTTACCTGCCGGCGTGTCACGCGACGGCGCAATCGCGCACGACCGAGACACGATCGACCGCCTCTGGGACGCCCTCGATCTCGAAAACACCGGCTGGTGGCGCGGCTGGGAACGTCACTGGTCCAAGTGACAATTCTCGACGGCCATACGCAGTCCGGCCTCGAGAGCCTCGGGAGTGATCCCCGCGCAATGCGGCGTGATCACGGCATTCGAAAGACTCAGCAGTGGGTGGTCGGGCGGTAGCGGCTCCGTAGCGAACACGTCGAGCCCCGCCGCGATCCGGCCCGCCTGCAACGCCTCGACTAACGCGGTCTCATCGACGATCGCACCGCGCGCCGTGTTCACGAAAATGGCGCCCGGCTTCATCAACGCGAACTCGCGAGACCCGATCATGCCGACGGTCTTGTCCGACAGCCGCAGATGCAAACTGATGACGTCGCTCGTCCGGTAGATCTCGTCGAGCTCGACGATCCGATCTCCCGGCCAAGGGTGCATCGTCCAAGCGATTGTCCGCATGCCAAATCCGTTCGCCAGCCGCAAGAACTGCCGCCCGACCGCGCCGAGTCCGATGATCCCGCAAGTCTTCCCGAAAAGCTGCACCGACTGTCCCCGAGGCCAAGTCCCGGCGCGAGTCGCGGCGTCCAGAGAAGGAATGCGCCGAGCCGCCGCGAGCGTCAACGCAAGAGCGTGCTCGGCAATCGAAATCGCCGAAACGCCCGGAGTGTTCCGCACGATCACGCCATGCCGAGCCGCCGCCTCGAGATCGACGTGGTCGGTTCCGGTGCCCCAAACGGAAAGGACTTTGAGCCGAGGACAAGCCGCGAAAACGCGAGCGGTGAATTTGGAGGAAGAGCGGATATTGAGAACGACCTCGGAGTCCTGAATCCGGGAAATCAGGACGTCCTCGGAGCCCGGGAGAGAGTCGAAGTACAAAGGCTCCGGAAGCTCCTGAAAAACAGAGCTGGGGCGCAAAACAGGAGGGAAATCGTCAGGAACGCAAATCATTTAGGCCACGAATGAACACGAATGCACACGAATCTAAGCTATCTTATTCGCGTTCATTCGTGTTCATTCGTGGCCCATAATTTTACTGCTTGTAGACGTCCGCTTTTTTGAAGTCCCCGGCTTTCACGATCGTCAGCCCTGCCGGGTCCACGTATTTCCGGAAGGCCTCACTGACTTGCGCCGGGGTCAACGCCGCGACCCGCTTTTCGAGGTCGTCGTCGAATTTCAGGGTGCGATCCCAGCGCTCACGCGAAAGCAGCAGACCCGCGAGGCCCTGGTCTTGCGAACGCGCGACCGTCTTTTCCTGGAGCCACGCCGCCTTCGCGGCCGCGACTTCTTCCGCCGTGAAGCCGCCCTTCGCCGTCTTTGCAATCTCGTCCTTGAGACTGACTTCGGCCTTCGGCGTGTTCTGCGGAGCGGCGATCGTGAACGTCAGGAACTCCGCCGCGTCGTCCTTCGTCGGCGCGCTGAAGATCGTCTGGACTCCGTAGCTGAGGCCTTCCTTTTCGCGAATGCGATTCACCAGGCGCGCGCTCATCGTGCCGCCCATCATGAAGTTCGCCAACACCATCGCGGGGTAGTCGGGATCTTCGTCCGACATCTTCGCCAGCACGGCGGAGATCAGCACCGAATTCTGTTTGTCCGGCGTCTCGATCTTCGTGTCCTCGGGCGCGACCTTGCGGTACGGCGCGAGAATCCGCTGGTACGGCGCCGGGCTCTTCCAATCCGCGAAAAGCTGCTCGAGGAGCTTCGCCACCTCGTCCTTATTGAACTGGCCGGTGACGACGATCTCGCCCGGCGCGCCGCCGTAGAACTGCTGGTAGAACTGCTTGACGTCGGCGAGCGTGACCTTCTTCAGATCCTCGATCGTCTCGTCGGGGGTCGACACGTAACGCGGATCGCCGCGCTTGTACTCGGCCGCAAAGTGGCGGCCGATCGAGACGAACGCCAGATTCTGCGGATCGCTCTTGCCGCCCTCGACACCGGCAATCCGCTGCCCCTTCAGGGTCTCGAACTCCGCGTCGGGAAACGTCGGCTGGCGCAGAATCTCCGCCGCGAGTTTGAGAGAGCCCGCGAGGTTCGCCTCGGTCGTCTCGATGCTTGCATTCGCGGAATTCAGACCGCCGCCGACGCCGAGATGGGCCTTCAGCTTGTCGGTCTCGTCCTGAATCTGCTGGCGCGTGTGGAGCTTCGATCCGCGCATCAGCATCGACCCGGTCAGCGTCGCGATCTGCTGTTTGCCGAACAGCGACTTCTCGTCGCCGAAGCGGAACACCATCTGCGCCACCACTGTGCCGCCGCGGGTCTTCTTCGGCAGCAGCACGACCTTCACGCCGTTCGACAGCTTCAGCCGCGTGATCCGGCTCTCGATATTCGCCGCGCTCGTGTCGAACGTTTCGCCCGCCGAGACGCCCTCGCCGCCGGTGTAGCCCTTCAGCCGCACCGCGGGATCGATCGGCGCCGCGATGTCGACGCGCTCCGGCGCCGTGGTGGGAACGAACTCGCCGAGCGTGCGGTTCGACGACTTCAGATACTGCTTGGCCACCCGCAGCACGTCCTGCTCGGTGACCTTCTTGATTTCGTCGCGTTCCAGGAAAATCAGGCGCCAGTCGCCGGCCGCGGCCGACTCACTCAGGCTGAGCCCGACCCCTTCCGAGTTGGTCAGCGCCAGATCGATATTCTTCAGGATGCGGTCCTTCGCCCGCTGCACCTCGTCCTTCGACGGCGGCTCCGCGGCCACGTTTTCGATGGTCTTCAGCAGCAGGTCGCGCGCCTCGTCGATCGACTGGTCCTTACGCAGGCTGACGAACGCCTGGATGAAGCCAGAGTCGTGCATGCCGTCGTAATCCATGCCCGCGCCGACCGCCTTCTTGTTGTCGACCAGCGCCTTATACAGCCGGCCCGACGGGGTCGCGCCGAGCACGCCCATCAGGACGTCCAGCGCCGCGCCGTCCGGGTCCGTGCCCGAGGGCCCGTGGTAGAACGCCATGATCATCTGGTTGTCGCCGACCCGGCGCAGCGTCACGCTGCGCTCACCGTCCTGCGTCGGCTCGGTGGTGTACGGCTGCTCCAGTTTGCGCGCGGGACGCGGAATCTTGGTGAACATCTCCGCGATCCAGGCCAGCGCCTTCGCCTCATCGAACTTGCCCGCCACGGTCAGGATCGCGTCGTCCGGCTGGTAATACTTTTGGTAGAACGCGTTTAGCCGGTCGATCGGCACATGCTCGATATCGGACCGCGCCCCGATCGTCGTGCGCCCGTAGGAGTGGAAGCTGAACGCCGCCTCCAGCACGCGCTGTTCGAGGATGCGGCCGGGGCTGTTCTCGCCCATCTCGAACTCGTTGCGGACCACCGTCATCTCGGTGTCGAGCAGGCCCTTCTCGATGCGCATCCCGGTCATCCGGTCGGCTTCGAGCCCCAGCGCCCACTTGAGATTGTCATCGCTCGCCACGACCGTCTCGTAGTAGTTGGTGCGGTCGTAGGAGGTGCTGCCGTTGAAGTCGGCCCCGTGGTCGGAGAGTTCCTTCTTGACGTCGCGATTGTCCTTGGTCTGCTTGAACAGCATGTGCTCGAGCAGGTGGGCCATGCCGGTCTCGCCGTACCCCTCGTGCCGCGAGCCGACGAGGTACGTCATGTTGACCGTCACCTTCGGCTTCGACTGGTCGGGGAAAAGCAGGACGTGGAGCCCATTGGGTAAGGAGTACTCGGTGATCCCCTCGACGGCGGTCACCTTCTGGACGCCTTGCGGCAGTTGCTGGGAGAAAGCCGTGAACGCGACGAAGGCGATCACGGCGGAAAGCTGGGCGGAACGCAGGAAACTACGCATATGTGAAGGAGTCTTCATGATAGACGCTTTCGGCGCCATTTCGGTTGCTGGACCTCCGGGATATAGTGTTCGTATGCGATTGGCAACGTTGGCATTCCTGCCCTTCGTGCTGGGGGCGCAACCGAAGTTCGAGGTGGTTTCGATTCGGGTCGTGCCGCCCAACGCCCCAAACGTGACGCGGGAGATCGGGTTTACACCGCTGCTACCTGGCGGCCAGTACGTGGATTCGCGAACCGGCTTGTGGAGCATGATCGCCTTTGCGTACGAGGTGAAAGACGCCTCGAATCGCCTCCTGGGCCTGCCGGGCTGGGCCAAGGAACGCTCGTATTCAGTGGCCGCCAAGCCGCCGGAGGGCTTTACACCGTCGATCGCGCAGGTGCGCCTGATGATGCAGGCGATGCTCGCCGATCGCTTCCACCTGCAGGTGCACCACGAGACGCGCGAGGAGGCGATTTATCGAGTGGAAGTCGCCAGAGGCGGTCTCAAAATCCAGGAGGTCGCGGCTCCGGAACCGCCCGAGAAAGAGGGTTTCCCTGGGGTGGTGATGGGAGACAGCGGCGGCCGCCTGCTCGGCAAGAAGGTGACGATCGGCTTTCTAATCCGCGCACTGGCGGTCCACATCAAGAAGCCGATGGTCGACGCCACGGGACTGACCGGGTACTACGACTTCGACGTGAAGTGGACCGCCCCCGAGGCCCCCGACGGGCACACGCCCGCCTCGTCCTTCGGGCCGGACGGAGCGGCGCTTCTGATCTCGGTGCTGCAGGATCGCTTCGGGCTGAAGCTGGTGAAGTCGACGGGGCCGGTGGAGTACCTGATGGTGGATCGCGTCGAGCCGCCGACGGAGAACTGAATCTACCCCGGTCCAACGTCTCGGGAGGATCAGATTCAGGTGGGGCCCTTAGTTCGCCGCCTTCGGGGAAGACGACTCGCTGCCGGCTAATTCCCGAATGAGCGTCAGCAATTGCTCCGGGCGATATCCAACGATCTTGCGCCCGTTGATAAACAAGGTCGGCGTCGCGTTGACACCGATCTCCCTCGCCAACGAGATGTCCCGGTCCACCGCCGCCGAAGCTTCTCGCGATGCCACGCACGCCTCCAGTTTCGCTTTATCGAACCCGGCGATGTCCTGCGCTGCAATCATGATCCTTGCGCCGACGTTCTCCGTGCTCAGCTCTTTTTGGTGGTCGAAGACGTAGTCGTGGATTCGCCAGAAGGCCGCGTTATCCTGCTGCGCGACGCACTGAATCGCCTCGGCCGCTGGACGAGCCCAGGCGTGCATGGGCAGCGGGAAGTGCCGGAAGACGATCTTGGCCCTTCCACTGGCCCCGGGAATTACTTCGTTCTTCAAACCATGCGCAAGTTGCGCACAGTATGGGCACTGCAAATCGGAGAAGACAACGACAGTCACAGGAGCTTCGGCGGGGCCAAATGATGGAAACGGTCCTGAGCTAAGGGCCTTCCGGAGGCTCTCCTCCTGCCGCCGCTGTTCCTCTGTTGGGTCGGAGTGGGAGTCCATCAACTCGTTGCTCAAGAAGCGGAGATCCGGCGATAAGAATAACTCCAGGCGGAACGGTCGACGGCTGTCACGCGACTCGAATCGCAGCTTGCGGTAACACGTATCTGAGACACCCTCGTCCGGGGTAATCATCAGTGGCAATGACAGCGAGACGTTATACTTCTTGTGCACATAGTCCACCAACTTCGCTTGGGTTGCTTCATCAAGCAAGGGACAGGCCGGTTGCGCGTTGGCCCACGGCTCGCCCCCGATCGCGACAGCGGCCATAATCAATGCGATAGATCTCATTTTCCCTCCGGACAGCGGGCAAACTGGGCCGCCCTCATCTCTCACTTCAACGATCCACCCACCAGGACTACATCGTAGATCCACTGGTCCGAGCCGCCCCCGGCTCCTTGTCCTTTGCCATTTGCCTTCGTGCCGCCAGATCGAACGATCTTGGCCTTATTTCGAAACTGATTGCCGAAGGTGTCGGTCCAATTCGACTTCTCATACGCAAGTGAGATGGCTGTAATGCCGGCTTGGCCCAACGTCAGGAGCTCACTCTATTCGGAGACGCCGTTGTGATTGCGGTCCACCCAGACCCGCAACTTGGAATAGATCGCATCGCTTGCATCAAGCCACCCGTCGCCGTTTCCACCGTAACGAGGCGTGTCATACGTCGCGAGCGCCTTGAAGCCAAGATGCGATCCAGCTGGTCCCGCCTGGGGAGTGACACTCGAGAAAAGCTCCCAGCCGTTATCAATCACGCCGTTCCCATTGCGATCGAGCACCAGCCAACCCGAATTCGTTCCCTTCGCGGTCCAGGATACCTGTACCGGCTTGCCATCGTTGTAGAAGTCAAAAGAGACTCCTCGATCTATGCTGGTCAGCTGGTATCCGCTACCATCCAAATCCAGAATGATGGGATCGGCATCGGCCTCGCACACCGCCATCATGCGACCGTAGACGTAGATATCCGCGCAGCCAAACTCGCAGTTAGCGCTCGCGCACGGATCGCCCCAACCGAACCCACCACCGCCACCGGAGCAGGAGTCGTCACAGGTGGTTCCATCGCATTCGTAATTCCCACAAGTCCCGCAGGGCTGATTGAAATTGTCGCTGCAACTCGAACTCGATCCGCCCACGCAATTCCCGTTACAATCGTAAGTCCCTCCGTTGTCGCAGCCCTCGTTGATGTAGTCGACGCAACAACAGCCCTCTTGAGCGTTGTAAACCAAGTTCCCGGAGCAAGAATACGTCTCGACAAAAACCATCCTGTTCTCGCAGTCCAACTCAGTGGTGTGAGTCAGGCCAAAGCCGCACGAGAATTGATTCAAGCACACTGCGGGGCACCCTGAGATGCCCTGCCCGATGCAAATTCCGAGACATAATGAGTAGGCGCTCCCCCCGGAACCGTCCTGATATGTCATCCTCGCGGCCAGATCTTGCCTGCCGTAACTGACCGCCGGCTCGCAGAATCCGCCGCTCCCGTTGCATACTCCGCTCGTTCCGACAGTGTTCGGCCCAATGGTCGAATCCGACCACGTCACGCCAGTGCCTTGGTCGGATGATGTCGGAATGTGGCAAGTCGCGCTTACCGAACCGCCGGTGTACGGAACGGGAGTGCCGGGGACCGCGCTTCCGCCCGGTCCTTGGCACGAACCGAGGGGAGACGCGAAGGTGAACGTCGCGTTGGTCATCGATGAACTGTATTGCTGGCTTTGTTGACCGGGTTGCGGGCACTGCGCAAACAGTATGCCGGGCAACAGGCTCATCCATATTCGTAATGCGCGATTCATTGTTTTGCCCCCGCTCGCACCGAATGAAGTTTCAGTGCTTGTAAGTATTGCTCATAGTCAAGCAGCCTCGCGGCCATCTTGGTGCGGTCTCCACGATCCGACATCGCCCACTGGAGGTGTGTCGCCCGGGCCGATCGTTGCTCAACCCTCGATTCGATTCCATCCGGTCCAATCACTGTCACTGAGCCCACGGTCCTACCGTTCGGCTCTTTGGCTATTCCAGCGCTAATGTCTTTTGAGCGTCTCTCGAGCACACCTACCGGGTCTCCGGCCTTCTGCGCAGATCGCAAGTCATCCAAGACACCGGCGATCAGAACGGCATCCGCCTGCCTTCGGCGAAATTCCGAAGCGATCTGGCGCTCGTCGCCGATGGCGGTGCGATCCTCAAAAACCAACATCCGGATTTCCACTTCGGCGCCGACTGGAGGTTCGTTTCGCCGACTGACGGGGACGGACTGAGGAGGGCAGGAGAAGACTTCTCCAGGACGCAGCAATGGCGGCAGAAAATGCTCGTCGGCTGCGGAGATTCGCATTCGTTGGGCATAGAGCGCCAGTAAATCGACAGACCCCGACTGCGATTGGGAAGACCCATCGGCATACCGGGCCGTTACCGCATAAGAGAACGCGTAGATAGCCTGAGCCGAGGTGTTCTTCAGTTGGAAGGTCACCGGTACAAGATTTGCCCCGCTTCCCGGCTCGCCGACTTGAATCCGTTCGACCGCTACCGAAGCCGCGATTTGAGCCTGCGTGGCTGCATCGATGCTGCCTTTTTGGGCGAAGCCGATCGCGCAAACGGAAACCTGCAATGAGATGAGCAGCGCGCTACATCTGCATCGATTTAGAAAATACACAACGCCTCCATCCGGCAGCATCTTGACATCGAGCGCTTCGCTGGCAAACAGCCGCTTGTCGATCTCAGTTGTATATCGCGAATTATCGCCGTGTTTTTGCCACGTCTTATTAAAATAATCCATATGCCGGGATAACCGAGATTCCCTTGCACATCGAACCATCGCAATTTATAATTTTTTCGTGGCTGGCGCAATTGAGACCGGTTCAACGCCTTGTATCAAGAATGATCATGGCGATGCCGCCGCGATTGAGGGGATAATCCCTGAGGCTTACACGGGGTTGCTTCGTCAAGCGCGCCACATCCTACGGCATGCTCCAGCTTCGCCTCTAGAACCAGCCGACCTCGTTCACGAGGTTTGCGTCTTGCTACTTCGCCAGCGGGAAATCCCGGTCGCGAATTTGGCCGCGTTTCATTGGTTTTGCCACATATTGATGAGGCGAACCTTGGCGGACGAATGCCGCCGGCGGCGTTCGAATAAACGCGGTTCCGACGCCGTCCACGAGTCGCTGGATTTGCAAGCGCTTCCGGCGCTGGACCCAACTGGGGGAATGTTATCTCTTGCAACCGCGCTCGATGACTTGAAGCGATTCGACCGGCAGAGATTCCTTCTCATTGAGCTTCGGCTCATAAGGGGTATGACGGTGCGGGAGATCTCCGCATTCACGCAATTATCGCCTCGAACAACGTACCGCGAATTGGCAGCCGCCAGGCAGTGGATTCAGGAATACCTTAGCTAGCTGCTGTGAGTTCCCTAGTTCTACTTCCCAATACAGAACGTCGAGAAGATGCGGTTCAGGATGTCGTCTGCCGTGGTCGCTCCGGTGATCGCGTCGATCGGACGCAGCGCCGCATACAAATCCAGCAGGAGCATTTCGTGCGGAATATTCGCCGCGACCGCCTGCGCCGCCTTCTCCAGATACGACGCGGACTCGCGGAGCAGGTGCTCGTGGCGGACGCTGGTGATGAAGCCCGTCTCCTGCTCGAACACTCCGGGGGGCGCGACCGCCGCCAGAATTGCCTCCCGTAACTCGGCGATTCCCTGCCCCGTCAGCGCCGACACTCCCTCGCGCGCACCCGGTAAGTCCGCCTTATTCTCGATCACGAGATGCCGGTGCGCCTTGGCGATCAGCGCCTCGTCCTCAGGGGTCCGGCGGGCCGACGCATCCACCACAATGAGCGACAGGTCGGCGTCCGCCATCGCCTGATAGCTGCGCTCGATGCCGAGCGACTCGACCAGTTCCGTGCCCTCGCGAATCCCCGCGGTGTCGTAGAGTTTCACCGGGATGCCGCCGATCGAGGCGGTCTCCGAGACTAGGTCGCGGGTGGTGCCGGGTATGTCGGTGACGATCGCGCGGTCCTGCTCCAACAGCCGGTTGAACAGGCTGCTCTTCCCGACGTTCGGCCGGCCGACGATCGCCAGCGTGATGCCGCCGCGGACCAGACTACCGTAAGCGAAGCTCGCCGCGAGCGCCTCGATCCCGGTGCGCACCGGAGCGAGCCTTCGCAGGATCTCGGCCGGCGGCGCGACGCTGACGTCGTCCTCGGCGAAGTCGATGCCGGCCTCCAGCAGCGCGATCAGTTCCAGCAACTGCTCCTTCAGCGGCGCAATCCGGCGCGAGACCGACCCACCCACCTGCTGCGCAGCGACGCGCGCCTGGTATAGCGTCGTCGCGTCGATCAGGTCGCGGACCGCCTCGGCCTGCGGCAGGTCGATGCGCCCGTTGACGTAAGCCCGGAGGGTGAACTCGCCGGGCTCGGCCGGACGCGCGCCCTCCGCTACCGCCCGTGCGACCGCGTGCCGCAGCACGACCGGCGACCCGTGACAAGCGATCTCGACCACGTCCTCAGCGGTGTAGGAGCGCGGCGCGGCGAAGTACGTGGCGACGACCTGGTCGACCGGATGGCCGTCGGGATCGAGCAGTTCTGCGAGGTGCGCGTGCCAGGGCTGCCACTCCGCGATGCCGCGAAGAATCCGGCCTGCGATCAGGCGCGCGTCCGCTCCGGAGAGCCGCACGACACCGAGTCCTCCGCGTCCGGGAGGCGTGGAAAGAGCGACGATCGTGTCGCCGAAGTTCAAGGACGGGGGCGTGCGGAACGGGCGCGGTCGCGGCCTCCGCCACGACGATCGCGGTCGCCGCCACGGCCACCGCCGCCGCCGGGACGTCCACCGCCTCGATCGCCACCGCCGCCGAACGGGCGGCGCTGCGGGACGTATTCCTCGCGCGGCGGCTCGGGCAGGCTGGCCATGCCGGCGGGATACACGATGACACATCGCTGGGGTCCGGAGCCGAGACTTTCGCTGCGGATCTCGGTCTCATTGCGGAGCGCCAAGTGAATCACGCGCCGCTCGCGGCTGTTCATCGGATTGAACTTGAAATACTGGCCGGTGTGCTTAACCTTCTCGGCCGCGGTCTGCGCGCTGATCCGCAGCTCTTCGATGCGGAGCGCGCGGTAATCGTTGGCGTCGAAGGAGAGGCGCGAATGGTCTTCCGACGGCATCCGCAGCATTTCCATCGTGACGTGTTCGAGCGCCAGCAGGAGCTCGGCCTTATTCGACAGCAGCGCGTCGACGTCCGGGCCGCCGAACTTCACCATGATGTCCGGCGTCTCGAAATCGCCCTCACCGGATTCGATTTCGAGGATGTCATAGTCGAGCTCGAGCCCGGCGGCCTCGAGGGTGGTGGAGAGGAATCCGTCGATCTTGAGGCCGACGGCAGCAATAGTATACTTGCGTTCTGTCACGGGCTATTTCCTGCCGTTCTTCTGCTTTTTCGGGGGCTCCACGGACGCCGCCGCCTGCTGCGCCGTCTCCGTCTGGTTAAAGAACCACTGCTGCCCCATGCTCACCAGATTGCTGGTCAAGTAGTATAACACCAGGCCGCTCGGGAACCAGTAGAACATGTAGCCGAAGACCAGCGGCATGAACATCATCATCTTCTGCTGGCCGGGGTCCGCGTTCGGCTGCGGCGTCATCTTCTGCATCAGGAACTGGCTGGCGATCATCATGATCGGCAGAACCTTGATGGCCAGATGCTCCGGCTGCGAAAGGTCCGTCACCCACAGCCACGACGCGCCGCGCATTTCGACCGACTTCGTAAACACCTGCCAGAACGCGAAGAAAAAGGGCATCTGCAGCAGCATCGGGACGCAGCCGCCCATCGGGTTGACCCCGTTCTTCTTGTAGAGCGCCATCACCTCCGCCTGACCTTCCTGCTTCTTCGGATCGGTCATTTTGAGGCTTTTGTACTTGGCGTTGATCTCGTCGATCTGCGGCTTCAGCGCCTGCATCTTCCGCATCGACTTCATGTTCGAAAGCTTGAGCGGGAAGAGCGCGAAGTTGATCGCGACCGTGACCAGCACAATCGACCAGCCGAAGTTGTGAACGAAGGAATCGTTGAACCAGTTGACGATGTAGAACAGCGGCTTGGCGAGGATCGAGAACCAGCCGAAGTCGACGACCTGGGTCAGTTTGGGGTTGATCTTGGCGAGGAGGTCGAGATCTTTCGGGCCGACGAACAGCTCAAAGCGGTTTTCCGTGCCGTCCGAGAGCAGGAGGCCGGGATATTGCGCGGGCTTCGGCTCGATCGCGGTCTTGACCGTGTCGGACAGCGTGCTCATCTGGACGTTGGTGCTGAGCTGCGGCAGGAAAACGGCCGCGAAGTACTTATCGGCAATACCCGCGAAGCTGAAATTGCCTGCGGCGCCGGCGGGTCCGTTCTTGGCGTCGCGCACGGTCTGCTCGACCAGCTTGTTGTTGGCGACGTCGAAGTGCAGGGTGCGCTGGTCGGCGGTCGGAGCGGTGAGGGTGAGATCGCCGAAACCGCCGCGCCATTCGAGCTGGTTGGCGATCGGCGCGCCGTCGATGGTGACCGAGCTCTCGACGTTCGAGATGTAGCTGTTCTTCTCGAACCGGAATTTCTTGTGGACCGCGGTGTGGCCGTCCGAATACTCGTAGGAGACGCCGAGGCCGTCGGGGTCTGGCGTCTGGACGAACCAGGCCCAGTTCACGTCCTTGGCGGGCTTCTTTTCGGGGAAGGAGACGGAGAAGGGGAAGTCGAGACCGGAGGCGGTGTTGACCAGTTCGAGCGGCTTGCTGTCATTGCCCTTGAACTTCTTGAGCAGCCAACTCCGGACGTTCGCTCCCTGGTTGCTGAAAGTGACGGTATAGAGGTCGGTGTCGATGACGAGGGGCGGGAGGGATTGCTGCGGGGTCGCGCCGGGAGCGGGGGCGGCCTTGGCTTCGGCCTCGACGGGCGGAGGTTGGGTCGAGGTGTTAGCCGGGGGGTTATCGGGCGAGGCCGCGGGAACGGGCGCGGTCTGCGCCGCGGTGTCCGTCTTCGGCGGAGGAGGGGCCGCGCTCTTGAAATAGTATTGGGAGACGAACATCACGACTCCCATCAGGATGAAGGCGAGCAGCAGCCGCACCTCCATCGACATTTCTTTAGGCGGCTGATTGCCGCTGCCGCCGTTTACTGGTTCTGCCATTCAGATGATTCCGTTGAGATCCCGAGGCGTCACCGGACGGGGTCGATCCCGCCGGGGTTAAACGGATGGCAGCGCGCCAAACGGCGCAGCCCCATCCAAAGACCCTTTGCCGCGCCATGGCGCTCCACGGCCTGGCGCGCGTATTCCGAACAGGTCGGATAGAAGCGGCAGGCGGACGGCAGCAGAGGGGAGACACTGAACTTGTATACGCGGAGGGCGCCCATTATGATCCGTTGCAGCGGAGAAAGAGCTTCTCGATCTCGCGGAGGAGGTCCGGCATGGGCGCATCGAGCGCTTTCCGCCGCGGATTGAGAACAATCGACCACTGTGGGCTCAACTGACCGAGCTGATGGCGAACCGCCTCGCGGACACGCCGCCGGACGCGGTTGCGGAGCACCGCCTTCCCGAGCGCGCGCGGCGTCGTGAAGCCAATGTGAGGACCGTCCGCCTGAGGCTCGCGCATGCAGAAAGCCGCGAAGAGAGGGCAGGCATACTTGACGCCGCCATCGTAGATTCTGCGGAAATCCTGGGAACGCAACAGACGGACACGTTTCGGAAAACCAGCGATTCGAACGCTACCTCTCGGAGCTGACGGTCAATTTTTTGCGGCCGCGAGCGCGGCGGCGGGCCAGAACGGCGCGGCCATTCTTCGTCTCCATCCGGGAGCGGAAGCCATGGGTTTTCGCGCGGTGGCGGTTGTTGGGCTGGAAGGTGCGTTTCGGCATGATGATTACAAGTAGCTAGTATAGCAGGGGAAAAGGGCGGTCGGGGAGGGGGGTGGCGAGGCGGAGGATGGGACGCTTGCGAGGAAAGGCTTTCTCTCGCAAAGACGCCAAGACGCAAAGGAAAGTCAAAAACTAATTCTTGTCTTCTTGGCCAGCTTTGCGCATTGGCGAGAGAAAGCCTTTCGCCCGCCGGTCCCCGGTTACACTGGATGGATGACGGGCCACGGGGGCAAAGCGCGGGTCGAGGACATGACGTGGAAGGCCCGGTTTGCCTCTCTGCGGTACGTTCGGCCTTTGCTCAAACTGGTCTGGGAGACCAGCCCTCCTCTCGTTCTCACTAGCGTTCTTCTGCGGCTGACTCGCGCCCTCCTACCGCTGGCGATGCTTTGGGTTCCCAAACTGATCATCGACGGCGTCGTGTCCCGGGTCAAGAACGGCTCGGGGTCGCTCGACCATATCTGGAAGCTCGTCGCTCTCGAATTCGGACTGGCCGTCCTCGGCGACCTGCTCTCGCGCGCGAACAGCCTTTGCGACAGCCTCCTCGGCGACCGCTTCACGAACCGGGTCAGCGTGCGCCTCATGCAGCACGCCACCGCGCTCGACCTCGCCAGCTTCGAGGACCCGGTCTTCTACGACAAGCTCGAACGGGCGCGCCGCCAGACCACCGGGCGCATGGGCCTTATGGCCGGCATCATGAAGATCGGGCAGGACGTGGTCAGCCTGCTGTCGATGTCCGCCGGCCTGATCGTGTTCTCGCCGTGGCTGATGGCGCTGCTGATCGCCGCCGTCATCCCGGCATTCCTCGGGGAGAATCACTACAGCAAGCTGGCGTATTCGGTGCTCTTCCGCCGCACGCCGCAGCGCCGGCAGCTCGACTATCTACGACTGCTCGGCGCCAGCTCGCAATCGGCGAAGGAGGTCAAAATCTTCGGCCTCGGCGGCTTCTTCACGGAGCGCTACCGCTCGGTGGCGACCGCCATCGAGGGCGAGAATCGCGACTTGGCGATCCGGCGCGCGATCACCGGCTTCTTCTTGAACGTGGTCGCGACCGGCGGGTATTACGGCGCGTACGTCGTGGTCCTCGCGAAGACCCTGGCGGGCGCGGTCACGCTCGGCATGTTCACGTTCTTGACGGGCGCGTTCTCGCGCTCGCGGTCGTACATCGAGAACATCCTCTCCAGCTTCAACGACATCTCCGAAGAGGCGATGTACCTCAAGGACCTCTTCGACTTCTTCGAGATTCAGCCGACCATTCACGCGCTCCCCGGCTCGCTGCCGGCTCCGCGCCCGATCCGCGACGGGTTCGTGTTCGAGAACGTGACGTTCGCGTATCCGGGCGGTGCGCGGCCGGTGGTGCAGAACATCAATTTCCGCCTTGAGGCCGGCGAGAAGGTCGCGCTCATCGGGCAGAACGGCGCGGGCAAGACGACGCTCGTCAAGCTCATCGCGCGGCTCTACGACCCGACCGAAGGCCGCATCACCCTCGACGGAGTCGACCTCCGCGACTACGACGTCGAGGACCTCCGCCGCGAGATCGGCGTTATCTTCCAGGACTACATGCGGTACGACGCGATCGTGCGGGAGAACATCGGGTTCGGCAACATCGCGGCGCTAGGCGAGGAGCGGCGCATCCGCGACGCGGCGTTCAAGAGCCTGGCGCAGTCGGTCATCGAAAAGCTGGCCGGGGGGATCGACCAGATGGTCGGAAGGCGCTTTGAAGGCGGCGTCGACCTCTCGGGAGGCGAATGGCAAAAGCTGGCCTTGGCGCGGGCGTACATGCGCGACGCCCAGCTCATCATCCTCGACGAGCCGACCGCCACACTCGACGCTCGCGCGGAGTACGAAGTCTTCCTGCGGTTCGCCGAATTGACACGCGGGAAATCGGCGGTCCTCATTTCGCACCGCTTTTCGACAGTCCGGATGGCGGACCGGATCTTAGTGTTGCAGGATGGACAAATTCAGGAACAGGGAACCCACTCGGAACTCCTGAAAGTCAAAGGGCACTATGCGGAACTGTTCGAGCTACAAGCCGCGGGATATAGATAATTGGCCACGAATGCACACGAATGGACACGAATAAAACGCTTTCATTCGTGTGCATTCGTGTTGATTCGTGGCCGATTTAGTTCTTCAGCAAGTAAGCCCTTCTTTGGTCCATGAAGCTTTTCAGGCTGAGATACGGCGGCGCTGTCGGACCTCTTCCCGGCTCGAACCCATCCACCGTCACGGCTTTCGTGAAAGCCTCGGTGGAGAAGATCTTCCGGGTGTCTTTCCTTACGTCGTCCGCGATCAGACTTTGCCACTGACTGACCAGCGGACCCATCTTTTTCCAGTCGAACCAGTTGGTCGCGATGTCTTTCAGATCCGCGACGTACTTCGCCCGCAGCGCCGGGACCGCCAGCAACTTATTGAGGAGCGCCTTGTTCGGATCGTTCGCTCCCGCGAAGATGTCGAGGGTGGCATCTTCCGAGCCGCCTCCGCCTCCGAAGCCGCCTTCAGGTTCGCGGAAGGTCTCATTCGCGTCCCACGGGATCACGTGAAATTTGCCGTCGGGGTCTTCGTAGATGCTGTAGTCGCTGGCGCGGGTCCAGAAGCCATCGTTATTGATCGTCGCCTTGTCGATCGCCAGAAACTTCAACGCGCCGTCGACATCGAGAATCGGCGCCAGCGCCTTCTCCAACTCCGCGGACGGAGTCTGATTGAGGACCTTGCAGAGATGCATCAGATCGGCCCACGACTCCTTCGTGTCCTTGCTCTTGATCTCGTAGATCCGTTTGTACTGCTCGGGATCGTCTCCGAGATACGCGAGACCGCCGCGTCCGTTCGGACTGCCGCTGACCTTCCAGCGCGCGCCTTTGCTGGTCTTGAAGAAGTCCTTGGCGAGGTCGCTATTGATCTGCTGGGTGTTGACGTAGATACCCCAGTCCTCGCCATTCAGCACCACGCGGACCCAGTTCGCCTGCGGCGCCGCGATGTACTGCCGCGCGATGTAGTGGTAGAGGGCCGTGCGTAGGAAGGTCGGATCTGCATTGGAGTTCAGCAGGTTCAGCGAGCGGTAGCCGAGCAGCCGCTGCTCGCCGTCGGAGAACGCCATCGAGACGCCCAGCGAGCGTTTGCCGCCCTCCGGCACCATCATCGACGACGTGTTGCCGCGGATATGCACGCCGACATCCTTGTAGACCTTGCCGTCGACCGTGAGCGTCGCGGGAATCTCGACGTCGGTCTTATAAAAAGCGGAGAGCTCCTTGTCCCAATCGGCGTCGTCGAACTGGAAGAAGAGCGTGCGCACGACGCCCATGTCGTAGAGCGGCTCCTTGCCGTACTGCTTCACATCCTTCGGCGCGAGTTTCATCCCCGCCTTGATCTCGACATTCGAGCCGCCACCGAAACCCCCGAAGCCGCCAGGGCCGCCGCGTCCCCCAAAACCGCGCCGTCCACCGCGACCGCCGCCGCCGGGGTTCGACGCGAGATACTCCATGGCGGCCTTGCGCTCAGCCGCGTTGAGGATGCCGTCGCCGTCCTTATCGAACTTCTCGAGGAGCTTCTGCTTCTGCCCCATCATGCCGCCCGGGCCGCGCCCACCCGGACCGCCGGGGCCGCCCGGTCCGCCGCGTCCGAACCCCGGCCCGAAGGGCGGAGGTCCGAACTCCGGGGGCTGTGCCAGCGCGATTCCCGCGCAGCAGAACATCACGAACAGCAACGGCTTCATGCGACAGCTACCTCCTCGGCGTACAACGCCCCAACCGCGATCCGATACTTCGAGATGGGCTGCGCGATCAGCGCGAACGTCTCGATCAATTCGTCGAACACCGGCGGGCGCGACCGGTAGAACTTCAACTCAAGAATTCCGTTGGACCCGGTGAGCAGCGGCTCGCCCGCGAGATCGTGAAATGCGAGCGCCTTCGACGGCACGGCGCGCACACCCGCGTCGAGCGTCATACGAATAGGACCGTGGCCGTTCGCGTGTACGAGCGCGGTCCGGGTATATGCCACCTGGCAGACCGGCGCGAGTTGGCGCGCGAGAATGCGTCGATGGAACCAGTGTCCCGCCCACCCCTTCCGCGTCTCGGCGGTCTCCAGCTTGACCAACTCGCCGCAGGGGATGATCGACCGGCGCTTACTGACCAGATCGTGCGTCTTCAACTTGCGCTCGAGGAACATCTCCTCCGCCGCGCCGTAGCGCCGCGCACGATACTTGCTGCGGCCGAAGGAGCCGCGGCGGTGGAAGACGTCGAACTCGGTCGTGTCGAAATAGATGCTGTTGGTCTCGTAGGTGTCGCCGTGCGGACCGCCGCCGTAGGGGTCGGGTCGCAGCCGCCCGCGGGCCCACTCGCGCAGCGCCTCCACGCGGTCGGCGGGAACCAGAAACTTGATTTCCGCGACGAACGCCCGGTTCTCGCGAATCTCGGTTGAAAATCCCATGTCCGTTGTCAGCCTATATCGAGGACGCTGCGGAAAGGGCCGCTGTCACCGAGTCTTAACAAATCTTTGCGTTGCCTAACATGCCGCGCGGGGAAGCCCCTCGTTATACTTGCGTCCAGAATGCGCCTTCCGCAGTGGATCGCCGCGTTGGTGTGCCTGCTCGCGCTGGTCGTGGGAGTGCGCGCGCAACGCCCGTTCCGCGAGTACATTCCGATGGAAGGCCGGGATAGCGAGGCCGCGCTCCCGCCGGATTATCAGAACCCGGCGGAGCTCATCCTCGGCCGTCTCATGTATCCCTCCGCAGGCCGCGGAGGACGGGGCGGCGGCAACTGGCTGAACGGCGGCACGAACTGGACGGTCGATTACCCAAGGGGAGACCGTACTTTTGCCGCAGCCATCCGCCGCCTTACGCGCATCGACGTGCGTTCCGTGGAGCAGCCCGTCAATCCCGACGACGATAACGACATCTTCCTCTTCCCCTACATGCACGCGGGCATGCCGACCAACTGGGCGTTCTCCGACGCGCAGGCCGCCAAGATCCGCGAGTACCTGCTGCGCGGCGGCTTCCTGGTCTGCGACAGCTTCTTCGGGACGCAGGAGTGGGAGGGATTCCTCCGCGGGATGCAGCAGATCTTCCCCGACCGCGAGATCGCGGAAATGCCCGACAACGATCCCATCTTCAAGGCCGGCTTTGCGGTCGAGGAGAAGTATCAGGTGGGGAATTTCCGGTCGATGCTGCGCAACGGAAATACGTACCGCGCCGATGGGTCGGAACCCCACTGGCGGGCGATCCGCGACGACCGCGGCCGCATCATGGTCGCCATCAACTTCAATAACGATTTCGGCGATTCGTGGCAGTTGGCGGACGATCCGCGCTATCCCGAGAAGTTCTCCTACCTGGGCATCCGGCTCGGCATCAACTACGTCATCTACGCAATGACGCATTGATTGCGCGCCGCTGCCCGCGATACAATCCAGGCGCAACCACTGGAGGCACATTTATATGCCGCGTATCAACGATATCGCTCCCAATTTCACCGCCCAGACCACGCAGGGCGAGATCGACTTCCACAAATGGATCGGCGATAGCTGGGCCATCCTCTTTTCGCATCCCAAGGACTTCACGCCGGTCTGCACCACCGAGCTCGGCTACATGGCCGGCCTCGAAGGCGAGTTCGCCAAGCGCAATTGCAAGATCATCGGACTCAGCGTCGACCCGGTCGGGAACCACTCGAAGTGGGCCTCCGACATCGAGGAGACGCAGGGCCACGCGGTACATTTCCCAATGATCGGCGACACGACTCTGGCGATTGCCAAGCTCTACGACATGCTGCCCGCCGATGCGGGCGAAACCTCGGAAGGGCGCACGGCGGCCACCAACGCCACCGTCCGCACCGTCTTCGTGATCGATCCCAATAAGAAGGTCCGGTTGATGCTGATCTACCCGATGAGCACCGGCCGCAACTTCCACGAGATCCTGCGCGCCCTCGACTCGATGCAGTTGACGGACAAGCACAAGGTCGCGACTCCGGCCAACTGGAAGCCGGGCGACGATGTCATCATCAGCCCGGCCGTCTCCGACGAGCAGGCCAAGGAGTTGTACCCCGAGGGCTGGAAAACCCTCCGCCCGTATCTGCGAGTCGTGAAGCAGCCCGGCGACGCGAAGGCTACCGGCAAAGGGTAAGCGTGCTTCAATATAGGCGCCGATGGCCCTTTGGCGCACCCATCTCTGGAAGACCCTGTGGTTCGCCCTGCTCCGCAGCCGCAAGGATAAGCGCGCGCGGATCGTCGTCCGATCGGTCCTGGTCCTGCTCGGCGTGTTGGCGTACTACGTCTTTTGGTTTCGCTTAGCCTACACGCAGTCCAAAGAGGACGGCGTGTCGATCTGGTGGACTGCGGGGTTCTACGTCTTCATTTTCGGCACGGCGATTCTCGCGCGGATGTGGATGAAGCACTCTCATCGGCGTCAGGACGAGGCGCTGAACTTCTCGATTACCGGCGCAATACCCCAGCAGCCGCGCGTCGACGCCGTGTCCCCGGAGGCGCGCGACCGCCTGCAGGATCGCCTTACCATCACCGCGGCGCTCCTCATCCGCGCGGGCAGCGAGCGCTACCTTTCTGAGAACGCGGTGCCCGAGGGCGCAGAGGTCCGGACTCGTCAGATTCACAACCGCGTCCTCCGCGACAGCGGGCTGTGGGACAAGCTTCCCGCCGACGAGCGCGATCTCCTCATGCTGCCCGACGGCGCGTGGCCGGACGACCAGCCGCAGCGCGTCATCGAATGGTCCGAGCAACTGCGTTTGCTGCGTTGGGTGTTGCGCATCGACCGCGAACTCGCTCCGCTGGCGCATGTGCCGCCGATCGATTACACCCTCGCCCGCGAGGTGCTGGAAGGCAAAGCCGTCCCGTCGCAAACGCCGCTGAACTCGTGGGACGTCCGCGCGGAGCAAGACCTCGCCGAGGTCTATCACGCCCGTGCGCTGGCCGAGATCCAGTGCCGCGGTCTGGCCCCCGAAAACGCGCGTCTCGCCGCTTGGGCGGACGCCATCCGCGCGCAATTCCAGGGCGAGTCCCAGGACCTGCCCGTCGGCGCCCACACCGTAGCGGAGCTCGACGAGGTCCAACTGCAGTACCTCGCGGCGCTCGCCCGCGCCCGGGAGCAATACGCGGCGGAGTTGGTCGACCGGCTGTCAACGCCCATTTCGACGGCAAGGGTAATATGAACGGCTCCCCGCAAGACCACGAAGAATCCGCTCTGGACTGGATAGCCGCCAACGCGGTGGACACGGACGTGCTGCCCGCCGACCTCTCCGAGCGTCACGACTTCTATCTCTACGGCACTCGCGATTCTGAGTCCGGCGGCACGGCTGAAGCCGTGCCCTGATACGCCGTCGCCTTGGTCGGCCCGAGGACACATTGAAAACAAAGCAAATATAGTTCTTGAATCCAATCACAATTTGCAATACAGTAATCACATATTGCAATGACGTTAGGCGAAAAACTTCGGTACCTCCGGGAAGTCGAAGGCACCCTCCGTGGACTCGGCCGCGAAATCTCCCAACAGGAGCTCGCCCGCCTCATCCATAAGGAGCAGGGCAAGTCCATCTCCCAGAGCTACCTTTCCCAAATCGAGAGCGGCGCCCGCCCGCACCTTACCAATTCGACCCGCATGCTGTTGGCGCGGTTCTTTAAGGTGCATCCGGGATACCTGGTGGACGACCCCGAGGGCTACACCAACGAGCTGATCTCCGACATCGGCGCGCTCGAGGACAAGCTGGACCTCTGGCTGGTCTCCGGCGCCGAGCGCTTCAGCCGCGACCCCGACGTCCACGAGGCGCTGCTCACCATCGCGCGGCACACCGATTCGCGCCGCTGCCTGATCTTGTTGGGCGCGATCCTGGAAAATCCGGGACTCGCGGATCGTTTGATCGACGTCTTGAAACCGGCCGCGAACGGCCGCCAATTGAAGAGGCGTGTATGACCTTATCCGACTTCTTCCTGATCACGTTTTTCGTGGGCTTCGGCCTCAGCCTGCTGGCCCTCGTCTCGGGCAGCGCGCACCTGCACATCCCGCACCTGCATCTGGACCACGGGATTCACGTTCCGCACGCCCACGGCGGCGGCGGACTGCCGATCTTCAACTTCGGGACGATCGCCGCGTTCCTGGTCTGGTTCGGCGGCGCGGGCTACCTGCTGCAGCACGTGTACAGCGTCTGGTTCGTAGTCGCCATCGGAGTCGCCATCGTGAGCGGGATCGGCGCCGCGGCGCTGGTGTTCTGGTTCCTCTCCAAGGTTCTGATGTCGCGCGAGGCCGCGCTCGACCCCGCCGACTACGACATGGTCGGCGTCCTCGGCAAGCTCACGGTCCCGATCCGCGCGGGCGGCACGGGCGAGTTGATTTACTCGCAGGAGGGCACGCGCCGCGTCGCCGGGGCGCGCAGCGAAGAGGGCCTCCCGATTCCGAAGGGCGCCGAAGTCATCGTCACGCGCTACGACAAAGGCATTGCTTACGTCCGCGTGTGGGAGGACCCCACCGAGGCCGCGTTCCGCGAATTCGCAAAGTAAACAGAGCCGCGACCGTAAGGAAGCGGAAAGAGCAACGAAAGAGACCTATATGGAAAACGCAACTCTCATGATCGCAATCGCCATGGTGCTGGGCCTTCTCTTCATCATGGCGATGTTCGCCAGGCTATTCCGCAAGGCGGGCCCGCACGAGGCCATCATCGTGTATGGATTCCGCGGCACTCGCGTCGTCAAGGGCCGCGGCACCGTCATCTTCCCCATGGTCGAAAGCTGCCGTGGGCTATCCCTCGAACTGATGTCGTTCGACGTCGCGCCGAAGCAGGATTTGTACACACGGCAAGGCGTCGCGGTCACGGTCGAGGCCGTTGCGCAGATCAAGGTGAAGTCGGACCCCGAGTCCATCCTGACCGCCGCCGAGCAGTTCCTCACCAAGCTGCCCGAGGACCGCGAGGCGCTCATCCGGCTCGTCATGGAAGGCCACCTGCGCGGCATCATCGGACAGCTCACGGTCGAGGAAATCGTGAAGCAGCCGGAGATGGTCGGCGACCGCATGCGGTCCACCTGCGCGGACGACCTGAACAAGATGGGGCTCGACGTGATCTCGTTCACCATCAAGGAAGTCCGCGACAAGAACGACTACATCACCAACATGGGACGTCCCGACGTCGCCCGCATCAAGCGCGACGCCGAAATGGCCACTGCCGACGCCGAGCGCGACACCGCCATCAAACGCGCCGTCGCATCCCGCGAAGCCTCCGTCGCCAAGGCGCAGGCCGACCAGGAGCGGGTGCTCGCCGAAACGCTCTCGCAGGCCAAGCAGGCCGAGTCGCAGCGCGACCTCGAAGTGAAGAAGGCCGAGTATCTCGAAATGGTCAAGAAGCAGCAGGCCCAGGCCGACAAGACCTACGAGATCCAGACCAACATCATGCAGCAGCGGGTCCGCGCCGAGGAAGTCACGATTCACCAGGTCGAGAAGGAGCACGAGGTCAAGGTGCAGGAAGCCGAAATCGCGCGCCGCGAAGCCGAGCTCACCGCCACCGTCCTCAAGGCCGCCGAGTTTGAGCGGCGCCGCATCGAGACCCTCGCCGGAGCCGAAAAGTCGCGCCTCGTCATGGAGGCCGAAGGCCAGGCCGCGGCCATCCGCGCGCAGGGTGAAGCCGAAGCCGAGATCATCTTCAAGAAGGGCGAGGCGGAGGCCCGCGCGATGAACGTGAAGGCCGAGGCCTACCAGGAGTTCAACCAGGCCGCGATCATCGACAAGCTGATCTCCGGCTTGCCCGAGATCGTGCGCGCCCTCGCCGCGCCGCTGGCCAACGTCGACAAGATCACCATCGTGTCGACAGGCGACGGCCACAGCGCCGGCATGCACAAGATCACCGGAGATATCACGCAAATGGCGGCACAGGTCCCGGCGTTATTCGAAACGCTCTCGGGCATGCCGATCAGCGAATTGTTCGCCAAGGTCCGGCTCATCGGCGAGAAGACGCCGCCGAAGCCGGAAGACAAAACCAAGTCCGCAGCACTGTAATAGGAGCATCACCATGGCACTGTTAGAGCGAGTATCGACACTGATCCGGGCCAACCTCAACGATCTGGTCGACAAGGCCGAGGACCCCGAGAAGATGATCAAGCAGGTCATCCTGGACATGCAGAACCAACTGCTCCAGGTGAAAACCCAGGTCGCGATTTCGATCGCCGACCAGCACGTCCTGGAGAAAAAGCTGCAGGAGAACCAGGACTCCGCTACGCAATGGCAGCGCCGCGCCGAGATGGCCGTCGACAAGAAGGACGACAGCCTCGCCCGCGCCGCGCTCGAACGCTCGATGACGTATCAGAAGATGACCGAGAGCTTCCAGCAGCAGGTGGAGGACCAGAAGACCCAGGTCGAGAACCTGAAGGTCGCGCTCCTCGGCTTGCAGCAGAAGCTCGCGGAGGCGCAGTCGAAGAGCGATATGCTCATCGCGCAACACCGCCGCTCGCGGGCGCTCAACAAAGCGACCGCGGCCGGCATGGCGATGGGCGACGACTCCAAGTCGGCCGCCTTCGACCGCATGAAGAGCAAGGTGCAGCACACCGAAGCGACGGCGCAGGCCCAGGCCGAATTGGCCGCGGACGACGTCGAAGATCGCTTCGCGGCTCTCGAAAAGGATCGGGAGCTGGACCGTCTTCTCGCTGAGCTCAAGTCCAAACGGCAATAGCCTCCGGGCGGGCGCAAGCCCGCCCACCCCCACTCCTATTTATGACGCACAAATCCAAACCCGACTGGTGTGTCTTCGCGGGTATCGCGCTGGCAGCCACGGCCCTTCTGATGCATGTCGCTTTCTGGATCGCCGCCCCCGTGCTGCTGATCCTGCTGCTTTGCGCGTACCCGCAATCCTATGAACTGGCCGCCCGCGAGCTCGTGATTCACGACTCGCTGACGCGCCGCCGCATTCCGTATCAACAGATCCGCGCCGCCCGCGCCGAAGGCGACGTGGTCCGCATCCGCTACGGCCTCGGCACCGAAATCGTGATCGCGCCGGCCCAGCCGCGCGCGTTTCTCGATGCGTTGGCGCCAAAGACGCCGCGCGATCGCTACGTCGAATACTCGTTCCCGAAAGCGGCGGGAATGTTGCGGATGAACTAGACCAACCGCGGCCGCGGTCGAGCTATCGCCACTCGACCGCGTACAGCCGTTCGAGCACGCCCTCCTCATTGAAGGCTTGGCCGAGCAGCCGCAAGCTGGCGCCGTCCTCGCGCAGTTTCGGCATCAGCCACGGATCGGGCCAGTATCGCCAATACAACAGGAACGGCTCTCGATTCTGCCGGACGGTCGTGTAATCCTCTACATGGATCGGGGCCCACGGAGCAAGCGCCAGGAGTTCCCGGTCCATGGCGTCCGACCCGGTCCACCGCCGCGCCTCGGGCGGATCGGCCAGGTACCGGATATCCGGGGGGCCGTACCAGGCAACCTGGAGAAAACGCAACGGGCTCACGCAGACCACGTTGGTCCTTCCCTTGAGGAGCGGCGGCGCGCCGGCCGGCACCTTGGTCGTCAGCGCTCCCGCTGCGTTGACCGCAAACATCGCGACCATCGCCGCCATCGCCACCCGAGCCAGCCGTTCTTGGGTGTTCAGGAGGAATGCCAGCAGAATCGCGATCCCGATCTCCGCGGGCAGCGCGTACCGGACGATGAACATTTTGGTAATCGCGACGCCGACGCCGAAGACGAACAATCCCGCCGCGGCGAGCGTGACGGCGGCAGCGACCTCGTGCGCCGGAAGCCCGGGACGCTTTTTCGATCGCCACATCGCCGCCAGTCCGGCCACCAGCACTGCCGGCGCGACCGGGCCGCCGGCCTGCCAGTAGAATTTCCCGAGATCGTGCCACTCCGGCGGTGGAGCCCACGCGTTCTGCAAGCTCGCTCCCGAGAATCCGATCAGCCAGAAGTTCAGCGGTACCGCCAGAGTCCCGAGCGCCACGGCTCCCCACAACGCCCAATCGGGGCGGCGATTCTGAAGCAGCCGCACCGCCTCGCCCGCGCCGATCGGCAGAAGAATGATCAGGGCATAGTAATGAAGGGAGACGGCCACCGCGATCGCCAGCGCCAGTCCGGCCAGCGACACCCCGCGCCGGCGGCCGTCTACCGCCGATTGCCAGCACAACAGCGCCACGCCGCACATCCCTAGCACCAAGCCATACGGACGCGCTTCCACCGCATAGCGACCCGCCAGCGTTCCCATCGGAAACAACATCGCCGCCAGGGAGGCCGCCAAACCGCAGCGGCGCCGCACGAACAGGAAGATACAGATCGCCATCAACCCGAAGCCGGCCAGGCCCGGAAGTCGCAGCACCAGTTCAGGCCGCCCGGACACCATCGAGACTGCGCGTGTGATGAGATGGAACAAGGGCGGCGTCAGGTCGAAGCCGGCGCGCACCGCCCCCCACATGTGCCCCAACGTCGGCTGGCCCGCGATGTACGCCGTCAGGATCTCGTCGAACCAGAAGGGCCGGCGCGACGCCGCGTAGCCGAATATGCCGAAGCAGGCGCTGAGGACAGCCGCCGGCGCGATCCGATCCAGGGTTCCCATTGGCGGTAATCCTCAATAGTAGGACGAGGCGCTCCCGATGTTCAACGTCGCGCAAGGATTCCAGGCGGTAGAATCGGACTTCATATGAAGATCCTCGCGTTCCTTGCCGCTGTCCTCTGCACTTCCGGCTACGCCGCCGACACCCAGCGCGAATGGGAAGCCAAGTTCCGCGCGATTCCCGACACGGCCAATCTGCGCGCGTACATGCAGCGGCTCTCGGCGCGCCCGCACCACGTCGGCTCGCCGTACGACAAGGACAACGCCGAGTGGATCCTCGCCAAGTTCAAAGAGTGGGGGCTCGACGCCAAGATCGAATCGTTCGACGTCCTCTTCCCGACCCCGAAGGAGCGCGTGCTCGAACTGGTCGGGCCCACTCGTTTCACGGCGAAACTCGCCGAGCCCACCGAGCCCGGCGACCCGACTTCGAGCCAGCATGCCGAGCAACTCCCCACGTATAACGCGTACTCGATCGACGGCGACGTGACCGCGCCGCTGGTCTACGTGAATTACGGAGTCCCCGCGGATTACGAGGAGCTCGAGCGCATGGGCATCTCGGTGAAGGGAGCGATCGTGATCGCGCGCTACGGCGGTTCGTGGCGCGGCATCAAGCCGAAGGTCGCGGCGGAGCACGGCGCGGTCGGGTGCCTCATCTACTCCGATCCGCACGACGATGGCTACACCCGCGGCGACGTCTTCCCCAAAGGTCCGTACCGCAATCCCGACGGCGTCCAGCGCGGCAGCGTCATGGACATGCCGGTGTATCCCGGCGATCCGTTGACGCCCGGCGTCGGCGCCACCAAAGACGCCAAGCGCCTCGACCGCAAGGACGTCACGACCCTTACGAAGATTCCGGTGATGCCGATCTCCTACGGCGACGCGCAGCCGCTGCTCGCCGCGCTCACCGGCCCCGTCGCGCCGTCGGCGTGGCGCGGCTCGCTGCCGATCACGTATCACATCGGACCCGGCGCCTCGCGCGTCCACCTCAAGCTCGCATTCAACTGGGACCTCAAGCCGCTCTACGACGTGATCGCGCGCATCCCCGGCAGCCAATTTCCCGACGAGTGGATTGTGCGCGGCAACCACCACGACGCGTGGGTGAACGGCGCCGATGATCCCGTGTCGGGCGCCAACGCGCTCATGGAAGAGGCGCGCGGGTTCGCCACGCTGCTGAAGCAGGGCTGGCGTCCGAAACGCACCATCGTCTACTGCGTCTGGGACGGGGAAGAGCCGGGACTGCTCGGGTCGACCGAGTGGGCGGAGACGCACGCCGACGAACTCCACCGCAACGCGGTCGCGTACATCAACTCGGACTCCAACGGCCGCGGGTTCCTCAACGTCGAGGGCTCACACACACTCGAGAAGTTCATGAACGGCGTGGCGCGCGATATCGAGGACCCCGAGACGAAGCTGCCGGTTTGGAAGCGCATGCAGGCTGAAGTGCTCGATCGCGGCGCCGCGCCGGAGAAGGCGGACGCGCGCAGCCGCGCCGACCTGCGCATCGGCGCGCTCGGCTCCGGCTCCGACTACACGGCGTTTCTCGACCACCTCGGCGTCGCGTCCATCAATCTCGGCTTCGGCGGCGAGGACGGCGGCGGCATTTACCATTCCATCTACGACGATTTCTACTGGTACACGCATTTCGCCGACACGGACTTCTCATATGGACGCGCGCTCGCGCAGACGGCCGGGACTGCCGTGATCCGGCTCGCCGACGCCGACCTGCTGCCCTTCGATTTCGACGACTTCACCGACACCATCCGCCGCTACGCCGGCGAGGTCCAGGCGCTCGCGAAGACGCGCCGTGACCAGATTGCCGAGCGCAATCGCATGATCGACGAGGGCGTCTTCACGGCGATGAACGATCCGAAAGAGAAGCGGATCGCGCCGCGGAAAGAGGCGGAGCCGCCGTTCCTGAATTTCGCCCCGCTCGATAACGCGGTCGCGGCCCTGGCTCGCGCGACCGCGGCGTATGACAAGGCGCGGTCCCAGAACTCAGCAGAGTTCCGCGATGCGAATGCCAAGCTGATCGCGGTGGAGCGCGCGCTCACGTTAAACGAAGGCCTGCCGAATCGGCCCTGGTTCAAGCATCAAGTCTACGCCCCTGGCTTCTACACGGGCTACGGCGTGAAGACGCTCCCGGCGATTCGAGAGGCGATCGAGCAGAGCGACTGGAAACTCGCCGACGAATCGATCGGGAAAGTCGCGAAAGTGCTGGAGAATGCCGGGGAGACGATTCAGTCCGCGGCGGCGGCGCTGACGCGAAAGTAAAGAATCCGGCCACGGATGGACACGGATTCACACGGATTAAGAAATAGCTTCACGTCTTATCCGTGTCCATCCGTGGCCCTATCTTCGCTTCAGCCCTTCCATTTCTTCGAGCGTCTTCGGCCAGTCTTCGTGAAGCAGCCTCGACAGTCCGCGGTCGGCTAACAATTTTCCGCCCGTCTGACACGGCGCGCAGTAGTTCGTCTCGTTCGACGCATAGCGAATCCGCTGTATTTTCGCGCCGCAGCGCGGACAGGGTTGGCCGTACCTTCCGTGCGCCGCCATCCCTTCGCGAAAGGCCGTGACCTTCTCGGGGAATTTGCCTCGCGCCTGCGCCCGAAGCCTCTCGATCCATTCCGCGAGCACCGACCGGGTCGCACGGAACAACTCCGCGACCTCCGCGTCGCCGAGCCTTTGCGTCAATGCCACCGGCGACAATCGCGCCGCCCACAGGATTTCGTCCGAGTACGCGTTGCCGATCCCGCTGAACATGCGCGGATCGGTCAGCGACCGTTTCAGCGTGTGATTCTCCGACCGCAGCATCGCCGCGAATTCCTCGGGCGTCGCCGTGAAGACGTCGATGCCGCCCGCGTCAAGCGCGTGCAAGCCCTCTTCTCCCTCGACCACGTGCAGCGACGCGCGATGCTGCGTCCCACCTTCGGTCAGGGTCAGCACCCCGGCATCGAAGGTGAAGGCCGCGAGTACGCGCCGGTCGGTCGGCTTGGGCGCCGTGGGTTTCCAGTGCAGCCGGCCGCCGATCATCAGGTGGATCGCCAGCCACAATCCACCCTCAACGCCGATGCACACGCGCTTGCCGACGCGTCGCACGTCCACTACCGTGCGCCCTTCCACCGCCTGCACGGGAGGCGTGACCGACCGCAGCAGAAACGGTCCGCGCACCGATACCCGTTCGAGACATCGTCCGCGGATACGCTCGTTGAGCGCGTCCACGTACACGGTCACGTCCGGCAGCTCGGGCAACGCTACACCTCTATTCGATGACCTTTTTCTTGCGGAACCAGTCGAGCAGGATGTCGCGCAGGAGTCCCACGTCGTTCGGAAATTCGAGGCCGTGGGTGCGCAGGTTCTCGGCCGTCTCCTGGTTCGCCGCCGTGTAGTCGCTGACCGCCAGCGTGTACTCGCGCTCGGGGTCGATCTTCCGGTCGCCGACCACCACCGCGGGCAGGTCCTTACCCTTGAACTTCCCCACCACGACGCGATTGTCGAACGGCATGATGTCCCAGATGTGCCGCTCCTTCAACTCGCCCTTGGGCACGATGTCCCGCACGCCGCCCTGGTTCATGTGGGCGAAATCGGAGCCCGTCTCGTCGCGCATTGCCTGCTCGATCAGCCGCTTCACCTCGGACTTCGTGAAATCCTTCGTCGAGACGGCCAGCGGACGATCCACACGCGCGGTCACTTCGTCTTCCCAGTGCTTGACGGCGCGCGCCATCTCCGTGGCAGGCTCGATCTTCGTCGAATCGATCGGGATCGTCTTCCAGGTAAATGACACCGGCGCCTTCTTCTCGGTGTCGACCTTCAGTTCGAGGCGTCCGAGTTCGACGCCGTAGCCTTTCACGCGAACGAGGATGCGTCCGTCCTGTGTCTTCGCGCCGTTCGGCAAACCGTTGTGGAGATGGCCGGTGACGAGCACCGGGATCTCCGGCGCGCTCTTGAGGAAAGCGTCCTCCTCGCCGCCGCTGATGTGTCCCAGCAGGACGATCAGGTCGGATTGCGACTTCAACTCCGCGGCGTATTTGCGCGCCGTCGCCACCACCGGCAGCGTGTGCCAGTCCTCCATTAATTTCGGAGTCGTCAATGTATTCAACTGATCGGTCATGGCGCCGATCACGGCGACGCGCAGTCCATTCACCTTCAAGATGACGTACGGCTTGGTGAACTCCTGCCCCTTCCCGTTCTCCAGGTTCGCGGTCACGATCGGATACTTCGCGGTCGAGAGAAACTTCTTCGCCTGCGGCCAGGCGTAATCGAACTCGTGATTGCCGAGGCAGGCCGCATCGAACCCGAAGAGATTGCCGACCTCGAAAACCGGGAGCCCGTGGAAGATCGTCGAGACCGGCGTGCCCTGCACGAGGTCCCCCGCATTCAGCAGGATGCAATCCGTACAGCCGGCGCGCTCCCGTTGGATGACCGTCTCCAGATAGGCGAAGCCGCCAGTCTTGTTCTCGAGCGGAGAAAGCCGCGCGTGCAAATCGTTGGTGTGGAGAATCGTCAGCGTCCGGACTTCCGCGAAGCCGGTCGAACACACGGCGAGCGCGAGGGCCAGCCATCGGCGGGAAAAGAAAAACATCGGTATTTCTATCTTAACAGCGCGCAAAATGGGGCCTTGCGGTTCCGGCGCCACCCGGACGGCCCGCGGCGGCATTTTGCTATGCTGTGTCTCAAATGAAGATCACCCGCAGCGCCTTGGCAGCCCTCGCTCTGCTTGCGCTATCCGCCCCGTTCACTACCGCCGATGAGAAGGCGGTAAACCCGAAAGTCGCCAAGGTCGTCGGAGAAGTTTCCGAGGACCGGATTCGCGCCATCATCGCCAAACTCGTCAGCTTCGGCACGCGCAACCTGTTGTCGAAGACCGACGACCCGAACCGCGGCATCGGCGCGGCGCGCGAATGGATTTTTAAGGAATTTCAGGGCTATAGTCCGAAATTGCAGGTGAAGTTCGACAAGTACCGCGTCAAGAAACAGGGACAGCGCATTTTCAAGGACGTCGACCTGTGGAACGTCGTCGCGGTCCTGCCCGGCACGAAGTACCCCGACGCGCAGGTGATCGTCAGCGGCCATTACGACTCGCTCAATCTCGGCAACCGTCCGCAGGGCGCTGCCAACACGCAGGCGGCCGGTCCCGGTTCGGAAGCCCCGCCCGTCAATACGACGGCCAACATGACGCTCGAGGATTTCGAGAAGAACGCGGATCTGCCCGCCCCCGGCGCCTGCGACGATGGCAGCGGCACCGCCGCCGTCATGGAGCTCGCGCGCATCATGAGCCAGTACGAGTTCGATAAGACGCTCGTGTTCGTCGCCTTCGCGGGCGAAGAGCAGGGCTTGGTCGGCAGCACGCTGCTCGCCGCGCGCGCCAAGAAAGAAAACCAGGTCATCGAGGCAGTCCTCAATAACGACATCATCGGCACGGACGTCTCCGGCAACGGCCGCATGAGCAACAACTCGGTGAACATTTATAGCGACGAGACGATGGACTCCATCAACCAGCAGCTCGCCCGCTACGTCCACGAGGTCGGCCAGCGCTACATCCCCGCCATGCGGATCGACAACATCTTCATGGGCGACCGTCTCGGCCGCGGCGGCGACCACACGCCGTTCCAGCTCGAAGGCTTCGCCGCGGTTCGCATCTCGACGCCGAACGAGATTTACGCGAACCAGCACCACGCGACGGACACGCTCGAGAACATGTCGGTGCCGTACACGGCGAGGGTCGCGAAGGTGAATGCGGCGGTGGCGGCCAGCCTCGCTCTCGCGCCGCGTCCTCCGATCGTTACGCGCGCTCCGGGACAGTTCGGACGCGGCCAGGGCGGACAGGGCGGACAGGGCGGACAAGGTCGCGGCGGTGACACGGCGACTGCAGCGGGCGCGCCGCCGGCGCCCGCTACTGGAGGCACGCAGCCCGAAGCAGGACGCGGTGGACGCGGCGCAGCCGGCGGAGCGAATGCTGCCGGCGGACGCGGTGGACGTGTGCCGACACCGATGATCTCGCGCGGCACTTCCGGGTACGACGCCGTGCTCTCGTGGCGCGCCAACGGCCCCGACACCGACATCAAGGGCTACACCGTCGTCGTGCGCAACACCACCGCTCCGTACTGGGAGCAGGAGATCTACGTCGGCAAGGCGCTCACGTATACCCTCAAGGACGTCTCCATCGACGACGCCAAATTCGGCGTCAAAGCGATCGGCATGGACGGCAGCGAGAGCCTCGTCACGCCCTACGCATACCCGCCCCGCACGAAAGCCGAAATCCAGACCGTCGACGAAAAATAATGCGTTCCATTGTGTTCCTCGTCGCCTGCTGCGCCCTCCATGCGCAGCAGGCTCCCTTCTCGATTGACCAGGTCCTCAGCGCTCCCTTCCCCACTGAAATGACTGCCGGACCCAACGGGTTCGCGTGGGTGTCGAACGCGCGCGGCGTGCGCAACGTGATGTACGCGGCGGCGCCCGACTACCGCGCCCGCGCCGTCACCGCGTACACTGCCGACGACGGGCAGGAAATCTCGACGCCCGTGTTCACACCGGACGGCTCCGCGATCGTCTATGTCCGCGGCGGCGACCTCAACCCGACGCACGACCCGCACGGCGTCGAACAGACCGTTTGCATCGTGCGCATCGGCGGCGGCGCGCCGACCGTTCTCGGGTTGGGCGAATCCCCCGCGATCTCGCCCAAGAGCGACCGCGTCGCCTTCGTCCATGGCAATCAGATCTGGTGGGCGTCCTTCGATCGCTCGAAGCCTGCGGCGCGCGCGTTCGAATCGCGTGGCGGCGCCGCTTCCCCGGTGTGGTCGCCTGACGGCGCTCGCCTCGCCTTCACCAGCACCCGCGGCGACCATTCGCTGATCGGCGTCTACACCGTCGCGTCCGAAACGCTGACGTACGTCGACCCCTCGACCGATTACGACCACGATCCGATCTGGTCGCCCGACAGCCACTCGCTCGCGTTTCTGCGCGAGCCTTCCGACGGTCTGCGCGCCGTGCGCCAACCGCGTCGCACCGGTGAACCGTGGTCGATCCGCGTCGCCGATGCCGAGACCGGCGAAGGTCGCGACATCTTTCACGCGCGCGCCGGACGCGGCAGCGTCTACCGCGGCATCGTGTCGCTAACCCAGTTGCACTGGACCCCACAGGGCCGTATCGTCTTTCCCTGGGAGGCCGACGGCTGGACGCATCTCTACTCGGTCCCCGCGCGCGGCGGTCCTCCGACGCTGCTCACGCCCGGCGAGTTCGAAGTCGAAGACGTCGCCCTGAACGGCGAGGCGGTGGTCTATTCTTCGAACCAGGGCGACATCGACCGTCGGCATCTCTGGAGCGTCCCGGCCGGTGGCGGCGCGGTACGCCAACTCACGACCGGGGAAGGCCTCGAGACGCACCCGGCGGTCGCGGGTAGCGAAATCGGCTGCCTACGGTCCGATGCCCGGCGTCCCTTGCACGCGGCCACGCTCTCGCACGATCTCGAAACGCTGCCCCCCGATTTTCCGCTGCAGCGGATGGTCGTCCCGAAGCAGGTCATCTTCCCGAGCGCTGACGGTCTCCCGATTCACGGGCAGCTCTTTCTGCCGCCGGACGCCTCGGCGAAGTCGCCGGCGCTCGTGTTTTTTCACGGCGGGTCGCGCCGCCAGATGCTGCTCGGGTGGCACTCGATGTACTACTACTCGAATGCGTACGCGCTGAATCAGTACTTCGCGAATGCGGGGTACATCGTGCTCTCGGTGAACTATCGCAGCGGTATCGGCTACGGTCTCGATTTCCGGGAGGCCCTCGACTACGGTCCAGCCGGCGGCAGCGAATACAACGACGTGCAGGGCGCCGGTGTGTTTTTGCGTGGGCGCGCGGACGTCGACCTGGCCCGCATCGGCACGTGGGGTGGATCTTATGGCGGCTATCTCGTGGCGATGGCCCTCGCCCGCGCCAGCGATCTCTACCGCGCCGGCGTCGACTTCCACGGAGTCCACGACTGGGCCCGCGAGCTCCGCATCCCCGATGGTGCGCCCGACTACCGGCTGGCGTTCGAGTCGTCGCCCATGCACTACGTGGATACTTGGCGGTCACCGGTCCTGCTCATGCAGGGAGACGCGGACCCCGACGTCCAGTTCAATCAGACGGTGATGCTCTACGACGCGCTGCGGAAACGGAAGCTGGACGTAGAGCGGATCGTGTACCCCGACGAGAGTCACGACTTCCTGATGTGGAAGACGTGGACGAAGGCGTACGGGGCGACGGCGGACTTCTTCGCGCGGAAGATGAAGTAGGGCAAACCGGGGTCTGACATGAATTTCCGGCGCCGTTTGCCGGAAATTCGCTGTCTGACCTCGGTTTGCCCCACCGGCTGAATCTAAAGTGGGGAGTTTTAGTGCCCCGCCTTCACTTCCGCGCCGTGCAGCGAGTCCGCTCCCGAGAGTTTTGGCCACTGGAAGCCGTACCACGCGACGAAGATGAAGCAGAACATCGGGACGATGAAGCCTCGCGACATGTCATAGACGTCCGCGACGTAGCCCATCAACTTCGGCAGGATCGCGCCGCCCATGATCGCCATTACGATGAACGCCGACGCCTTCTTCGCGCGCGCGCCGAGACCGTAGATGCCGAGGGCAAAGATGGTCGGGAACATGATCGACATGAAGAAGTAGCTCACGAAGACGCACACCACGGAGAACCAGCCGAGCTTCAGGAACACCAGCAGGCAGGCCACCACATTGGCGACGCCGTAGATGCCGAGCACCGTGTGCGCCGAGTACTTCTTCAACAGCCACGAGCCGCTGATGCGGCCGGCCAGGAAGCAGCCGAACGCGAGCGAGGCAAGGTTCGCCGCGCCCTTATCGCTCAGCGCGAGGATGCCCGCCTTCGACGTCTCGAACCACGAAGCGAAGCCGCCGGACGCCAGAGACGCGGGCAAAGCGGGCGTCTCCGCGGTCATGTAGTTGATGAAGAAGCTGAAGATCCCGGCCTGCGCCGCCACGTAGAAGAACTGCGCCGCCACCGCCATCGAGAAGTGCTTGTGGGACCAGACCGAGAGCGCCGTCGCCGCTCCCGTGTCCTCCACCTTGTACTGGTCCTTCATCTTGATATCGGGGACGTTGGCGAAGTAGAAGACCACCGCGATGAGGAGCGCGCCGATCGCCAGGGCGACATAGGGGATGTACAGCGTCTGACTGCCCGTGCTGTTGCCCGCCGCGTCCTTCGAGTAGAAGAAGATGCCGCCGAGCGGCGGACCGAAGATCCAGCCGAGTCCGTTGCACGACTGCGCCAGGTTGATGCGGGTCGCCGCGTACCGTTCGCCGCCGAGGACGGTCGTGTACGGATTCGCGATGGTCTCGAGGAATGTGAGCCCGGTCGCGATCAGACAGACGCCCGCGAGGAAGCCGACGAAAGCCGTGGTCGCGCTGACGGTCCCCAGATGGACCTGCGAGTTGATCCAGGTTGCCGGAACGAACCAGAACCCGCCCAGCGCGACGATGACGAGCCCCATAATAATTCCGCGCTTGTACCCGAGTTTCGACGCCAGGATGCCGGCCGGCATGGACATCAGGAAGTAGCCGAGGTAGTGCGCGAACTGCACCCACGCGGACTGCGACTTCGAGAGGTGGAGTTCCTCCTGGAAGTGCTTGTCCATGACGTCGATCATGCCGTTGCACATCGCCCAGAGGAAAAAGAGCGTGCAAACGAGCCCGAACGTGAAGGCCAGCCGTTGGCCGTCTTCGGTCACGAAAAGGCCAGCTTTAGCGTTACTAGTGCGCTCCATAAGGTTTTCGACTCTCGACTGTATCACGGCGCGGATGGCGGGCGGGGCGCCGATTCCCGAGAGGCAAATGTCCTCACGCGCGTTCGTAATGGCGGAGAAACTCGTCTCGTGAGATGCCGGCCTGCGTCAGAATAGTTCGTAGCGTGGACGCCTTCAACGTCGGATGGTTCGGGATTGTTAGGCAGTCTGACCCTCCGCCGGGACGCAGGCGGCGCAGGGCGATATGTTCGGCTTCACGGACCAGCTCGAAGCCGAGAGCGCGAAAAGCGGCGATCACTCTGGCTTTCGGTGCGTCGACGGGGAACTTCGGCATCAGGCGGCGACGATCGCTTCAGCTATGAATGCCTCGATCAAGGGAGATTCGTCGGAGAGTGCTTCATCGCCGAACGTCTCGATGTGGAACCGGATGGCCGACTTAACGTCCGCCAATGCCTCTTCATACGTTCCCCCATCTCCGACCACGGTCCCCTTCATTCCGAGCGGATAGGCGACGTAGCCGTCCGAGTGCTTCTCCACCACAATCTTGAATTGCCGGGACATATATCGACCGAAGTCTAGCATAGGCGCTCTGCATGCGGGACCGCGGCGCGTCCGCGGCGCGAACAATCGGGCACGGCTGAAGCCTGTGCTCCAGCCGTGCCCTACCACGACGTCACTCCGCGAGCGACACTCCCCGCGTCATGGCGGCGTACGTGAGATCGCCGATTGCCTGCGCCACTCGGCCAGTCTCGTCGGGGTCGAGTTCCGGCAGCGCCGCAATCGACTCTCGCAACGCGTGGCAGCGTTTGAGGACGCTCTCTACCGTCGCGGCGGACGGCGGGGGCGACGGCGGCTTCTCGCGGCGGAGCAGTTCGGCGACGGCGGCCGAGACTTTCTCCTGTTCTCCGGCAGCAGCGCGACGACGGCGCCGTCGAGGCGGACTCCGTCGTTGCCGACCGAATGGGCGATCGCGCGGTACTGGTCGACAGTCACGTGCGCTACCTGCGCCACGTGAAAGTACGCCGGCCCGAATTCATCGAGCAGGCGCAAGGTGCGCTCCACATTGCGGCGGCTCACGCCGAGCCGCCGCACACAGAACGCGTCCCAAGTGAGTCCGGTGTTCCGGTAGAGCTTTTCATCGCGAATGCGGCGAAGAGTCTCCGCCTCCGCCGCGGAGCATCCGCCGGCCATGACCGCGAACGCATCGCGTCGCCCCAGCCAGCGCGCCAGATCCTCGTGGTCCGAGTGTAAAACGGGAATTTTGCCCATCTTCTTTGCCTCCATGTTGTTGAAAATGAAAAAGCTGGAGGCGAAAAACCGGGCAAATCGCCCGCAATCGCTCCAGCCGAGGCCCAATCTACACCCGCGACATCGCGATCCTGCCATCGCGCTTTTTCGCGTTTTCGCAACCCACGGAGCCCACGCAACTTACGCGCGAAAATATATTTTCAATTTCCGGCACAAGCCTCGTCGACCAGAATTGCGTAGAGAAAACTATCGCGCCATTCGCCCTGGATTTTGACGTTGCGGACGAGGAAACCCTCCTGCCGCATCCCCGCTTTCTCCAGCACGCGCGCCGACCCGGGATTCTCCGGCAGGCACGTCGCCCACACGCGATGCAGTGCCAGTTCCCCGAAGGCAAAGTCGAGCATTTGCCGCGCGGCGGCGGTGGCGACGCCTCGTCCCCATTGCTCCGGCGCGACGAGATACCAGAGTTCACCTTCCTCCGCGCCGCGCACGATCGCGAGTCCGCAGAGTCCCGCAACCGCGTCGTCGACCACGATGGCGCGCACGACCGACCGCCACGGCGCTCCGGGGGACTCCGCAATCGAGTTGCAAAGGAGTCGCTCGCTGTCCGCGCGCGAGCACAGCGGGATTTGCATGTAGCGCACTACGTCCAGGCGCGAAACCAGCGCGTGGACTGCGTCGAAATCGGTCGACTCGAGCCTGCGCAGCGTGACCGTGCAGCGTCTCCGCCTTCAGTATAGGCGCGCCGACTACCGTCGATAAATCGCCGACGACGTGTCCGTCTCCCACAGCCGGACCCAGCCGAGCTTCACGCCCGGACGCGGCGTGAGCGCGGCGTGGACTTCATCGTAGATGAATTTCGCCATATTCTCGGCGGAGGGGTTCAGCTTGTCGAACGGCGGCCAGTCGTTGAGCCACTGGTGATCCATGCGGTCGAGCACGGAATGCACGACCTTCTTCAACTCCACGAAATCCACCAGCAGTCCGATATCGTCGAGACTCTCGCCTTCGACCTGCACCTGGCAGCGGTAGTTATGTCCGTGCACGTTTTCGCATTTGCCGCGGTAGTTGCGCAGCGCGTGTCCGGCGGCAAATGTCTCTTCGATCGTGATCTCAAACATCGAAAAACTTCTCCACGTCCTCCAGCCGGGTGGTGAAACCGTAGTCCGGCAGGCTGTCGAAAAATACCTGCCCGTAGCGCTGCTTGGTGATGCGGTTATCCAACATCACGAGCACGCCTCGATCCGATTTGGCGCGTATCAGCCGGCCGAACCCCTGCTTGAGCGCAATGGCCGCCTGCGGGATCTGGTAATCGTAAAACGGGTTCCCTCCGGCGGCGCGAATCGATTCGATACGCGCATTCACCACCGGGTCGTTGGGAACCGCGAAGGGCAGTTTATCTATGATAACGCAGCTCAACTGTTCGCCCGGCACATCCACGCCCTGCCAGAACGACGACGTCGCGAACAGGACGCAGTTCGGCGTGGTGCGGAACTCGTCGAGCAGCGCGTGGCGCGGGCCCGTCCCCTGCAACAGACACGGGTAGTCCACCGCCAGCGAGACCGCGTCGTAGACCAGCCGCATCTGCGCATAGCTCGTGAACAGGACGAACGCCCGCCCGCGGCTGTGCGCAAGGATCTTCGCCACCTCCTCCGCCGCCATCTTCGCGAATGCGGGGTTCTTCGGTTCCGGAAGCTGCTGCGGGACGTACAGCAGGGCCTGCTTCTGATAATCGAAGTTGCCGGGGACGATCAGCGTGCGCGCGCCCTCGAGCCCGAGCCGCTTCTCGACGTACTCGAACCCGCCCTCGACGGAGAGCGTCGCGGAGGTGAGGACGACGGTGTCCGTCGTATTGAACAGCTTCTCGGAGACGATGCTCGCGACCTCGATCGGCGTGGCCTGGAGGAAGACGCCGCGGCCGCGCTTCTCCATCCAGTAAACATAGCGCTCGTCGTCCTCTTCCATCAGGAACTTCACGCCCATGCTGAGCTCGGCGGCGCGGCGGAAGAGCGGCTGGATCTCCTCGGGCGGGTGCTGGATCAGTTTGAGGTGCGAGCCGATGAGGTCGAGCGCGGCGATCAGGTCGGAGTAGATCTCCTCATTGTCTTCGCGGAAAGCGTCGCGGCCGGTGAACGCGACGCGGCGGTCGCCCTCGCCGAAGAGCGAGAAGAAGTGGGCGGAGATTTCGTCCAACCGCTGCAGGATGCGGTCGAGCTCCGGCGTGCCGAACTTCTTCATGCGCCCGATGGCGGAGATGTCGCGGCGTAGATCCTGGAATTTGAAGTTGGAGATGGAGACGCCGAAGTACTGGCCCACCACGTCCTCGATCTCATGCGCCTCGTCGAAGACCACGGCGTGGTACTCGGGCAGGATGCCGCCTTCGCCGCGCTCGCTGCGCAGCGAGAGATCGGCGAAAAACAGATGGTGATTGACGATGACGATGTCGCTCTCGACGGCGCGCTGATGCATCTCGGTAATGAAGCAGCGCTCGAAGTTCGCGCACTTCTGGCCCGTGCACATGTCGCTGCGCGCGTCGATTTTGGCCCAGGCGGCGCTGTGCTCGGGGAGCGTCTTGATCTCGGCGCGGTCGCCGAACTCGGTGGTCTTTTCCCACTCACGGATGATCTGAAAATCGGCGACCTCCTCGAGCCCGGCGAGCACGAGGTTGGCATCCGCGTCGTAGATCTTCTGGCGGCAGGCGTAGTTGTTGCGGCCCTTCATGTAGCAGACGGCGAGCGGGCGGTCGAAGTGCTGCTGGAGGAAGGGGACGTCCTTGAAAAAGAGCTGTTCCTGGAGGTTCTTGGTGCCGGTGGAGACGATGATGCGCTTGCCGGAGAGCAGCGCCGGGACGAGGTACGCGAGCGTCTTCCCGGTCCCGGTGCCGGCTTCGACGATGAGATGCCGCTTATCGGCGAGCGCGGACTCGACCGCCTCCGCCATCTCCAACTGTCCCTGCCGGTATTCGTAGTTCGGATGCCATTTGGACAGAGTTCCGCCGCGCGAGAAAAACTGCCTGGCGCTGGCGGGACGGGCCTGGGTGGGCGGCATCGAGATGCCCCATTTTAACAGGGACCTACAATGGGATCGTGCGACGCTACCTCGCCTGGATCGTCTTCTTAGCCGGTCCGGCCTGCGCGCAAAATGCAGTGACGGACTGGTTCCCGGTTCACGTGGGCGACAAGTGGACCTACGACTACGAGAGCCGCGACGACAACGGCGGCGGGCCCCGTCATCCGGAGATCCGGAAATGGACGACCGAGGAGACGACCGTCGGCTCCTGGACGGTTCCGGAGGGTCTGATGGTGGAACGGCAGGTCCGCGCGACGCCTCCGAAACCCGACCGCGTCTTCCTGATCCGCGGCAATTGTGTCTACGCCGATATCGTCTGGGACCCGGCGAGCCGGCAACTCAAGGACGAGTATCGCAAGGGGCTCGACACCTGGTTGTCGCCGGACTTTTGTTTTCCGCTGACCCGCGGGAAGACGTGGGGCGCGCCGCACGGACTGCCGGATTGGGGCGTCACCCGGCCGGAGGACGCGAAGGACTGGCGGGTCGCAGGCGGCGGGCATATCCAGTCCATTTCGGCGTATCCGGGCTCGGGCACGACGGTCGACGTCTGGTTCAAGAAGGGTGTCGGCGTCGTCCGCCAGGTTCAGATTCACCACGGCACGATCGGCGAACGGCGCGTGCGGCTGGTCCGCTTCGAGCCCGCTGTCCTACATTGAGAGCATGTCCTTTCGCCCGCCCCTGGAACTGGCGCTCTCGGCCGCGCTCCGCCATTTGGACTCTCTGAACACCACTTCCGTCGGCGCAACCGCCACGCTCGAAGCGCTGCGGACGCGGCTCGGAATGGCGCTCGCGGACGAGGGGATTGCGGCCGAGCAGGTCGTCGCCGAACTGCTCCGCGACGTCGAGGGCGGACTGATCGGGAGCGCCGGTGGACGCTTCTTCGGCTGGGTGATCGGCGGCGCCGTGCCATCGTCGCTGGCGGCGGACTGGCTCGCTTCGACGTGGGACCAGAACGCGGGATTATACGCGGCGGGACCGGCGGCCGCGGTGGTCGAGGAGGTCGCGGGCGGCTGGCTGAAGGAGCTGCTCGGACTGCCGGCCGCGGCGAGCTTCGCCTTCGTGACCGGGTGCCAGATGGCGCATACGACCTGCCTCGCGGCGGCGCGGCACGCGGTGCTGGAGCGCCGCGGCTGGGATGTCGAGCAGCGGGGACTCTTCGGCGCGCCGTCGATCCGCGTCGTGACCAGCGCCGAGCGGCACGGCACGATCGACCGCGCGCTGCGACTGCTCGGCATGGGCCGCGATTGCGTCGTCGACATCGCGGCGGACGATCAGGGCCGTCTGCAGCCCGCCGCGTTGGAAGCGGCGCTCGACGATTCGCCGACGATCGTCCTGCTGCAGGCCGGCGACTTGAATATCGGCGCGTACGACCCGTTCGCGGAGCTGGTCCCGATCGCACACCGGCGTGGCGCGTGGGTGCACGTCGATGGCGCCTTCGGACTCTGGGCGAATGCGAGCTCTCGATACCGCCACCTGCTCGCGGGCGTCGAGGCGGCCGATTCGTGGGCGACCGACGGGCACAAGTGGCTGAACGTGCCGTACGACTCCGGGTACGCGTTCGTCGCCGACTCCGTGGCGCATCGGGCGGCGATGTCGTACCGCGCGTCCTACCTGACGCACGACGAGGCGGCGCGCGACCAGCTCGATTGGACGCCGGAGTGGTCGCGGCGCGCGCGCGGGTTCGCGACCTACGCCGCGTTGCGTGAGTTGGGACGGCGCGGAGTCGCGGAACTGGTGGAGCGGTGCTGCGAACACGCGCGAGCGATCGTGAGCGGCATCGGGGCGCTGCCGGGCGCGGAGGTCGTCTGGATGCCGCAGATCAATCAGGGACTCGTCGCGTTCGGAGACGACGCGCGGACCGACGCCGTCATCGCGGCGATCCTCGCCTCGGGCGAAGCATTCTTCGGCGGCACGACGTGGCGCGGACGGCGCTCGATGCGCGTGAGCGTGTGCAACTGGCAGACGAACGGGGACGACGTGCGCCGGGCGATCGCCGCCGCGGCGAAGGCGTTGCTTTAGCGGAGCGCCACCCCGACAGTGAACAAAACGCCGCCGGCGTGGAGCGAGGCCTGGTTGAAGAAAGGATCCGAGGGGACTTGGAGATTGATCTGGCAAACACCCTCCACGATGCCGTAGGCCGTGCCGGCGTACAGGAGCGAATACGGCGGGTCGACCGTGACCGGCGAGATTGGGTGGCCGAGCGGCAGGCCGGCGATGCGTCCATCGACACCCTCCGGGCTGGTGCGGCCCAGACCCGTCACGTAGATGGTCACGTAGCTGCCGGCAGGCGCGGGGTTATCGCCATTGTTGAGGGAGCCGTTGGGATTCACCACGATCGAACGCGTCGAACCTTGAGAGGTGTACTGAAAGATGGCTGGGGAGGACGCAGTCATGGGTATGCTGGACGCATCCGAGAGAACCCCGTCTCGCTCGACTGCGACGCGGACGGTGTCCCAGCCGTACATCGTGAATGGAACGATGGCGTTGATTTGGCCGGTGGAAGCGTAGAGCACAGGGCCGGGCACGCCCTCGAAAAGGACGCGCACCCCGCCGAGAGACTGCGGGACCATTCCGTTGGCGTCGAGCACCGGGCCCGCCGGAGTGGCGGGCCCGATGGACGCGCCATAAAGGGAGATCAACTCGCCGGGAGCGTAGCCGGAGGCTGCGATGTGCGCCGCGGGCAGGATCACGTCTAAGGTCGGCTGATTGGACGCCGCGCAAGCAGTCGAGGCGAATTGGGAGATGGCGTGGAGCTCGCGGAAAGAGGCGTAGAGTGCGCCTTGCGGGTCGACCGCTAGCGAAATCCCGCTGTCTTCCGGGATGTCCGGTTGGGTGGCTGGACCGGTGTACTGGTCGAGATCGCGATTGTATAGGGTGACGGCGACGCCGCGCGAGTCCATCTGGTGAATGCGGCCCTTCGAGTCCGAGAGGTAGACACTTCCATCGGACCCGGCGGCAATGCCGTTGATCGTGGTGTTGCCGAGATGCGTGGCAACGGTCGTCACCGATCCGGCGGCGTCATAGCTGAAAATGACGTTGGCGTCACTTGGAACCAGCAGGTTGTCATTGGCATCGACAGCCATGCCGTGAAAGTGCGTAATGGCGAGGGACAGGCTGGTCGAGTAGAGCGTTCGCAGCTTGCCATCGGGCGTGATGCGCACGATTTGGCCGCGATACGACTGGTAGATGGCGGCATCGACCACACCATTGGCGTGGACGGCCAGGCCGATGGGCCAAACGAGACTGACGGAAGTGGCGGAGACCGCCGGACTGCCGACGAGCGGAATGTTCGAGCCCCCGCCACCCCCCGCAATGGTGGTGACGGCGCCGTCGGGCGCGATCTTTCGGATCAGTTGGGCGTCATAGTCCGCAAAATAGGCGCTGCCGGCCGCGTCGAAGCCGATCCCGACGGGTCCTCGGGCGGAGGCAAACTTACGGATGACGCCGCCGGCGATGCGGTCGATGCTGTGGTTCAGGCGGTCGGCAACATAGAGGGCGTGGTCCGGGCCGGCCGCGATGGCGGCGGGACCATTCAGGACAGCGCCGAGGGCGGAGGCCCCGTCGGACGCCGCGCCATATCGGTTGTGACCTGCCCAGACTTCCGCAGCGCCGCCCAAGGAGTAGCGAGTGATCACGTCGCCGAACGTGACCGCGTAGAGACGTCCCTGCGCGTCGACGGCAATGGCTTCGCCGCCAACATTGCCGTAAGGCGCAGTCAGGGTGGCGCCATCCGGGCTGAGCCGGGCGATTTGGAAAGTCGGGATGAGCAGCGAGCCATCGGGGAGCAGGACGACGTTGAAAACGCCGCCGGAGAGCGGAGTCGTCGCGGCGGGAGCGGGGAACTTAGGTGGCGGGGCGAGCACGGGAACGCCGGCGACGGTGTGAATGACGCCATCCAGCGTGACCTTACGAACCAGCGCGTAGTCGGTGTCGGCGATGTAGAAAACTCCGTCGGGCGCAACCGTAACGCCTCGCGGATGAGAGAGGCGGGCGGCGATGGCGGGACCTTCGTCGCCGGAGAAACCGGATGCGCCGGCGCCGGCGAGGGTGTCGATCGTCCCGTCGGGCGCGACGCGGCGAATCCGGTGGTTGTTGGTATCGGCGAAGTAAAGAGCTCCGTGCGAGTCGAGCGACATGCCATGCGGGCTGTTGAGCTCCGCGGCCTTTGCCGGTCCACCATCGCCGCTGAAGCCCGGGTGGCCCGTGCCGGCGACGGTAGCGATGATGCCATCGGGCGTGACGCGGCGGATGCGGTGGTTGCCGGTGTCGGCGATGTAGAGGACGCCTCCAGGCGCTGCCAGAACGGCTTCCGGGAGCATGAGGGCGGCCTCGATGGCGGGACCGCCGTCGCCGGAGAAGCCGGATCTGCCGACCCCGGCGACGGTCGTAATGATGCCATCGGAGGTGACGCGACGAATGCGGTGGTGACGTTTGTCGGCGATGAAAAGGAACCCAGTGGAGTCGACGTCGACGCCAGTGGGCTCGAAGAGGAAAGCAGAGGGCGCAGGTCCGTTGTCGCCAAGCTGTCCGGCGGCAACTCCGGCGACGGGAATGAGGCTGCAGTTCTCCTGCGCGGCCAGTGGCGCCAGAGTGGCGGCGGCACAGAAAGCGAATTGGGCGGCGCGGAGAAGACGGAGCATCTTGGAAACGTTAGCAGACGCGATCGGCGCGCCGCCAGCCAACCCATGTTCATATAGTTGACTGAGTCAAGTATAATGCGGGCATGCGCAATTCCGACGTGGCGGCGGTGCGAGCGTTCAATCGCTTCTATACGCGGCGGATCGGGCTTCTGTCCGATCGGCATTTGGGCAGTCCCTTTTCGCTGACCGAGGTGCGTGTGCTGTATGAACTGGCGCACCGCGACCGGCCGACGGCGGCGGAGATCGGCCGCGAGCTGGCGTTGGACGCGGGCTACTTGAGCCGCCTGCTGGCGAAGTTTCGCAAGCGGCGACTGGTGACGCGGGAGCCGTCGAAAACCGACGCGCGGCAGTCGCACTTGTCCTTGACGAAGCTCGGGCGGAAGGTGTTCGAGCCACTGGATCGCGGGGCGAGCGAGCAAGTCGCCGGGATGCTGAAACCGCTGGGAGCGCAGCGGCGCGCGAGGCTGGTCGAATCCATGGCCACCATTCAGCGCGTTTTGACGGCGGACCAGTCCTACACGCTACGCCCGCACCGTCCTGGCGACATCGGGTGGGTGGTTCACCGCCACGGCGTCCTGTATTTCCAGGAGTACGGCTGGGACGAGCGATTCGAGGCACTGGTGGCGGAGATCGCCGCGCATTTCGTCCAGAACTTCGACGCGGCGCGCGAGCGTTGCTGGATCGCGGAGCGGGATGGCTCGATTCTCGGGTCGGTATTCCTGGTCCGGCAGAGCGACACGGTCGCGAAATTGCGACTGCTGCTCGTCGAGCCGGAGGCGCGCGGGCTGGGGCTCGGACAGCGGCTGGTGGCAGAGTGTATCGCGTTCGCGCGGGCCGCCGGGTATCGCGAAATCACCCTATGGACGCAGGCGGAACTGCTGGCGGCGCGGCATATCTACGAGAAGGCGGGGTTCCACCTCGCCGGTGTCGAAAAGCACCACCATTTCGGGCCGGAAATGGTCGGTGAGGTGTGGAACTTGACGCTATAATCGAGTTTCGATTTCAGGAAAAAGGAGCCAGCTTTGCGAAAGAAAGTCACCGTTGTGGGCGCCGGGAATGTCGGCGCGAATTGCGCGTTGCGCATTGCGGATCAGGAACTCGCCGATGTCGTCCTCGTGGACGTCGTAGAGGGCGTTCCTCAGGGCAAAGGCCTCGATATTCTGCAGTCGGGCCCGGTGCAGGGCTACGACGTTTCGATCACGGGCGCGAACGATTACGAGCCGACGGCGAATTCGGACATCGCGATCATCACCGCGGGGTTCCCGCGCAAACCGGGCATGAGCCGCGACGACTTGCTGCTCGCGAATTACGACGTGGTGCGCACGGCGACCGAGCAGGTGGCGAAGTACTCGCCGAACTGCATCATCATCGTGGTGACGAACCCGCTGGACGCGATGGCGCAGGCGGCGTTCTGGGTATCGAAGTTCTCGAAGAACCGCGTGGTCGGCATGGCGGGCGTGCTGGATAGCGCGCGCTTCCGCACGTTCATCGCGCAGGAGCTGAAGGTGTCGGTGGAGAACGTGGTCGGCGTGGTGATGGGCGGCCACGGCGACACGATGGTCCCGCTGGTCCGGCTGAGCAGCGTGTCGGGCATTCCGCTGACGGAACTGATGGACCAGGCGACGATTGACCGCATCGTCGACCGCACCCGCAACGGCGGTGCGGAGATCGTGAAGTATCTGAAGACGGGCAGCGCGTACTATGCGCCGTCCGCGGCCGCGGTGGAGATGGCCGCGTCGATCCTGAAGGACAAGAAGAAGGTCCTGCCGTGCGCCGCGTATCTCGAAGGCGAGTACGGGGTCAACGGACTGTTCGTCGGGGTCCCGGTGAAGCTCGGCGCGCTCGGCATCGAGCAGATCTACCAGATCAAGCTGACCGACGAGGAGACAGCGCTGTTGCACAAGAGCGCGGCGTCGGTGCAGGAGTTGGTGGACGTCCTCAAGTCGAAGAAGTAGGGCGACAGCGCTAGGCGGCGTCGCGGATCTCGATCGTGAGTTCCTTACCAAGCGCGCGGAACGCCGCCTCGATATGCGGCAACCGGGAATGGTGGTTTAAGTCGAAGAGACGGTCGACCACCGTTTTCGGGATCTCGAGGCGGCGCGCCAGTTCCGACTTGCGCACTCCAGACGCGAGAAACTGCCGGTACAGTTCGGCTTTTGCCCCCTGCATGGCGCGAAGACGGATCGCACGGAACTTCCTGCCCCTTGGTTTGGACGGACGCGGCAAAGGTTCGCCGTTTCGGATGTGCTCTTGAATGAGCGTCTGGAGGAGAGCCACCGCCATCTCCCGCCCAGCCTCTTCGTCGTCGCCTTGTGAAACGCCCCAGCCGAAATCAGGAAAGGTAATGATGAACCCGCCCTCTTCTGCCGGTTCGAATAATGCCATGTATTCCATAGAGGTCCTCACTTGATCTCGATTCCCAACTGCCGAAGAATGCTGTGGTACGTTCTCGTTGCGATCTCTTTACCCGGGTGACGCGGAATCGTGGTGCGGCGCACGCCGTAGTAGACGATCCAGTGCTTTGTGCCTTGCTCGATACGGCAACCTTGTTTCTGAAGGAGCCGTTTCAACTCATTCGCCGTCACCTGACCTGTATGGTAAGCACATTTGCTTACCATAGCAAGTGGCTCGTCACTCCCCCGACACCGGTCCGTCCGACGTCGTGAGCGCGGCGACGAGTTGCTCGCGGCGGGTCGCGGCAGTCGTCACCGCGGTATCCAACGCCATCCAGTAAAAGACTCCTCCCAGCACCGCCGAGCCGGCCAGCACGAGTCCGAACATGATTTCGCTGTCGAAGGCGTAGCGCGCGAGGTATGCGAGCCCTACCGGCAAGAGCGCGACCGGGTAGATCAGGAACAAGAACCCCTGGAACCCGCGCCCTCCGCCGTGCGAGAGGCGCTCTCCGCTGAGGCCCGACGGGTAGCGCACCGACCCCCAGTTGCCGAGCGCGAGCAGGTACGCGGCACAGACTCCCGTCACCGCAAGCGTCTCCGCCGCGTTGCGCCAGCCGGCGGCAAGCCCCAGCACCGTCGTGGTCGCGATCACCATCACGACTTCGAGATAGATGAACACCATCGCGGCCACGTTCTTCGCGATCAGCACGCGCGTGAAACTCACCGGCGCCGCGAAGTAGAACGCGGTGGCGCTGCGGTCGAACCCGAAGCAGTTCCAATAGGACACCTGGCCGAGCAGGGTGAGGGCGTAGACCGCGACCACCGTGAGAAACCACGGCTCGGCGGGACCCTTGCGATTGACGGCGGTGGGGACCCAAATGGCGAGGCCAAACGTGAACCCCATGATGAAGACAGTGCGGAAGCGCGGCGTGCGGGCGAGCGTCCGCAGCTCCTTCTCGACGATGGCTGCGAGGGGGTCGCGCCAGAGGAGCGCGGGCAGGCGGTAGAGGCGGTCGGCAATCGCAACGCGGGTCGGCGAGACCTGCGCGGGCGTAGCCGCCGCGGCAACGGAGTCGTGGCGCAGCGATCGCTCGAATTGCCAGCGGCCGAAGAAGAAGGCGGCGACGGTCCACGCCGCGAGCGAGAGGAAGCCGATCGCGGGCGCGTTCCCCAGCAAGACGTTTGCGGCGGCAGTCCACGGCAGCAGCGCGGACTGCATCGACCCGCCGACGCGTTCCAGTGCGTTCTCCCCGTAGCCGAAGTGAAAGAGCAGCCGCGGCACGACCCAGACCATCGCGAGCAACAGCGCGCCCACCTCGCGGATCTTCCGCCGCGAGAGGATTCGTTCGAGCAGACTGCGCGTCCCGGTCGAAAGCAGCAGATTGAGCGCGATCAGAATCGGGACCACGACGGCGGCGCGAAGGCCCGCCCCGCCGCCTTGCCGCGATAAGCCGATTGCGCCCGCGGCGAGCACGAGCAGCATCTCGACGCCGGTGGTGAGCCGCAACAGCACTTCGATCGCGAACAGCTTGCGATGCGGGATCGGGTAGACGATGAGCTTCCGCAGGTCCAGCGCCGACCCCATGCTCGCCGACGCCACCGGCATGAGCTGCCAGTAAGCGCACACGCCGAGCAGTCCCATCGGAAGATAGAGCGCCAACTCCGCGGGGCTCGCGTCGGAGAGCGCGATCCCCACCGCGACCGCGACGAACGCCCAGAGCGTGTACCAGATCAGCCCCGCGATCAGGGAGAGAGCGCGGCGGCCCCAACCGAAGCGCATCGTCAGAAACTGCGCGCGGAGAATGGCCCGGATCATAGCCAGTCCAATTGTCCGCGCGGGGCGCCGGCTCCGACCACGCGGACGAACGCGTCCTCCAGCGACTCGCCGCCCGCGCGCAAATCCTCGATCCTCCCGCTGGTGACGATCTTGCCGTTGTGAATGATGGCAACGTGGTCGCAGAGGCGCTCGACAACCTCCAGCACATGGCTCGTGAGGAAGATCGTGGCGCCGCGGCGCACCAGGTCCTGGAGGATATTCTTCATTAAACGCGCGCCGACCGCGTCCACGCCCTCGAACGGCTCATCCATGAGGAAGAGGTCGGGGTGGTGGATCAGCGAGGCGGCCATGGCGACGCGCTTGCGCATGCCCTTCGAGTACTCGGCGATCATTTTGCGGTCGTCGGCGAGTTCGAACAGGTCGAGCAGCGAGCGGCCGCGGGAGCGCGCGGTGGCGCGGTCGAGGCCATACATGCGGCCGACGAACTCGAGGAACTCGGCGCCGGTGAGCCGGTCGAAGAGCAGAGACTCGTCAGGCACGAGGCCAATGCGCGCCTTCACTTCGAGTTCCTGCTCCGGCATGCGAAAGCCGAGAATCTCGATCGACCCGCTGTCGGCGGGGATGAGTCCGGTGAGCATGCGAATCGTGGTCGACTTCCCCGCCCCGTTCGGTCCGAGGAAGCCGAAGAACGAGCCGCGGGGCACGTCGAGATCGACGCCGTCGACCGCGGGCTTGGCGCCGTAGGCTTTGCGCAAATCGCGGGCGCAGATCGCCGCTGCGGACACTTAGCGGCCCGCCGCCGGCGCGGGTGTTGGGACGAAGCGCTCGGCGTCGGCATCCCAGGCGTGAACTTCGCCCACGCCGATGTGATAGACCCAGCCGTGCAGTTCGAGGTCGCCGTCGGCGAGCCGCTGGATGACGGAAGGATGCGTGCGCAGATTCTCGAGCTGCTGAATGACGTTGTGTTCCGTAATGGTGAGGATGTCGTCCGTTCCGGCCGCGGTGCGCGCGGGCTGCGCATACTGGAGCCACGCCGAAACGCTCGGCAGCGCCGCGACGGCCTCGGGATTCACGGCGGCCTTCATGACGCCGCAATCGGTGTGGCCGCAGACGATCACGTCGGGCACGCCGAGCACGCCGACGGCATACTCGATCGTGGCCGAGACACCGCCGATCGCGTCGGGATACGGCGGCACGACGTTGCCGATCACACGGCAGATGAAGAGCTCGCCGGGCTTGGTCTGCGTGAGCAGGCAGGGGTCGATGCGCGAATCGGCGCAGGTGATGAACAGGGCATCGGGGCGCTGCCCCAGCGCGAGCCGTTCGAAGAGCTCGCGCTGTTTGGGATAGACATCGCGCTGGAATCGCGAGAGTCCGCGAAGAATTCGGTCGACGGGCATCTCGGACTATTTTACGGCGCTATTCGCGGCTCCATTGCCGAATTCGATTCACTTCGTCGGCGGGAATGTGCAGGAACTCGAGGAATTCCTGGTGTTCGGACGGCGCGGCCTTTTCAAACTCCTTGTGCCAATTGCGCATTTGCTCTTCGGTGAAGCCGGCGTTGCGCATGACTTCGACCCATTTCTGTTTGGTGACCATTTTCATTCTCCTGAGTTTTTGCGTGCCTTCGAGAAGGCGGGCGATTTCGCGCTGTCGGGCGCGGAGGGTTTCGATTTCAGCGCCGATTTCGAGAAAGCGGCGCTGGAGGACGGCGGCGGCGTCGGTGCGGGGACGGTCGAGGATCGCGCGGATGTCGGCGAGCGTGAGTCCGGCCTCGCGATAGACGCAGACCTGCCGCAGGCGTGCGAGGTCGCGGTCGCCGTACACGCGATAGTTGCCGCCGGTGCGGCGCGCGGGCGCGAGTAGGCCGACCGATTCGTAGTAGAGAACGGTGCTGCGGCTCAGGCCGCACGCGCGCGCCAGGCGGGTAACCGTCAAAGGCATGACTTCAGTGTCAACCCTGAAGCTGTAGACAGGTCAAGCGCGATTATTGGGCGAGTTTGAAGATGAGGATGTGCTGCCGCGGGAGGACCTCGGAGACGCGGTCGAGGCGGAATCCCTCGGGCCCGAGCTCGGCCTTCACCTGCTCCACGGTCATCTTGTGCTCCGGGCGGATCGGGACAGCGGGATCTTCGCCGCGATACTCGAGCAGGACCAGGCGGCCGTCGGGCCGCAGGCTCTCGCGAACATGCCGCAGCATCGCCTGCGGCTCGGAGAACTCGTGGTAGACGTCGACCATCAGGACCAGGTCGACCGAGTGCGCGGGCAGCTTGGGGTCGTCGATCGCGCCCAGGACGGGCTCGACATTCGAGAGATGCCGCTGCTCCATGTTCCGCCGTAATTGCCGCAGCATTTCGGGCTGGATGTCGTTGCCGTAGACCTTGCCGCGCGGCCCGACCCGCTCGGCGAGCCGCCACGTCATGTAGCCGACACCCGCGCCGATGTCGGCGACGGTCGAGCCCTTGGCGATCCCGATGGCGTCGAGAGCGGCATCGGGGTGCTCTTCCTGCTCGCGTTCGGGACGGACGAGCCAGTCGGCGCCGGCCGGCCCCATGACGCCGGCGTAGCGCCGCCCACTGACGGGGTGGACGCCCTGGGCGAAAGCGGCGGCGTGGAGCGACAGCAGGAGAACACAGACAGCGTTGCGCATCTAGTGGTCCAGTTTAATCCGGACGAGCTTCTCGACGGTGGCGATGTCCTTGACCTTGGCGACGGTGAAGCGGACGGCGGTGCCCTCGGCGTACCGCTTGGCGCCGTCGACGAGATGCGCGAGGCCGGCCTCACGCGCGGCGGCGACGGCGCGGTCGCCAAGCGCGAAGCTCACGTCGAACGCGCCCTTGCCGGGGATGAGGTAGACGACGTTGCGGTCGCCGGACTTGAGGCGCATCGACCAGCCGGCCTTCTTCGAATACGAGTGCCATTCTCCGGGAAGCGCGACGGCGGCGCGAAGGCGTTCCCAAAGAGCGTGGACGGAACCCAGCGCGGCGGCGAGGTCGGCGTCGGAAGGAGCGGCGGGAGTGGCGATGAACGCGTTGATCATCACCGAGATCGTAGCGCCGCGAGTGGACGAAAACATCCGGTCTTCCGGAGGCGCCTTCGCTACGATAAAAGTATGCTGTCCGGCAGGCTCGTTCAACTCATCGAGTCGCGCTCCGACGAAATCGTCGCGAGCGTGATTTCCCATATTCGGCGAGAGCCCGAGTTAAGTCATTACACGCCGCACCTGGATTCCGAACTGCGGGAGTTCGGGCGCAACCTGCTGAAGAATCTCGGGCACTGGCTGACTTCGGGACAGGAGCATGAGATCGCGGCGCGGTACGAGGAGATCGGCAAGCGGCGTTATCTGGGGAATATCCCGCTGCACGAAACGGTGCGCGCGTTTTGCATCGTGCGGGAGCGGGTTCTGGACTTCGTCGAGGAGCATGTGTTCAACAAGAACACGCTCGAACTCTACGAACAGGAAGAGCTCGATCGGCGCCTCGGCCGCTTCTTCGATGTGCTGACGGTCCACCTGGTAAAGGGCTACGAGCACGAGCTCCGCACCGAGCTGGCCTGCGCGCGAAGATAAAGCATTTCTCTCGCAAAGCCGCTAAGGCGCAAAGGAAAGTCAAAATCTGTTTTTGAATTACCTTTGCGTCTTGGCGGCTTGGCGAGAGATTCTTACCGCTCGTTGATCGGATCGATATCCGTCGGGACGGCCTTCAGCCCATCGAGCGCGCGCTTCATTTCGGGGCGGACCACTGCCCATTGGTCGAGCATCTTCTTTGCGCGGGCGTAGTCGCCTTCGGCTTCCAGGGTGAGGAGATCGTGGGTCAGGTCGCGGACCGCTCCTTTGATCTTGGCGAAGTCGACCGCGAACGTCCCGTCCGCATTGGCGACGAAGCCGCCTTTCTCGGTGAGGTAGTTGAATTGGAGCGCCATGCCCTTGCCGTGCGCCTCCGTCAGGCCGAAGCGAAGCGAGCGAAACGCCGAGGCCAGAAACGTCGTGTACAACTGGCGCTCCGCGGCGGGACCGTGCTGCATCCCGTGGTCGAACAGGTATTGCATCATGAACAAGCCCGTGATGTCGGCCTTCGCCTCTTCGATCGCGCTGTAAAGGTCCTTCAATTCCTGCCGCGGCGTGGTGGCGCGGCCGCCGACGCTGATCTGATGCGGTCCGATGCCGTGACTCAATTCGTGCGCGAGGATGTGCTCGAAGAACAGGTCGAAGGCGAGGTCCTGCTGGGCCGCGTGAGGCAGCACGCGCGCGGCGATCGGCTTGAGATTGGTCTCGAACTTCGCCTGCTGAATGTTTTTCAGCATGACGCGCTTCGACCCCTTCTCGTGGACCACGCGCTCGTCGTTCGGCAGATTGAACGCGGCCGTGCGGACGCCGTGCGCGCCGTCTCCCGACGCGTACACCTCGTTGACCACGCGGATCGGCGCCGAGGCTCCGAGTTTGGGATTGCGGTACTTGGGATCGATCGGGAGGTTGTTCTCGATCTCCTGCAGTCGCGTGGCGAATTCGTGGAGGCGATTCGTCTCCTGCTCGTCGCGGATCGTGATATACGCCTCGAAGCCGGCCTTATACCCGAACAGCTCGTCGTTGTACGTCTCGTAGGGACCGATGGTGATGTCGAGCGGCGCATCGAGATCCATCCAGGCGACGTCACTCGCGTAGTAATCGTTGGACCCGAACGCGTCGGCGCGCAGCGTGAGGTATTTCTTCAGCGACGCGTTGTCGGTGAGCCCCGCCGCCTCGCGGAGCAGTCCGGCCGCCTTCTGGAGGTCGGCCGCGTACGCCTTGCTATACGGGATTGCAGTGAGCTTTTTGCCATCGCGACGGATCACCGAGAAGAAGCCCTCGGCGAGATCGCGGTCCGCCTTCGACAATCCCTTCGACCAAGACTCGAACTCCTCCTTCGTCATGTCGGCGGGATAGAAATTCGCGCCGAGCGGCTTGCGCGCGGGCACGTCCGGCAGGAAGGCAGTGTGGCCGTCGAGGTCGGACCACGGTCCCTTGTTCAGCCAATAGTAGCGGAGGCACTCCTTGCCGAGCGGTGTCGTGTCCTTCTGCAGTTTTTCGTACAACGCGCGGTCGCCGCTCCAGAGTTGGTCCATGAACAGGAAGTTCAGGACGCGCGCGGCCTCCACCAGTTTCGGGAGCGCTTTGCGGTCGCCGGCCGAGAGGCGCGACTCGTCATAGTGCAGTGTGACAGGCGCGAAACGCGCGTTCATTTGTCGCAATTCGTCCAGATTCGGTATCACGGCGGCAGCGGCCATAAGCATTACGAGAACCTTCACATTTCGATGTTAGCGCCGATGTTCACGCTGGCGTGGCGGATGCACCACGCCAGGGCAGAGGTCACATGAGAATTTCACGATTTCTTCTCCCGGTCGCGGCAGCCGCGGCCTGCGCCGTCGCTTTCGCGGCGGTGCACACCGACTACGATCGCCACGCCGACTTCGGGCGCTATCGCACGTATTCGTGGCTCGGGGTCCGCGCCGGCGATTCGCTCTGGCAGGATCGCATCTCGGGCGCGGTCGACAGCCAGTTAGCGGCGAAAGGCTGGACACGCGTCGCGTCGGGCGGCGACGTTTCCGTGTCGGCATTCGGACGAGTGAACGAGCGCGACACTCTGCAAACGTTCTACGACGGCTATCCGGGTTGGGGTTGGCGCGGCTGGGGCGGCATTGGAACCACGACCACCCAAGTCATCCCCGAGGCCGTCGGCAACGTCACCATCGACCTCTTCGACTCGGCGACGAAGAAGCTGATCTGGCGCGGCGCCGCTTCGGAGACGCTGTCGCCGAAACCCGATAAGAACGACAAGAAGCTGGAGCACGCCGTAGCGGAAATGTTCGACCACTTCCCACCGAAGGGACGAGATTAAGAGGACCACCCTCTTTGACGCAGAGACACAGAGACGCAGAGGAAGCCCAAATGACCGTGTTCTCTGCGCCTCCGCGTCTCTGCGTCAAAATTTACATCCTCAATAAGCTCAAGGCCTGGATTGCCGGGTCCGGCGCTTCGTCGTAGGTGAGGCGAAGCTCCGACCACGCAAGACGGCGCGCGTGGTGGACCCGGCGCCACATCATGACGGTCAGGACCACGACGGCCGTGAACGCCGCGGCGCTGAAGACCGTCTCCACCATCAACGCGCTGACGGCAGGGAACGCCGTCAGAATTCCGAGGCCGTAGAGGAACGTGATCCATTGCGGCGTCTTCCCCGGCAGGCGCGAGCAGGTGAACGGGAGCTTGCGCCAGTCCGAGAACAGCCACTCGTAGCCGAGCATCCCCAGCGCGACGACCAGCCCCGCCTCGCCGACCGCGCGCCAGCCGATCGCCCGCGCCTCGAACGGGAACGGGAGGGCGAGAATCGCCGCCAGACCGCCGAACAGGACGAAGCCGTCGATCGCGTCCAGCCAGTCGTCGCGGCCTTCGCGCTCCGTCATCTGGAACATCCAGTTGGCGCGCAGCTCCGCCGGGATGGAAAAGAGGTGCCGCACCCCCAGCACCAGGAACAGCAGCAGAATCAGGTGCGCCGAGACGTAGCGCGCCGTCGCGACCTTCGCTGAGGCAAACAGTCCGCCGAACGCCAGGTAACCCGTCGCAACCGCCGCCACCGCGACCCCGACGTAGGCCATCGACACCATCCGGTGATGCGCGCTGCGCGCCAGCGTCTTCCAGAGAAAGCTGACGATCGCCTGCCGCCGGGGGCCGGGCACGAGAGCGTCGAACACGGCGCCCGCCCATCGGTACTCGCGTCCCTTCGGCGCGGCGCCTTCCATCGCGACGTCCCGATGCCGCCGGTAGCTCACGAGGTACGAAGCGAAGGCAACGAAGGTCGCGATGCCAAGGCCTGCGGACGCGCGCGCCGCCAACAGCCGCATCAACGGGTCGGGATCGCCGAGCCGCGCCTGGTACATCCCGAGGAACCAGGCCGGGGGCAGCCACTGCAACGCCGTCGACCGTTCGATCGCGTGGATCACGGGCGCGCCGATCGAGAAGCTGAGGACGATCAGACTGAGCATCACGGCCGCGCTCAATCCCTGAATCGTGCCGCTGACCCGCACGAACCCGCGCGGTCCGAGCACATTCAGCAGGACGCCCTGCAGCGCCACCAGCGCAAAGAAGAAGAACCACGACGCGGCGATCGACGCGGTGGCGTGCGCACCGATCCGCGCCAAGACGGAATGCTGCAACGCCCACCGTCCGCCGGAGACCAGCGGGAAGATCACGCTCGGCAGCGCGGTGAACACGACCACCGCCGCGGCCGTCACCAGGAGAAGCGCGCACAGCTTCGCGAGGAAGATCTGCCGCGCGCGCAGGGGCAGGGATCCCAGAGCGTAGTAGTCTCGCACTCCCGGGAACAGCGATTGCCACTTGATCGTCGCCAGCAGTCCCGTCGCCGACATGGTCAGCGTGACGAGCCATAACTCATCGCCGCGAACGACGTAGGAATAAACCGACGCCGAGTGCACGAAGCGGTACTTCAACGCGAGCGCCTGTCCGAACATCAGGAACCACGGCGCACCGAGCGCGAACGCCCAGATCAGCGTCATCCGCGACTGTCCCTGCGTGGTGACCAGGTCGTTATCGAAGAACCGCAGCAGGAAGTGCCGCAGCAGCTCGAAGAAGGGGCCGTGCGTTTCTTCGAGCCGTCGTCTCACGATCGCATCGCCTCCAGGATGCGGCCGGCGAGCTTTTCGCCGTCGTCGACCTCGGCGAGTTGAGCGAACACGCCTTCGAGCGAGGGTTGGCTCATCAGCTCCTGCAGTCGCGTGATCGAGTCGTACGCGACGACCTCGCCTTTGCGGAGGATCAGCACCTGCGAGCAGACCTTCTCGACCACCTCGAGCACGTGCGAGCTGTACAGGATCATCTTGCCGTTTTCGGCGAGCGTCTTGAGCAGCCGCCGCAGCACCAGCGCGCTGGTCACGTCGAGCCCCGAGAACGGCTCGTCGAGAATCAGGATTTCGGGATCGTGCAGCAGCGCCGCGGAGAGCAGGATCTTCTGCCGCATGCCTTTCGAATACGAGGCGAGAGGAGTGTGCCGGTCGTCCCAGAGGCCGAAGAGGCGCAGGAACTCGTCCATCTTCGGCTCCAGCCTGGCGCGCATCAGACCACGGAGCCGCCCCACCAGTTGCAGGTACTCGCGCCCGGTGAGGTGCGGGTAGAGGTGCGCTTCCTCGGGCACGTACCCGATGCGGCGCTGGAAGCCGGCGAAGTCGTCGTGGACGGTGACCCCGTTATAGAAGATGCGGCCATCGGAGGGCTCGATAAGCCCGGTGAGCATCTTGACCGTGGTGCTCTTGCCCGCCCCATTCGGCCCCAAGTACCCGAGGACCTCGCCGGGGCGGATGGTGAAACTGACATCCTTCACCGCCAGGGTGTGGTTGTAGTATTTCGTCAGCGACCGCGCTTCGAGCATACGGACTCCTAATGGCAGTTTAGACTCCGTAGGCGGCGGGAGGTTCCCGGGGGAGCCTTGGTCGCGGCTTGGGACAGACGGCGCTGTCCACGCGGCCAAAAACCGGCCTTGGGACAGTGTCGTCAGGCCCTGCCGGGCGGGCTACTCCTGGCGGAGCGTTTCGACCGGGTCGATGCGGGTCGAGGCGCGGGCCGGCAGGTAGCACGCGACCAGCGCGACGACGGCGAGCAGCAGAGGAGCGCCCGCCAGCAGCAGCGGGTCGGAGGTGCTGGTGCCGGCCGTTCGGGCGATCTCAGCCATGATGGCGCCCAGCGCGCGAATCCCCGCGCGGGCGCCGAAGAAGCCGAAGACCGAACCGATCGAGACGAGCACGAGCCCTTCCTTCATGACGAGCCGGAGGACGTCGCTGCCTCGCGCGCCGACGGCCATTCGAATGCCGATCTCGCGGCGGCGCCGAACGACCGTATAGGCCGTCAGCCCCGCCAGCCCGACCGACGCCAGGATCAATCCGAACGCCCCAATCGCACCGTAGGTCCAGAGAGCGCCCCGGACCGCGGCGACAATCGCGCCGATGTCCTCGCTGAGCGGGTGAACGTCGAACACCGTGATGCGATCGTCGAGTGCGGCGATCTCGCGGCGGACCGCGGTGGCGGCGTCGGCGCCGGGCGCGCCGCGGACCAGCAGCGTCATGCCGCGGCTCGACGGGCGGGCGTAGTCGGCCGCGCGCAGCGGAACGTAGAGCAGCGCCGGCGCGTCCTCGGGGCGATGCACGATCCCATCCTGAATATCGCGCGCGACGCCCACCACTTCGAGGGTGCGGGAGCGGCCCACACTCGCCCGAGCGGGCCCGCGGGCACCTACCAGTTCGAAACTCGGCAGGTCCTCCTCGCCGACTTCGATACGCTGACCGAGAGGATCTTCGCCCGGCCACGCTTCGCGCGCGAACTTTTCGCTGACGACGGCGGCGAGCGAGTCGTCGGCCGTATCCTCGTCGCGGAAACCGCGTCCGCGCAGGATCGGGACGCCGAGCGTGTCGAGGAATTCCTTGCGGACCGCGTACCGGCGCGCGCTGTGGATGGTCTTGGAGGTCTTACCCGGCGTGGCGTACGGCGCGGACGGTCTGCCGATCATCGTCATCGGAACGCCGTCGCTGACGGAGGCGGCGGAGACCTGCGGCAGCCGGTGGACCCGGTCCATCAGGTGCGTGAAGAATTCGCGCGTGCGGACGGGCGAATAGCCATCGCGCACCGGATCGAGCGAGAGCAGGGTCAAGCGCGACGAGTCGAAGCCGACGCGGATATCGGCGATGCGGCGGTGGCCGATCACTAGAAAACCTGTAATCAGGAGCAGCGACAGCGAGGCGGCGACCTGGCACACCATCAGCGTGTTGCGCAGGCTGAGACGGCGGCGGCGCGGCGTGTCAATGCCACCTTCTTTTAGGGCCGGCGCCACGTCTGTACGGGTAGCCTGGATCGCGGGCACGAGCCCGAAGGCGAGCGCGGTGAGGAACGTCAGGCCGATGCTGAAGAGCGCCACGTGGAGGTCCGGCGTGAGGTCGTAGCGCAGCGGCATCGGATACGGGAGGCGGATGCCGTTGGCGAGGCGCATCAGCCACTCGGAGAACAGCAGTCCGAGGGCGCCGGAGACGGCTGCCAGGAGCACGCTTTCCACCAGGAGTTGGCGAATGAGGCGCGGGCGTCCGGCGCCGAGCGCCAGCCGCATGGCGATCTCCTTTCGCCGGGAGGCGGCGCGCGCCAGCGTCATGTTCGCTACGTTCGAACTCGCGATCAGCAGAATCATGCCGCCGAGAACCCCGAAGAAGCCGCTGAACAACGGCAGGTCCTTCTTCTCGATCGGAATGAGTTTGCCGCCGAGTCCGAGTCCGGCGCGGCGGCCGGGACGGTTCCAGTTGGGGTCGCCATGGTCGCGGTCGAGCTGGCGGACCGCGGCGTCGAGCGCGGCCTCCGCGCGTGCGGCGGTGACGCCGGGCGCAAGCCTCGCGACCACATGGCAGATCTTCCGGTCGTAGCGATCGAGCACGCCGCCTGCGAGTTCGGGGGCGGTGTCGCGATTGGCCGCGATGGGCAGCCAGAGATCGGCGGTAAACGCGAGCGGCGAGGCGCCGTGGAACTCCTCGGACGCGACGCCTACGACCGTCGAGGCGCGCCCGTTAATGCGGATCGCCTTGCCCACGATCAGCGGATCGCTGCCGAGACGATCGCGCCAGAACGTATGGCTCACGACCGCCGCGCCCGTTTCATCGTCCGCGAAGGTGCGTCCCAGAGCGGGCCGGACGCCGAGTGTCGCGAAGTGAGAAGCGGTGACGAAGTTGCCCCAGACGCGCGCCGATCGGCCACCGACGTCGGCCGTGAAGCCGGCGGGCGCCACGTACGCCGTAATCCCCGCAAAGAGGCTCGGCTCCCTCAGGAAGCGTTGGTACGTTTCGTAAGCGACCGGCGACTTCAGCGCGACCAGTTGCTCGGGACGCTCGACGCCAGGCACGTCGCGCAGCAGGAAGCCGTTCATCTCACTGTAGGCGGAGGTCGCCACACCGATCCCGAGCGTCAGGGAAAGCAGCGCCACGATCGTGAACCCCGGCGCGGCGCGCAGCGAACGCAGGCCGAAGCGGACGTCCTGGCGGATCTCGGCCGCGTATTCGACGGGCAGGCGGGCGGCGAGGTCCAACAGCAGCCGCGCGAGGCCGAGCCAGCCGTGGTGCTGCCAGAGCATCTCGACTGTGTCCTGCGCGGTCTGCTCCATTTCGTCGCCGAAGACATTGCGGAACTCATGCGGGTAGGCGGCTGCGATGGCGCGGTAACAGCGGAGCAAGGGGGCCGGCGGGTGCGGCGTCATGATTCAGACCTCCTGGGAGACATGCCGCGCTTGGCGTGGATCACGCGCACCAGGTCCTCGATCCGCTCGCTTTCGGCGGTGAGCACCTGGCGTCCGAATGGGGTCAGGCGGTAATACTTGCGGCGTGGATCGTCATCGGCCGGACGGCGCGCGGACTCGGCGATGAGGTCGTCGTCGATCAGGCGCTTCAGCGTCCCGTAGAGGGTGGCGGGCCAGAGCCGCACCTTGCCGCCGGTGCGCTCCAGGACTTCCTGCATGATGGCGTAACCGTGCTGGTCGCCCTCGGCCAGCGAGAGCAGAATGTGGAACCAGTGCGGCTTGAGCGGAAGAAAATCGTCGGAGCGCGGCATATATACCGATTGATATATATATCGAAAAGGACGAGAATGCAAGGGGGAAAGCTGAGCCGTTTCAGCGGTCTATCGCCCGGACAATCGTCTGCCTGCTATACTCGCGGTTCCAGGCCGGGAACTTTTGCCCTATGCCGAATCCGACCAACACGCCAGTTCGATTAAAGGATATTGCTCGCGACCTGAACGTGTCGGTAATGACCGTGTCGAAGGTCGTCCGCGGCTGCGCGGACGTAGGCGAAGAAACGCGCACGCGGGTGTTGGCGCGAGTCAAAGAGCTCAACTATCAGCCGAATTGGGTGGCGCGCAGCTTGGCGGCGCGGCGGACGTTCATGTTCGGCCTGATCGTGCCGGACCTGATGCACTCGTTTTTCGCGGAGATCTCGAAGGCCCTGGCGGCGAAGGTACGGCCGTCGGGCTACGACGTGGTGATCTGCAACTCCGAAGAAAACGCTGAGTTGGAGACTGCCGAGATCGAGCGCCTGCTCGGTCGCCAGATCGATGGCCTGGTGCTTGCGTCCGCGCAATTGTCGGCGTCGGCGGGCGTGTTTGAGCGGCTGGAATCGCGCGGCGTGCCCTACGTCCTGATCGACCGTCAGTTCCAGAATCTGGAGGCTTCGTATGTCGGTTCGGACGACCAGGAAATCGGCCGTCTGGCGACGGCGCACCTGATCGACCGCCGCTGCCGGCGCATCGCGCATCTGGCCGCGGAGGACCGTCTGCCCGGCATCGGACGGCGTGCCGGCTATCGCGAGGCGTTGCAGGCGGCCGGACTGCCGTATCGCGAGGACTACGTCGTCCAGGCGACCGACGACGCCACCGGGTACGAAGCGACGCGCAAACTGCTGGCGCTCGGCGAGAGGCCGGACGCGGTCTTCGGCTATAACGACCCGACAGCGGCCGGCGCGATGAAGGCGATTCTCGAAGCGGGGCTTCGGATTCCGCAGGACATCAAGGTCATCGGCGTCGGCAACGTGCACTACTCGGATCTGCTGCGCGTGCCGCTTTCGACGATCGATCAGAACAGCAACACGATCGGCGAGCAGGCGGCGGACATTCTGCTGAAAGCGGTGGGCTCGAAGCGGAAGCGCAACGCGAAGTCGGTGATCGTCGAGCCGCGTCTGATGCCCCGCGAATCGACTGCCGCATAACTCTCTCGGCTCGCTGTCGATAGCCCTTTCGAGGGGGTTTCAAGCACAATTCTGAAACCGTCCCCAGGCATCACCCGTCACAGGTGTTACAAGGGATGCCTGCCATAACTTCGGCGTCGCGCACGTCCCAGGACTTGTACGCCGCCCACGTCAATCCGCAATGGGTTCGGTTGCTAGACCTGCTGCAGATGAATCTCCGCTACCGCCGTTGCGCGGGCGTTGAACTGCTTGCCGAGGATGGCCGGCGGATTCTCGATTTTCTCTCCGGTTACTGCGTCCACAACACTGGCCACAATCACCCCGCGATCGTCGAGGCCCTGCGCGAAGAGCTGAGCGCGTCGGGACCGGCGATGCTGCAGAGCCACGTCCCGGAACTCGCGGGCGAGCTCGCCGCGCGGCTCACGACTCTCGCGGGCGGACGCCTCGAACGCGCTTTTTTCTGCAGCTCCGGCAGCGAAGGCGTCGAGGCCGCGATCAAGTTCTCGCGCGCGCATACCAAGCGCGACGGCCTGCTCTTTGCCGAGGGCGCGTTCCACGGTCTCACCTGCGGAGCGCTCTCGCTGATGAGCGATCCGTTCTGGACCGAAGGCTTCGGTCCGATGCTGCCGGGCACCGAGCCCGTCCCCTTCGGCGAGATCCCCGATCTCGAGCGCCGTCTCGCCACGAAGAAGTTCGCGGCCTTCATCGTCGAGCCGGTGCAGGCGGAGGCCGGCATTCGCGTGCCCACCCGCGCGTACCTCTCCGAGGCACAGGCGCTGTGCCGCCGCTACGGCACGCTCTTCGTCCTCGACGAAGTGCAGACCGGCATGTACCGCACCGGCGACTTCCTCGCCGCTCACACTTACGGCCTCGACCCCGACATGGTCATCCTCGCGAAAGCGCTCTCCGGCGGATTGATCCCGGTCGGCGCGCTGCTGATGTCCGCCGCCGTTTCGGACTCGGTGTACGACTCGCTGAAACGCTCTATCGTCCACACCTCTACGTACAGCGAGAACGGGCTTGCCATGCGCGCCGGGCTCGCGACTCTCGACGTCCTGCGCGGCGAACAGCTCGGCGCACGCGGACGAGCGATGGGCGACGCGTTGCGGCAACGCCTCACCGAAGTCCTCGCCGACTTCGAGATGGTGAAGGAGGTCCGCGGCATGGGGATGCTCTCCGGGATCGAGTTCGCAGCGCCGCACAGTCTCAAGCTGCGCCTCGCCTTCGAGGGCTTCCGCGCCATTCACCCCGCGATGTTCGGTCAGATTCTGGTCATGCGCCTCTTCCGCGATCACAACATCCTCACGCAGATCTGCGGCAACAATTTACAAGTCCTCAAAGTTGCGCCGCCGTTAGTCGTAACGGAGGAGCAGTTGGACGCGTTTGTAGTAGCGATCCGAGAAGTGGTGGAGTTGGCCCACACGTCGACTTCGTTCTGGAGCGAAGCGCTGGGGCTGGCCCGCCGCGCGGCTCGGATCTGACGCATGCATCGCTTCACTCCCACTCCCGACGTCCTCGTCGCGGGCGGCGGACCCGCCGGTCTCGCGGCTGCCATCGCGGCGCGCATGCGGGGTTTCGACGTCCTGGTCGCCGACCCCATTCCGCCTCCGATCGATAAGCCCTGCGGAGAAGGTCTGATGCCCGACAGCCTGACGGCGGCGCGCGCGCTCGGCCTCGATTTCGCGGGCGCCGGATATCCGTTTCGCGGAATTCGCTTCGTCAGCGCGGCCTTGGGATCGAGTGTCGCGGCGGACTTCCCGCACGGCGTTGGAACGGGCGTACGCCGCACCGTCCTGCACGACCTGATGCGCGAACGCGCCGAGGCGATCGGTGTGCGCATGGCGTGGGGTGCGCGGGTGGAGTCTCCCGAGACCTTCGGCGCGCGTTGGATCGTCGGCGCGGACGGCGGGCAATCGGCCGTGCGCCGCTGGGCGGGGCTCGACGCCTCGCATCGGAACACGCGCCGCTTCGGCTTCCGCCGCCATTACCATGTGGCGCCGTGGAGCGACCACATGGAGATCCACTGGGGGCCGAACTCGCAGATCTATGTGACGCCGGTGGCGGAGCGCGAGGTGTGCGTGGTGCTGATCTCGCGCGATTCGCGCGCGCGACTCGACGACGCCCTCCCGCACTTCCCGCAAATCTCGGCGCGCCTGGCCGGAGCGGAATTCGGAGACGAGCGCGGCAGCGTCACCGCGACGCGGCGGCTGCACGCCGTGACCCGGGGCAATGTCGCGCTGCTCGGCGACGCGTCGGGGTCGGTGGACGCGATCACGGGCGAGGGTCTGTGTCTGCTGTTCCAACAGGCGGTCGCGTTGGCCGACGCGCTCGAAGCCGGCGACTTGGGCCGCTACGAAGCGGCGCACCGGCGCATCGGACGGCGTCCCGCGTTCATGGCGGACCTGATGCTGATGATGGACGGGCGGCGGCGTTTGCGCGACACGGCGCTCTCGGTGCTGTCGGCACACCCCGGAATATTCGCGCGCCTGCTGGCGCTGCACGTCGGACAACCGGTCTGGAGATTCGCATGAAATTGACGCATCTGCTTTTGCTGCCCGCGCTGCTCGTGGCGTCGGTCGAGACGCCCTTCGAGATTTCGCCGTCGCAGGCGCAGGTCTCGTTTACGCTCGGCGACGTGCTCCACACGGTGCACGGCACGTTCGCGTTGAAGCACGGCAACCTGCGCTTCGACCCCGAGACCGGGAAGGCGGGCGGCGAGATCGTGGTCGACGCCGCCAGCGGCCAAAGTGGCAGCGCCGGACGCGATAAGCGGATGCACGCCAACATCCTCGAAAGCGCACGCTATCCCGAGATCGCGTTCCATCCGGACCGCGTCGAGGGCAAGGTCGCGGCCGACGGCCCGTCCGACGTGAAACTGCACGGGATCTTCTCGATCCACGGCGGCGAACACGAGCTCACCGTGCCCACCCACGTCGACGCGGTCGGCGGACACTACACCGCGACGGCGCACTTCGTCGTACCGTATGTGCAGTGGGGCATGAAGAACCCGAGCACCTTCGTGCTGCGCGTGTCGGACAAGGTCGATATCGACGTGCATCTGGTCGCGCAAGCGGCTACGGCGTCGCAGTAGGCGGGCGGTCACCGACCGAGCGGTCGCGCTTGGCGATACACTCGTCATTCGTGAGAAAGCCCCGTGAACAACCCGGCAAGTTGAAGCGGCGAGTGCCAACGAGACGGCACGACCCTTATAGCGAATTGTTGAGCGGCGTCGTCGGCCTGATTGCAGAGGCCAGGCTTACGGCTGTACGATCCGTGAACTTCGTGTTGACGTCGACGTATTGGCTGGTCGGCCGGAGGATCGTAGAACACGAGCAATCGGGTTCAGCACGGGCCGGCTATGGACAAGAGTTGGTGAAGCGGCTGGCCAAGGATCTCACGGCCAAACTCGGCAGGGGATTCTCCGAGCGGAATATCGAGCAGATGCGTCAGTTTTATCTTGGTTGGCCGAATCCGCAGACGCCGTCTGCGGAATCTGCTCTCGGGCCAATTTCGCAGACACTGTCTGCGAAATTAGACTTAGGGCCTGGTTTTGCCCTGCCTTGGTCGCACTATGTCCGGCTCCTCTCCGTGCCGGACTCTGAGGCGCGAAAGTACTATGAGCGCGAGGCATTGCTCGGAGGATGGTCCGTCCGGCAACTCGATCGCCAGATCGCCAGTCTTGCCTACCAGAGAACCCGTGGCGCAAGGTCCCGTGTAGCCAAAGGTGAGATCCTGCCCGCTGACGCGCAAGTGAGAGATCCATTCATCCTCGAGTTCTTGAATCTGAAGGATGAATATTCGGAGACGGAACTCGAGAGTGCGCTCATTCAGAGCCTCGAGGAATTCCTGTTGGAACTGGGGAATGACTTCGCCTTTGTCGCTCGGCAGAAGCGCTTGCGCGTAGGAACCGAGTGGTATCGGGTTGATCTGGTTTTCTTTCACCGCCGCCTTCAATGCCTCATCATCGTGGATTTGAAACTCGGCAAGTTCACACATGCCGATGCCGGTCAGATGAACCTCTATTTGAACTATGCGCGCGAGCATTGGACTCATCCGCATGAAAATCCGCCCGTAGGCTTGATTCTGTGCTCAGAGAAAGATGCCGCGGTCGCTCATTATGCCCTGGGCAACCTTGCGAATCTGGTGCTCACACGCGAATACCAACTGAATCTTCCCAATGAGGCTGAAATCGCAGCACGAATCGACGCGGCCCGACGGTTGCTGTCCTCCGCTCCTACTCGCCTCGAAGCGGCCGACAAGTAATCTCTCCGGGACGAAGGTGGCGTAGAGCAGTCGCTTCCCGTCGGGACTGAACGTTCCCCCTCCGGGCGGGGGCTGCGGAGCACTGGCCGACGGGACGACATCGCCGGGAGCAGGCGCCCCAGTGAAATACTTGTTACCTGCCGCGTCGACCACCGGCGCGGGGAACGGTCTGGGCGGTAAGGGCTGCTGCCAAGAGGCACGCACAGAGTGCGGCGTGGCGAATTGCCACAAGCAGATTGAGTTCGGCCATTGCTTTCAAACGTTTTCCTGCCTTCGCCGGTCTCACTGAGGGCATTGCCGAGGCCAAACGCGCGCTCCCCCCTCTTTACTCTTATCCTCCCCATCATTTCTTTTTACTTCTCCGTCATTGACCACAGCTTTCACCGAGGGCTAAGATTGACCCAATCAAGGGGTTTTTTGGCCATGGGTACTCGTGTCCATCCGGGTCCCGCAATATCGACTGGAGGCGTCATGAAGTTTTTCCCGGTATGTCTGCTCGCGATGTTCAGCGTCGCGTCCGCATTTTCCCAAGTCAGCACGACCAGCCGTCTCGACGGCACGGTCACCGACTCCCAAGGCGCTGCCGTTCCCGGCGCGCAGATCTCGGTCGTGCTCGGCTCGACCGATCAGGGATTCAAAGCCACCACGGACGAAAAGGGCTACTGGATCATCGCCAGCCTGCAGAGCGGCTTGTACAAAGTCACCGTTTCGCACCAGGGCTTTAAGACCGCGACGGCGAACAACGTGAAGATCGACGCCGGCGTCAATGCGACCGTCAACCTAACGCTCGAAGTCGGCGCGCTGACGGAGACCATCGAGGTCGCCGCCGGCGCTGAGATCGTCCAGTCGGACAGTGCGACCGTCTCCTCCACGCTGCAAGGCACCCAGATCCACGACCTGCCGTTCACCAGCCACAACGTGACCGAGCTCATCGCGACGCAGCCGGGCACGCAGGCCGGCAACGGCGTCCGCTACTCGACGATCAACGGGCTGCCGCAGAACACGATCAACATCACGATCGACGGCATCAACGTCCAGGACAACGCGACGCGCAGCAATCCCGACGCGATCTTCAACGCGGTGCAGCCGCGCACGGAAGCCATCGAGGAAATGACGATGACCACCGCGGCCGCCGGGGCCGACAGCTCGGGCGAAGGCGCGGTGCAGATCAAGTTCGTCACCAAGGGCGGCACCAACCAGTTCCACGGCCTCCTGTTCGAGACCAACCGCAACGCGGCGTTCGAAGCCAACTACTTTTTCAACGGAATGAACGGCCTCCCCAAGGATCGCCTGAACCTCAACGAATACGGCTGGAATATCGGCGGTCCGGTGCTCAAGAACAAGCTGTTCTTCTTCCACTCCTTCGAGTTCTTCTTCCTGCCGCAGTCCTTCAACCAGACCGGCACGTGGCTGACCCCGACAGCGGCCACCGGCGTCTTCACCTATAACGCTGGCGGCGCGGTGCGCACGGTCGACCTGTTCGCTCTCGCCAAGCAGGCTAATGCCAACCTCCCGGCCAGCATCCGGCAGTTCCCGACCTCGGTCGACCCCACGCTCGCGAAGACCTACGCGCTGATCAATACCGCGACCAGCAACGGCGGCACGCTGGCCAACCGCATCGCGACCAACAACGACTACAACCGCAACAATTTCACCTGGGGTCCGAAGGCGGTCAACAACCGCAAGTTCGAAACCACGCGCCTCGACTACAACGTGACCGACAAGCACCACATCAACGCAGTCTGGAATTATCAGGTGAACTCGCGCTCTCCCGATGGTTTGAACGGCACGCTCGCGATCCTGCCCGGAAACGGCACTCAGCTCGGCTCGCAGTCGCTCGACGGACAGTACGGGATCAACTGGACCGGCAGCATCGGACTCCGCTCCGTGCTGCGGTCTAACCTCACGAACGAATGGACGGGCGGCATCCAGGGCGGCGCCAACGCGCTGGGCGCGGGCATGTCGACCGCCGATTACGGCATCTGGAACGGCCGGCTGCTTACCTTCGCCGGATACATGACTAACCCCTACACTGGCAGCTTCCTCGGCTACGCTCCGCGCAGCACGCCCGTGTACCAGATCAACGACAACCTGACGTGGGTGAAGGGCGCGCACGTCGTCACCTTCGGCGGCAACTTCACGCAGGTGAACGCTTGGGCGGCGTCTTCGAACTCTTCGCTGCTGAACACCGTCGCGCTGGGGCAGGCGACCGGCGACCCGGATAATACCGGCGCCACCTCCCTGTTCACGACGACGACGCTGCCCGGCGCGAGCGCTACGCAGCTCAGCGACGCCGCCAACCTTTATGCCATCCTGGCGGGCCGCGTCTCGTCGGTCACCAGCTCGGCGGTCCTCGACGAGAAGACGAAGACCTACGGCGCCAACTACGCGGTCGACCGCAATCACATGCGCGAGTTCGCTCTCTATGTGTCGGACACGTGGCGCGTCAACTCGCGGCTGACAGTCAGCGGCGGAATCCGCTGGGATCGCCAGAACGCGATCGTCAACCTCAACGGCCTCTACACGCGTCCCGGCTTTGCCGGTTTGTACGGGGTCTCGGGAGTCGGCAATCTCTTCAAGCCGGGCACGCTCGCGGGCTCGGTTCCGGTCTTCAGCTTGGCCGGCGATTCGAAGGGCTTCGATCCGGGCGACTTCTTCGCCCCGAACCTCGGCTTTGCCTACCGCGCGCCGAAGAACTTCCTCACCGGCGACGACGGCGTGATCCGCGGCGGCTTCGGCATCTCCACCAATCGTCAGGGAATCGGCTTCCTCGACGGCATCTGGAGCGGGAATCAGGGCCGCAGCCTCAGCACCAGCACCAGCCCGGGAACCACGCCGAGCGTTTTCCCCGCCGGGGGTGTCCTGTTCAGCGACGCTTCCCTGCCCAGCCTGGCCCCGACCTCGCTCGTGCCCACGTTCCCGAAACCCACATTCCCGCTCGCCGTCCAGAGCGGCCAGAACGTCACCGACTACGACCCGAACATCCGGCGCGAGTACGTCGAGAGCTGGACGTTCGGCCTGCAGCGACCGCTCGACAAGAACACCGTGATGGAAGTCCGCTACGTCGGCAATCACGGCGTCGGACTGTGGAGCACGGTCAACCTGAACGAAGTGAATACGGTCGAGAACAACTTCGCCACGCAGTTCCAGGCGGCGCAGAATAACCTCGCGATCGCCAACGGAATCTCGGTGGCGCAGTTGCTCAATCCGCAGACCAAGATCACGAACCTGAATTTCGGCAACGCGGGACTGCCGGGACAGGTCGCGGTGCCGATCCTGACGACGGCGCTCGGCACCAGCACCGACCAGACCACTGCCACTCAGCTCCAGCAGGGGCAGGCCGGCGCGGCGGCGAACGCCATCGCGACCAACGCCACGCGCATGGCAAACCTGACCAAGGCGGGCTTCCCGATCAACCTCTTCCAGGTGAATCCGAATAACGGCGGAGCGTCCAACCTGCTGACCAACCGGAATTCGAGCACCTTCAACTCGCTGCAGGTGGAAGTGCGGCGCCGGCTCGCCGCCGGCCTCCAGATCCAGGGCAGCTACGCGTTCTCGAAGTCGCTGACCAACTCCACCTCACCGACCCTGCGCAATTGGGGCGGGGAGAAAGGTCCCGCGACCTTCGACATCCGCCACGGCATTAAGGCGACGTGGATTTACCAGCTCCCGTTCGGGAGGGGAAAAGCGATGCTGGGCGGCGCGCATGGAGTCGTCGACCGCATCGTCGGCGGCTGGGAACTGGCGGGCGTGGGCCGTTTGCAGAGCGGCACCCCGACCAGCTTCGCCAGCGGACGCGCGACGTTCAATCAGAACGATAGCGGCGTCGTGCTGCACAACATCACCACCAAGCAGTTGCAGGAGCAGATGGCGCTCAACTTCACCAGCCAGATCAACTCCAACGGCACGGTGACCGGCACCGCCTATTACCTGCCGCAGGCGTTCGTGAAGAACACGCTGGCGGCGTTCAACATCTCCGGCACGCTCGACCCGAGCGCGCCGTATCTCGGACCGTGCGACCAGGCGGGCCAGCTCTGCGACCGCGTCTTCATCTGGGGGCCGTGGCTCTCCAAGTGGGACGTCAGCATGATCAAACGGACGCGGATCTTCGAGCGGTTCAACGTCGAGTTCCGCGCGCAGGCGCTCAACGTGTTCAACCACCCGAACATTCTGAGCCCTGGCGGCTCCGCGACCAACGGCAACATCAGCAGCACGGTTGGCTCCGGGTTCGGCCAGACCACCGCGGCGTTCCGCGACTTCAACAACACCAACGACCCGGGCAGCCGGACGCTGGAGTTCGTCTTGAGGTTGAACTTCTAAACCTGCCCATCCGGCGAGCGATCACGGTATCAGGGCACGGCTTGAGCCGTGCCGCCGGAACACGCAACAACGGTGGGCTTTAGCCCCTGGTCGGTCAGGGGCTAAAGCCCGAATGGGATCGCACACGTTTTCGGCACGGCTGAAGCCGTGCCCTGATACAGGCTAACGCTTGCCCGCGAAGAACTCGCGGATCAGCTCGACACATTCAGGGCCGAGGACTCCTTCGAGGACCTCGGCCCTGTGATTTAGCACGTCCGAATCGACGATCTGAAACTTGCTGCGCACGCCTCCGAAGCGAAGGTCGCGGGCGCCGAAGACGAGGCGCGAGATGCGCGCGGCCACCAGCGCTCCGGCGCACATCACGCAAGGCTCCAGGGTGCAGTAAAGCGCCGCCCCGGGCAGGCGGTAGTTCCCGATCCGCTCCGCGGCGTCGCGGAGCGCGACGATCTCGGCGTGCGCCGTCGGGTCGTGGCGCGCGACTGGGGCGTTCCAACCGCGACCTACGATCTCGTCGCCGAGGACGACGATGGCGCCGACGGGGACTTCGCCATCGGTCTCGCCGCGGCGGGCGAGGGCGATGGCTTCGCGCATGAAGCGATCATGGTCGGGCACTCCCCTATAATAGGAAAACTACGCGCCATGGCTGAACTCGAAATCCACCACGAAACGCACGATTCCGACCCGATGGGCCAGAAAGTCGGCGTCCTCGCTGCCGTCCTGGCGGTGCTGCTGGCGATCGTCACGATCGCGTCGCACCGCACCCATACGGCGGCAATCATGCACAAGTCGACCGCCAACGACGAGTGGTCGCATTACCAGTCCACCCGGGTGAAGTATCACAACCTCGAACTCGGCGAGAATCTCCTGAGCGTCCTCCATGCCAACGGCGACGGCGCGGAGAAGATGCGCGCCGATTACGGGGTGCAGAAGAAGAAGTACGAGGCGCAGTCGAAGGAGATCCAGGAGAAGGCGCAGTCGGCGGACGAGTCGGCGGAAGCGGACGAGCATCGCGCGCTGCGCTACGACGTCGGCGAGGGGCTGCTCGAGATCGGACTGGTGCTGAGCTCGCTCTACTTCATTTCGAAGAAGAAGATGTTCCCGGTGATGGGAGTGATCGCAGGGGTGGCGGGGGCGATCATCGCGGCCAGTGGGCTGCTCTAACAGAGCCGCGCACGGTAGTAAGCGGTTGCCGGGATGACCGATGCTGCCCGGCCCGCCGTGTCGCGGCGACGATAATCTGGCGGTGCGACAGGCAACCGCTTACTGCGTGCGCGGCTCTGTTTGCAGTTGTCTAGTGCCGGAAGTGGCGGACGCCGGTGAAGACCATGGCGACGCCGAGGCGGTCGGCGGCGGCGATCACTTCGGCATCGCGGACCGAGCCGCCGGGTTGAATGAACGCGGTGGCGCCGTTCTTCGCGGCCTCTTCGACGCCGTCCGCAAACGGGAAGTAGGCGTCGGACGCGACCACCGTTCCTTCGAGCGGTAGCAGCGCTTTCATCGCGCCGAGTTTCACGGAATCGACGCGGCTCGTCTGCCCCGCCCCCACCGACGCGGTCTGCCCGGCGCGCGCGTATACGATCGCGTTCGACTTCACGTGCTTGCAGACTTTCCAGCCGAATTCGAGGGCGCGCCATTCGTCGTCGGTCGGCTGGCGTTGCGACTTGATGACGGCCTGCGCGCGATCGAGGCGGGCGTGGTCGGCAGTCTGGGCGAGATAGCCGCCGGAGATCGACTTCACCACGAGACTGTCGAGACCTTCAGCGACGCGCATCAGCCGGAGGTTCTTCTTCGCCGTGAGCGCCGCGAGGGCGGCCTCGGTGTACCCTGGCGCGGCGATGGCTTCCACGAACAGCTTCGCGAGTTCGCGGGCGGTGTCTTCGTCGACGATGCGGTTGATGCCGATGACGCCGCCGAAGGCCGAGACGGGATCGGCCTCGAGCGCCTTCCGGTATGCCTCGACGAGCGTCTCCTGCTCGGCGCAGCCGCAGGGATTCGTGTGCTTGATGATGGCGACGGCGGGTCCGGAGAACTCGCAAGCGAGCTGCCAGGCGGCGTCGAGATCGACCAGGTTGTTGTACGAGAGCTCCTTGCCGTGGAGCTGCTCGGCGCCCGCGATCCCCGCGCCTTTCCTGCCATACAGGGCCGCGGACTGGTGCGGATTTTCGCCGTAGCGAAGGTCGAGGAGCTTGGCGGCGCGGACACGAAGTTCGGCGGGCAGCGATCCCTCGGCGGGCGCGCCTTCCTGGTCGAGCCGCGCGCTGATGGCGGCGTCGTAATCGGCGGTGGTGCGGAACGCCTTTTTCGCCAACGACCACTTGGTGTCGCGCGAGAGCTCGCCCGCGCGAAGCTCGGCGAGGATCGGGTCGTAGTCGGCGGGTGAAACGACCACAGCGACGTCCTGATAGTTCTTGGCGGCGGCGCGGATCATAGTGGGGCCGCCGATGTCGATATTCTCGATCAGCTCCTCGAGCGCGGCGCCGGCCTTGGCGGCGACCTCCTCGAAGCGGTAGAGATTCACGACCACCATATCGATGGGCGCGATGCCGTGCTCGGCGATGGCGGCCATATGGTCGGCGCGCTCGCGGATGGCGAGGATGCCGCCCGAGATCTTGGGGTGCATGGTCTTCACGCGGCCGTCGAGCATCTCGGGGAAGCCGGTGACTTCGGCGACATCGCGGACCGGAACGCCGCTCTCGCGAATCATGCGGGCGGTGCCGCCGGTGGAGACGATCTCGGCACCGAGCTCGTGCAGCCCGCGGGCGAAATCGAGGATGCCAGTTTTATCGGTGACGCTGATCAGGACGCGGCGAAGGGGCATTAATTGGACGATAACATGGGCTTCACGACAGAGGCACTGAGGCGCTAAAACTTGACGCAGAGACGCAGAGACGCTGAGGAAAACTCGGAGAACGCGAAGTAATAAAGCGAGAGCTTCTTAGGCCGTCCTGGCCTTCTTGCTCTGCGCATTCCTCAGCGTCTCTGCGTCTCTGCGTCAAGTTCCCCTACGCGGCGCATTCGCCGCGGCCGAGTTGGAGCGAGAAGGCCTCGTCGTCTCCCCAATCCTGGTAGATCTCGGGGAAGAGGTCGGCGGGCTTGGCGAATTCGGCGGTCATGGCGCGGAAGGTCTCGACCTTGTAGCGCAGGACGTATTGGCGGAAGCTCTCGCCCTGTTCGCGATTGGCGATGAAGTGGTCGAGGATGCGGGCCATCGCGGCGGGCGCGAGGCGCGCCGGGACCGATTGGATGGCGAGCGCGTAACGGAGCGAGCCGTCCTCGTCGTAGCCGCCGCCGAGGAGCATCTGGTAGTACGGAATCTCCTTGCCGTCGATCTTGCGGGCGTTGCCGTAGAAGCCGATGTCGCCGGTCCAGTGCTGGCCGCAGGCGTTGGGGCAGCCGCTGGCCTTGATGGAGAGGCGCTTGACCTGCGGATCGTCGTAGCGTTTGGCGGCGTGCGACAGCGCCTCGCCGAGGTTCATCGTCTTGGTGAGCGCGAGGTTGCAGGAGTACGCGCCGGGGCAGGTCAGGACGTCATCGATCTGGCGCGCGCCGGGCTCGCCGAGACCCATCGCGTCGAGCGCTGCGTAGACTTGCGGGAGCCGCGCGAGTGGGATATACGCGAGCAGCAGGTTCTGCTCGATCATGACGCGGACGAGGCCATCGCCGGCGGTCGATGCCAGGCTCGCCAGGCCGCGGAACTGAGACGCGACGAGATTGCCCTGCTCGATGCGGACGACCACCGCGGCGTAGCCGGTCTGCTTCTGCGGTTTGACGTTGGTGTCGAGCCACGCGTCGTAACGCGCGTCGCCCGTGGGCGCGGCGTTCACGACGGGGAGGAGCGCGCCGTTACCGAGCGGCGCAGGGTTCGACTGGTAGCCGCCGAAGCCTTCGGGGACCATCTCCGGCCACTCGATGCCGCCGTTGGCGAGGATGTCGGCGTAGGCGCGGTCGATCTGCTCGCGAACCCATTCGAAGCCGCGCTCGCGGACCACGAACTTGAGACGCGCGGTGTTGCGGTTCTTGCGATTGCCGTACTCGTTGAAGACGCGCACGACGGCTTCGCAGCGCTGCACCAGGAGCTCTTCGGGGACGAACTCGTCGAGGAGCTGGGCTTCGACGGGCAGCGGTCCCAGACCGCCGCCGACGATCATACGGAAGCCGCGTTTGCCGTCGACGATGCGCGCCTGCAGGCCGACGTCGTTCATGGCGCCGAGGGTGCAATCGTGGCCGCAGCCATCGAAGGTGAATTTGAATTTGCGCGGCAGGTTCTGCGTGAGCGGCTTGCGAATGAAGGCGTAGGCGAGGCGCTGGGCGTACGGACGAACGTCGAAAACTTCGTCATGCGCGATGCCGGCCCAGGGGCAGCAGGTGACGTTGCGAACGGTGTTGAAGCACGCTTCGCGATTGGTCAGGCCGACGTCGGCGAGCAGGTGCATGAGGTCGGGGACGCGGGCGAGCGGCACGAAGTGGTATTGCAGGTTCTGGCGCGTGGTGAGGTGGCCCTTGTCGCCGCCGAACTCTTCGGAGATGCGGCCGAGCTGCTCCATCTGACGCGCGGTCAGCAGTCCGCTCGGGATCTTGACGCGGACCATCTGGACGCCGGGCTGGCGCTGGCCGTAGATGCCGTTCTTGAGGCGGAAGGGCCGGAACTCGTCGTCGGAGATTTCGCCGTCGAGCACCTTTTGGGACTGGGTTCGGAAGTATTCGATTTCTTCGCGGACGGTCCGTTCGTGTTGAATTTCCAGCTCTTCACGCGTCATACTTAATGATCCTAAATTCGATAGGGATTAATACCTATTCAGTTTATCAGAAGCTCAGCCGGAGCGCCAATTGGAAATATCGGGCGGGGCGAGCCGAGGAAACGAGACCGTAATCGGCGGCTCCGAGCGTGTGTCCTGGTATGTCTAAGTTAACACGATTCAGTAGGTTATAGGCTTCGGCGCGGACTTCGGCGCGCCAGTGTTCGGCGACCTTGATCGCCTTTTCGAGCGTGGCGTCAGTGGTGAAGATCGGCGTCGCGCGGAGTCCGTTGCGTGGCGCATTGCCGAACGTGAAGGGCGCCGGCGCGACGAAGGCTGACGCGGCGAGTGTTGAACTCTTCAACACATCAGGACGGAGCGGACCGGCGCTGAACGCGTTCGTCGTGTTCGCGGCCATGACGACGGTGAACGGCGGACCGGACTCGAGCGTCTCGAAGACGCCGAGTTTCCAGCCGCGGCGCTCGAACAGAGCGGAGACGACAGCGCGATGCGGAACGTCGCTGCCGCTGAGGCCTTTGTCGAGGCGGCGATTGTAGGCGTCCATGTAGCTGGCGGGCGTGCCGTTGAATTCGTTGGCGGCCTCGACGTCGTCGATGAACTTCGACCAGGTGTAGTGGGCGAGGAACGAGACGCCGGAACTGAGGCGCTTCTCGGCGCGAATGTATCCGGCGTGATACGTCGAGTTGCCGATCGAGGGATTGATCAGGCTGACGTTGCTGAACTGCGGGAATGGTCGGCGCGATTGCGAGTCGCCGGGACCCATGAGTTGGGGCGCGACCTGATCGATGGAGAGGTCGTTGCCGGTGAGGTGGTGACTGACGTTGCCGATGTAGCCGACCTCGACGAGGACGCCGCGGCCGGCCTCGCGCTGCACGTTCAGGTTGTACTGATAGGAGACCGGCGCGACCTGATGCGGGTCGAAGTAGCCGACGGCGGTGAAAGGCTTCTGGCCCGGAGCGGCGGCGCCGTACCCGGGCGTGAGCGGCGGCCGCGACACCGCGGGAATGCCATCGCTCAGATGGAAGACGCTGAGGACGTCGGGTTGCGCGGTGACGAAACTGGCAGCGGTCGAGAAGCCGGTGGCGGCCGCGTCGCCGACGGTGTTGCTGACAGTCGGACCATAGAGGACGGCGGCGCCGCCGCGGATGACGGTCTCATGCGCGCCGGGGAGGCGATAGGCGAAGCCGGCGCGCGGTCCGAGATTGTTCCAATCGGTGGCGAAGGCGCGCTCGGGGACGCCGTTGCGTCCCGCGAAGGTCACGATGCCGGGCGTGCCGGAGACGGGATTGATCGCCAACGGGTCGAACGAGTTCATCAGATTGCCGACGACGCGGCGGGGCAGCTCGACCTCCCAGCGGAGACCGAGATTCACCGTGAGCCGATCGGTGATGCGCCAATCGTCCTGCGCGTAGAGGGACCAGTACGCCGCGCGCGACGGAATGCGGTCGGAGATCTGGATCGACGCTGCATTGACCTCGCCGAGGAGGAAGCTGGCGAGCGCGTTCCCGGTGCCAGCGACGCCGGGCAGGCTGGTGATGAGCGGACTGAAGGAGAAGATGCCCGAGGAGCCCCGATCGCGAGTCTCGGTGTTGGCGCCGCGGCGAACCTCGGCGCCGAACTTGAGAGCGTGCTTGCCGCGGAACCAGGAGAGCGAATCGAGGAACTGCGTGTCGGTGATCGGGGTCTGGTAGCGCGCCACCGACGTGGGATTGCCGAGCGTCGCGTAGCCCGGAACGGTGTATGCGGGAAACGCTCCGTTGCCGGGGCGGGTGTCAATGAACTTGCGGCGGAGATAGGTCGCGCGAAGGTCGTTGACGAGCGAGGGGCGGAAGACGTGAGTCTCGGCGAGGAGGATGCTCTGGACGCGGACGTCGGTGAGGTCCGCGTCGGGGTCGGCGATCGGATGGCCGTAGGAGCCGGCGGCGTCGGCTCCGCTGTCGTTGATGTAGTAGCGGGCGGTGGCCTGATCGTTCTGGCGGAACTGATGATCGAGGCGCGCGACTACGATGTTGCGGCTGAGGGTCTGGTCGCTGATGCCCGAGAAGTTGTTGGCGCCGGACGCCGTGCCGGGCTGGTTGGGCAGCGGGTAGTAGTCGAAAGCGGCGCGTGCGACAGGGTCGAATCGCGAGGACGGAATGACGTTGCCGGGGAACGGCTGGCGGTCACGGCCGACGGTCGTGGCGGGGTCGTAGATGACGGTGGGGAGCGCGGAGAAGTCACCGGCGCGGTTAGCAAGCGTGGGGACGGTGGCGGTGGACGTGGTCCCAGTCAGTTGGCGGGTCTGTTCCCAAGTCACGAAGAAGTGGGTGCGGTCCTTGACGACAGGACCGCCGAGCGCGCCGCCGAATTGGTTGAGGCGGATCGGCGGTTTGGAGCGCGCGAAGAAGTTGCGGGCGTCGAACACGTCGTTGCGTAGAGATTCGAACAGGCTGCCGTGGAGGGCGTTGGTCCCGGCGCGGGTGGACATAGTGACGATGCCGCCGGTGGAGTGGCCGTACTCGGCGGCGTAGTTGTTGGCGATGACGCGGAACTCCTGCATGGCGTCGACGGGCAGGCTGGTCAACTGTTGCGGACGGGTGAGGCCGACGGCGTTGGAGACGTTGCCGCCGTCGAGGATGAACGTCTGGTTGCGGGCGCGTCCGCCGGCGACGGAGAAGACGGGGTAGTTCTCGGCGGTCCCGGCGCCGGAATCGATCATGACGACGCCGGGAGCGAGGGCGGCGAGCGACGATGCGGCGCGGTTCGGCAGGGGCAGCCCGGCGAGCATGTCGCGGGTGACGGTCTGGGAGACGTTGGAAGATTGGGAGTCGGTGAGCGGCGCGGCTTCGGTGACCGTCATGGTCTCGCTGTGGGCGCCGATGGTGAGGGTGAGGTCGGCGGCGACGGTCTGGCCGACTTTGACGACAACGCCGGGGCGAGTGAGGTGCTCGAAGCCCGGTGCGTCGACGTCGACGCGGTAGGCGCCGGGCAAGAGCGCGGCGGCGCGGTAGGCGCCGGACTCGTTCGTGAGAGTCTCGGCAGCGACGCCGGTCTGTTGGTTCGAGATCTTGACGGCGGCGGCAGCGATCGGCGCACCGGCGGCATCCTTGACGACTCCGGTGATGACGCCGGAGCCCGTTTGAGCGGTCGCGATCGAGAGGGAAACGGTCGTGAGCAGGAGGTGCGAAACGAATCTACCCATTTCCTATAGAGATTAGGATATTGTGTCGGAAGAGTCAATCGGTACTGGAGATTACGGATTCGACCGCACCTTTCCGAGTTGCGCGGCCCGTTTCTGCGTTCACACAATCAGAACAACACTTTATACATGACGAAACTCCTCCTCAGCCTGGCTCTTCCGATGTGTGCGACGGCAGCGATGTCGGTGTCGCTGGCGACTTCCGTGCCGTCTCCGCAGCCGCTGGGGACGCTGGTGCGGTTCACGGCCACCGCGAGCGCAGCGGAGGCGGGGGATTTGCGGTATCGATTCCAGGTGCGGGAGCGGGGGTTCGGCGATCCGCGCCGGCATCTCGAAGCGCCATTCCGCGTCGTGGTCGACTTCGGACCTAACTCGAAGCTCGACTGGACCACGATCGCGCAGGAGGGCGGGTTCGAGATGGAGGTCGCGGTGCGAAATGCCGCGACCGGCGAAACGGCGACCGATCGGGTGGAGTATACGTTTACGCGGCTGGCGCAGACGGGACCGGTGGCGGTCCCTACGGCGCACCCGCTGGTCTTCGTGTATAGTGCGCCTCCCTGCCCCGACGGCGCACGCATGCGCGTTCGCTTCTCGGCGGCCGGAGGGCCGACGACGACCACGCCTTTTCAACCGTGCAACGGCCGGCACTCGATGAACTTCTATCTCGCTGGAATGCGGCCGAGCACGGCGTACACGGCGATGCACACGGTGCAGTTCGCGGCGAGCGCGACCGACGGTCCGTCGGTGAGTTTCACGACCGGCGCCTCCACGTTCCAGGTTCCGGCGGCGTCTCCAATTTCGACGCCACTGCCGACGGTCGATACGGTGATCCTGCACGGCGCCATCAACTCGAACACGTTCGCGACCGACCTCAATGGGAACCTGCTCTGGTACGGCCCGTCCGGTCTTACCCTCCTAACCAGGTCGACGCCCGGTGGGACGTTCCTCTCCATCTTCGAAGATGGCGCGCAGGATACCGCGCACCAATTCGTGCGGGAGTTCGATCTGGCCGGTGTGACGGTGGCGGAGACGAACGCGGCGCGAATCAACGAACAACTGGCGGCGATCGGGCGGCACCCGATCACGTCGTTTCACCACGAGGCGATCCGCCTGGCCAACGGGAATTATCTGGTGATGGCAGGCTCGGAGCGGACGCTGACCAACGTGCAGGGGGCGGGCGCCGTCGACGTTCTCGGCGACGTGATCCTGGTGCTCGATTCGAATCTTCAGGTGCGCTGGTTCTGGGATGCGTTCGACTATCTCGATCCGCATCGAGCGGCGATCCTGCAGGAGACGTGCACGTATCCGGCGACTGTGGCGTGCTCGGCGTTCTACAACGGGAAGGCCGCGAATGACTGGCTGCACGGGAATTCTTTGCAGCTCACGCCCGATGGCAATATCCTGTACTCGGTCCGGCACCAGGACTGGGTGGTGAAGATCGACTACCGGAACGGCGCGGGGTCGGGCAAGATCCTCTGGCGGCTGGGCGCAGGCGGAGATTTCACGATCTCGGGAGGCGGGGCGCACCCGTGGTTTTCCCATCAGCACGATCCGCAATTTCTGAGCGACAACACGACGCTGCTGCTCTTCGACAACGGCAATACGCGTATCGCGCAGAACCCCGATGAGAAGAGCAGCCGGGGACAGGTGCTGAAGATCGACGAGAGGGCGCTCACGGCGACGGTCGTGATGAACGCGGATTTGAAGCAGAATTCGGCGGCGCTGGGGACGGCCGAGTTGCTCGATAATGGGAACTATCACTTCGATGCCGGCTTCATCTCTGACCCGAGCAATCCCGCGGGACGCGTGACGCAACTGGTCGAGACCGATCCCTCGGGGAATCTGGTTTGGGGGATGCAGGTCGCGGCGCAGGAGTACCGCAGTTTCCGCATGAAAGATTTGTACACGCCACCGCCGCAATGAGTCTTCGACTTCGGGATCGCACGATACTGGGCGCGGTGGCGCTCGGCGTCGCGTGTTATTTCCTGTGGCTGGCCCGGACCGCGAACGGGCGCTTCGACTGGCAGCACGATTCAAACGGCTTCTACAATCTGCTGGCGCGGGGGTTCCTCGCGGGACACCTCTACACCCCCATCCAGCCTTCGGCGAAACTGCTCGCCATGCCGAATCCGTGGGACCCGTCGCTCGACGACTCGATCCGCTGGCAGGATATGGCGCTCTACAACGGGCACTACTACCTGTATTTCGGAGCGGCTCCGGCGGTGACCCTGTTCGCGCCGTGGCGCGCCCTCACGGGCCACGACATGCCGGAGAGCTTCGGCATCTGCGTGCTTTGCTTCGCGGGGTTCCTGTTCTCGTGCGGAGCGCTGCTGCGGATGCTCGAACTCGCGGAAGCGCGTCCAGGACCGGTGACGCTGGCGTTTCTGTTTGTGGGCCTGGGCGTGTGCCAGTCGGTTCCGTTTCTGCTGAGCCGGACGGCGATGTATGAGATCGCGATCGCCTCGGGCTACTGCTTCGTTTCGGGCGGCCTGTACTTTCTGGCGCGGCGGTGGTGGGCGGCGTCGGGCGTGATGTTCGGACTGGCGGTGGCGAGCCGGCCGCACCTGTTGCTGGTCGGCGGGATCGCGCTGTTGGCGCTGCTGTGGCGGCGGGAACGGCGCGCGGGAGCGCTGCGCTTCGCGGGGACATTCGCGGCCGTGGGGCTTGCGATTGGCGTGTATAACTTCGAGCGCTTCGGGAATCCGCTGGAGTTCGGCTTCCGGTACCAGTTGGCGGGCCCGGGGCAGAATCGGATCGAGCTCGCGCCGCGGAACGTGGTTCCGGGGACGTACTTCATGCTGCTCTCGAAGCCGGAGCTGAGGCGGGTATTTCCGTGGATGCGGCTGGTGTTTCGGTTCCCGTTCGATTCGGCTGAGAAGCATCCGCTGCCGCCGCTGTATTTCGTGGAGCCGTCGGTGGGGGCGCTCTGGCTGGCGCCGTTTTTACCGCTCGCGCTGCTGGCGTTCCGGCGGAAGAACGTGAAGAACGCGGACGAAGTGCGGCTGATCGGGGGAGTCGCGGCGGCAGGCGGCTTGGCGGCGTTCGCGTTCCTGGTGTCGACGCATTTATCGTCCCATCGGTACGAGGTCGACTTCACGGCGCTGCTGGTGTTCGCGGCTTTGACGAGCATGGCGCTTTCGCGGAAGCGGATCGTGAAGGCGGCGGCGTGCGTGCTGATCGCGTATAGCGCGATGGCGAATTTCGCGCTCGCCGTGCAGGGTCCGTACGACGATTTCCTGCGGACGAACCCTCGCGGGTACGTGCGGCTGGCCCAACGGTTCTCGACGGCTGGCGACACGCGGCCGGCGCTCGATCCCGCGGTCGCGATGCGACTCCGGGCGGAGTTCGTGCCCGAACCGGCGGGGCTGCGGGAGCCGCTCGTGACTCTCGGGCACGCGCAGCATTGCTGGTTCCTGTATGCGGTGCGCGGTGGCCCGACGATGAAACTGGTGTCGAAGGGCAGCGAGTCGGAGATGGCGTACGAGATGCCCGACCCCGGCCGCGGGGCCGCGGAGTTCGAAGCGGCGTACACGCCGGAGACGGGCGAAATGACGGTCCGCGTGAACGGGCAGGAGGCGCTGCGGCACAAGGTCGGACCCCTGGTGGCGGCGCCCGCGGAACTGGCCTTCGGCGAGAACTTCGCGGATCTCGGTCTGACGACGCGGAGGTTCGCCGGGCGGATCCAGGTGGAAGCGAAGTCGGTGGGGCAGGCGCGGTGAGCACGCGCTGGCCGAGGATCGTAGGAGCGGCCGTGGTCGCGGCCTACTTCTGCTACTTCGCGGCGGGGTCGCTGGCGGTGAAATTCGCGCCCGACGACCTGATGAATCTCGACTACTACTGGAAGCAAGGGCCGGCGAAGATGCTGCTGGCGCTGGTGGCGCCGTGGCGGGGCGGGTATCGGCCGTTCGGCGCGGTCTATTACTTGCCGCTGTTCCGGTGGTTCGGGTTGAACCCGGCCCCGTATCACTTCGTGACGCTCCTGTTGCTGGCGGCGAACGCGTACCTGGTTTACCGGCTGGCGCGGGCGTTGCGGCTGCCGGAGACGGCGGCGGGGCTGGCCGCGCTCCTGGTGTGCTATCACGCCGGCCTCAGTTTCCTGTACTACAACACTTCGTTCATCTACGACGTCCTGTGCACGTTCTTCTACCTGGCGGCCTTCGTGTACTACGCGCGGCGGCGGGCGGAGGGCGGGACGCTCTCGCGCGGACAACTCGCGGTCTTCCTGGCGCTCTACTGGTGCGCGCTGAACTCGAAGGAGATGGCCGTTACGATGCCGGCGGTGCTGATCGCGTACGAGTGGCTGTACGAGAAGCGACCGAGCGTGCGCGTGGCGATCTGGACGGCGGTGCTCGCCGCGCCGATCGTCCTGCGGGTGGTGATCGGATCGGGAGCGCTGGTGCAGATCCCGGACTACCAGCCGGAGTTCTCCGCGGCGCGACTCGCGGCGTTCCAGCGGGACGCGTTCAGCGATTTCTTCCTAACGTGGCACTTCTTCACGACCGGCTGGGCGCTCGCGGTGTGGGCGGTGCTGACGTTGGTGGCGTGGTGGCCGAAACGGCCCGCGCTGCGCTTCTGCTGGTGGTGGCTGGTGCTGACGCCGATCCCGATCGAGTTCCTGTCCGGGCGGACGAATGCCTGCCTGGCGCTGCCATTCTGCGGGCTGGCGGTGCTGGCAGCGGGGGCCTTTACCGAACTCGCGGGGGCGGTGTCGGAACGCGTCGGGGGACGGGCGGCGTTCGCGGCGATCGTGGCGGCGGGCGTCTGCTTTTGGGCGGTCCGGAACGCGGAGTTAAAGCACCGCCTGATCGTGCCGCAGATGGGCGATTTGGGCAAAGACACCTGGGCGGCGATCACGGGCCTGGAAGCGCTGCACGCGGACGTGCGTCCGCATTCGACGGTCATCTTTCTGAACGACCCGTTCGAGGACTTCGATATGGCGTTCATTGCAGAGCTGTGCTTCCGGCAGCCGGACGTGTATATCAAGCTCCGTCGGAAGACGCCGGTCGGGGACGCCGAATTGGCGAAGGCGGATCACTTGATCGGCTACGAGGGCGGCCGGTTGATTCTGGTGAGGTAAAACGCCTTGACCTGAGGCGATCCGCGGGTGCATACTTAGCCAGCTATAGGTAGCCAGCTACTGTATGCCCAAGCATCAGAACGACCGCCTCCAGGGAACCCTCGATCTGCTCATTCTGAAAGTCCTGGCCCGCTCGGGTCCGCTGCACGGGTACGCCATTGCGCAGCGGATTCAACACGCCACCGACGAATACCTGCGAATCGAAGAAGGATCTCTCTATCCGGCCCTGCATCGGATGACCACCGAAAAGTGGCTCGCCGCAAAGTGGAGCACGACGGAAACCAATCGGAAGGCCCGGTTCTACAACCTCACTGCGGCAGGCGCGCGCCAACTCGAGCAGGAAGAGCGCCGTTGGAACGAACTGATCGAGGCCGTCGGCAAGGCGCTGCAATTCGCCTGAGAGGAGCACCATGTTTCAGCGGATCTGGAATGTCTTTCGTCAGCGGCGGATCGAGAACGAGATCCGGCAGGAGATGGAAAGCCATCTGGCGATGATCGAAGAAGAGGCGCAGGCGCAGGGCGCGGACCCAGGAGAGGCGCGCCGGAGCGCAAGGCTGCGCTTCGGCAACGACGGCGTGTACCGGGATCGGGCGCGCGAGGCAGACCTGGCGATGTGGCTCGACGATCTGTTGCGGGACACACGATTCGCCGTCCGCCAGTTCTTGCGGAGTCCTACGTTCGCGGCCGCGGCCGTGCTGCTGCTGGGTCTCGGGATCGGGGCCAACGGCGCGATCTTTACGGTCATCCGCAGCGTGGTCCTGCGGCCGCTACCGCTCGAAGAGCCGGAGCGGCTGGTTTCCGTCGTGGAGACGAGCGGGCGCTTTCAGACTCCGGAATCGTGGCCGGACCTGGTCGATTTGCAGCAAGGCAATCGCGTGTTCGAAGCGTCAGGCGGGTTCGCGCGGGCGACCTTCGTTTTCCGCGGGAGCGGCGATGCGCTGAACCTCAAAGGAAGCACGGCGACCCCCGGATATTTTTCGACACTGCGAGTCCAACCGGTTGCCGGCCGGCTCTTCGAGGACGCAGAAGCGCGGGAGGGCGCGAACCCGGTGGCGCTCATCCGGGAAGATTTCTGGAGAACGGCTTTGAACGCCGATCCCGAGATTCTGCGGAAACCGATCCTGCTGAACGGGCGCGCCACGCAGGTCTTGGGCATCCTGCCCGCCGAGTTTCGATTTCCGGCGAGCGAGACCGTGATCTGGACGCCGCTGATCCCCCAAGGGCCGCAAAAGAATCGCGGTTATCACGCGTTCTCCATGGTGGGCAGGTTGAAGCCTTCGGTCACCGCCGCACAGGCGCAGACGGATCTGCGGATCATCATGCAGCGGCTGGCGCGGGAGTATCCGGAACAGAACGGTCGCCGAACCGCGAAGGTGGTGTCGTTCCAGGACTGGAGCCTGGACAAGCAACTGCGCGACCGCTTGATGGTCCTACAGATTGCGGCACTGGCGCTCTTCCTGATGGCATGCGCCAACGTCTCGAGCCTGCTGCTGGCGCGGCACTCGGCGCGGCGGCGGGAGTTTGAAATTCGGCTGGCCCTCGGATCTTCGCGGAGCCGGATGGTGCGGCAGCACCTGACAGAGAGTCTGCTGCTGGCGACCGCCGGATGTGTGGCCGCGGCCGGCGTAGCGGCAGCCGGCGTGCGATTCCTGGTATGGCTGTACGGCGACGAAATGCCGCGCGCGACGGAGATCGCCCCCGACTGGAAGCTGGTGCTGAGCGTGATGGGGATTGCGCTGGCGGGAGCGCTGGCCATGGGTCTGGCCACGGTGCTGCACGGCCGGCGGGAGGCGCTCCGGTTATCGGGCGGGGGCGGCAGCCGGGTGTCGGCCGATCGGGCGGGAGTCCTCACGCGCAAGATGCTGGTGGTGTTCCAATTGACGTCCGCGGTGGTGCTGGTCACCTCGACGGTGTCGGTGCTCGATAGCTTCCGGCAGCTTCTGCACGTCGACGTCGGCTTCGAGCGCAGCAAGCTGATCGCGACGCGAGTCAATTTGCCGGCCGGCGCGCGCAAGAACGGCGCGGCCATCGGGCGCAGCTTCGAGAGGATCGCGGCGAGCGTGCGTTCCATACCGGGAGTCCGTCAGGCCGCGGCGGTCAATCTGCTGCCGGTCGCCGAATGGGGGATGAACGGCAACGTAAACGTCGAGGGGATGAGCGCCTATCCAGCAGGATTCTTTGCGGAGTATCGCTGGGTGACGAACGATTATCTGCAAACCCTGGGGATTCCGTTGCTGCGCGGCCGGTCATTCCTCCCTGAGGAACTGGCGGGCAGTCAGAAGGCGGCGATTATCAACCAGACCATGGCGCGGACCCTGTGGGGAGACCGTGACCCGATTGGCGCCCATATCAACATGTTCAGTCCGGAGTGGATCACCGTGGTTGGGGTTGCCCGGGATATCCGGCAGAGCGGGGTGACGGTTCCGGCAAGTCCGGAGGTGTTCATGGCAGCGCCCACGCTACCCCTCGATCTGCCGAGTTGGACGATCCTGGTGCGCTCCGAAATGCCGGTGGCGTCGCTGCTGCCCGGGATTCGAAAGGCGATCGCGGCCGAAGAACGGGAGGCGGCAGTGGACCGGATTCAGACGATGGATAACGTAATCGCGGACACGGTTTCGGCGCAGCGCATCGTAGCAACTCTGCTGGCGTCGTTCGCGGTGCTCGCGCTGCTGCTCGCCGGCGTCGGCCTGTATGGCGTCCTGACCTTCACGGCGACGGCGCGACTGCCGGAACTGGCGATTCGCGCCGCCCTCGGCTCGACTCCGCGCGGGCTGGCCGGGCTGGTCGGACAGGAGGGCGGAGCCCTGGTCGCGTGCGGGCTGGCAATCGGGTTTGCCGCGATGCTCCCGCTCTATCCCCTCGTGCGGCGGTTCATTTTCGAGGTCGGCCCGCTCAGCGTTTCCGTTTGCGGAGCGGTGGGAACGATCCTGGTCGCCATCGCGGTCTTGGCGGTGGCAATTCCGGCCTTTCGGGCGGCGCGGATCGATCCGATGCGGATCTTGCGGGGAGAATGAGGAGCCGGAAAACTGTGCGCGGAGGCGCCTTCGCGGCGCACACCAAGGGCCGATTCCGCTAAAAACAGCAGTACTAGGAAAAAGTTGCGAATTTCACGGAAGATTTAACACTACAGTTTCTCCTGTATTATCCCCACTCTGTTAACATCCGATAATCTAAGGGACAAACGTAGTTTCGGAACTCTATGCAGGCTGACCGCCGCACGTTCTTGAAAACCGCCGCTACCGCAGCGAGCCTCACCCTCCCCGCCCGGGCAGATTCCACCCCTCCCAATGTGATTGTGATCCTAGGAGATGACCTGGGATACGGCGACGTCGGGTGCTACGGGTCGAGCATCGACACCCCGAATATCGACCAGATGGCCGCGGACGGAGTCCGATTTACGCAATTCGACTCGGCCAGTCCGGTGTGTACCCCCTCGCGAGCGGCGTGGCTGACGGGCCGGTATCCGACGCGGTTCGGATTACCCCGAGTTTTGAACGAGACCGACACATACGGCATCCCCGACTCGGAAACGACCATGGCGCAGATGTTGAAGGGCGCCGGGTACGCGACCATGTGCGTCGGGAAGTGGCACGTCGGGTCGGCGCCGGGGTTCCTGCCTACAAACCGCGGATTCGATGAGTTTTACGGGATTCCGTATAGTATCGACCAAGGCACGCGGCCGCTGATGCACAACCTCGACATCGTCGAGCAACCGGCGACGCTCGAGACGCTGACGCAGCGGTACACGGCGTCTGCGGTGGATTTCATCGGGCGGGCGAAAGCCAAACCGTTTTTCCTGTACATGGGGCACAGCTTTCCGCACCTGCCGATCGCGGCGTCTCCCGCTTTTGCCGGCAAGTCCAACGAAGGGCTGTACGGCGACGCGGTCCAGGAGATCGACTGGAGCGTCGGGCAGGTGCTGCAGGCCCTCAAGGATAACGGTCTCGATTCGAATACGCTGGTGATCTTTTCGAGCGATCACGGTCCGTGGTTCCAGGGGAGCCCGGGGCGTCTGCGCGGCCGGAAGGGCGACACGTTCGAAGGCGGAGTGCGGGTGCCGTTCATCGCGCGCTTCCCCGGTCTGATTCCGGGAGGACAGGTCTCCAAGGCGTTCGCGACCAGCCTGGACATTCTGCCGACGGTGGGCAATCTGGCGGGAGCGCCGCTGCCGCCGCTGCCGCTCGACGGCGTGGATATCAAGGGCCTGCTGACGGGCGACCAGACGAGCGTCACCCGGGACACGTTCCTCTACTTCAACGACGTGTACCTGCAGGCGGCCAGGAACGGCAACTGGAAGTTGCATGTCTCGCGATTCAACTCGCCGGCATTTGTGCCGCCGCCCGCCGAGGGCCGGATCAACCTTCCGCTGCCCGGGGCGGAGCTCTACGACGTGTCGCGGGATCTGGACGAGAGCCACGACCGGTCGATCCGGAATCCGAATGTCGTGAACGATTTGCAGTCGCGAATCACCAAGGCGCTACAGACGTTCCCGACGGAGATTCAGGACGCGTACGCGCGGACGAAGGCCATACCGGTGCAAGGGACGCCGATCGGTTGCTTCCCCGTGACGATGACGCCGTAAAGACCAGTCGACTGCTCTACGGACCGGCGATGCAACTCCTGGTCCTGGGGTGCTGTGCGTCGATGATGGTGACCGGGCGGCTCACGCTCCGGCTCATTCTTCCCCTCATGATTTATGGCACTGCCGTGCCGTTGCTCGGCGCTGCGGCGCTGGCTGCGGTGCGCGGGCGGACACCGTGGCGGCGGATGGTCGACCTCTTCTTCCGCGGCTTCGGTCCCTGGACGTGGTGGATGCTGGCGACGGCAGCGTTCTGGTCGCTGACACCGCCCGAGGTGGCGTACCGGTTCGTGGGAGCGTGGCGCACGTCGTTTTTCGTGCCGCTGATCGCGTCGTCCTGGATCGACTACCGGATCTTCCGATCGGAGTTGCAGCAGTCGCGCGTGGCGGCGGTGAGCCGGCTGGCGGTGCTGCGACTGCTGTGGTGGACGCCGATCGCCGTCCTGTTCGTCGCGCCGGCGGGATGGCAGACGGTCGCGAGCGCTCTCGGCATATGAGGACACGGCGGATGGCGTGGGCCGCGCTGGCGGCCGTGGTCCTGTACGGAACGATCGCGGACCGGCCGGTTATGCGACCGCCGCTGATGCTCGGCGGGTATCGCGTGCTCGCGGGCGACTTCCACGTCCACCCGCTTCCGTTCAGCGCCAGTACGCTCGCGCCGTGGGACCTCGCGCTGGAGGCGACACGGCAAGGTCTCGACGTGATCGCGATGACGCCCCATAATACCGTCGTCATGGGACGGGCCGCGGGGTGGGTCGGCGGCGCGATGGTAATCCCGGGCGAGGAAGTACACGGGCCGCACTTCCACCTGATCGCGCTCGGGACGCGGGAGACGATCAGTTGGCGGCTGTCGGCGGGGGAAGCGATCGACGCGGCGCACCGGCAGGGCGGCGTGGCGATCGCGGCGCACCCAACGCGGTCGGCGTGGCCGGCGTACGACGAAGCGACGCGGCGGAAGCTGGATGGGTCGGAGGTGCGGCAGCCGATCGTATTCAGTTGGCCGTATACGGCGGCGGAGTTGGAGGCGTTTTACGCCTTAGCGCCGACGGCGGCGATCGGGTCGTCGGACCATCACGGGGTAGGGCCGCTGGGCCTGTGCCGGACATACGTGTTCGTGCGGGAGGCCTCGGTGGCCGGGGTGCTGGAGGCGATCCGGGCGCATCGGACGGTGGTGGTCGACGGCGCGCGGGCGTTCGGGGACGCGGATCTGGTGGGCTTCGCTGGAGAGTTGCCGGGAGCGCCGGAGCGGCCGTCGCGGTGGGGAGTCGTGGTGGGGCTGGCGGCGATGGCGTGGCTGGTGTGGGGGAAAGAATAATCTCTCGCAAAGCCGCAAAGACGCAAAGGAACTTCAAAAACAAACCCGCGTCGTTTTAATCTTCTTGGCGGCCTTTGCGAGAGAAATGCGTTTATTGCCCTCGCCACTCCGCGATCTTCTGGCGCATGGCGGTGGCTTGGGGCCAGTCCGGGTGGTACTTCAGGAAGTCCTCGAGGTCGGCGGCTGCGGCTTTGTAGTCTTTGCGGCGGAGGTGGATCTCGGCCAGGAAGCGCTGGGGTTGCGAGAAGTGGCCCGGGTCGATTTCGAGCGCTTTCCGAAAGTGCTTCTCTGCTAATGGGAGGGCTCCGAGCTCGAAGTAGGTCATGCCGAGCTGGGAGTTGGCCAGCGGGTCGTTGGGACGCGCCAGGACCGCCTGAACGTTATACTTCCAGGCCTCCTGGAGCTTGTGCAGATTCACGAGGACTCCGCCGAGATTGACCAACGGCTCGAAGGCGGTCTCATCGGCGTCGAGGGCACGGCGGAAACAGGCTTCGGCACGGTCGAGGTCCCGCTGCTTGTAGGCGATCGTGCCCAGGTTGTTCCACGCGCTGACGAATTCCGGCGCGAGTTCTACCGCTCGATTGAGGTGCGCAATGGCGGCTTCAGGATCGTTTTTCGCGAGGTCCCGCTGCGCGTCTTCGTAGGCGCGCTTGGCCGCGTCCGGGATCGCGAGCTGCTTCACATTCACGGAATGGCGACGGCGCATGACGTCGCCAAATACGAAGTCGGACTCCTTGAGGTCGAGCGTGACAGCGACGCGATGGTGCTCGTCCGCGGTGCCGGGCCCGACCTCGATGGTCTTGCGCGCTTCCCCGCGAGACGGGACGTAGACTGAGACGGTGTACGCGCCCGGCTCGAGCTTCTTGAACGCGAAACGCCCGTCGTCGAAGGTCAGAGTCGAGTTGCTGTACGGGCTCTCGACGCGGTCGATGGAGACGGCGGCGCGGGCGGGCGGCGTGAACTGGCCGCTGAGGTCGTAAAGGTCGACGGCGACGAATGCCAGGAGCAGCGGAAGCATTCCGCTTAGATTTTAGCGCCGTTCCACTTGACCGCCATGGCGGTGATGTCGTCGGACTGGGCGGCTCCGGAGGTGAATTCCCCGAGAGCGCCGAGGACGCGCGCAACGAGGTCCTTGGGGTCGCAGCCGCCACACTGCGCGAGCACTTCCTTCAGGCGCCGCTCCGTATAGAAGCGCTGTCCGGGGTCCATCGCCTCCGTGACACCGTCGGTGAAGAGGAAGATGGACTCGCCGGGAGCGAGCTGGAAACGACCCGTTTCGTAAGTGGAGTCGGAAAGAAGTCCGACAACCACACCGCCTGGCTCTTCGATGGGCGTGAGCTCGCCGGAGGGGGAGATGCGATAGGGCGGATTGTGTCCGCCGAGGCAGTACTCGACGGCGCCGGTGTCCGTGTGGAGGATGGCGTAGAAGACCGTCACGTAGACGCCGGGCTCACCCTGGCGGCCGAGAACCTCGTTGGCGTAGCGAAGACACTCGGCAGGCTCGGCGCCCTGAAGCGCGATGGCCTGGAGAAGAGTGCGGCTGACGGCCATGAACAGCGCCGCCGGGATGCCTTTGCCGGATACGTCGCCGATCACGAAGCCAAGTCGTTTCTCGTCGATGTAGAAAAAATCGTAGAAATCGCCGCCGACGGTGCGGGCGGGGGTCATCTCGGCGTAGATCGAGAAATCGTCGCGGCCGGGACAAAACTCGCGCGGCAGGATCGACGCCTGGATGCGCGCCGCGATCTCGAGCTCCTGTTGGATGGCGTCGAGCTGATTGCGCGCGGAGGCCGCCTGGCGCGCGGCGTCGACCGCGTCGTGGGTGCGGTGGAGGGTGGTTTCGAAGTCGGCGAAGTCGAGGGGCTTGATGAGGAAGTCGAAGGCGCCGCGGTTCATGGCGGTGCGGATGTTGTGCATGTCGCCGTAGGCGGAGAGGATGACGGTGCGGATGATGCGGCCGTCGAGTTCGCCGAGGCGGGCAAGCAGGGCGAGCCCGTCCATGACGGGCATATTGATGTCGGTGACGACGAGGTCGAGGGCGGGGTCGGCGGCGACGCGCTCGAGCGCCTCTTTGCCGTTGCGGGCGAATTCGAACTCGAAATTGCCGTTGGAGCGTTTGAAACGGCGGCGGATGAGAGTCTCGATATCGGGCTCGTCGTCGACGACCAGGACGCGGACAAAGTCGCTCATACCGGCTCGACCTGACGGGGCACGGTGATAACGAATTCCGTGTACTCGCCGTCGCGAGAATCCACCGACACCGTGCCGTGGTGCTCCTGGACGACGATTTCGTAACTGATCGAGAGACCGAGGCCGGAGCCTTCGCCGACTTCCTTGGTGGTGAAGAACGGGTCGAAGATCCGGTCGCGGGAGGCGTCGGGGATGCCGACGCCGTTATCGCGGATACGCGCCTCGACCCGGTCGCCGAGGTTGCGGGTGGTGACGCGGATCTCCGGCTGATAGTCGGGGATGCGCCGGCGGGATTTCTGGCGGACGGCGTAGCAGGCGTTGCTCCCCATATTGAGGAAGACGCGGCTGAGGTCCTGCGGGATTACGTCGACCATGCCGACGGCGGGGTCGTAATCGCCCTCGATGGCGGCCTGGAAGGTATTGTCCTGCGCACGCATGCCGTGGAACGCGAGGTTGATGTAGTCGCGGACCAGCGCGTTGAAGTCGGTAGGGCGGCGCTCGCCGGGCTGGCCGCGGGAGTGGGCGAGCATGGAGGCGATGATGCCGTCGGCGCGGGAGCCGTGCTCGCGGATTTTGGCGATGTCGCCGGTGAGGTCCTCGGCGAGTTCGCGGAGCTCGGCGAGCAGTTCCGCGGACGGGGTCCCGGCGTCGTCGATTTTGCGGAGCTGCTCGCGGGCGGTCTCTTCGGCGAGCTGCGCGAAATTGAGGACGAAGTTGAGCGGGTTCTTGATTTCATGAGCGATGCCGGCCGTGAGGGCGCCGAGCGAAGCGAGTTTGGCCTGGACCGTCAGTTCGTTGACGAGGCGCTTGCGCTCCAGGAGGGCGCCGATGCGGGCGCGGAGCAGGACCGGGTCGAAGGGCTTGAACAGGTAATCTTCGGCGCCCATTTCGATCGCTCGCACTACGCTATCGATCTCGTCGAGAGCCGACACAACGATCACCGGGACGGCGCGCATACGGCGGTCCTTGCGGACTCGCGCCAGGACTTCGAAGCCGTCCATGAGCGGCATGAGGATATCGAGCAGGACGAGGTCGAAGTGCTCGGTGGCGATGCGGTCGAGCGCAATCTCGCCGTTCGATGCCTGTTCGACGGTGTAGCCCTGGCGCTCCAGGCGGCGGCAGAGAACGTTGCGATTGGCGGCGTTATCGTCGACGACGAGGATGCGGGGGCCGGAGGCCTGTTGCGTTGGGCTTTCGTCCGGCGGCTGTTCGGGCGCGGGCGGGGCCGGTGCGGGGCCGCCGAAGAGGGCGAGAAGGTTGGCGGCCGCGTGGCCGATGCGCTCGAGGTCGGCGGCCCAGTCCGGGCGGTCGGCGGCTTCGCGCGCGCTGGCGACGCACCGGTCGATCGATCCGACGATTGGACGTATGCGTTCGCACAGAGCGTCGATTTCGGCGGAGGATACGCGCTCCCGATTCGAGAGCGCTGAGTTGATTTCCCCGAGGGCGGCGCGGGCGGACGAGTGAACTTCGCGGAGGGCGTCGTGGACGGCGGTGTTACCGAGTTCGGCGGCATCCTCGATGAGCATTTCGGAGTAGCCGAGGATGTGATTGACCGGAGTCCGCAAGTTGTGGCGCAACTCGGCCAAAGCGGCCTGTTCGACCGTGTCGGGGCGCGGATTCGGTGTATTTTCCGGAGTCAACGGGAAATTTCTGCACGGTCGCGGACGAACTGGCTCCGATTGACCGATGGTACGTGAGTTGCTGCAAGTTAGGGGCCGTAAAGAACGGGGCCCAAATGGTGTGCGGTTGGTATCAGGGCACGACTTCAGTCGTGCCGAGCGCGTTTGGAAACAAGGGCTTTAGCCCCTGTGGCCGTAACCCTGTCAAACCAGGGGCTAAAGCCCGGTGCTCGTTCGTTTCTTTCGGCACGACTGAAGTCGTGCCCTGATACTTTCTTTCGGCACGACTGAAGTCGTGCCCCGATACGACGTGAGTTGAGGATATGGCGAAAATTCTGCTCGTCGAAGACAACGATATGAACCGGGACATGCTGTCGCGGCGGCTTGTCCGGAAGGGATACGAGACGGTGGAGGCGGTCGACGGGCAGGAGGGAATTGACGCCGCGCGGTCCGCCCATCCGAACTTGATCCTGATGGACATGAGCCTTCCCGTCCTCGACGGCTGGGAGGCGACACGGCGGCTCAAGGCCGATCCCGAGACCAGCTCGATCCCGGTGATCGCGCTGACGGCGCATGCCATGGCCGGGGACCGCGAACGCGCGCTGAATGCCGGGTGCGACGACTACGACACCAAGCCCATCGAGTTTCCGAGCCTGCTCGCCAAGATCGAAGCTCTGCTGCGCGCGTAACCGATATGGACACCACTGCCGATCTCGTCCCATTTGAGACGCTGCTGAACTCGACCAACGAAGGCGTGTACGGCGTCGATCTGGAAGGCCGCTGCACCTTCCTGAACCGCGCCGGGTCGGAGATGCTCGGCTACACGCGGTACGAGGTGCTCGGGCGCAACATGCACCGGCTGATCCACCGCTCGGAGGAGGACTGTCCGGTCAGGCAGTCGATGCGGACGGGCGAGGCGGTGCGGGTCGAGTCGGAAGTGCTGTGGCGGAAGAACGGGACATCGTTCGCGGCGGAGTACTCGTCGTCGCCGATCGTGGATCGCGGAACTCTGCGCGGCGCGGTGGTGACGTTCACCGACATCACGGCGCGAAAGCAGCAGGAGCGGCGAATCCTGGTGCAGCACGACGTGAGCCGCGTGATGGCGGAGGCGGCGTCTCTCTCGGAGGCGCTGCCGAAAATTCTGCAGGCCATCGGAGAGAGTCTCGGGTGGCAGGCCGGCGTACTGTGGGCGGTCAACCGGCGGCGTGCGGTGCTGCGGCCGCGGGCGATCTGGCATGCGGAATCGGTCGAGCTGGGGGATTTCGAAGCGGTCACGCGGGAGATGACGCTGCCGCGCGGCGCGGCGCTGCCGGGGCGTGTGTGGCTCGAAGGCAAGCCGCAGTGGGTCCCGAATCTGGAAGACGATGCGAGCGCATCGGCGGTGCGGCTGAAGGCGTTGCGCGGGGATTTGCGCGGGATGATCGGATTTCCGATCCGCAGCAACCGCCGGGTGATCGGCGTGGTCGAGTTCTTCTCGAGTGAAGAACGCGCGCCCGACGAGGACCTGCTGCGGACGGTGGGGACGCTCGGCAATCAGATCGGCGAGTTCATCGAGCGTTCGGCGGCGGACGAGGAGATCCGCGTGCGAGACCGCGCGATCGCGTCGAGCACCAACGGAATTATCTTGACCGACGCGCGGCAGTCCGATCATCCGATCATCTTCGTGAATCCCGCGTTCGAGCGGCTGACGGGGTACACGGCTGAAGAGGCGATCGGTAAGAACTGCCGCTTCCTGCAGGGTCCGGAGACGGATCCGGCGACGGTGGCGCAGATGCGCGAAGCGATCGCGAATCGGACTGACGTCAACGTCGTGATTCGCAATTATCGCAAGGACGGCACGCCGTTCTGGAACGAGCTGACGATCGCGCCGGTGCCCGACGAGGAGGGCAACGTCACTCACTTCGTCGGGCTGCAGAACGACGTGACGGACCGCAAGCGCGCGGAGGAGGAACTGCTCGCGGCGAAGGAAGGCGCGGAGGTCGCGAGCCGCGCCAAGAGCCAGTTCCTCGCCAACATGAGTCACGAGCTGCGAACGCCGCTGAACGCGATCATCGGCTACAGCGAGATGCTGATGGAGCAGGCGGAGGAGCTCGGCGCCGGTGAGATCGCGCCCGACCTGGAGAAGGTCCACAACGCCGGCAAGCACCTGCTCACGCTCATCAACGACATTCTCGATCTCTCGAAAATCGAAGCGGGCAAGATGGACCTCTACCTCGAAACGTTCGAGGTCGAAGAGATGGTGCGTGAGGTCGTAAACACGATCCAGACGCTGGTGGATAAGCGCGGCAATACCCTGGAGGTGTCGGTAGAACCGGATCTGCCGCCGATGCACGCCGACCTGACGAAGGTGCGGCAGAGCCTGTTCAATCTGCTCTCGAACGCGTCGAAGTTTACGGAGAAGGGGCGGATCGAGCTGCGCGTGACGCGCGAGGACGAGGGCGGGCGGCCGTGGGTCCTGTACCGTGTCGTCGACAGCGGAATCGGAATGACGCCGGAGCAGGTCGGGAAACTGTTCGAGCCGTTCGGGCAGGCCGACCGGTCGACGACGCGGAAGTTCGGCGGCACCGGGCTGGGGCTCGCGATCACGCGGCGATTCAGTCAAATGATGGGCGGCGATGTGACGGTGGAGAGCGAGCTCGGCAAGGGCTCGACCTTCACGATTCGCTTGCCGCTGGCGATCGAGCCGGAGGAACGGACCGAGCCGCGCGAGGCGCGCGAAGTGCTGTCGCGGGCGGGGTCGGGCGTGGTGCTGGTGATCGACGACGACCCCGCGGCGCGCGAGTTGATGAAGCGGTTCCTCGCGCGCGAGGGTTTCGAGCCGGTGCTCGCGGATAGCGGCGAGGCGGGGCTGAAGCTGGCGCGCGAAATCCGGCCGAATGTGATCACGCTCGACGTGATGATGCCGAAGATGGATGGGTGGTCGGTGCTGCAACAGCTCAAGGCGGACCCGGCGCTGCGCGAGATTCCCGTGATCATGGTCTCGATCGTCGACGATAAGAATCTCGGGTACACGCTGGGCGCCGCGGACTACCTGACGAAGCCGGTGGATCGCGAGCATCTGGGAAGGGTGCTCTCGCGGTATCGCTGCGCGCACCCTCCATGCCCGGTGTTGTTGATCGAAGACGACGACACGACGCGCGGGATGATGCGCTCGATGCTGGAGCGCGAAGGCTGGAAGGTCACGGAAGCGGTGAACGGTCGCGAAGGGCTGGAGCGCGTCGCCGAGGCGCGGCCGAACGTCATTCTGTTGGACCTGATGATGCCCGAGATGGACGGGTTCGAGTTCCTCTCGACGTTGCGCAAGCGGGAGGAATGGGGCAAGATTCCGGTGGTCGTGATCACGGCGAAAGAGCTGACGCCGGAAGACCGGAAGATGCTGAATGGGTCGGTGGAGCGGGTCCTGCTGAAGGGCGAGTTCTCCCGGCAGGACCTGCTCAATCGTGTGCGCGAGTTCGTGTCGGCGTGCGTGGAGAAACCGGAAACGGCTATTGAGCCGCCGATAAACGCAGATGAACGCCGATAACACCAATATTCGGCATCGGCGTTCATCGGCGTTTATCTGCGGCTGGTAATTCTTATTCCGCTCTTAGGGCGTCTTGCGGGTCGATTCGCGACGCTCGGCGGGCGGGGGCTAGGCACGCCAATAATGCCGCCGTCAGGAGCAGGACTCCTACGATCGCGAAGGTTGCGACGTCGTTCGGCTGGACTTGGAAGAGGAGCGTCTTCATCCAGCGCGTGAGTTGCGACGCTCCGATCGCGCCGGCGATCAGACCGATTCCGGCAAGCACCATACCTCTGCGGACCACTTCGCCGACGATCGAGCGGGGGCTGGCTCCGAGCGCCATGCGGATCCCGATCTCGCGTTTCCGTTGACGGACCCAGAGGGCCAGCATGCTCGCGATGCCGGCGACGGCGATCACGAAGGCGAGGACGGCGAAGCCGGTGAAGAGGCGGGCGAGGATTCGCGGCGACGAGACGGCGGCGTCGCGTTCTTCTTCGAGGGTCTCGAAACGGGAGATGGCGGTGTCGGGATCGGCTTCGAGAATGGCGCGGCGGAGGAGTCCTCCGATGGCCGCGGGATCGCCGACGGAGCGCGCGACGAGCGCGGAGACAAATGGGGCTTGTTCGAGCGGTTGGTAAATTTCGAGCGGCGCTTCCTTGGCGAGTCCGTTCTCCTTCACGTCGCCGACCACGCCGACGATTTGATACCAAGTGTCGCCGCCGTCGAACGAGAGGCGGTGACCAATGGGATCCTCGTGGGGCCAGCGGGCGGCGGCAAGGGAGCGGCTGATCACGGCGACCTGCGGCTCGCGGCGGCCGTCGTCGTCGCGGAAGCCGCGGCCGGCGATCACGGGAATGCCGAGGGTCTGGAAATAGTCGGGGCTTACGGAACGGGTCGCGCGGATGGTCGGCGATTCGGCTTCGGTGCGCGGATCGCCTTCGACGCGGAAGCGCTGCGGACGGCCACCCTGGAAGTCGCGGTCCATCGGCAGGGCCGAAGCGACTGCCGCCATGGCAACGCCAGGCTGTTGCTGGACGCGGTCGAGGATGCGGTGGAAGGTCTGGCGGAAGTGGGCGTTGTCGTTGTACTTCGACCAGTTCAGGTTGAACCGGATGGCGAAGACGCGCTGCGGAGAAAAGCCGGCGTCGACGGACTGAAGTTGCAGGAAGCTGCGGACCATGAGGCCGGCGCCGGTCAGCAGGATGAAGGAGAAGGCGACCTGCGCGGCGATGAGCGCTCCGCGCGTAAGGCTGCGACGGCGGTCGGCGCCGGTGCGGCCGCCGTCTTTGAGTCCGGCGGCGATGTCGCCGCGCGCGTAGAGGGCGGCCATGGAACCGAAGACGACAGTGGTGGCCGTGGCGCAGAGCGCAGCGAAAGCGAGGACCCAGCCATCGACGCCGATCTCGCGAGAGCGCGGGGTGAATTGGCTGGAGAAGTCGGCCAGGAGCTTCGTGGTGCCGAAGGCGAAGGCGACGCCGACCGCCGCGGCGAGGAGCGCCATGAGAAAACTCTCGGTGAGCAACTGGCGCAGCAGACGTCCGCTGCCCGCGCCGACGGCGGTGCGGATGACGAGCTCCTGTTCGCGGCGGGCCATGCGCGCGAGCATCAGGTTGGCGACGTTGGCGCAGGCGATGAGCAGCACGAAGGCGGCGGCTCCGAGGAGGACGAGCAGCATGGGCCGCGCCTGCTGCGTGAGGTCCTGGCGCAGTAGAGCGACGGAGGAATCGACGCCGAGATTGGCGGGATAGGCGGCGGGGTTGTCCTGGCGGATCTGGCGCGCGGCGTCGTTGAGGTCGCGGCGGCAGAACTCGACGGGCGTGTTCGGATTCATGCGTCCGAAGAGGCTCATCATACGCGAGGTGCGGGTCGCGATAAAGCCGGGGCTCGACCTCGTGGGGCAGGCGGAGGTCGGCATGTAGACGTCGTTCTCATTGGGGTACTGCGGGATGGGCGGGAGAACTCCGACGACGGTGTGCGGCCGGTCGTTCATCTGGAAGACGCGGCCCACGATGTTGGGATCGCCGCCCAACATCTTGCGCCAATACTCGTAGCTGACGACGAGGACCGCGGGGGCGCCGAGGCGGTCGTCGTCGGCGACGAAGGAGCGGCCCAGGACGGGTTTGACGCCGAAGAAGTCGAAGAAGTTGGCGGAGACAACGCCGGTGCGGACTCGCCGCGGCTCGGAGCCGCCGAAGAGGGTGAAGTTCATCCCGTGGTACTCGACCAGGCCGGAGAGGCTGTGATTGCGCTGGCGCAGGTCTTCGATCTCGCGCACGGAGAAGCCGAGATTCGGGACGCCGGTCTTCAGGGCGGGCTGCCGCACGACCACGAGGTCGTCACCCTGCATGTAAGGGAGCGGCTTGAGGAGGACGTTGTAAACGGCGCTGAAGATCGAGGTATTGACGCCGATGCCGACGCCGAGGATGAGCACCGCCGCGACGGTGTACCCGAGATTGCGGCGCATCATGCGGAGAGCGTAGCGCGCGTCCTGCGCCAGGACGCTGAGATGCTCGCGGGGCGCCATGCGGAAGATGTCGCCGACCGTGGTGGCCCACATCTTCGCAAGGGCGGCGGGGCCGCGGCGGCCGGCGGTCTCGGCGCGCTGCTCGCGGAAGACCTCCTCCATCTCGCTGCCGAACTCCGAGCGGAAATCGAACGGCAGCAAGCGCAGGAGTCCTGCGTAGAAGCGGTCACCCAGGGGTAGCTTCGGACTGGACATCTTTCCCTCCTCAGAGCGGCTTGTAGGCACGGATCAACTGTCTGGAACGGGCGCGCGCGACGAGTTTCTCCATGCGGCGCGCTTCGGCGACGGCGACGTCGCGGCCGGCGTCTGTCAGATGGTAGTAGCGGCGGCGCGGATCGTCGTGCTCGGCGGGACGGCGGCGCGCCTCGACGATGAGGCCCTCCGCGACCAGGCGTTTGATGATCCCGTAGAGCGTCCCGGTGCTGAGCTGGACTTCGCCGTTGGTCTGCTCGTCGACGTCCTTGAGGATGGCGTAGCCGTGCAGATCCTCGCTGGCGAGCGCGAGCAGCACGTTAAACATAGCCGGCGTGAGCGGCGTCTGGTTGCCCATGAATTCCCCTTTCGAGCGCGGCGCGCCGGGAGTGCGTCGGCGATCGCTGCATCGGGATCAACTATAGCGTCTGACGACGTACTTGTCAAAAGGTTAGGACGCCTATGATGAGGGGATGAAAATTTCCAGGCGGGCTGTGCTGGCGGCGGCGGCCGCTCTACCGCTGCGGGCGGCGGGCACGAAGGTGCGGCTGGGCGGTCCGATCTTCCTGCGCTCGGCGGACCCGGCGGAGCTCGCGCGCGAACATCGGAGGCTCGGGTACAGCGCCGCCTATTGTCCCGAGACGAGGCTGGAGGATGCGGCGAGGGTGGAGCGGGCGTTCGCGGCGGAGAACGTCGTCATCGCGGAGGTCGGGGCCTGGAAGAATCTGCTCGATCCGGATGAGGCGAAGCGGAAGGCGAATCTCGCGTACGTGACGGAGCGGTGCGCGCTGGCGGACGCGGTCGGCGCGCGATGCTGCGTGGACATCGCCGGATCGTTCAACGCGGACGTGTGGTACGGCATGCATCCGAAGAATCTGTCGAAGGAGTTCTTCGACGCCACGGTCGAGAACTGCCGCCGGATTCTCGACGCGGTGAAGCCGAAGCGGACGAAGTTCACGGTCGAGATGATGCCGTGGAGTCTGCCCGACGGGCCGGACTCGTACGTGGAGTTGATTCGCGCGGTGTCGCGACCGGGGTTCGCGGTGCACCTCGACGTGTGCAACGTGATCAACGATCCGCGGAAGTTTTACGATAGCGGCGCGGTGATCCGCGACTGTTTCGCGAAATTAGGGCGCTGGATCGCGTCGTGCCACGCGAAGGATTTGCAGTGGGTCCCGGAGTACAACGTGCATTTTCTCGAGGTCGTACCGGGCCGGGGGAAGGTGGATTATCGGGCGTACCTGACCGAGTTGTCGAAGCTGCCGACAGACGCTCCGCTCATGCTCGAACATTTGAAGGCCCCCGCCGAATACGACGAGGGCCGGGCATACATCAAGAAAGTGGGGGTGGAGGCTGGGGTGGAGTTCGCTTGAGGAGGAAGGCTTTGACGCAGAGACACAGAGACGCTGAGAAACACAATTCCTTCTCTGCGTCTCAGCGTCTCTGCGTCAAGTTCGAAGTCTCACTGATCTCGGAATCTTCTCTTACCCTCGTCCGCCGATCAGGCGGAAGTGGACGGGGTCGCGGCCGATGTCGGGACGCATCATGCCGGCCAGATGTGCGATGCGGTCGAGGCTGATGCGGAAAGCGCCCTTCTTTTTCTTCGTGGTCATTGCGGGCAGAGCGACGGCGGCGTCGAAGCCGATTCCCAACGTGTGGTCGGAGACCGCGACGGGGTGCTGCGTCGCCAGCAACTGGTGACGCACGAACTCGCCACCGACTTCGGCTTTGAGGTCGGCGCAGGACGGATCCTGATTGTCCTTCAGCTCGGTCATCCACTTATACCAGACGTCGCGCAGGTGCTGCTGGTAGGCCTCGGGACGATAGGCGGAGGTCAGCGTGAGCGAGCCGCCACGCTTCTCGATCAGATCTTCAAACCGGTTCAGCGCTTTGCTGGTCCGCGGCGTCAGGCCATCGAGATCGACGACCGGGCCGGTGCGCTGTTCGAGCGACACGGCGGACGGATCGATGATCGCAGACAGCGGAGCGACGCTGCACGGCGGCAGCACGGGGGCCGGCGCAACTTGCGCAATTTCCTGGGCCGGAGCGAAAGGCGCGGGAGCGGACGTAACGGGGTCGAGCCCGGCGAGCCAGCGGAACACCGGCAGATCCCAGATGGACTGCAGCCACGAAGCGGGCTGCGGGGCTGCTGGAACGGGTTGCAGGTTTTGCGCGGCCGCGAGGGTCGCACACACGGCGATAGAGGCACAGAAAGACCAGAAACGTCGTGATGTCACGCTTGAAGGCTCCTAAGGACTGAAAGGTTGTACCTATAAGACGCATCAGGCAGGCGTAAGGAAACATGCCGACGCAAAATCGCGCATGTTTACTTACATCAAACAACGGGCAGCGTTACGTGTACGGCGGTGCCCTCTCCGGGCTTGGTTTCGAGGCGGATTTCGCCCCCGTGCTCGTACACAATCTGGCGGGAATTGAAGAGGCTCCAGTTGGAGCTGGAGACTCGTCCGGCGGCGACTTTAAAGGTGGGGTCGAAGATCGTGTCGGCTTCCTCGGCAGTCATACCCTTACCGTTATCGCGAATGGTGACCTCGACCTCGTCGCCGTTGCTACGCGTCTGGATGGAAATGCGGCCGTCACCGTTAACGGCGTGCAGCGCATTGCTGAGCAGGCTGGAGAAGGCCGCGGTCAGGAGTTGTGGACGACAGGTCAGCGGCGGGAGTGCCTCCGCGAAATCGAACTCGAGACGCGTATGCGCTTTGTCGATCTCGTCGCGGTGGAGCAGCGTGACGTCGGTGAGGAGATCGTTGAGATCGGCCGACTTGATCTCGGCTTCGTCGAGGCTGACGAAGCGGCGTAGGCGGCGCGTCACGTCGTCGATGCGCGCGGCGGACTCTTCGACGGAGCGGCGGAGCTCGTCGCGCGTGGCGGCGAGGCGCTCGCGCGCTTCGGGTGGCGCGTCCGCCATCCGGTCCGCCAGGAGCAGCAGCGTGCCGATGGAGCTCCGAAGCGTGCCGAGCGGTGAGTTGATCTCGTGACTCAGGGCGGCCGCCATTTTGCCGATCGAGATTGCATTTTCGGCGAGTTGCGCGCGGAGCTGAGCCCCGGTGAGCGCCTCCGCGGTCTGCACGGCCTCCTGCTGCGCGGCGAACTCGGCGCGGCGGCGGGCGTAATTCGAGGCCGCGATCCCAGTCGCGAGAATCGCCAGGGAGATCAGGAAAATGTGATGGGCGATACCGTGTGACGGAAGGGACGAAAGTTCGCTGTTACCGATGACAATGTACACGCCTTCGATCGCCGCGCCGAGAACCAGCGCGTGCCACGGCAGAAATGCGAGCGTCGCGACGGCAGAGAGAAACAGGACCGTGATCGCCATCACGACGTAATCGTCCACGCCGAGGCTCCCGCTGGCCAGCATGAGGAGCGCGGAAGCGAGCCAAACGGAGCCGGCGGCAAGAGGCCGAGCGTATCGATCCCCACCGTGCCGCGCGATTCCCGCGGTCACGAGTCCCACGCCCAACATCGCCAGCGCCTCGGCCCACCGGACTCCGCCTGCCGCGACACGGCTGAGCGAGAGTAGCGCCGCGGCAGCGATTTCGACAGCGGCCAGAGTGCCCAAACCCGCGGCGCTCAACCGTTCGAGATGCTCGCGCAGACGCGGGTCGTCTTCACTGCGGGGAAGCAGGTGACGGCGGAGCCTGGCGAATTCTATCTTCAACTTTGGCGCCCCTCTTGCAAATGACTGACCGACAAATGAATCGGCTGCGCTCACTTCGACGGCAAATGTTCGATATCCGACCGGGAGAGCATCTTCGCACCTGGTCGATGTTCTTTTACCTGCTCTCGGTCCTCTTTGCCTACTACATTTTGAAGCCCGTTTCGCGGGCGATGTTTCTCACCAAGTTCGATCCCGACAAGCTGCCGCAACTGTACATCCTGATGGCCGTGTTCGGGGGGGTGTTCGCGTACTTGTACAGCAGAATGGCGGCCAAAACGTCGCTGGCTTCGGCGGTGCTGGCCACGATGTCGCTCTCGGTCTTGAGTCTCGTCGGGATCTGGGTGTTTATCGGCCTGCCCTGGATGGTCTACGTCCTGAACATTTTCGTCAGCCTGTTCAGCATCGTGCTGGTGTCTCAAGGCTGGCTGGTGGCGAGCAATCTATTCGACGCGCGCGAGGCCAAGCGCATCTATCCACTGCTCGGCATGGGGATGGTGATCGGCGCGGCCTTCGGAGGCGAATTCACGAATCGCACGGCGATGCTAGTGGGCACGCGCAACCTGTTATTGGCGAGCGCCGTCATGGTGGTGATCGCATATCTGGCGTACCGGATGGCGACGTCGGCCAAGCGCGGGTCCGTGAAGGAGGCCCGCGGCGCGCACGCGGAGGAGACGGAATTCTCGTTCAGCGGCATGCTGCGCGATATCGGCCGCGTACGGCACCTGCAGATCATCGTCGGCATCATGGTGACCATGTACCTGGTGGACACGCTGGTCGAGTACCAGTTCCAGGTGAGCGCGCGCTCCGGGTACACCGGCGATCGCTTGACGGCGTTCTTCGGCCAGTTCTACGGGCTGTATCTGAATCTCACGGAGTTCGTGTTCCAGCTCTTCGTGACCGCGACGGTGGTGCGGCGATTCGGCGTCGGCGGAACTTTGCAGGTGGCGCCGGTGTGCATCTTGCTGTCGTCGATCGCGACCGCGATTACGCCGAGCATCACCGCGTCGAGCGCGGTCCGCCTCACCGAGGCGTCGACCCGGTATACGTTGAACCGCACGGGCATGGAACTACTGTACATGCCGCTGCCGCTGGAGCTGCGCAATCGCATCAAAGCGTTCATCGATATCTGCGTCGACCGGCTGTCGCGCGGCCTCGCGGGGGTGCTGCTGATCCTGATCACGCAGACATTCCTGCACCTCCAGATCAAAGGACTCTCCGTCGTCGTGATGATCCTGTGCGTGCCGTGGATCTACTTCTCGTATCTGGCGCGGCGCGAGTACGTGTCGACGATCCGGAAGCGGTTCGAGGCGCGGAGACTGGATTTCGAGAGCGCGCGCATCTCGGTGCAGGACGCCGGGACGCTCCGCTACCTCGAAGGGATCGCGCAGGGCGACAATGCGCGCCAGGCGGAGTACGCTCTGACGTTGCTCGCCGACGCGCCGGGGTACGACGCGCGGCCGGTGATCGCGCGCGCGGTGGAGAGCCGCCTTCCCGAGGTCCGCGAGAAGGCCTATCGCCTGGCGGCCGCGCTGAAGTATGGCGGGTTGACGGTCGGACGTCCGGCAACGCCCGCAGGGATCCAGTACATCCTCAGCGTCTCGGCGGAGCGCGAGCAGATCGCGCGCGAGTTCCTACAGGACCCGGAGCCGGGCGTCGTGGGCGCAGCCCTCGAATATTTGGGCGACGATCGCGAGCTCGCCGAGCAATTGATCACGCGTGAGTGGCTCGAAAAGATGGAACACTCGACCGACCCACGCTGCCGTGGCCTGGCGGCTGTGGCGATCGGCCTGCGCGGCGACCAGGGCGTCGAAGGACTGCACCGCCTGCTCGAAGACTCCGACCCTCAGGTGGTCTCGGCGGCGATCCGTGCGGCGGGGGAGTCAAAGAATCGCGCCTACCTGTTCGCGCTGGTGCGCGCGCTGGGGAATCCGAAGCTCCGCGGCGGCGCTATCGACGCGCTGGCCGCCTTCGGTCCTCCGATCGCCGGCAGCTTGTCGGATGTGCTGCTCGACGAATCGGTCGACCTTCGCGTGCGGCGGCAGATTCCTCGCGTCCTCAAGAAGATCGCGCATCAACGGTCGGTGGACGTGCTGCTGGGCGCGGTCGGACATCAGGACCTCAGTATTCGCGCTGCCGTCCTGAAGGCGCTGAATCGACTGCGCGAGACCGACCCGAAGCTCAATTTCGAGAAACATTTCGTCACGGAGCAGATCTCGGCGGAGGCTCGCCACTATTACGAATTGAACGCCGCGCTCCAGCCGTTCCAGGACAAGAAGAAGAGCGAGCACAGCGCGGCGCGTCTGCTGGCGTGCACGATCGAGGAGCGGCTAAAGGAGACGCTCGAGCGGCTGTTCCGTCTCCTGGGCCTGCAATATCCGCCGAAGGAGATGTACTCGGCGTACCGCGCCGTGTCGCGCCGCCAACACGACGAGGCGACGGCCGCTTTGGAGTTCCTGGACAGCACGCTGGAACGCGATTTGAAGCGCATTCTGCTGCCGCTGATGGACGCGCCGGAGCATCTGCACGAGCACGGCAAAGAGCTGTTCGGCGTCGAGACGCGGACCGCCGAGGACGCGATCCGAGAGCTGATCCGGTCGCACGACCCGTGGCTGGTAGCGTGCGCGATGGCCGCCGCCGCCGAGCTCGGAATGCGTAATCTGGCCCCCGATATCCACCAGGCCGCCGAGGAATCGCGCGATGAAGTGCTGGAAGTGGCACGCTCCGCCGAAGCCCGGCTGGCCGCCTGAGGCGAACCGTATGGCCGAACTGAACATCGTCGAGAAGGTGATTGCACTGGAAGGCGTGGATCTGCTCGCCACGCTTTCGCCCGAGCAGCTCGCGCGCATCGGCGCGATCGCGCACGAGGTCCGCTTCCCGCCGGACCAGGTGATCTTCGAGCCGGAGAAGCCGATCGACGCGTTGTATGTCGTAGTGGATGGCGCGGTCGAACTGAGCCGGTCGGGAGAGCCGCTGACGGTGGCGCGGCAGAACGATGTGCTCGGCGCGTGGGCGCTGTTCGACGAGAGCGATCCGATGCCGGTCACCGCCAAGACAGTCGAAGATACGCGACTGCTGCGCATCGCGCGCGACGATTTCTACGACCTCCTCGCGGACAACAGCGAGATCACGTCGGCGATGTTTTCGACGCTGGTGAAACGCTTCCGCAAGCTGGTAGAGCAGCCATGAGCTTTCCGAACGCCGACGTCCACCAGTTCGCCGCCATCGGGCGGCTGCTGGCGGGCATCGTGCACGAGATCAATACTCCGATCGGGTCGATCTTCTCGAACAACGAGGTGATCGCGCGGTCGCTCGACATGCTCGACGGGCTGCTCGCGGAGAACACGCCGGAGTCGATGGAGAAGGCGCGGCGCGTCGTGGGAAGCTGCCAGTCGCTGGCGGCGGTGGACCGGATCGCGTGCGAGCGCATCCGCTCCGTGATCCGCGGGCTGAAGACGATTTCCCGCGTCGACAGCGGCGAGCCGCGCAAGGTGGATCTGAACGAGCATCTGCGCGACACACTCAAGCTGACGCAGGCGGAGTTTCGGAGGCGGGTCGCGGTGGAGACGGACTTCGGCGAGCTGCCCGAGGTCGAGTGCTATCCGCAGATGCTGAACCAGGTGTTTCTGAACCTGCTGGTGAATGCCGGACAGGCGATCGACGGCGAGGGACTGATCACGGTGCGCACGCGCGCCGAGGACGATGGCGTCCACATTACGATTTCGGATACCGGCCGCGGTATGACGGCGGAACAGCAGGGGAAGGCGTTCGAAGCGGGCTACACGACCAAGGCGGTCGGCGAGGGGACCGGAATGGGCCTCGCCATATCGAGAGAAATCATCGAGGAAAAGCACGGGGGTTCGATCGCGTTCGAGAGCGCGCCGGGCGTGGGCACGACGTTCCACATCCGCATCCCGGTGCGACAGACAAGGAGTGTCGGACAGTGACTGAGAATGGCCAGAACGGCTACAAGCCCACGGTGATGATCGTCGACGACGAGGACATGGTCATCACCAGCGTCAAAGCGTTTCTGCAATTGGAGACGGACTACGAGATCCGCGGGTTTACCGATCCTGAGGAAGCGGCCGCCTTCGCCAAAGACAATGTGGTCGACGTGGCGGTGTCGGACTACCTGATGCCGAAAATGAACGGGATCCAGTTGCTGTCGAAAGTGAAAGAGACGCAGCCGGAGGCGAGCCGGGTCCTGCTGACGGGTCACGCGGACAAGCAGAGCGCGATCCAGGCAATCAATGAGGTGGCGCTATTTCAATACCTCGAAAAGCCTTGGGACAACGCCCAGTTGCTGCTCGTCGTGCAATCGGGCGCGGAGAGGGCGAAGCTGTTCCGGGACCTGAGAGAGAAGGTCGAAGCGCTGGATAATGCGAATTCGAGCTTGAAAAACGTGCAAAAGCGACTCATACAGGCATTTCTCTAAACGCTCTTGGCCACGAATTCACACGAATGAACACGAATCAGAATTGTGTTTGATGTTCATTCGTGTGCATTCGTGTTTATTCGTGGCCCATTCCCTCCCCTGTCACGAATTTCAGCTTTCCGGTGTTGATTGTTTGTGATGGATAATGTCCGTATGATGCGTTACGCTTTGGCCCTTGCTTTGGCCATTCCCTGTTTTGCCGCGGTTCCGGAGATCGATAAGGCCAAGGCGATGGGGAGCCCTACGGCCCCGATTGTCATGGAGGTTTTCGCTTCCTTCGATTGCCCCCACTGCAAGGACCTGCACGACAATACTTTGCCGATGATCATCCGGGATTTCGTGGTGCCGGGGAAGGTCTATATGGTCTTCCGCGAGTTCCCGCTCTCGGGCCAGTACCACCCGTACGCGAAGGAGGCCGCGGAGTACGCGGTGGCGGCGGGAAAGGTCGGCAAGTACCAGCAGGTCAGCGAGGCGCTCTTCAAGAATCAAGCGAATTGGGCGATCAACGGGAAGGTCTGGGACACCGTCGCCGCGGTGCTTTCGCCCACGGAGCAGAAGCGCGTGCAGACCCTCGCGAAGGAAGCCGCGGTGACGAGCGAGGTCCAGCGCGAGTATGACGAGGGCGTTGCAGCCGGCATCAACGCGACTCCGACCGTCATCATCACGCAGGGGTCGAAGCGGTATCCGATCCCCGCGCAGCAGTTGCACTACGGGTTCCTGAAGTCGCTGCTCGACGGGATGGTGAAATGAGATTCGCGTTCCTCGCGCTGGCCGTCGTGATGGCGGCGGGCGCGGCCGACAACGGCAAAACCCTGGGCAATCCCACGGCGCCGATCCGCATCGAGATCTATAGCGACTTCGCCTGCCCGGCATGCCGCACGTTCCATGAGCAGACGCTGCCGATGATCGTCCGCGACTATGTGATGTCCGGCAAAGTCGCGATCGTCAACCGCGAGTTCCCGCTGAACATTCCGGCGCACAAGCACTCGCGCGAGGCGGCGGCTTATGCAACCGCGGCGGGGCGGCTCGGGATCTACCAGCCGGTGGCCGACGCCCTGTTTCGCGCGCAGGATAGTTGGAACGAGACGGGCAAGGTGTGGGAGACGGTCGCCAGCGTCCTGAGCGCCGAGCAGCAGAAGAAGGTGCAGACAATCATGAAGGACCCGACCGTCGCGGCCGAGGTCCAGCGCGACGTCGACGCCGGCACGAAAGAAAAGATCAACAGTACGCCGAGTATCTTCCTGATTCGGGGCGCGCAGCGCCTTCCGATTCCCACTCCCGTGAATTACGGTTTTCTCCGGTCCCTGATCGATGGCTACCTCAAATAATGTGGTCCGATGGACGACGCTCGTCCTGCGCGTCGTTCTGGGCGGCATCTTCGTGTATGCCGCTTGGGCGAAGCTGCGCCTGCCATGGCAGCTCTTCGCTATGTCGATCGATTCCTACCAGTTGCTGCCGACGCCCGTGGTCGAACTGCTCGCGAAGACGCTGCCGTGGTTCGAACTGGCGCTCGGGCTCGTCCTGATTGCGGGCTGGTGGCTGCGGATCTCGAGCACGATCGTCTCAGCGCTGTTACTGGTGTTTTTCAGCCTGATGGTCCGCGCAGCGATCAAGCACCAGGAGATCAGTTGCGGCTGCTTCGGCCCCGGCGAGACGATCTCCTGGAAGACAATGCTGCGCGACGGGTCGATGCTCGCGGGGTCGTTGTTTGTGACGGCGATGGCGTTCGTCAGCCGCCGCAGATCGTGGGGTAGGCTTCAGCCTGCGGAGGACTTTAGTCCGACTCCCCGCCAGTCGGGCTGAAGCCCTCCGCAGACTAAAGTCTGCCCCACAGTTCCGCCGTCGTTACCAGTAGCGCTCCCCCTCGACGGCACTCGTCCAGCGCCCGATCCGAGTCTTCCGCCTTCAGCGTCTCGATAGCGTCCGTCACGACCGTCACCGGCTTGCCGAGTTTCAGCAGCCCGCGGACCGCAAACAGGACGCAGATCTCGGTCACCACGCCGTAGACTACGAAGCGGTCGGCGGCAAGCTGCTCGACGACGCGGCTCAGATTCGGCGCGGCGAACACGTCGACCGTCTGCTTCTCGACGATAATCTGCTGCGCGCCGTCGATCGACACTTCGCCGGGACAGTTCGGTACGACGACGCGGCGGTCGAGCAGGGTCGTTTCGGCCTTCCGCTGTCCCCACGTTCCCGCGACGCAGTGGTGCGGCCAGACGCGGAACTCGGGATCGTCTTCGGTGTGCGCGTCCGTGGTGGAGACGACGGGGATGCCGTTCGCGGCGGCGTAGCGATTAAGGCGCGCGATCACGGGGACGATCCGCTCGGCGCCGGGAACGTACAGCGCCCCCGCCGGATACAGAAAATCCAGTTGCGAATCGACGTCGAAGAAGACGGCGCTCATTTCGTCAGGTTACTACGCGTGCGATCGATCAATTCGCGGAGCTCGCGGCTGTAGATGACGTTGCGCGGCTCGGCCGGGTCGAGCCCTCGCAGCGCCGGATCGAGGGCGGCGATGCTCTCGGCGGCGCGCTGCCGGGACTGTTCCAGCGTCGGGAGCGGCTCGATCATCCGTCCGCCGAGGATCACCGGGCGCAGCAGCGCCTCGCCGTTGCCGCACTCGCCGGATCGCGCGATCACGTCGCGATCGGCGGCACGAAATACCTGCTTGGCAGACGGGACGGAGATCTTCTGGTCGCTGTACTTGGCAGTGAAGCGTTTGATGCCGTGGATGTCGACCTCGGTGAGCTTGTACGTGGCGCTCATATTGGGCGCGTCGGCCGACGTCGCGAGCTGGGTGCCGACGCCGAACGAGTCGATGGGCGCGCCGGCAGCCACGATCTCGCGGATGCGGTTTTCGTCGAGATCGCCGCTGGCCATGATCTTCGCATCCTGCAGTCCAGCGCCATCGAGGATGGAGCGGACCTCGCGTGAGAGCGGAATGAAGTCGCCGCTGTCGATCCGCACGCCCCACAGCGGACGTCCGACCTTGGCGGCCTCGTGCGCGCCGCGGATCGGGTCGTAAGTGTCGATGAGTTGGACCGCAGCGTCCCCGAGCACGCGCTGGAGTTTGCGGAAGGCCTCGCCCTCGCAGGCGAAGGACATCACCCACGAATGCGCCGCGGTGCCCATGACGGGGATGCCGTAGCGGAAGCCTGCGAGGGTGTTACTGGTCCCTGCGCAGCCGCCGATGTACGCCGCGCGCGCGCCGACGACGCCCGCTTCGGCGGTGTGCGCACGGCGCGTCCCAAACTCCACAACGGAGCGCCCGGCCGCGGCCTCGACGCAGCGCGCCGCCTTGGTCGCGATCATGCTCTGGAACCCGATCGCGGCGAGCGTGTACGTCTCGGGAATCTGCGCCTCGATGATCGGGGCTCGTATGATGGCGACGGGCTCGTTAGGGAACGCCGGCGTGCCCTCCGGCATCGCGAACAGATCGCCGGTGAAGCGGAAGGTGCGCAGGTAGTCCCAGAAGCGGGTGGAGACGCGGGCGAACTGGGGCAGGCCGCGGAGGTAATCGACCTCTTGGTCTTCGAACGAGAGGTTGAGTAGGTAGTCGACCGCCTGCGCGAGGCCGGCGGTCAGGATGAAGTTACGGTTCGCCGGGAGGCGGCGAAACGTGAGCTCGAACGTAGCCTTCTCGGCCGTCTTGCCGGTCTCGAAGTAACCGGCGGCCATCGTCAGTTCGTAGAGGTCGGTGAGAAGGCCGTTCAAACGCGTCCTATTTTTTCGCCGGAGCCGCGGGAGCTGCCGGAGCCCCTTCTTTCACGTCCGCCGCGGCCTGCTGCAGGTCGTCGACCGCCTTGGCGTCGAGTTCATAGATGCTCGGCTCGGTGTCCCGTTGCGCGAAATATTGCGCGCCCTGCTTGCGGATGGTGACCTTTTCCACCCGTTTGCCGTTGTTGGACGTCACGGTGGCGTCGAAGACCGGCTCGCCGCCGCCCTTTTCCACGAACTTCGTGGCCGCGAGGTCGCGCAGCTTGTCGATCAGGTTCTGGACCGAGCCGTTGTCCATCGTCTTCCCGTTGGCGGTCCACTTGTCGCCGGACTTGGTATAAACGGCGCCCTTCACCTCAACCTTGCTCGGATCGCTGAAGCCAAAGTCGAAGACCTTCTTGTTGCGGAAGTCGTCGAAGCCCTTGTCGAGCACGTCGCCGAGGTCGGCCGCGACGACGTAATAGCCATCGACCGCCGAGCTCTTCGCGTAGTAGATCTTGTCCTTGTCCTTGCGGATTTCGAGAGTCTGCGTGCCGCTCGCGTCCGTCAGGGTAGCGACGCCGACCTTCGTCCCCGTGGCGAAGCCCTTGGCTGCGTCCTTGGTCGACGTCAGATCCATCTTGGCGTCGCGGAGCTTGTCGACGAGGCCGTTGACAGCGGAGCTGTCGGCGCGCGCCGGCCGCGGCTTCACGATCTGCCACTCGTTCTGCGCGTCCTTGCCGAACTCGACGGGCTGACCCTTGGCGGCGAGATCGACGCGCGTGAGCTTGTCCTGGTCGAAGGTGAGCAGCTTCTTATCGCGCAGATCGTCGGGGCGCTTATCGAGCCCGGACTTGGTGAAGCTGGCGATGGCGTAGACCTTGGGATCGCCGGGCTTCATCGCATACGCGCCCGAGCCGGTCGGCAGATCGTCGCCGATCAATACCTCGTCGGTCTTGCCGTCCTTGCGCTTGACCTTGACGTCGAGCGTGGGGTCGGCGAGCCCGTACTGCTTGAGATCCTGGGCATTGTCCTCGACGACGCGGTCGGCATTGAGCGCGCCGAGCGACGTGACCATCGCGGCCACTGCGTCCTGATCGGCGGACAGCGCCGTCGGCTGCGTGAGCTTCCACTTGCCGTTCTCGCGGACGAGCGTTTCCGACTCGCCGGTGAGCTTCTTGATCTGGATCTCCTGGAACTGATCGTCCGGGATGGTCAGGATTTTGGCGGCGGTGTCGGTCCCCTTCTTGTCGCCGGCGGCGGCTTCCTTTTTATTGGAATACCAGACCCCGGCGCCGAGAACAGCCAAGAGAACTACACCGATGAGCAGTCCAGTCGGCTTCACCGGCTACCTCCTCTTCCACCAGGTGGCCATGCCGAAGCCGACCACCGCCAGCGGGAAGATCACGATGCTGAGCCAGAAGAGCGAGTTCACCTTCTGCGGCGTCATGTTCAGCGGGCGGTCCTCGGGGGACTTCGGACGAATCGAGATGAGGTCCTCGTCCGCGGTCAGCCAGTTCATCATGTTGAGGAACAGGTCGCGATTGCCGTTGAACTTGATGAAGTTGTTGCCGAGCCACTGGGAGCTGCCGACCACGACGAAGCGCGCTTCCGACGGTCCCGTATACTTCCCGGCGGCGGCGAGCACGAACGGCCCCTTCTTGTCCTTCTTGGGGTCGATGCGGACCTGGCCGGACTTCAGGTCGGTGGTCGCGTAGCTGCTGTCGGTCGAGGAGAAGAGCTTCTCGACCGTGGTCTTGTCGCCATTCTTGATGTCGAGCGAGCGGGTCAGCGGGAACGCGGTCGCGATGTCCTTGAGCGAGTTCACGATCGCGTGCGACTCGTAAGAGGTCACCAATGGTACAGCCTCGCTCAGGCCGAAGATCTGGCCAATGCCGCTGAGGTCGAGGACGAGGTCCTTATCGGCGGTAACGCCCCAACCGGCGAGCACTCCTTCGAGCGTGGCATTGTCGTCGACCGCGCCGCTGCTCATCGCGAGCGGAGGATCGACGAGGAACATGCCCTTACCGCCCGCTTCGATGAACGCCTTGATAGCGTTGGCTTCGGGCTCGACGTATTCATGCTGCGGACCGGCCACGACGATCACGGTGCAATCGCTGGGGACGGCGATCTGACCGGCGGCCGGCGGAGCGCCGGCGGCGTCGGGAGCGGCTTTGGCGCCGCTGGTCAGCAAGTTCACGGAGCGCGTCTTGACGTTGTTGCGGTCGAGCGCGTCCTTCACGGAGGAGTAGCCTGAGCGGCCGGAATCGTCGAGGCTGTGCTCGCCGCTGCCGGTGATGAAGCACGCGTTGCGCTCGCCGGTCTTCATGGAGCGGATGATCGCGCCGGTGATCTCTTCTTCGGTCAGCGACTTGGCTTCTTCCTTCTTCGTCCCGCTCTCGACCTGGATGGTGCCGTAGCTGCGCACCCCGGCCTGCTTGGCGATCTGCGGCTTCTTATCGGGGTCGTAGAAGTTGACGTGCAGCTTGGGGGAGAGGGCCGAGTACCGATCCAGCAGGTCGCGCGCCTGCGGGAATTGCGTCGCCTTATCGAAGTAGTTGATGGTGACGTCGTTCTTGAGGCCGCCGACGATGTTCTTGGTCTGATCGGCGAGGCTGAACTGCTTGTTCGCGGTGGAGTCCCACGACTTCGTGTAGCGGTTGGCGAGGAAATTAATCGCGAACAACACCGCGATAATCACGAGTGTGTAAACGGCAGCGTAGGTTCCGTATTTGGCCTGGCGGGAACTCATCGGGTTCGGCATCTTAGGCCCTCCAGCGCAGCGATTCCATCGCGCGCGACGTCAGGAACAGGGAGAAGAAAATCATGGACAGGTAGAAGACCACGTCCTTCAGCTCCAGCACACCCTTACTGAAATTCTCGAAGTGGGTGACGATCGAGAGGTAGTTGACTACCGACATGGCGCCGCTGGTGTCGAACGCCGTGAACCAACTGAGGAGCCAGAGGAACAGGCAGACAAAAAACGTCACACCGCCGGCGATGATCTGATTGCGGGTCGTGGTGGAGATGAACACGCCGATCCCGAGCAGACAGCCGCCTTGCAGGATCAGGCCGAGGTACGCGATCAGCACGGGCTTGAGGTCCGGCTTGCCCCACGCGAACAGGAGCGCGATGTTGATCATCGACATGCCGAGCACGCAGAGGTAGAGCAGCATGGCGCCGAGCCATTTTCCGAGAATGATCTGCGAGTCCTTCACCGGCGAGGTCATGAGCAGCTCGATGGTGCCGCGGCTCTTTTCCTCGGCGAAGGTGCGCATCGTGATCATCGGGATCAGGAAGAGCGCCACGGTCGACGCGAAGCCGAGCAGCGGGCGGATGATCTGGTCGTTGACGTTCATCTGGGCCTGCTGGCCCATCATCTGCGCCTGGAAGCTGTAGCGGACCATGTCGCGGGTGGCGGTCCAGAAACCGAACCCGAAGATCAGCCCGAAGAATGCCATCAGGATGTAAGCAATCGGGGATGCGAAGTAGCTCTTCAGCTCTTTTTTACAAATGAGAAGAATGTGGTTCACTGCTTGGCTCCCTTTTCGTCGTCGCGCTTCTCGGCGGCGGTCAGTTGCAGGAAGATGTCTTCCAGGCTGAGGCCGACCGGGCGCAGCTCATTCAAATTCCAACCGGCGTTGACCACGGTCCGCGCCACGTCGGAGCGGATCTGCCGGCCTTGCAGGCTCTCGATTTCGAACTGCAGCCGGCCGTCCTTCGATTCCTTCATCACGACGCGGCTGACGCCCGAGACCTGCTCGAGGCGCTGCTGCACCTCGGTCGGGTTGGGACGGCCGTCCGCCGCCTGCACCTCGACCGCGACCGCTTCGGAGCCGCGCAGGCGGTTGGTGAGGTTCGAGACGGAGTCGATCGCAACCAGCTTGCCCTGCGCAATGATGATGACGCGCTCGCAGGAATGTTCGACCTCGGAAAGGATGTGGGTGCTGAGGATGATCGTGTGCTCGCCGGCCAGTTGGCGGAGCAGCTCGCGGATCTCGATGATCTGTTTCGGATCGAGGCCGCTGGTGGGCTCGTCGAGGATCAGGACGTCGGGATTGTGGATGATCGCCTGGGCGATACCGACGCGCTGGCGGTAGCCCTTGGAGAGCTTCCCGATGAGCTTGCCCCGCACGTCGCCGATGGCGCAGCGTCCCAGCACTTCGTCCACGCGGCGGTTGATGTCGCCGGACCCGATGCCCTTGAGGCGGCCGACGAAATTGAGGTACTCGGCGACCTCCATTTCGGGGTAGACGGGCGGAGTTTCGGGGAGGTAGCCGATGCGCTTCTTGACCTCCATCGGATGGGTGAGGACGTCGTAGCCCGCGACGTTCGCGGTGCCGGCGGTCGGCGGCAGGAAGCAGGTGAGGACGCGCATGGTCGTCGTCTTCCCCGCCCCGTTCGGGCCCAGGAAACCGACGATCTGCCCCTTCTCGACCTCGAAGGAGATATTGTCCACCGCGACCGTGCGGGCGTATCGCTTGGTGAGACCGTCAACTTTGATCATATTGTGATGTCCCAGATCAGACAGACGTGCTGGATGCCATTTTGGGCGCGAGCGGGCGCAAGCGGACCCGCGCCAAAACGGAATAACTATGAAATTTCATAATACGGAGGGGTGACAAGTGTTGTCAATCGAACGGCGTAGGGTGGCGCAGGCGGACCCATTCGCAGAAGCACAGGAGCGCTCCGGCGGCGGCGACGTGCTTCCATGGGTGTCCGCCGGTGATGAGGACGTGGCCGATGGAGCCGTCGCCGAGCTCGAGGAGTTTGGCGGCGAGATAGAGCGCGCACATACCCCAAACCCAGTGGGCGTGGGAATAGCGAGGCGGCAGTCGCCAGAGCAGCAGCGGGATCGCGAGGACGGGCAGGTATTGGACGATGCCGTAGAGTCGCAGGTCGCCGGTGACGCGCCAGACGACGATCGAGGCGACGCCGATGGCAAGAAGCGGGAGGAAGAGGCGGCGTCCAGTCGTCATTCCGGCGCGGTCGGCGAGGATCAGGGCGAAGACGGCCATGAAGACGACGGTCATGGGGAGGCGGTCCCAGACGAGCGTGTCGTCGGTGGGATGCCAGTGGTAGTAGCCCGATCCCGCGGCGACGAGCGCGGCTCCGGCGAGGACGACGGCGAAGGCGAACTTCTCCCAGCGCTCGGTGAATTTCGAGCGGAGCGCGCGCAATCCGTAAATCGCGACGGCAAGGAACGGGAGATTCGTCGCGACGTTCCAAAAGTTGGGGATGCCGAAGAGCGTCCGCTGGTCGGCGAACTGGTGGTACGCCTCGGACTGGTAAACGGGCGGGACGAAGAGGAAGACGAATGCGATGAGGAGCAGGACTGCGGAAGTGGCGAGGAGTCTCATGCGCTGCCGCCGAAGAGCCTTATGGTCGCTTCTTCGCGTTTTCGATGGCCTCCACATCTGCGAGATCTTGCTGACGGCCGGCGGCGCGCTTTGCGGCGAGCAGATCTTCACGGGAAATTAAGGGGGCCCGTAAACCGGTTTCCTCGTCGAAAACGGCGTCAACCCGCCGCGACCACGCCGCGTCAAAGTCGACTCCCGGGATTGTGGTCAGGATATCAACGCCGATCGGCTCACGCCCCATGCGGAAAAATGGGCCGGGTTCCTGAAAATCGGCGGAGGTCATCCCTTGTAGAGGAGCACCGAACTCGGCCAACGCCGCGAAAACCGACTCCGCGTTTTCGGCGTCGGCTTTCACCAGAAGATCGAGGTCTTTCGTTGCTCGTGGTTGGGCATGAATCCCGACAGCGTAAGCGCCGATGACGAGATACTTAACGCGGTGTGCGTTCAAAATGGACAAGAGTTCTCTGTAGTCTGAAATCATCGGACTTGAACCCTTTCAATCTGTAGCATGCCTCGGTGAGCTCCCCCACAGCAGCCACACGCTCATGTACGGGACGGCTCTGCCAGTAACGGTACTCGTCCGCCTTCATTTCATCGAAGCTCGTGTATTTGCGGATGGTCTTGTCCACGCTTTCTTTGTAGCACGTGGGGCGGAGCTTCATTTGCTTCGCACCGGAATGCTGGGGTCGATCAGGTGCAGGCCGATATCCGAGACGTCTCCGAAGGTATCGGAGAGGACGACCACTCCGGAGCCCTTCTTCGGATCGAAGGCGAGGAAGGAGGTGAAACCGAACGTACCGCCATCCTTCCAAAAAATGTCGGCGCCGTTGCGGGTGAGGGTGTGCCAGCCGAGCGACTGGCCGATGCCGTTGCCTACGGGGACGCGGCCCTTCTGCATGGCCGCCATCGCGGGGGCGAGGCCCGACTTCTTCTGTCCGAGATTGGCGGCGAGGAAGTTGAGCAGGTCGTCGGCGCCGGACCAGAGAGCGCCGGCGCCTGCGAGGGCGTCCCAATCCCAATTCGCGACCGGCTGTCCGAGAGCGTTGTGGCCTTTGACGGCGCGATCCTTCAGCCAAGCGGGGAGGATCGTATAGGTGCTCGTCATGTCCAGTTCGTTCGCAATGCGGAGGCGGACGAGCGATCCATACTCGATGCCGGCGCGGCGCGCGAGGATGTGGCCGAGCAGTCCCGCGCCGAGATTGGAATACTCCCACTTCTCGCCGGGCGGTCGCGTGAGTTTGTAAGTGTTCAGGAAATCGTAGAGCTTGGCGGGTGTGTAGTCGACGTACGGGTTGGCAAGCGTCTTGGGCGATAGGTTGGTGGGAACGCGCGGCAGGCTCGATGTGTGCATCGCGAGTTGGCGCAGCGTGATCGGGCCGGGGGCGTGGACACCCTCGGGCAGGTATTTCGCAATCGGATCGTCGAGCCCGACCTCGGCGCGCTCCGCCATATCGGCGAGCAGCAGCGAGGTGAAGACCTTGGTGACGGAGCCGATTTCGAAGAGCGAGTCGGCGCGGACGTCGCCGGCGGTGACGATGCGGCGGCGGCCGTCGCCATCGATGGTGGCGGCGATCATGCCCTTCTTCTGGGGGTCGGCGATGCGCGCGGTGAGGATCTTGCGGATCTCGTCGTCGGGCTGCGCGAAGGCGATCGCACACACGGGAAGAAGGGCCAGCCAGCGCCAATACACGACCTATACGATAGCGGGTGGCGCGGACGCGTGGGAGTCGGGATAGGCGCCGCGGCAGCGACTCTTGTCGCCGGCAAAAGTGAAGTAGCTGATTCGATGAGAGATCCGCAGTGGGCCGCGACAACAGTCCTGTCGCGCTAAACGTCCGAGGCTCCGGAACGTCATCCCTTTGTGCGCATCCTTTGGCTCGGCGCCGCAGCGACGATCGTCGGCGTCTGTGGCGCGTCGATCATCGCCGCCGAGGGCGCGCTGGTCATCCGCGCTCGCCCCGCCGCCTCTCCTCGCGCCGCCGACGACCTGGCGCGCCAGACCGATTCGACCTGGCAGCTCGCCTACGTCACAACTCGCGACGCGGCGGTATTGCAGGGTTGGTTGTTCACACCGGTCCGGCCAAACGGCGCGGGCGTCATCCTGCTGCACGGCGTCGGCGACACCCGGGAAGGCATGATGTCGCATGCCGACTTCCTGGTGCGCGCCGGGTACACGGTCCTGACGCCGGACGCGCGCGGGCACGGCGAAAGCGGCGGGAGCTTCATCACGTACGGCGTTCTCGAAGCCGAGGACGTCCACGTGTGGGCGGATTGGCTGTTCGCGCGCGGCGTGCGGCGATTGTACGGGCTCGGCGAGTCGATGGGCGCGTCGATCCTGCTCGAGTCGCTGGCGCGCGAGCCGCGCTTCCGAACGGTCGTCGCCGAGTGTCCGTTCGCGACGTTCGCAGAGGTCGCGCGATTTCGGCTGGCGCGGGCGTCGGGAGGTCCGGAGTGGGCGTTCCGGCCGATCACCGCTCTCGGGTTCACGTACGCGCGCCTGCGCTACGGGGTCGATTTGACGAAGGCGTCCCCGCTGGCCGCGGTGCGCGCGGCGCAAACGCCGATCCTACTCATCCATGGGCAGCAGGACAGGAACATCCCAATCGCGCAATCGCGAGAGCTGGCCGCGGCCAATCCGAAGTGGGTGCGGCTGTGGGAAGTTCCGCGCGCGACCCACGTGAACGCGTTCGGCGTCGAGCCCGAGCGTTACATTCGAGAAGTTCTGGGCTGGTTCGACGGGCAGTGACTTTCGCCTGTTACCATCGAGAGATGCCTGGGTCGCGACGCGCCTTCCTGCTGGCAGGACTCGGGGCCCGCATGTTGGCGCAGACGGGCCGCGGAGCTGCGTATTCCGCCGCCGTCCGCCGCTACGCCGATCCCCTCACCGAGCTCGACGTCTACCTGCTGACGGACCCCGCGCACACCTGCCTGCTGCCCGCGCATTACAACCGGGCGATCGCGCGCAACAACGCGTCGATGCTCTTCTCCTCGGACCGTCCCGGCACGATGCAGGTGTTCCGCATGGACCTGAAGACCGCGCAGGAACGCCAACTTACGGAGGCGGAGGAGCTAGACCCGGCGTCCGTCACGCTGACCCCGGACAATCGCTCGTTCTGCTACTTCGCCGGCCGGTCGCTGTGGATGGTGAGCGCGGCGACGCTGCGCGGGCGCAAGCTCTACGACGTCCCGGAAGGTTGGGAGCGCTGCGACGGCATGAGCGTCGGACCGGACGGCACGCACGCCACCTTCGCCGAGCGCAAAGGCGAAACGTCGCGGCTGCGCATGGTTCCCTTGGCGCTGGGGTCGGTAAAGACTGTGGTCGAGGCGCCCTTCGTCATGAGCGATCCCATCCACCGGCCGATGCGCGCGCAGATCCTGTACCGCCGCGGTGAGGAAGGGCTCTGGCTGGTGAATTCCGACGGCGCTCAAAATCGGCAGCTAAAGACGGCTGCCGGGAAGACGGGACCGGCGAATTGGGCGAACGACGGGAAGACGCTCCTCTATCTGAATTTTCCCGAGGATCCGAAAGAGCTCAACACGATCCGCGAGCAGGTTCCCGACACGAACACGGATAAGGTGGTCGCGAAGACGAGCCAGTTCGCGCATTTCGGTTTCAATCGCGATTCGTCGGTGTTTGTGGGCGCGAGCCGCAACGTCTCGTCGCCGGCGCTGTTGCTATTGCTGCGCGTGACGAAACGGGAACTCACGCTCTGCGAGCACAAGGCGTCGAACCCGCTGCTGGTCGCGCCGCGCTTCTCGCCCGACAGCCAGCGTGTGTACTTCCAGACCGACCGGCACGGCAAGCCCGCCATCTACGACATGCACGTCGAGAAGCTGGTCGAGAAGACCGATACGGAGCAATAAAAAAGCGTCAGCGGCCCGTCCAGACCGGCGCCAGCCACGCGACCGGTTTTGACGGGTCCGCGCCCGGCGCATCGCCGCCGCGCTCCGTCCACACGCGCACGAAGAAATACTTCGCCGTCGCATCCTCCACCGTCGGAGTCCACTTCACCGACTGTCCCGGTGTAGGCTTATATTCCTGCGCCACCGCGCCGCCGTCCTTCACGATGTCGATCTTCGTGATCTTCTCACCGGCATCCGGATCGCTCACCGCGATGTCGAACTGGAAGGACTTCGGCGATTTCAGAGTCGACCCCATGACTGCGCCGTTCACCGAATACCGCGCCTGCAGATTCCCGTCCAGCGACGCGTACGTGCGGCGATTCTTCATCGCGTCCAGGATTGCCGTCTTCGTTCGCGCCGTCGCCAGCACGAACGTCCGCGACGTCTGCTTCGCGATCCCGCCAATGCCGTGATTGTCGTTGCCGCACACCGGCGCGACCTTCCAGCCGTGATCGAGCGCGTTCACGAACGCCTCGTAGTGGATCTTATTGTTCGAGTTAATCACCTCCAGCATCGTGAGCACGTCGGTCACGCGGTCGTCGCGGTACGCCCAGTTGTTGTACTGCTCCGGCGTCGGATGATTGAATGACGCGACCACCGGACCCTCGCCGTTCGCCTTCGCCGTCGACAGCCAGCGGTAGAAGTACGGCAGGTCGATCCCATGCGCCAGCGCGTTCAGCATCCCCGCGCTGTTGATCACGTTGATGTGGCCGGTCCCGCCCGGGCCGTCATTCTCCGAGTACTCGAAGCCCGCCAGCGCTACGAACTTCGCGTCGGTCGCCTCGACCGCCTGCTGCTTCGCCGACAGCCACACTGGATTCACGTCGCTCCCCGGCTGAAACGCCGATTCCTGCGAGTGGTCCGTCGTCGCGTAGAAGTCGTACCCCTTCTCCTTCGCCAGGCTGTAGTGTTTCGACGGCGGCCCCTGGAACTTCTCCCAGTCCGGCTTCACAGGCGTGTCGGGCGCCGGGATCTGCGCGCCGTCGATGACGAAGATTCCTGCGCAGCCGGTCTGGCTCTTCACGTACCCATCCGACCAACTGAAGACGTTCGTCACCGGATTGCGCGCGTACACCAGGATTCCCGCGCACCCCGACTTCCCCAGGTGCTCGCCGTGCGACCACGTGTACGACGTGTGCGCGTGCGTGTTCCCCGCGTAGATGTGGTACTCGGTCTGGCCGCACAACGCCGCGGCGGAGAGGATCAGGAGCATCCCGGTTCGCATAGCACTCCCGGTATATCACGAACGGTAGATGGACTCGATCACCGCAACGACCGCCCGCCCTTCCTCCGCCGTGACCGCCGGCGCGCGCCGCTCGATCGCCGCGCGCAGGAAATCGCGCACCTGCAGTTCGTGATACCGCGCCGGCTCGAACGCGAACTCCAACCGCGAGTCCTCACCGGGGATCGTCCAGATGTCGTTGAACGGCGCCGCGACCGCCTCCGACACCCCGGCGATGAACGTCGCGCCCGTGTCCGTCTCCGCTCCCACCGACGCGCCGTTCGACCCATGCACGTGGATCTTCGTGTAGATCCCCGGCCGCTGGCTCACGCTCACGACAATCGACCCGAGCCCGCCGCTCGCGAAGCGCAGCACCGCAACCGCCGTGTCCTCCACCTCCACATATGGGTGATTCAGATTCGCCCACCGCCCCACCACCTCGACCACCGGGCCCATGAGCCACAGCAGGATGTCGATATGGTGCGGCGACTGGTTGATCAGGACACCGCCACCCTCCGTATCCCAACTCCCGCGCCACGGGTCCGACCGGTAGTACGCCTCGTCGCGCCAACTATACATCGTCACCGCGCCGAGAACCGGCGTCCCGAGTTTGCCCGCGTCGATCGCCTGCTTCATGCGCGCGACCGGCTCGAAGAACCGCCGCTGGCTCACGACCGCGAGCACCACCCCGCTTCGCCGCGCCGCCGCGATCATCGCATCGCAATCCGCCACCGACGCGGCCAGCGGCTTCTCGACCAGCACGTGGACGCCTGCCTCCGCCGCCACGATCGCCGGGGCCGCGTGCAGCGGATGCGGTGTGCAGACCACCAGCGCCTCCACGTCGGCGCTCCGGAGCATCTCCGCGCAATCGTCGAACGCGCGAACGCTGTACCGCTCCGCGAAGGCCCGGGCGCGCGCGCCATCCGCGTCGCACACCGCGACGAATTCCGACTCGGGCAGTCGCGCCAAGGCCGCGGCGTGCAAATGCGCGACCTTGCCACACCCGACGATCGCCGTCCTCATAAATACCGCGCCGCCATCGAGCGCAGAAACGCCAGCGATTCGGCCATCTCCTCCATCCCGTTCATCCCGTCCTCGATGCTGATCCAGCCGCTGTAGCCCGCGCCCGCCAGTATCGCGAAGATCGCGTCGTAGTCGTTGAGCCCCTTGCCCGTCACACCGTGCCGCAGTTCGTCGCCGACCAGATACCGATCGCTCGCGTGCATGCTCACGACCCGGTCCGCCACCTCGCGCAGCAACTCGACGGGGTCGTCGCCGGCCACGATCGCGTTCGACGGGTCGTACTGCACTCCGAAATACCGTCGCTCCGGAATCCGCGCGAGCAATTCCAGGAACACGTCCTTCTCTTGCGCGAACTCGGGGTACTGCCAGAAGCCGTCCTTATAGTGATTCTCGAGCCCGAGGACGATCTCGTTCTGCTGCGCCGCGGGCAGGACCGCCTCGATGCACTCCACCACCCAGTCGAGCCCCTGCTCGCGCGACACCTCGGGATAGCGCTGCCCGCTGAGCACGCGACACACCGCGCCGGCCCCGCCGAGCCGCCGCGTCGCTTCGATCATGCGGATTTCGTGGTCGACGGCGCGCCGCCGCGCTTCCGCATCGGGATTCGTGAAGTCGGGCGAGCAGCACATCATCGGCATCGCGAACCCGGCCGCGCGGATCGAGTCGCCGACCGAATCGAGATATCCGGGCTCCAGGCTGGTGAAGAAGCCCTCGTACATCTCCAGCCCGTCCGCGTCGAGCTGCCGCGCCATGGCGATCCACTCGAAGACGGTCATCGACCGACGCCCGGCGATCTCGTCGAGGTAGCACTTGGGGAACGCGGAAAGGCGGACCGGCATTACCGCATTATGGCGGACGAACCGCCGCCAGGGACAAACGAGACTGTCCCAAGCCGATTTGTGGCGCGTGGACGCCACGCTTTTGGGTCCGTACCGGAGTCCGGTCTGTCCCCGGTATACGCCGTTTACGCGCGAGCGAACCGCGTCATCGCCAGCATGTTCTCCGGCGCCGTTCCGCGCGGAATCTCGCAGCCCGCCGCGACGATGTACCGTGCGCCTGCCCGCCGCCGGCACACGCCAAGCGCCGTCGCGATCTCATCCGGCGTGCCGTCGCGCATCGTGCGGACCGGGTCGACGTTGCCCGCCAGGACCGGACCGTCGCCCATCTCCACGCGCGCCGTATCGAGCGGAGCCATGGAATCGAGGTCGATCATCTCGGCGCCGGTCGCGGCCATCCCGCGAAAGATGCGCCGCGTCTTGCCGCAGATGTGCAGCCGCACGCGCGCGCCGAGCGCCTGAATGCCACGCACCAGCCGCGTCTCGAACGCCTGCACGAACTCCTCGTACAACTCCGGCCCCACCAGCGACGCCGCCGCATCGCCGACGCCGATCAGATCCGCGCCCGCCTCGATCTGCGCCCGCGCGAATCCCAGCTCCATCTCGACCGTGAACGCGAACAGGTCGTACACGAACTCGGGATCGTCGTAGAAATCCAGCATCAGCGTATTCACGCCGCGCAGATCGGCGCTCATGGCGCACGGCCCTTCGACCCAGCCCTCTACGGCGCGATCGTGCCCGCACCGCTCGCGCAGCAGCCGCACCGCCTCGACCCGGTCCGACATCCGCCGTCCCGCCGCGGGAACCCGCAACCCCGCGAGCACCGACTTCTCCGCCAGCAGCGCCCGGCTCTCGTCGATCGCAGGAGGCTGATCGTCGAACCACTGGACGGCCGCGCCGAGATCGCTCGCCTCGCGCGCCGGATCGGAGATTGCCGAAACGTAGTCGAGATCGAACCGCTCCGCCGTCGCGAGTTGCCCCGCGGCCAGCACCCGGTAGTCCGACGCGTAGTCCCGATAGCGCGCGCCGATCTGGTCCGCCGCGAACATCATCGTGATCGGCATGAGCGGCAGCGTGTCGGTCGCGCTCCCGCCGAGCGTCGCCAGGACGCGTTCCCGTCCCGTCACGCGATCCGCTCCCGGCCGAGCCCGTGGACCGATTCGCAGACCCGCCACCCGCCCGGCACGACGAGCACTTCGCTTTCGACCCACACGCCGGAGAGCAATCGGTCGAAGAGCCGCAAGTCGCGGCGAACCGCCTGGAACTCTCGCGCCGCGCGGTCGGTCGAGCGCCGCTCCGGCGCCGTGCTCACGTAGGTCAATTGCCGGTACGCGAACACCGGCGTCGCTCCATCGTCGCCGCGCACTACCCGCAGCGTAGTCTCGGCGAGCGATTCCCCGCCGCCGGGCGTCCAGCCGGTGGACCGGAAGCAGATGTCGCCGTCGCTCCCCGGGAAGCCGAGGCACTCCCTCTTGCGCGGAATCACCAGCCGGATGCCGCGGCTCTCGAGCCCCGCGACGCCGCCGCCGCACAGCGCGTAGGCCAGCACGATCGCGTCATGCGGCCCACTCGACGCACGGTCGACCACCTTCTGCACCACGTCCAGCAGCTCCGGACCTTCGACATGATGGGAGGGAAGGAATTCCAGTTCGGTGCGGTGCGGGGAACGCTCGGCCGCCGAGCAGATCTCGCGACGGAGCGCGTCGCACGCGATCACTTTGAGACGCATCACGCCTCCTCAGACAGCAGCGCGCGCAGCCATCAACCGCCGCGCCAGCGCCACGGCCGAGGCCGCGTTATCGCTGTACCCATCCGCGCCGATCTCATCGGCGAACCGCTGCGTGACCGGCGCACCGCCGACCATCACCACCACCCGGTCCCGCACTCCTGCCGCGCGCAGCGCCTCGACGGTCGCGCGCATCGCCGGCATCGTCACCGTGATGAGCGCGGAGAGTCCGACTACGGTCGCGCCGCGGTCGCGCACTGCATCGACGAAGACCTGCGGAGCCACGTCGGTCCCGAGATCCAGGACGTCGAAACCGGCGCCCTCCAACATCGCGCCGACGATGTTCTTGCCGATGTCGTGGAGGTCGCCCTTGACCGTGCCGATCGCGACCGTGCCCGCGGACGCCGCGTTCCCGGCGGCCAGTAGCGGCCTCGCGAGAGCCAGCGCCGCCTTCATGGCGCGCGCGGAGAGCAGCAATTGCGGTACGAAATATTCCTCGCACTCGAACCGCCGTCCCACCTCGTCCATCGCCGGGACCATATGGGATTGGACCAGCTCGAGCGCCGGCATTCCCCCGTCGAGAGCCCGCCGCGCCGCCTCCGCCGCGGCCGGAGCCCGCCCGTTCACGATCGCCTCGAATAGCTCAGACATGGAGATTCCGGCTAATAGAAGCTTAATATACCACTTGGCTGCATCTCGAACCGCGACGACCCAAACAGAGCCGCGCACGCTAGTAAGCGGTGGCTTGTTGCGTGGCAGGACTTGCGTCGCCGCGACACGGCGGGAAGAAGCAGCATCATTCAGCCGCAGATGAACGCCGATGAACGCCGATAACGCAAATTCAAATCTGCGTTCATCTGCGTTCATCTGCGGCCATTAGTGATTCTCGCGTCCCGACTTCACGATCCAATTCCGGCACATCGTCGTGAAGTTCTTCGCGTCGGGGTGATTGCGGAGTTCCTCGATCGTGAAGCGCATCTTGCGGCCCCAGTTCGGATACTGCCACGTGGTCCCGGGCAGATTCTGCTGCGCCGGCTCCTTCGTCAGATCCTCCTGGTTAATCGCCAGCAATTGCGACGGCGTCAGCGCCAGGAACCCGACCACCGCGTTGTGCAGTTCGCCGGTCAACTCGGGGTACGCCGACTCGGTCCGCGGCAGGTTCGCCGGCATCAGCCCTTGCTGGAACAGCACGTCGAGCATCTTCTGCTTTTCCTGCGACCGCGACGCGTACTGCGCGCGCACGCCGCCCTCGTCGATCACGCCCGCCGCGCGCCTCGCCTCGATATCGGCGCCGATCCAGAAGCCCGCGATCGTCGGCAGATCGTGCGTCGTCGAGGACACGAGCGACTGCGACGGATACTCCTCGGGACGCTTGAACGCGCCAGCCGCGTTCTTCTCGAAATAGAACAGGCGGTAGCTCAGGATGCCGTACTTCGCCAGCGTCTCGCGAATCTCCGGCTCGACCGTCCCGAGGTCCTCGCCGACGATCGCGACCCGATTCCGCACGCTCTCGAGCGCCAACACCTTCACGAAGTCGAGCGTCTTCTCCTTGACGTAGGCGCCGTGGCTGGCGTCGACCGCGTCCGGAATCCAGTACAACCGGAACAGCCGCATCACGTGGTCGATGCGTAGCGCGCCGCCGTGCCGGCAATTGCGGCGGATCGATTCCGCAAATAAGTGGTATCCGTCCTCGCGATGCCGCTCCGCATTCGGCGGCGGAAACCCCCAGTCCTGCCCCTTCGGCGAGAAGTCGTCCGGCGGCGAGCCGACCCGGCACCCGTCGACGAAGAACGCCCGGTTTGCCCACAGATCGCAACCGTACCGATCCGTCGCCAGCGCCAGGTCGTGATACAGCCCGACCGCCAATCGCCGGTCGCGGGCGTATTGCTGCGCTCGCCGCAACTGGATGTCGATCTGCCATTGGAGGTACTGGTAGAACATCACCGACCGCCAGTGCTGTTTGCGGAACTTCTGCGTCGCCTCCGAATTCGGATCGCGATATTCTTCGGGCCACTGCGGCCAGATCCATAGGTCGGGATTGCGGCGGTGCAGGTGCTCGTCGAGCGCGCAGTACGTCGCGAAATCCTCGAGCAGCCGGCCCTCGCGCGCCACGAACGCCTCGAACTCACGCGACCGCGTCGTGTCGCGCCGCCGCTCGCGCAGGAACTCCAGGAATAGCAGCTTCAGAAACTGGAGCTTCAGCGCGGAGACGCGCTCGTACTCGACGTACGGCGACTGGCGCAGCGCTTCGATCTCCTCCGCCGTCCCCGGACAGTTGCGGAACTTCCGCGCGCGCGACGACCGGCAATAATCGTCGATCGCCTCGCCATCCAGATAAAGGAAATTCTGATAGTAGATGCAATTCGGCAGGTACGGGCTGGTGTTGAACGGACGCCGATTGTGGATCGCGTGCAGCGGATTCAGCGCCACGAAGCCGGCGTGCGCATCCTCCGCGACCCAGTCGATCACGCGCTGCAGATCGGTAAAATCGCCGCAGCCCCAATTGCGCTCGGAGCGCACCCCGTAGAGGCTCACCGCGATCCCGGCCGCGCGTCCGCCTTGCCCCAGATGCTCCGGCGTGAACGCCCGCGCCGGTGTCACCGCGACGCGGCACACGGCCGACTCGCCGCGCACCGTCGCCTTCACCTCGTGATATCCCAGCGGCAGGTCGACCGGCAAGCGCGCCATCTTCCGCACCCGCGTCCCGCCTTCCATATCCACCGACGCGGCGGCCGGTAACTCCCAGAGCTTCAAATCGAACGCCGCGAAAGATCCGTCCTCGGCGCGAACCTGTAGGTGGATGGACTCCCCGAGCGCATCGGCACGGACGCTGACCGGCAACTCGACCGGAGCTTGGTCCCCGACGACCAGCGCCGGCGGCAGCAGCCGATCCCATTCCGCGCGATCGTGCTCCGCCAACGAGCGCCGCAACGTCGAGGCGTCGGTCGCGTCGAAACCCTTAGCGCGCAGGATCGCCTGCTTGGATGCGAGCGTCGTCTCGTGGTACTTGCCCCAGATGTCCCAGAAGCCGGGATCGATCCCGTTGAGGGCGCATGCCCGTTCCAGCAGTTGCTCGAATGTGTCGGAAGGCATGCGAAGTAACTTCCGATTTTACAGGACGCCTCGGGGCCATGCGAAAATAAAGGTATGGATAAGCCCTTAGCCAGCGGTCCTCCGGAATTGTTCGCGCGCATTGACGACTTCTCGGTCGAGAATGCCGCCGCGGCCGCTTCCGAAGGCGTTCTGTTCACGACTCTCGACCGCGCGGTGAACTGGGCGCGTAAAAACTCGATCTGGCCCATGACGTTCGGCTTGGCCTGCTGCGCCATCGAAATGATGTCGATGAGCGCCTCGCGTTTCGACATCGCGCGTTTCGGCGCCGAAGTCTTCCGCGGCTCGCCGCGCCAGTCCGACCTGATGTTCATCGCGGGCCGAGTCTCCAACAAAATGGCCCCCGTGATCCGTCACCTCTACCAGCAAATGCCCGAGCCCAAATGGGCCATCTCGATGGGAGCCTGCGCCACCTCGACCGGAGTCTTCAACAACTACGCCCTGATCCCCGTAAATCAAGTGATCCCGATCGACGTCTACGTCCCCGGCTGTCCCCCGAGACCCGAGCAACTCATCTACGCGCTGATGCTCCTACAAGAGAAAATCAAAAACTCGAGCGGGACGGTAAAACAAGTTCTAAACATGGCATAAGGCCACGAATACACACGAATGGACACGAATAAGACGTGTTCATTCGGGTGCATTCGTGTTCATTCGTGGCCCAAAGACTTTGTCGTAGGCTTCGGGAGCGACGTTCCGCCCGCAAAGAATAATTGCAGCGTTCTTGTACTTCCCTTTTTCTTGCTGCTGCGCGGCGACCGCCACCGCCGCGGCCCCTTCCACCAGCCAGTGCTCGCTTTCCAGCATTTCTTTCATGCTTTCTGCGATCTGGTTCTCTGTCACGAACACCGCACGATCCACCACGCTTTTACAGACTTCCAGCGTCACCGACCCCGGCTCCAGGCCTCCCGCCGTACTCTCGGATAAGGTCGGACTTTCGGGCACGTCGACGACCTCGCCCGCCTTCATGCATTCCCACATCACCGGCGAATTCTCGGGCCAGCAGCCGACGATCTCGACCGTCGGTTTCGCTTCCTTCAGGAACGTCCCGATGCCGCCGATCAGTCCGCCGCCGCCGACCGCCACATACACCGCGTCCATCTCGGGCAATTGACGGAGGAGTTCGACCGCGATCGTCCCTTGCCCCGCCATCACGTCGCGGTCGTTATAAGGCGAGATGAAGACGCGACCGGAGTAAGTCGCTGCCTGTCGCGCCGCCAGTTCCGCCGTCAGCGGGTCGTCCCCCGCGACGTGGATGCGCCCGCCATGCGCCTCGATCCGCCGCGCCTTCGCCGGCGAGACGTGCGACGACACGAACACCTCCGCCGCGATCCCGCGCGCCTCCGCCGCTGCCGCCACGCCGAGCCCGTGATTTCCGTTCGACGCCGTCACGACGCCCGCCGCGGCCTGCTCCGCTGTCAGCATCGCGATCTTGTTCGACGCCCCGCGGAATTTGAACGACCCCGTCTTCTGAACGTGCTCCAGTTTCAGCCACGCGCCCAACGCGGCGGAGTACTCGACCGGGGTCTCGCGGACGACGGGCCGTATGCGCTCATAAGCGCCCAGAATATGGCGAAACATGCCCTTCCAGTGTAGGTGCTATTGTCTTCAGATATGCGCAGCGCTCTCCTGCTACTGGCCTCCGTCCTGTCGGCGCAGACGTTCGATCCGAAGCTCTACTCCGCCCTCGAATGGCGTATGATCGGACCGTTCCGCGGCGGCCGGACTGTCGGCGCCGCGGGTATCGCCGACCGGCCCAACGTCTTCTTCATCGGCGTGAACAACGGCGGCGTGTGGAAGACCGACGACTACGGCCGCACCTGGAACCCGCTCTTCGACGACCAGCCCACCGGCTCGATCGGCGCGGTCGCCGTCGCGCCGTCGGACCCGAACGTCCTCTACGTCGGCAGCGGCGAGGGCTTGCAGCGCCCCGACCTCTCCGTCGGCGACGGCATGTACAAGTCCACGGACGGCGGCAAGACCTGGCGCCATCTGGGGCTCCGCGACGCGCAGCAGATCTCGCAGCTCATCGTCGACCCGCGCGACCCCAATCGCGTCTTCGTCGCGGCACTAGGGCACCCGTACGGTCCCAACCCCGAACGCGGCGTCTTCCGCTCCACCGATGGCGGCGCGACGTGGCAGAAGGTCCTCTACAAGGACGAGCACACCGGCGCCGTCGACCTCGCCTTCGACCCGCGCGACGCGCGCATCGTCTACGCCGTCCTGTGGCAGGCGCGCCAGGGACCCTGGGAGAACGGCGCGTTCTCCGGCCCCAACAGCGGCCTCTTCAAATCGACCGACGGTGGCACGACCTGGAAGCAGTTGACCGGCGGCCTCCCGACCTTCGCCCAGGGACTCGGACGCATCGGCATCGGCGTGGCGCCGAGCGATCCCAATCGCCTCTACGCGCTCGTCGAAGCGAAGGAGAGCGGCCTGTATCGCAGCGACGACGCGGGCGCGACGTGGCACGTCGTCAACCGCGAGGAGCGCGTCGTAGGACGCGGCAGCGACTTCGCCTGCGTCCGCGTCGACCCGAAGAATCGCGACATCGTCTACGTCGCGAACACCTCGACCTACCGCTCGACCGATGGCGGCCAGACCTTCACCGCATGGAAAGGCGCGCCGGGCGGGGACGATTATCACACCATCTGGATCAACCCGCTGCACCCCGAGATCGTCCTGCTGGCCAGCGACCAGGGCGCGACCATCACGGTCAACGGCGGCGCCACGTGGAGTTCCTGGTACAACCAGCCGACCGCGCAGCTCTATCACGTGAGCACCGACAACCAGACGCCGTATTGGGTCTACGGCGGGCAGCAGGAGAGCGGGTCCGTGGGGATCGCGAGCCGCGGCAATGACGGCGCCATCACGTTCCGCGACTGGCATCCCGTCGGCGCCGAGGAGTACGCCTACGTCGCGCCCGACCCGCTCGACTCCAACATCATCTACGGTGGCGCCAGCATGGGCGGCGTCGGCAGCATTACGCGGTATAACAGGCGGACCGGCGAGCAGCAGAAAATCTCGCCCAAAGGCGAGTACCGCTACCTGCGGACCGCGCCCATTATCTTCTCCGAGGTCGACCCGCACGTCCTGTACCTGGGCTCGCAGAAGGTACTCAAGACGACCGACGGCGGCGCCACGTGGACCGAGCTGAGCGGCGATCTCTCGCGCGAATCCTACCCCGTTCCCGCGACTGTCGCGTCGTACGGCGACGCCGCGAAGGAACAGACGAAGCGCCGCGGCGTCGTCTATTCGATCGCGCCCTCGCGCCTGAACGTCGACACCCTCTGGGCGGGCACCGACGACGGCCTCGTCTGGCTCACGCGCGACAGCGGCAAGAACTGGAAGAACGTCACGCCTCCCGCCATGACGCCGTGGAGCAAGGTCGCGCAGCTCGACGCGTCCCACTTCGACGACCACACCGTCTACGCCGCCATCAACCGTCTCCGCCTCGACGACCTCAAGCCGCACATCTACCGTACCCACGATGGCGGCGCGACGTGGACCGAGACCGTCCGCGGCCTACCCGACGGGCCAGTGAACACCGTCCGCGAGGACCCGGTCCGCAAAGGGCTGCTCTTCGCCGGGACCGAACTCGCCGTCTACGTCTCGTTCAACGACGGCGACGATTGGCAGCCGCTCCGTCTCAACATGCCCGCCACGTCGATCCGCGATCTCGTCGTGCACGGCGAGGATCTCGTCGTCGGGACGCACGGCCGCGGCTTCTGGATTCTCGACGATATCTCGCCGCTACGCGAAATGTCGGCGACCGTCGCGGCCGCGGACGCGCACCTGTACGCGCCGCGCGTCACATACCGCTTCCCGCGCAATACCAACACCGACACGCCGCTCCCGCCCGAGGAACCCGCCGGCAAGAATCCGCCCGACGGCGCCATCCTCTACTACTCGCTGAAGGCCGCCGCCTCCAAGACGCAGCTCGACATCGTCGATAGCAACGGCAAGACGTGGGCGCGCTTCGAGAGCACCGACCAACCGCAGCCGCTGCCGCCCACGCTGAACGTCCCGACCTATTGGATGCGCACCCCCCAGCCGCTCCCGGCGACGGCCGGAATGCATCGCTGGACGTGGGACCTGCACGGTCCGCCCGCGCCGCCGAAGCCCGACGACGAGCCGCCGATCTCGGCGATCGTCCACGACACGCCGCTGAGTCAGGGAGACTGGGCCCCGCCCGGGCTCTACACGGTCAAGTTGACGGTCGACGGGCGCACCTACACGCAGCCGCTGATCGTGAAACCGGACCCACGGCAATAGCCACGCTACAATCAAAAACAAGCCATGAAGACATTCACCATCGGGGTGATCGCCGGCGACGGAGTCGGCGAGGAAGTCATCCCGCAGGCGAAGCGCGTCCTCGAGAGCGTCGCCAAAAAACACAACGTCACGTTCGCCTTCCAGGACTTCGACTGGGGTTCGAACCACTACTTCCGCTGGGGCCGCATGATGCCCGCCGGCGCGATCGATCTGTTGCAGCCCTGCGACGCGATCCTGCTCGGCGCCGTCGGCCATCCGCAGATCCCCGACCACACGACGCTGAACGGCCTGCTGCTGCCGATCCGCCGCGCGTTCGATCAGTACGCCAACGTGCGCCCCGCGTACCTCTACCCGGGTGTCACGTCGCCGCTCGCCAAGCCGAAAGGCGGCGAGATCGATTTCGTCGTGGTCCGCGAGAACACCGAGGGCGAGTACGCGCAGGTCGGCGGCTTCGTCTACCAGCACCAGCCCGAGGAGATTGCGATTCAGACCTCGGTCTTCACGCGCCGCGGCATCGAGCGCATCGTACGCTTCGCCTTCGAGCTCGCCGTGAAACGGAATAAGAAAAAGCGCGTCACCTCGATTACGAAGTCGAACGCGCAGGGCTACAGCATGGTCCTCTGGGACCGCACGTTTAACGATGTCGCCGCCGAGTTCCCCGACGTCGAGACCGAATCGCTGCTGGTCGACGCCGCCGCCATGAACTTCATCCGCCGGCCGGAGAGCTTCGACGTGGTAGTCGGCTCCAACCTCTTCGCCGACATCCTCAGCGACATCTCCGCCATCATCGTCGGCAGCATGGGACTCGCCGCGAGCGCGAATCTCGACCCGCTCCGCCGCTTCCCGTCCATGTTCGAACCGGTCCACGGCTCCGCCCCCGACATCGCAGGGAAAGGTGTCGTGAACCCGCTGGCGACGATCCTGAGCGCCGCCATGATGCTCGAACATCTCGAGCTGGAGGCCGGCGCGCGAGAGATCGAGAACGCGGTGGCGGCGGTCCTCGCCGAGGGCAAAATCCGCACCCCCGATATCGGCGGGACCAGCCGCACGGAAGAAGTCACGGACGCGATCGTGGGGAAGTTGGGCTAGTGGGGCGGCCAATCATGGCCGCAGACCCGCTTTTCAGCGGGTCTAGCCGGCTGAAAGCCGGCTGCGGGCAGGATTGCCCGCCCCACGGGACGGAATACTGATGCCCCGCGAAGGCAATCGCCACGCGCTCCTGGTGGGCGCGGGCATCTTCATCTCCCGCATTTTCGGACTCGTCCGGCAGATGATCTTCGCCCGCTATTTCGGCCTCCACTCCGTCGCGGCCGACGCCTTCAACGCCGCCTTCAAAATTCCCAACATCCTCCAGAACCTCTTCGGGGAGGGCGTGCTCTCCGCGTCGTTCATTCCGGTCTACGCGCGGCTGCTGGCCCAAAAGGACGAGGAGGAGGCCGGCCGCGTGGCCGGAGCCGTCGCGGCGATTCTCGCGCTCACGATCTCTGTCATCGTCCTGATCGGCGTCCTCGCGACCCCGTACCTGATCCCCATCATCGCAGGCGGTTTTCAGGGCGAACGGCGCGAGTTGAGCATTCGGCTCGCGCGCATTTTGTTCGTCGGCTCCGGCCTGATGGTGCTGTCGGCGTGGTGCCTCGGCGTCCTGAACAGCCATCGCAAATTCCTCCTCTCTTACAGCGCGCCGGTAATCTGGAACGTCGCCATGATCGCGACCATGGTCGCGTTCGGCCATCGCTTCACCCTGTCTTCGCTCGCCGTCGCCCTTGCCTGGGGGTCGGTCGCGGGCAGCGGACTCATGGTCCTGGCGCAGTTACCGGCGGTGCTCCGAGTCGCGCCGCGCTTACGCTTTGGCATGTCGCCTCACGTTCATGCCGTGATGCGCAGCTTCGGCCCGGTCTTCGTCAGCCGCGGAGTCGTCCAAATCAGCGGCTACGTCGATCTGTACCTCGCGACCTACCTGCCGCTCGGCGCGGCCACCGCCCTGCAGTACGCGCAGACGCTGTATCTCTTGCCGGTCAGCCTGTTCGGCATGTCGATCTCCGCCGCCGAGTTGCCCGAGATGTCGAGCGCCCTCGGGGACGCTCGAGCCTACTTGAACCAGCGCCTCAACGCCGGCCTCCGCCACATCGCGTTTCTGATCGTCCCCTCGGCGATGGCGTTCCTCGCCCTCGGCGATGTGGTCACTGCCCTGGTCCTACAGGTCGGACGCTTCACCGCGGCCGATTCGCGCTACGTCTGGGGAATTCTCGCGGGCTCGGCGGTCGGACTGTTGGCGCAGACGATGGGCCGCCTCTATTCGTCGACTTACTACGCGCTCCGCGACACGCGCACGCCGCTCTACTTTGCGATCGTCCGCGTGATTCTGACCACCGGGCTCGGCTACCTCTTCGCGTTCCCGCTTCCCAAGGCCCTCGGCATCGACCCCGCCTGGGGTGTCGCCGGGCTCACTGCGTCCGCCGGTATGGCGGGCTGGGTCGAGTTCACGCTCCTGCGCCGTTCCTTGAATCGCCGCATCGGTCCGACGGGCCTGCCCGTGAGCCTCACTCTCAAGCTCTGGACGGCGGCGGCGGTTGGGGCTGCTGCCGGCTGGGCGGTCAAAGTCGCGCTCGGTCCCGCCCATCCGCGTCTGTTCGCAATCCCGATCCTCGGCGTCTACGGCCTGCTGTATTTCGGACTCACCTACGCGATGAGGGTCGAAGAAAGCGGACGCCTGGTCCGCCGCCTCGTGCGTCGTTAATTGCACTGTGGGGCGGGGCTTTTTAGCCCGCGGACCGGCTTTCGAGCCGGTCCTGCCGCCTGGAAAGGCGGCTGCAGGCATGATTGCCTGGCAAGATTGCCTGCCCCACTAGTGGTGGAAGGCGATGCCGATGCCGACGATGGGATGATGACGTCCATCGGCGCCGCTCAGGCCTCGCCCGGTCACGAAGTCGCGGAACTCGGCGCGTAAGCTGAAACTGCGCCTTAACCGGATATCGAGACCCCCCGCCGCATCGAAGACGCCATGCCAGGTGCCGATCGCGGAGGCGAACGGCGGGGTCCCCGAAATCGCCACCTCCCGGAAGTTGCCCGCGCCCCCGCCCCCCGCCGCGTAGATCGACACCCGCTGGTGCAGCGGGACCATGAAACGCAGTCCCGGCGCATAGGTGTTCCATAACAACTTCGGCTTACCGCCGGCGCCGGGGATTGTCGCCGCCCCGCCGCCGAACCCAAAAGACATCTCCACCCACAGGCTGGCAGCGGAGCTCCGCACGATCTGATAGCCGTAGCCGTAGTTCCCGCTGACCAGAACCGGCGTCAGGGTGGTCGGAAGATTCACGCCCGCGAGCAAAAAGACGTCCTGGTTCTGGACGAATTGCGCCGCGGCGTGCCCACAGAAAAGCGCGGATAGCAGCAGGAGAGAGGAAAGGCGCTTCATCACTCTGCATCTTAGGGGGAACGGGCGCCCCAGCCCCACGGAATCCCGCTGAACGGCGGATTCCGCCGCTGAGCGGCGCCGCCGATCAACGCGCCATTCCGCCGCTCAACGGGAATCCGTGTTCCCCGCCCGGTCCGCCTCCGTATACTGAACTCGCTTCATTATGCGCGGAGCGGTAACATACTTCATCGTGGCAATGGCACTTTGCGCGCCGGTCCGGGCCGCCGAGCGGCGATCGTGGAATAAGATCCGGTACGTCGGCGGGACCATCTCCGCCCAGTCCAGCGCCTACGATTTCAACGCCAAGCTCACCATCTCGACCGAGCCCGACGCGATCGTCATCGAAATCGCTCCGTCCAAGCTCTTTGCGCAAGGGCAGACGGTGCGGCTCAAGCCCTCCCAGGTTCTCTCGCTGAGCTCCGGACCCGCGGCGTGGCGGCACGTCGCCGACGTCCCCGGCGCGAAACTGCCGTCGAAGTCCCCCGCCCTCTTTGGCGTCCTGAAGGACAACGGCTACATCGGAATCGTCTTCGAGGACGAGCACGGACAGCGTCAGGCAATCCTCCTCGACAGCGTCTTCGGCTGGCAGTTTCTTCCCGCGCTCGGCCGTCTGACCGGCAAGGACATCGAGGTCGCGCGTTGACTTCGGCCGGCTTCGCTTTCGGAGCGGCGATCTTTGCCTCTTTGACGTTCGAGTATGCGCGCGAATGGCGCAAGCGAAAGTCGAACTCGCGCGTTTTCCCCATCTTCACGCTGTTCTGCGCGGTGGCGTTCGTTTGTAGCCTCTTGCTAGAGGTCACCGCTGGCTTCGGCGCCCTCCTCGAATCCGTGCGCAATTTCGCGACCGGCCTCCTGCCGGCCCTCATGCTGCACGCCACGCTCGAGGCGGAATCGGGACGCCTGCCCCGCCCACGGATCTGGCGCGCCGGAGCGCTCGCTCTGTACGCGTCCGCCGTGGCCGCGGCGATCGCGCGGCCCGGCGAATGGACGCAAAATGCGCCGGCCGTGATTTTCGGACTGGCGGCCGCCGGCGCGCTGGCCGCGACCCTGCTCTCGCGCCGCCGCCCCTGGATCGCCGTGGTATTTGCCCTGATGACCGCGTGCGCCGCCGCGAACCTCACGGGCTGGGGCGCGCTGCTCGGCTCCGCGCCGGACTACCTCATCCTGGCCTTCTTCGCCGTGACCCTCTATGACCGCGAGCGGCTCATGTTCTTCGACGTCCTCGTGAAGCGCGGCGCCTTCCTGGCGCTCGGCATCGCGGCGGCAACGGCGATGAACAACTGGATGTACGGCGCGGCGTTCTGGATCGCCGGAGCGTGGGTCTATCCGCGACTGTCCCGGGCGGTGGACCATCGCTGGCTGCGCCGGCCATACACCGCTGCCGACGCCGAGCGCCACTTCCTCCGCGACCTACAGGGCGCCGCCGACGAGGCGGAGCTCGCGTCGCGTGCGGAGCAGAGTCTCGCCGCGATCTTCCGTGCGCCGGCGCGGGTCCGGTTCGGCATCGCGGCCACCGCGCCCATCGACGGACTCGCCGCCGATTCCATCGCGCTCCAGCCGCGCCGCGACGGTATTCCCTTTCTCAGCGACGACCTGCGCCTGCTGCAATCCCTCGGCGGCGCCCTCGACGTGGTGCGCGAGAACGTCCGCTTCCGCCTCAACGAGCAGCAGTTGCGCCTCCTCGCCACCCGCGCCGAGCTGAAGGCCCTGCGCGCCCAGATCAATCCGCACTTCCTCTTCAACTCCCTCAGCGTCATCGCCGGCCTCATCCAATACCAGCCGGCGCTCGCCGACGAGACGATCGAGCAACTGGCGCAGGTCTTCCGCTATACGCTGCGAAAGTCCGAGAACGAATGGGCTCCGCTGGCGGAGGAGGTCGAGTTCGCCGCTGCGTACCTGCGCGTCGAGCAGGCGCGCTTCGGCGGCCGCCTGCTGACCGAGTTCTCGGTGGCGCCCGACGCCGCCGCCGTCGCCGTGCCCGCCATGTGCGTCCAGCCGCTCATTGAGAACGCGGTTAAGCACGGCGTTGCCGCGGTGCCGGGACCGGGCCGCGTATCGCTTTGCGCCTCGCTCTCCGGCGGCGAACTGCGCATCGAGGTCGCCGATAGCGGCCCCGGCTTCCCCGCGAACTTCACCCTGAACGGCGCAGGCGAGGGACACGGCCTCCGCAATGTCGCCGAGCGCCTCCGCGGCTACTACGGCGACGCCGCGCGCCTCGCGTGGGACCACGATGCCGACGCGACGCGCGTCACCATCGCTCTCCCCCGCGTCCGGAGCGCCGCCGCGTGATCCGCCTCCTGATCGTCGACGACGAGGAGCCCACGCGCGTTCGCCTGCGCCAACTCCTGGCCGCGCACGCCGACGTCGAGGTCGCCGGCGAGGCCGATACAGGACCGCAGGCGATGCAGCTCGCCGTCGAGCTCCGCCCCGACGCCATCCTGCTCGACATCCAGATGCCCGGCTCGACCGGCATCGACGTCGCCGCCTGCCTGCCCCATCCGCGCCCGCACATCGTCTTCTGCACCGCCTACGATCAGTACGCCGTCGAGGCCTTCGAGCTGCACGCGGTCGATTACCTGCTGAAGCCCGTCACGCGCGCCCGCCTTGCACAGGCGCTCGACCGCATCCGCGAGTTGCCAACGAACCGCGAACCCGCGCTCGACCACGCCTTGCGGCATCGTCTCCCACCCGCCCGTTTTCTCGTGCGCGGCGGCGGCAACTACCTCGTGATCGCCGAGCCGCAGGTCTTGTACTTCGGCACCGAGGGCAGCCTCACCCGCCTCGTCACTGAGAAGGGCCAGTATTGGATGGACCCGACCCTCAACGATCTCGAGGACCGGCTCGACCCCGCCCGCTTCTTCCGCATCTCGCGCGCCGCCCTGGTGGCGCTCAACGCAGTCGTCGAAGTCGCGCCCATGCCCGGCGGCTCGGGCGAGGCGGTCCTCAAGAACGGCCAGCGCCTCGAAGTCAGCCGCCGACGCTTTCGCGACCTGCTCGCCGCGCTCGAAGGGCTACCCCGCGCGTAACTCGAAGGAACCCTGCGACCGGCCGTGACGTATACTTCACCAACATGACTCCGCGCCTCTTGCCGATCGCAGCCGCCGTGCTGCTCGCGGGCGGTATTCTGTCTGCCCAGTCCGCGCCCAACCGCGATGAGATCACGAAACTCTCCAAGAGCTTTCTACGCGATTCGGCGGAACTGCCGATGACCGTCGCCGTCGAAACGGTCGTGACCAACGCCAAGGGGAAGAAGGTGCGCAACGCGCATTCGACGACCGAGTTCATTTTCCGCGGGTATAACGGCCAGACCGGGAACGCGTCCTTCCGCACCAACGCCGGCCTGATGAGCTACCGGATCATGCACGACAGCATCGCGCCGAACTTCGCGGTCATCAACGCCTTTACCGTCCTAGCGCCGCAGCCGGACGGGCTCAACGACGTCGCCGTCGAAGGCGGACAGTCCGGGGAGCCGTTCCTCCTCAAGACTACCGCCGCGTGCAAGGACATCCAGTTCGCGATGGCCGGGCAGTTTCTCTATCCGAACAAGAAATGCTACAGCACGCAATTCCGCGTCCACAACGACGAGGCCGGAGCGTGGACGATCGAGCGCTTCGACCTGGACGTCGCGAGCCTGCCCGCCGCCGGCAAGATCCCCTACCTGGGACCCGCGACAATCCGGAAGATCCACGCCGAAGGCGAAGTGCAGGCGGCCCGCCTTCCCGACGATCCGCGTCCCTTCCTGATCCCGAAGCGCGTCACCATCCGCATCGAGTCGGATAAAGGCACGGCGGTCGTGACGAATCAGTACACGCTCAAAACGCCCGCGAAGAAGTAGCCCTACCCCTTCAAATCCTTGAAGGCCGCTTCGATCTCGCGCTTGGCCGACTCGTTCGGGACCGTCAGCGGGAGCCGCGGCGGACCGCCGTAATACCCGTTGAGATCCATCGCGTATTTCAGCCCCGGGATGCCGTACTTCGTCGTCACCAGCGTCGACGCGCGCCCGATGCGATTCTGCCAGTCGAGCCCGGCGGCCTCTTCGCGCGTGCGGTACGCCTCCCAGATTGCGATCACCGAGTACGGCGCCGCATTCGCATACGCCAGGATCGCGCCCGTCGCGCCCATCAGCAGCGACGGCCACAGCGTCGGCGCGGACCCGACCATCACCTGAAACCCGTGCTTCACCTCGCGAATCATCTGCATCACCTTCTCGAGGCTGCCCGAGCTCTCCTTGATGGCGATGACGTTCGGGTGCTCCGAGATCGCGACCACGGCCTCGACCGGGATATCGACCCCCGTCGCCTGCGGCCAGTTGTAGATGATCAGCGGAATCTTCGTCTGGTCGGCGACGGCGCGGAAGTAGAGCGACTGCGCGTCGGCGCGGTTCACGAGGTTCTTGTAGTAGTGCGGCGTGCGGACCATCGCCGCCTTGTACCCCATCTCCGCCGCGCGATTCGTCAGGCAGACCGTCTCGCGGACGCTCTCCATGCCGGTGCCGGCGATGAGCAGCTTCTCCGGAGCGGCGTGCTTCGCAACCAGCTCCCACATCGTGATCTTCTCGTCTGTGGTGAGCATCACGCTCTCGCCCGTCGAGCCCATCACGACGTAGCCGGAGAGCGCCGTGAGGTTCCATTTCTCGACGTTGTGCTGCACTTTCGACGCGTAGATGTTGCCCGCGTGATCGAATGGGGTGGTGATCGGTGGGAAAATACCTTGTAGCTTCATAGGACCTGAATTCTCACGATAACAATGTTCTCCCTCGAAATCGAATGCGACCCGGAAGACCGCGATCTGCTGATCGCCGAGCTATGGGAACAAGGCTCGGCGGGCATCGCCGAGCTCTCGTCGAACCGCGTCCGCGCGTTCTTCGACGGAGACCGCAAGGCGCTGCTCGCGCAATACCCGGGCTCCGTCCTGCGTGAGGAGGAGGACCGAGACTGGGTCCAGTCCGCCCGCGACCTGTTGCAACCCATGGAGGTCGGCGAGCGCTTCTACCTCGTCCCCGAATGGCGCGACGACCCGGCGCCCGCCGGCCGTTTCCGGATCGTCGTGAACCCCGGGATGGCCTTCGGCACCGGGGTCCACGAGACGACGCGCCTGTGCATCGAAGCACTGGAGCAGTTCGTGCGGCCCGGAGTTCGCGTGCTCGACGTCGGCACGGGCTCAGGCATTCTCGCCAAGGCCGCAACGCTGTTAGGGGCGGAGCGAGTCTACGCCTGCGACGTCGACGCGATCGCGGTAGAAATCGCCGGCTTCGGCTTCGTAGGCTCGGTCGACGCGGTGGCAAGCGGGGTTGCCGACATCGTAGTAGCGAACATCAGCCCCGAGGCAATCCTGGCGCTAGCGCCCGATCTCCTGCGAGCGCGACGGTCTGGAGGCGTGCTCCTCGCCAGCGGCTTCGAGAAACACGAGGTAGACCTCGTGAGCGCCGCGCTCCCCGTCCGAGAGGTCCGCGAAAAGGGGAACTGGTCGTTGATCGTGGCGTAAAAGAAAAACTATCTCTCGCAAAGGCGCAAAGCCGCAAAGAACACAAAACTGATTTGGTGTTCTTAGCGGCTTTGCGCCTTTGCGAGAGATAGTTTTAAAGCAAGTTCGCGAACAGCCGGTACGCCCCCGGCACTCCCGCCGGCAACTGCCGGAACCACGAGTATGACGTGAAGATGTACACGCCCTTGCCGTAGCGCGTCCAGAGTTCCCCGCCCTCCAGCGCCTTCTCGTTCGGGTCGTGCGAGGAGAGGACCGTCTGATACTTCGAGTCCCACTCGGTCGCAAAATACAACCCGCGCTCCTGCACCCAGCCCTCGAAATCCTTCGGCGAGATGTGATTGGGGAACTGCAGCAGCGGACTGTCGACGTGGGGGAACGCGACCGGCGCCTCCTCGACCGTGACCCGGTAAGTATTGCCCCCGGGGATCGTCATCGGATACGGCCCCAGATTCAAACCGCCGCCCTGACCACGTCCGCCACCTTGCCCGGGACCGCCGCCGCCCTCCGGCGTCTGGTACTGGACGATGTACCGTCCGCCGTTCTCGACGTACTTCATCAGCCGCTGCTGATTCGCCTTGAGGTCCGCGCGCACGTTGTACGACCGGACGCCCGCCACGATCGCGTCGAAGCGGGACAGATCGCCCTGCGCGAGATCACTCTCCGTGAGCAGCGTGACGTCGAGCCCGAGTTGGCGAAGCGCGTCCGGCATTTCATCGCCGGCGCCCATGATGTAGCCGATCTTCTTCGCGTTCACCTTCACATCGGCGCGCACCGCCTTCACGTTCGACGGCGGGAACAGCACCTGCGTCGGAATGTGCGGGTACTCGATCGTCTGCATCCCCGACGCGATCTCGCGACCGCCGATGCTGGCCACCGCGCGCAACGCCGCGATCGATTCGCCGGCCGGCGGAGTCACGTTGAACGCGAGCTCCTGCTGCTCCCCAGCGACCGCGATCTGGAACGGCAGCGACGCCGGCGACACCTTCCAGCCAGCGGGAGCTTCGAGCCGCAGCGTGCCCTCTGACTTGGCGGCGTTCGCGCGCACCGCGACATGTACGGGCTTCGCCGCGGCCGACGGGAACAACGACACCGCGCTCGTCAGATTCACCGCGACCGCCGGCACGATCGCCAACGGACGTTCGCGTTCACCCTCGGCGCGGCTCGCATACCGGTAGTGCACCGGCCGCACCAGCTCGAACGACACCCCGTTGAGAGACAGCCGCAGCCGTACCTGCGCCACTGGAGGCGAATCGGGCCGGCCCACCAGTAGCTTTTCGTCGACCGTATATGCGTCGCCGGTCGGCGGCTTCAACAGCCAGTACGGCTGGGAGTAGGGCTGGGTAGCCGGGACCGCCTTGCTGAATTCGAGCGCCAGCGGCTTCTCCGGCGCCAACGCCGCGCCCGGGTTCGGCAGCGGCTCGTTCCACATGCCCTCCATCGCAGCGCTCTCGAAGCGGAGCGCGGCGCGCGAGCGATTCTCGAGCGTGGTCGTCACCGTCAGGTTTGCCCCCGGACTGACCTCCGCCCGTTGCGCCTGCGCCTCCGCCCACAGACCGGAACACAGCGCGATCGCCTCGTCGAGCTCGACGAGCTTCGCCTTCGCCAGCGGGTCGGCGATCGCCGCGATCAGCGGACGCGCCCTCACCAGGAACGGCAGCGACTTCTCGGGATGCGCCGGCTCGTACACGCGGACTGCCTCGTCCAGGATCGGCGCGACCGGCGCTCCGCCGGGCAGGCGATTCCAGGTGGTGTCGATGCCGTCGAAAAGGTCCTTGCTGGCAGGCTCGCCCGCCCCCAGTTCAAATTCGGTGGCGCTCCCGCCGGGACGCCGCATCGCGCCCGTACCTTGGCTGTGGTGCATGCTGCGGCTCAGCACCGCCAGCTCTTCATACGAATATCCGAGCACCGGATTGTACGCGCCGGTCTCCGCCGACCCCGCCTTCGGCAACTGCGGCGCCGGAGGCTCGGCCGGCGTTTGCTGCTGACCTTGCGGCTGTCCCTGTCCTCCACCGCGTCCACCACGACCGCCGCGCCCACCCGCTGGTGCGCCGGGGGCTCCCGCCGGTCCCGGAGGTCCGAACCCGGCGAAGCTTGCGTGGACCAGCCGCCGCACCTGCCACGGCTGTACGTACTTCAACTGCTCGGGGAACCGCTTGGGATCGGCCGCCGCCGCGAACGCTTCCTTGCCCAGGATCGCCGACGCCTGGTGCTGTCCGTGACCGTCGCGCGGAGTTCCCGTGAACACAAGAACGATCACGTCGGGACGGTAGTTCCGGATCACCCAGACCACGTCGCTGAGCGCGCTATCGTGCCCCCACTTCTGCAGCGTTTCCTCCGCGGTGCGGGTAAAACCGAAGTCGATGGCGCGCGTAAAAAACTGCTCCGCCCCGTCGATTTTGCGCGCGTCGAGCAGCTCGTGCGTGCGGATGATCCCCATTTGCGCGCCCTGCTCCGGCCCGATCAGGTTCTGGCCGCCTTCGCCGCGCGTCACCGAAAGGTACGCCGTCCGCATGTGCCGGCCGCGCGCGAAGTACGCGAGGACCGCGGTGCGTTCGTCGTCCGGATGGGCCGCGATCATGAGCACGGTTCCGAGCTCGTTCACGCGATGCAGCGCCTGTTCGATCTCCGCGGCGCCGGAGAACGGACGCTGCTGCGCCCACCCAGGCGCCATCGTGCACACAAATGCGACGCATGTGAGAAACTTGGCAAGCGGTTTGCTCGTCTGGGACATTAGTAGTCCATTCTACGACGCGCCGGGCTGTCCGCAGCGCGCCGGAATGGGAAAAGGAGGGGGCCATGAGAGCTGCCAACGGCATCCGCAGCTTTTTCTCCACGTTGCGCTCCCGGCGTCCCGAGACGCCGTCCAACGACTTCTTCGAGCCTCTCCCGCATCCCAAAATCGGCTTGGCCCTGGGCGGCGGCTTCGCCCGCGGCATCGCCCACGCCGGGGTGCTCGCCGTCTTCGAACGCGAAGGAATCCCGATCCACTGCATCACCGGCTGTAGCGCGGGAGCTATCGCCGCGGCCGCCTACGCCAGCGGCGCCACCCCCGATGAGATCGCACGCGCCGGCTGCAAAATGCGCTTCGGCGACGTCGCCCGCTGGAGTCTCTGCCGCATGGGCTTCGTCGTCAGCGAGCGCATGCAGCGCTTCCTCGAACGGCTGCTCAAAGCCTACCGCTTCGAAGACATGCGCATCCCGCTCGGAGTAATCGCGACCGATTTGGCGACCGGCCAGACGGTCCGTTTCCGCGACTCCGGCGACGTCTTCCTCCCGATCCGCGCGAGCTGCTCGTACCCCGGACTGTTTCAGCCCGTCCGCTACCACGACCGCCTGCTGGTCGACGGCGCCATCAGTATGGAGATCCCCGCGTCACTCGCGCGGCACCTCGGCGCTACCCACGTGATCTCCGTCCACCTCCCCGTGCAGGCCGAGGACAAGCCGCCTACCAACGTCTTCCAGGTTGTGAATCGCTGCTTCCAAATTATGGAGGCGCGGACCGAGGACACGTGGCGCCGCGACACCGATCTCGTCATCACGCCCGACGTCAGCCGCGTCCAATGGGACGGCTTCAACTGCGGTCCCGACATGGTCAAAGCCGGTGAGCTTGCCGCGATAGCCGCGCTCCCCGCCATCCGTAAGTGGTTCCCGGCGAAAGCCGGCGCGAGTGTCGGCGGACTGCTGCCGCTTCCCCAAGCCGGCGATTGACGTCAGGCAGTCGCCGCGCTGATCCGCCCGTAAATCGGCTGCAGCGCGGGGTACAGCGCCTGATAGATCTCGTGCCCCTTCCGATACACGGCCGCATCCGCAGCGTTCGGCGACACAGAGTCCGTCTCGTGGATCGCGACCTTGCACACGTCCTCGACCGAGCCGCCGTCTCCCGACCCCGCCAGCGCCAAGAGCGCCGCTCCGTACGCCGACCCCTCCTGTGTCTCCAGCGTCACGACCCGCCGATTCAGCACGCTCGCCAGCAACTGCCGCCAGAAGGCGCTCTTCGCGCCGCCGCCCGACGCGCGCACCGACGCCACCGCCACGCCGAGCCCCTCGACGATGTCGAGGCAGTCCCGCTGGCTGTACGACACGCCTTCGATCACGGCCCGAATCAGGTCCGCGCGCGTGTGTTTCGCCGTCAGTCCGATCCACCCGCCGCGCGCCGTCGCGTCCAGGTGCGGCGTCCGCTCGCCCATCAAATACGGCAGCCAGAACAGTCCCTGCGCGCCCGCCGGAGCTTTCGCCGCTTCCGCCGTCAGCGCGTCGTAATCGGTCCCCGGCGCCAACTGATTCCGCAGCCACTGCAGGCTCAGCCCCGCGCCCTGCGTCACGCCCATCACGTGCCACTTGCCCGGGACCGCGTGGCAGAACGTGTGTACCCGGCCCGCCGGGTCGTACGCGACCTGCTCCATGTGCGCGAACACCACGCCCGACGTCCCCAGCGTGCACGACACCACGCCCGCCATCACGATGCCGTTCCCGACTGCGCTCGACGCCTGGTCGCCGCCGCCGCCCACCACCGGCGTTCCCGCCGCCAGCCCCGTCAGCGCCGCGACCTCCGCCGTGATCTTCCCGCTCACCTCGATCGACTCGCGGCACTCCGGCAGCAGCGACCGGTCGAGCCCGAGCGCGTCCATCATCTCGAACGACCAGCGCCGCTTCACCACGTCGAACACCGCCGTCCCCGACGCGTCCGAGACCTCGGTCGCGTACTCGCCGGTCAGCTTGTAGCGGACGTAGTCTTTCGGGAGGAGCATCTTCCGGGCCTTCTCGAAATTCGCCGGCTCGTGGTCGCGCACCCACAATAGCTTCGGCAGCGTGAACCCCGTCAGCACCGGGTTCGCAATGTATTTCAAGACCGTCTCCCGCCCGACCTTGGCGTTGACCGCGTCGACCTGCGGCTGGCTGCGTTGATCGCACCAGATCAGCGACGGCCGAATCACCGCGCCTGCCGCGTCGAGCAGCACCAGCCCGTGCATCTGCCCCGAGAGTCCGATCGTCCGCACTTCGGACCCCGCAATGCCGGCCTGCTTCAGCACGCCGCGAATCGCGTCGACGGCGGCGTCCCACCAGTTCTCCGGCCTCTGCTCCGCCCAAAGCGGCCGCTCCATCGTCATGTCTTCGTGCAAGGAGGTGCAGCCCGCGCGGACAACCCCGCGCGAGTCAATCAGAAGGGCGCGCGTCCCGCCCGTGCCGATATCGATCCCGAGATACATGGATAAATCCTAGCAGGAAGAAGACAATCTGACGGCGTTTACCCGCTACGGGCGTCAAAGCTTCTGCGTCCTCTATGATGAAGATGTCCCATGACCCCGACGCCCCGCTTCCGTCCGCCGCTCGACCCGGACTTCCTCCCCGCCTCCCTCTGGAATCGCGCCTTCCGACAAGCCTGTGGACCCGATCCGCGCCCATTCGCCATCGCCCTCGAGCGCGGCGGCGGCGCCGTCTCCGTCTTCCGCACCTGCGTCACCCGCCACGACTCGGCGCTCAACCAGCGCTACGCCGAGCGCCTCCTCAAATTCCTCCTCTGGCAGAAGGGCGGCTATCGCATCACCGTCGCCGGCGACGACCAACTCGCCGCCTACCTGCGCGCCGTCTACTCGCCGACCGGCGCCCGCTCGTTCGACTACGATTTCATGGGCGAGCGCGTCTACGGCCACCCGATGGAGATCCACTCCGCGCTCTACGACGCCGTCCCCGAAGAGCGCGAAGCCGCCGCGCCGCTCGGCCGCCATCTCGAAGGCTGCCGCATCGGCTTCGACCTCGGCGCCAGCGACCGTAAATGCGCCGCCGTCGTCGACGGTAAAGTCGTCTTCAGCGACGAGGTCCCCTGGAACCCCAGCGCGCAGTCCGATCCGCAGTACCACTTCGACGGTATCGACGATTCGCTCCGCCGCGCCGCCGCCCACCTCCCGCGCGTCGACGCCATCGGCGGCAGCGCCGCCGGGGTCTACGTCGACAACGAAGTCCGCATCGGCTCGCTGTATCGCTCCGTGCCCCGCGAGCTGTTCGACACTCGCGTCCACCGGCTCTTCTTCGAGCTCCAAAAGAAGTGGGGCGGCATCCCCTTCGACGTCGTCAACGACGGCGAAGTGACCGCGCTGGCCGGCTCCATGGCCCTCGATGACGGCGCCGTGCTGGGCGTCGCCATGGGCAGCAGCCTCGCCGCCGGCTACGTCACCCCGCAAGGCGCCATCACGAGCTGGCTCAACGAGCTCGCCTTCGTCCCCGTCGACTACCGTGACGGCGCGCCCGCCGACGAGTGGTCCGGCGACCCTGGCGTCGGCGCCCAATACTTCTCGCAACAGGCTGTCGGCCGCCTGCTTCCCGCCGCCGGCATCGACCTTCCCAAAGACATGCCGCTCCCGGTGAAGCTCGAAGAGGTGCAGAAACTCGCCGCCGCCGGCGATGCGCGCGCCATGCGCATCTACGAGACCATCGGCGTCTACTTCGGCTACAACATCGCGACGTACGCCGACTTCTACGAGATCCGCAACCTGCTCGTCCTCGGCCGGGTCATGACGGGCGTTGGCGGCGATCGCATTCTCGCCATCGCGCGCGAGCTCTTGCAGGCCGAGTTCCCGGAGCTCGCCGAGCGCCTCCGCTTCCACATTCCCGACGAGAAGGAGAAGCGGCACGGGCAAGCCATCGCCGCCGCCAGCCTTCCCGCCATTCCCGCTTAGGAGAACACTCATGCGCTTTCATAACCCCGCCGCCGACCTCTTCGTTTCCGATGGCTCGGCGCCCGATGCGGCGCTCGCCCGCACCACCCACCTCTGCATCGCCGCCCACCAGGACGATATCGAGATCATGGCGTACCACGGCATCGCCGAGTGCTTCGGACGCAAGGACCGGGGCTTCACCGGCGTCGTCGTCACGAATGGGGCAGGCAGCCCGCGCGCCGGCATCTACGGCCAGTACAGCGACGAGGAGATGCAGAAGGTGCGCCTGATCGAGCAGCGCAAGGCCGCCTACGTGGGCGAGTATGCCTGCCAGATCCAGCTCGGCTTCACCAGTTCGCAGGTAAAGGACCCGAACGAGACGGTGGTGGTCGAGGACCTCACGGCGATCCTGCGCGCGACCCGTCCCGAGGTCGTGTATCTCCACAACCTCGCCGACAAGCACGACACCCACATCGGAGTCTCCCTGCGGGCCATTGCGGCGCTCCGCGCGGTGGCGCCTGAGATCGCTCCCGGCAAGGTCTACGGCTGCGAGGTGTGGCGCGATCTCGATTGGCTGGTCGACACCGACAAACAGGCGCTACCCGTCTCCGCGCGGTCCAACATCGCGGCCTCGCTGGTCGGCGTGTTCGACTCCCAGGTCACCGGAGGCAAACGGTACGACCTCGCCACCGCCGGCCGCCGTCTGGCCCACGCCACGTATTACATGTCGCACGGCACCGATGAGGAAAGCGCTCTGAACTTCGCGATGGATTTGACGCCGCTCGTGCGCGATCCGAACCTCTCGATTTCGGACTACGTTCTGGGATTTATCGACCGTCTGCGCGAGGACGTCGGGAAGCGGCTGGCGTCCATCGGATAGGGTTCCCAAAAGCAAAAGGGCCGGAGGATTGCCCCCGGCCCTTTCGCCAAATCAAGACTCACTGTTCGCTTACGATTGCCGGCTCCAGCGCTTCTTGCCAAGGAACAGCAGCAGTAGGCCAGCCCCGGCGAAAATCATCGGTGAAGGTTCCGGAACCGACGTCGGCCCCGGCAGGAAGATGTCTCCGATGTAGAAGCCGTTAGCGTCGTTGGTTCTGAGCGCGATGCTCTGGACGCCGGTGAAGCCAGTCGCCATCAACATCATCGCGTCGTTACAGGGAACTGGTGCGCTTCCACTCTGGCTCACCAGCCCGGAGCAAGTGCCGCCACCCGTCAACGTTCCACTTGTGTACGTTCCCAGCACAGTTCCCGTCCCGTTTGCGCCCGAAAACAGCGTGAGAGAGGCATTGAAGGAAACCGTCGAAATCGCCGCGATCCGGAATGCGATGTTCGAAATGGTCGGCGCGCCGAAGTCGATTACCAGCATCTTGCTGGCGTTGGCGACGCCGTTCCCGGCGAAGCCCATCAGGTGGTCGCCATACGGGCTGTCCGGCGGTGTCGGAGCCGGCGGCTGACTGTCGGTGATGGAGTTGAAGTGTCCAACGAAATCGAACGGGCTCGCGACCGGAGCACTGTTCGCGTCGTACCAGGTCCCCGCGAATTTCACACTGCCGAAGTTGTAGGCCGAGCGCGCACCCTCGCCTACGCCGGCGTTCTGTTCACTCACCGAGACATTGAGCCCGCCCATATTGGCGGTCCATAACGAAGAATGCACAGTGCCGTCCGGGGTCCCGAATGCCGCCCAATCCAACTGGGTCTGGAAATTCGCCAAGCCACCGGTCAGACAACTGTTTAACGCCGAAGTGGTCCACGCGCAGCTGATCACCGTAGACGCGTGTAACGCGCCTCCGAAGAATCCAGCCAGCATCGCGGCTAATATTTTTGCTTTCACGTACCCGCCTCCGAGACTCTATCCGTTCTCTTTTGTTCTCAAATGCAGTAATAGATGGTACGAAACGTACTGCACACAGAAGTCTAGTCTATTTGGGACCGAAACTCAAGGTTCTGCAACGGAAAATTCATCACTTTTTATTTCCGATTTCGGGCCAACTGCTTGTTGCGCTTCAAGATGGTCGCTTGCCTAAGGTAAATGCCGTACTGCCTACCAAAAGGTACTGGGGTGGTCAACGGAGGCCGTCCCGGACCCTGGTCCCGTGCCACCAGAGCGAAGTGGTCCAGATTATCCCGCAGAGCACGGCGACCCATCCCGTGCCGAATTCGACCGCAGCGGCGGCGAGCGCCATCAGGATCACCTGAACGAACCCAAAATACAGGGAAACACCCGAAGAAAAACGCCAGCGCACCTGCTCCCGCCGCTCGGTGACGCTCGGACTGTGGCCGGATGCAAGGCAGACCAGCGCAGCCGCTGTTCCCGCAACAGGTGTTAACGGCAGGCTGATCAGGATGGCCACCCCGAGGAACGCGAGATCCTTGGCCGCCAGAATCTGCCATCCGGCCAGCGGCAACAGGCGGTACCGGGAAACTCCCCCGTCGCCGTCCAACCCGAAAAGGCACTGTGTATAGCTCGAAAGGGCTAGCAGCGAAAGCAGATTCATTTCCAAGTAAGCTTCACGGGGCAACGGCGGCCCGGCGATCCGCCAGAGTCCGGCCGCCACGGTCAGCAAGAGGGCCACATAAAAATCGAGGGTGGAGAGGATTTCGCGGATATTCTTCCGAATCAATTGATTCAGCGGACCCGGGAAGCTCGGCACGCCGCGGCGGAACCACAGGCCCCGCAGCGACGGCAGTTCCGAAAAGAAGAATCCCGCCAGGAAGATCGCGGCCACCATCGCCCATACACCGGCGGTCAGCCGCCCCCAAGCGGCCCAACACGCCAGTCCCGCCAGGACCCAAGTCACCGGGTTCACCCATGGGCTCATGAGCCGGAGCAGCCATCGCTCCCGCGTCGTCAACGGCCACGAGTCCAGACGCGATCGCGGGATCTTTCGCAGCGGGTCGGTGCTCATCGGAAACAACACCACCGCGCCCGCCAGCAGGTAGACGAACACGCCCGCCTGCCGCAAGAAAAACAGCGTCACGGGAAAGAAGTTGTTGACCGCGATCGACCCGAACGTCTTCCAATCGCGCCGGAACGCCGAGTGCAGCGCCTTCAGGATCGCGTTGACCCGAGCCATCCCAGTTCCTCCACCACCGGCGCCTCCACCAGGTCGAAATAATGCTGCTCGAGCGACTGCGGCAGTTCCGAGGCCGGCGAATCCCACACCAGCTTGCCTCTGCGGATCATCACCAGTTGCGTCGCGATCTGCTCTACGACCGACAGAATGTGCGACGTCAGGAACACAGTGATTCCGCGCTTCGCCGCCGCTTCGAGCAGCACCCGCATGATCTTCGACGTCACCGGGTCCACCGCCTCGAAGGGCTCGTCCAGAAACAACACGGAGGGGTTCGGCAGCAGCGCCATCGCGAACGAGGTCTTCTTGCGCATGCCGTGCGAACAAGCCGCCGCGAACGTGTGCCGCCCATGCTCCAGACTCAAGACCCGCAGCAGTTCCGTCGCGCGCGATTCCGTCTCCGCGCGACGCAAACCGTACACGTCGCCGGTCAGCAGCAGATGCTCTTCGACCGTGAGGTCGTCGAACAAGCCGAGGTCCTCGGGCAGGACGCCGATCCGCCGCTTGATTTCGAGCGGGTGCGACACCACGTCGAGCCCGTCCACCTCGACGCTTCCCGAGGTCGGCGCCAGCAGTCCGGTGAGCATTTTGACGGTGGTCGATTTCCCCGCGCCGTTCGGTCCCAAAAACGCGCAGATGGCGCCGCGCGCGACTTCCAGATTGAGGCCGTCGACGGCCGTGAAATCGCCGAAGCGGCGGGTCAGGTTCCGGCAGGTGATCATCAGTCTTCCAGGATGACGTGCGCCATGCCGTATTGCGCCGTGTGCGTCAACGAGAGCGCAACGTTTTTCACGCCGAGCTTCGCCGCGAACTCCGCCGCCACGCCGTGCAGCAGCAGCGTCGGCTTGCCCGACCGCAGGTTCGATACTTCGAAATCCTGCCACCGCACGCCGCGCCGCCACCCGGTCCCGATCGCTTTCATCCCCGCTTCCTTGGCGGCGAACCGCGCCGCATACCGCTCGTATTTGTTGGCTTTCCGCTCCACATACGCGATCTCGCGTTCCGTGAAGATCCGCTTGACGAAGCGGTCGCCGAACCGTTCCACCGACGCCTGAATGCGCGGCACTTCCGCCAGATCGATTCCGGTCCCGACAATCACTTCAGCTCCGCCCCGGAGGTCGTAATCGTCAGCCGCCCATGCTTCACGCCCTTCGTGCTGATCAGAGTATCGGCGACCCGCCGCACGTCTTTCGACTTCCCGCGCAGCACCAGCACCTCCAGGCAGTGATCGTGATCGAGGTGCACGTGCAGCGTCGAAACGATCACGCGGTGATGGTCGTGCTGGATGTCGGTGAGCTTCTCGTTGAGCAGTCGAACGTGGTGGTCGTAGACGAGCGTCACGGTGCCCGCGACCTCGCTCTCCGGAGACTCCCAGGTCTTCTCGACCAGCTCGTCGCGGATCAGATCGCGGAAGGCCTCGGACCGGTTGGTGTACTTGCGCTGGGCGATCAGCCGGTCGAATTTCTCCAGCAGATCGGTGTCGATCGCCACCCCAATCCGGCTGAGCCCGCTCATGTCACCACATAGTAGCACCCGAGAATCCGCGCGCCCGATTCCTCGTACGCGCGGTCTTGACAAATAAATTTTTCAATGCTTAAATAAGCCAAAATGCATGCTGTTGAGGTGATCGACGATCCGGCAGCCGCCATGGTGGCGCTCGATCCTGCGAGGTCCCGCCTCCTCTCCGAATTGGCGGAACCGGCTTCGGCCGCGACCCTGGCGGCGCGCTTGGGGATCGGACGGCAGAGGATCAACTACCATCTACGGACCCTCGAGGAACACCATCTCGTCCGCGTGGCGGAAGAGCGCGCGTGGGGCGGACTGACCGAGAGACTGATGGTGGCGACGGCGTCGTCCTACATCGTCTCGCCGGCGGCGATGGGGGCGGTGGCGGCCGACCCCGGCCGCACGACGGACCGGCTGTCCGCAAGTTATCTGATCGCGCTGGCGGCGAGGATTGTGCGCGAGGTGAAGGCGCTGCTCGGCAAGTCTGAGGAACTCGACAAGCGGTTGCCCACACTGTCGGTGGACACGGTGATCCGGTTTCGGTCGGCTGCCGATCGGGCTGCGTTCAGCAAGGATCTCGCCGCCGCCGTCGCCGGGTTGGCGGCGCGGTATCACGACGAATCGGCCCCCGGGGGACGCGCACATCGACTCGTCGTAGTCGCGCACCCCCTGCCGAACAAAGCATAGTTTCAGGAAGACGAAGGAGCGATTATGAGCGTGAAGAAGGAAGAGTCCGGACGAAGGTCGATCGCCGTCGAGGTCGAGGTGGCGGGCACGCCGGAAGAAGTCTGGGAGGCCATCGCGACGGGGCCGGGCATCTCGTCGTGGTTCGTGCCGACGGAGGTGGACGCCGCCGCCGGCACGTCGACCACCCACTTCGGTCCCGGAATGGACTCCGTCGCGAAAATCACCGCCTGGGACCCGCCGAGGAGTTTCATGGCGGAAAGTTCGGACATGGGTCCGGACGCCCCTGCGATGGCGACGGAGTGGATTGTCGAGGCGCGCGACGGCGGTAAGTGCGTCGTCCGCGTGGTCCACAGTCTCTTTGCCAGTACCGACGAATGGGACAACCAGCTTGAGAGCCTGGAAACGGGGTGGCCGCCGTTCTTCCGGATTCTGGCGCTCTACCTCTCGCAGTTCCGCGGACAACGCTGTTCGTACTTCAGCGTGATGAGCATCGTGCCCGGTCCGCAAGAGCCGGTCTGGGAGTCGCTCAGCAGCGCCCCGTTGAAGGGCAAGGTGGAAATGACGAAGGACGCCGACCACGCTTTCAAACTGGTCCGCCTGGACGGTCCCGCCCCCGGCTTCGCGATCCTGAACATCTGCGGCATGGGACCGCAGGTCATGGCGAGTATCACGTGCTATCTGTACGGCGACGAGGGCGCGGCGGCCGCAGCAGGCGAGGAAGAGTCGTGGCAGGCCTGGATGAAGGAGCAGTTTCCACCCGCCGCTTAGGACGGTTTGAGCGCCAGCGGCGGCGTTTCGTCTCCGCCGGCGTTATATAATAAACGGATGTGAGGCTCCGAAAACCGTGATCTTCGACCTTCTCGCCATCCTCTGCTTCTTGTTTCTTCCCTGCGTGATGCTCGCTTTTGCGATCGTCGTCATTCGAAAGAATCGTCTCGGCGTGGCTGTTCTGTCCGCATTTCTGGCCGGCGGATTATTGGCAGGCATTCTGGTGTGGCGCGCCACCCGCCCCCAAGGGCTGCCGTTTCGAGAATCTCTTCGGGCCGGGATCACTGACCAGGGACTGCGTGACTACGGCCATCCAATCGAACATCAGGCCGAAGTTGCCATTTGTCTGGTCGCCTACGCTACGGTGCTGGGCGGCGGCCTCTGTGCCGGCGGAACCCTGGCCGGCATGAAGATCCGGGCATGGCGAAGGACCGCCTGACCCAGAGCGTCTTTCCAGCCTCAAAACCGGAACAAATAACTCACCTTCGCGAAGAACTGCCGCGCCGTCGTCGTCGACGGAAACCCGATCGTCCCCACCACCGGCGGCGACCCCGGATACAGCGCGACGTTCTCCAGCCGGTCCGTGTACCCCACATACAACGCCGTCCCCGGATGGATCAGGTACGTCAACAGCACGTCCCCCGTCACCCGTTTCTGTCGCGGCAGATCCACTAGCGCCGGATTCTGCAGGACGCCGTTATAGTCCGCGATCAGCCGCAGCGAGAGCGCCCGGCTGAACTGGTAATTGAGCCGCGACCGCGCCAGATGATTCACAAACACCGTCGCCCCCGGCGTCCGCAGCGACGTGTAGTAATAGATCTCGTCCAGTTTCAGCCGCGACGTCGGCCGAAACGTCAGCGTCGCCTGCCAGTCGCTCTCGTCCGCCAGAAACGGCGCGAGGCCGCTCGCCGGTGTGTAGTTGATCGACCGGCTCGTCCCATGCCCCAAGTCGATCGTCGCCAACTTGAAGTATTCGCTGTGCATCCCGAACCCCTGGCCGCCATGGCGGAAGTTGAGGTTCTGGTAGCGCTCGAATGCCTCGCCCCGGTTCACCGACACGTACGTCCCACGCGCCATCTCCAACTGGAAGCCCGGATTGACGCGCCACTCCTGCTGCACCCCGGCATGGTCGAAGAGGATCGACGTGTACAGCGTCGGCCCGAACGACAGCACCTTCTTGCTCTTCGGATGAAAGCTCCGCCGCACGAACTGCTGCGCCTGCCGCATGTTCACGCGATTGACGAACCCGAGATCGGTCTGAAATCCCTCGGCGCGATCGAGGTAGTTCAGGTCGTAATACCACGCGCGGCTCGACCGGTTCAGGTCGACGTTGAACGCGTCGCCACCCGAGTGCGTTCCGTCCTCCCGCATCGTCTGGCTCGCCATCGCCTGCCCCGCCACCGTCCAGTGATCGTCGAGTTTCAGCCGCGTATCCACCGACTCCACCCGGTTATACCCGCCGGCGAACTCGCGGTCCGTGAACATCGCGCCCACGCTCGATTGCTTCCCGAACTCCCGCTGAACGCGCGCGACGCCGATCTCCGCCCGCTCCCCGAAGTGCGGATCGCCGGGCCCCAGCGTCGACCCCGCCGCCCGATCGTCCATCGCGAGCAGGCCCAGATCCCACCGCCCGACCTTCCCCGTGAGCCGTCCGCCGAATTCCGGGTCCACGATCCGCCGCGAAAAGAACAGGTTCTCCGGCGTCGCGAAATACCCGGCGTTCTCCAGGAAGAACGGGCGCTTCTCCGGGAAGAACACCTCGAACCGCTGATTCACGGTCACCTGCGGATCGTCGGACTCCACCTGGCTGAAATCCGGATTCACCGCCACGTCGAGAGTCAACGAATCGTGCAGCACCGCCTTCGCGTCGAGCCCCGCGCGGAGATCGTTCTTGCTGCGAAACGCCGGCGCGCCGGTCGCCGGGTTGTCCAGAAAATGCGACCCCGCGAACGCGGCGTACGGAATCACCTGCAGGTTCCGCCCCGGAGAGATGCCCTCCAGGCCGCTCATGTTTCCGAGCTGCTGGTTGAAGCCCGAGACCTTGTGCGTCACGAACGGCCAGAACGATTGCTCGTTCAGAGCGGGAATCGATCGCATCAGCGCCATGCCCCACGTCTGCGCCGGAGTCCGCGCGAACCGCAGACTCTTGAACGGAATCGTCAGCATCGCCGCGTACCCGTCCGCCGTCTGCCGGGCCTCCGAGTACCACAGCGTGTCGAAGTTGAAATCGTCGTTCGCGGTCTCGCTCTCGATCGCGTCCGCCTGCACGCCGTAAGCGTTCACGAAGAACTCGTAGCCGCGCTGATGGTCGTGATACGTGTCGAGGATGATGCCGACGATGTCGTCGCTGAAGACGTCCTCCCGCTTCGCAATCCGGGCGCGCCGCTCGCCTGGAGGAGATTCGCAGTAGAAGACGGCGTACAGGTTCGTCTCGTCGTACCCGATCCAAGCGGTAGTCTTCCGGCTGGACGGAACGCCGTCCCCCGGCTGCCGCTGCCGGAAGTCGTCGACCTTCCGCATGTCGGCCCGCCCCCGCCCGTCGAGAAACTCTTCCAAACGGGGTCGGGAGGCGAGCTTCGGAATCTGAACGTCTTTCAACTGCACCTGTGCGAATGAAGAGACACAGAGAAGGCAGAAATACACCGCGACTGGAGCGCGAGCAGCCATTGTCGATACTTACGATAACGTGGGGCGAAGAGTTGCAAATTCGGCGCCGATTGTCGACACCTCGCCCAGAAGTTCGACGCTACGGAAGCCGACCGCCCACGCGAAACGTTAGTTGCGCGAGAATAGAGCGTGATGGCGTCGATCACTCGAGATGCGGACACGATGCACGGCGAACCCGTCTTCCGCGGGACGCGTGTGCCCGTGCGGACGCTGTTTGACTACCTGGAAGGCGGAGAAACGTTGGACGACTTCTTAGAAGGGTTTCCGACCGTATCCCGCGAACTCGCCGTAGCCGCCCTTGAAGAAGCCCGCTTGCTGCTGCTCGCGCGCGCTTCATGAGGGTGTTGCTGGACGAGTGCGTCGATCAACGCTTCCGGTTCCAGTTGCCCGAACATGATTGCTGGACGGCTCAGTTCGCCGGATTTGCTGGGCTGAAAAACGGTCAATTGCTGGATGCCGCAGAACGCGAAGGCTTCGACGTTCTACTTACTACCGATCAAAACATTCCAGCACAGCAGAACCTCACGAGGCGAGCCTTGTCCGTCGTCATCTTGTGCGCTCCAACGAACCGTCTGCGTGACCTGCTCCCCTTGGTTCCATTTCTGAAGAAGGCTCTCGCTGACATTGCACGCGGCGTTGTGCTAGTAATCCGTCCGTGACGCGTAACGAGGGATCCGACTCACCGTCGACCACTGGCCGCAAATCGTCGAAATGGACGTTGGCATCTGCCGGGGAGAATCTGTTGGAGAACTCGCTTCCGCACGGTCTCGAAAGGCGCCTCCCCTTGCACTCGGTATCGCCCGCGGGGCTTTTGCGGACGCGCTCCGTCGTAGGGGACAATGTTTGCGAGAGTGTAGCATGCGCGTTAATCTGGCTTCGCCGAACAGCCCGGCGGCATATCAATTATCTTTTGCTCATTGGTGAGATCGCGGTTCTCCACAGCCTATACGGGCAGGTCGTTGTGCCGCCCGAGGTTCTCGCCGAACTCACGGATCGCGTTGCCCCACCGGAGGTATTGCGATGGGTCGACTCGCGTCCGGGTTGGCTGCAAATTCGCTCCGGCCGCATGACACATCACACCGTTCGCGATCTCTAACCCGGCGAGCGTTGAAACGCTTGGCCGAAACGAATTTCCGGGTCTCCCGAGTCCTCTTGGCCGATCTCCTTGCCGAGGATCTCGAACGCAAACAGCACTTCGACGAGTAGTTGCCCGCTCGCATGCGTCAACTGACCGCTCCCCCCGGCCTTGACTGCCAACGCCGCTCCATTGTCGATGGTTCCTTCAGAACCATGCGATCGCGGCCACTGGTGAGCGGCGCAAGGTAGAGGGCGCAAGTCACTTACCAGACGGTTTGAATATTTGAGGCCCTAATGCGGCGGTCACGACTGAGAACAGGCGCCCCAAAATATACTGCTGTAGCCGCGACAATGCGGTCCGGCATGTCTGGAACGTCCGCGCGCGGAACCAGGCGCATTGCGTCTACAATGTCCGCTGTCAAAGGAGCTTCCTTGAAAACGTGATCCGGGTCATCGAGGGCGGATCTTAGATCCATATAAACGTTCGCCGGCACACGGTTCTTTTCGATGAGGTAGACGATTTCGGCAAGCGTGATGGACGAAACGCCGATCCGATTTCCGACCGCTGCAGCCTGGTCTATGAAGTCGCCGGCGGCGGTGGACAGGTCCGCATTATCGTAGAGATACCAGATGGCCGTATGTGTATCAGCGATGCCAGCTATCATCTAAAAATCTTGCCCGAAGCTCTGGAACATTTCGCGGCGGTTCTCGTCGATTTCCTCGGCCGATGGCGCCGGCCCGTACTTGGCGAGCATACCGCGGCCGGTCTTGAGCGGCTTCCGCGGCGAACCTTCCGGGAACTCTTCGGCCAATTTTTCAATCCAGGCCTTCAGGCTGAGGCCTTGCGCCGCAGCCCGCGCTTTCAACACGGCTGCCTGGCTGTCGGAAATCTCAATGACGGTCATGGCCTGATCCTTTCCTTGTGCGCTTCTCTTTCCAGCGTACAAGGATACAGGCCGTGCTGTCACGTTTTGCAAGTTGCGGTGGCCCTGAACCTGGCGGAAGCCGGCAAGCTGATTTCGATGGCCTCCAGCGGCTTTCCTCCCGCTTCCCCAAATCCGTTCCCCCCTTTTTTCCGTACATCCAGATGAACCGAGCCCCGTGTGACGATTGTCAGGCTCGTGCTACCGTGGGAGAGAACTCGTGCATATACCGGACGGATTTTTGTCGACGCCGGTCTGGGCGGCAATGGACGCGGCGGCGCTTCCCGCGGTCGCCGTGGCAGTCCGCCGCGCGCAGCGCAGTTTCGAGGATTCGCGCATCCCCCTGCTCGGTGTGATGGGCGCCTTCGTCTTCGCCGCGCAGATGATCAATTTCCCCGTCGGCGTCGGGACCAGCAGCCATCTCGTCGGCGGCGCGCTGCTCGCTTTCACCCTGGGACCCGCTCCGGCCTGCGTCGTCATGGCCGCCATCCTCGCCATCCAGTCGCTCGTCTTTCAGGACGGCGGCATGCTCGCCCTCGGCGCCAACGTCTTCAATATGGCGATCGCCGGCGTCTTCGCCGGCTACCTGCCGTATCACTGGTTCGGCAACGGACCCTGGCGCCGCCCGGCGATCTTTGCCGGCGGAGCGCTCTCCGTCCTCGTCAGCGCCGCCCTCGCGCTCACCGAACTGCTCCTCTCCCACACGCCGATTCCGCGGGCGGCCCTCGGACTCTCCGGCGTCGTCTTCCTCGTCTCCGCCGCTCTCGAAGGCGCGATCACGCTCGCCGTCGCGCAGTCGCTCGAGACCATCCAGCCGAACTTCATTCGCAAACCCGCGGCCCGCCGTTACGCCTCAGTCACGCTGGGAGCCGCCGCCGTCCTTCTCGCCGCGGTTGGAGTAGTCTTCGCCTCGACCGCGCCCGACGGCATCGAAAAGATCACCCGCGTCCAGGCAGCCGACCCCACCACATGGCTAGGCAAGGCGGAAGCCGGCCTCGCCGGAGTCGCCATCATATACGCCGTCTGTCTGGCGATAGGCCGAGTCGTCACCCGCCACCGGAGCGCCTGACGTGCACCACGTAGTCCTCGAACGCTGGAGCCGCGGCGCCAGCCCGCTCCACCGCCGCGACCCACGCGCCAAACTCTTCGCCCTCGCCGTCTTCCTCGTCACACTCGCGACCGCCCGCCGCAATCTCGTGATCCTCGCGCCCCTGCTCTTCCTCCTCCTCGCCGCCGGCCTGCTGCGCGCCCGCATCCCCTTGGGTTCCGCGCTCGTCCGCGCCGGCGTCGTCTTCACGTTCACCGTGCCCTTCGCCATCATCAGCTATCTCACCGGCGACCCCGCCCGCGCGTCCTCCATGCTGCTCAAAAGTTATCTGTCCGCCCTCGCCGTCCTGTTACTGGTCTCGACCACGCCGGTCCCCGCCCTGCTCCGCGGCTTCGAAGCCGTCGGCGCGCCGCGCTTCCTGCTGATGGTGGCGCAGTTTCTCTATCGCTATCTGTTTGTGATTTCCGAGGAGGCGCAGCATATGCGGAAGGCCGCGCTCGCCCGCGGCGCGACAGCCCGCGCGACGCTCGCGCGCCACGCCAAATTCCAGGCCGCCGCCGGCGCCGTCGGAGCTCTCTTCGCCCGCTCGTACGGACGCGCCGAGGACATTCACCGCGCCATGCTCGCCCGCGGTTTCAGCGGACGTTTTCCCGCCGCCACGCCCCTGCGCTTCGCCCGCGCGGACGCGTTCTTCGCTGCGCTTGCCGCCGTCGCGCCGGTGCTCGCCCGCCTTGCCGCCGAGAGGGTCGCGTGACCACGCCGCTCATCGAGGTGGAGGATCTACACCACCATTACGACGACGGCACTGCCGCACTCGACGGCATCGATTTCAAGCTCCATCCCGGGGAGTCCGTCGCCTTGCTCGGCGCCAATGGCAGCGGTAAGACGACTTTCCTCCTCTGCCTCACGGGATTGCTCACCGGCCATGGCGCCGCGCGCGTCTGCGGCTTGCCCGTCGATAAGACGAACCTGCCCGCCATCCGCCGCAAGCTCGGCATCGTGTTCCAGGATTCCGAGAGCCAGTTATTTATGCCGACCGTGTTGGAGGACGTCGCCTTCGGTCCGCTGAACCTCGGCATGGACCCGGTGGCCGCGCAGCTCCGCGCGCGCGAAGTGCTCCGGCTGGTCGGCATGGAAGCCGTTGCCGCCAAAGCGCCCTATCACCTCAGCGCCGGCGAAAAGAAACGCGTCGCGATCGCCGGCATACTGGCGATGCAACCCGACATCCTCGCGCTCGACGAGCCCACGACCTTTCTCGACCCGCCCGCGCAACGCTCCCTGATCGACTTATTGCGCGGCTTGCCGCAGGCGAAGATCATCGTGACTCACGATATCGCCTTTGCCCGCGCCGTTTCGACGCGCGCCGTGTTTTTCGACCGCGGCAAAATCGTCGGCGAAGGACCAGTCGACGACCTCGTCCGGCGGTTTGCCTGGGACCCGCAAGTCGAGTCGCCAGGCCACGCCGCCCGCTATGACTAGGACGCCGCCGTCTTCACCTTGGCCGCGGCCGCCGCGCGTTTCCGGTGCTCGGCCCAACGCTTCCGCTGCGCCGCCGCGATGCGTCCCCGCGCAGCTTCGCTCAGTTCCCGCTTCCGGGGAGCAGCCGCTTCGCCGCCTCCGCCGAACGTTACACGCCTGCCCTTCAATTGGCTCTGAATCTCCCGGATCTGATTCTCGATCCGCTGTTTCTCGATCTGGTAGCCAACCAGCGCCATCTCTAACATCCCGGAGTCGTCGGTGCTTCTACCTCTTGCCATGTAAGCCTCTTTCCGGCACAGAATAACATGATGCTTGTCTATCTACATTTAAAATAATTACTTGAGAATATGCGTCTGCTAATTCAACGTGTGTCCACCGCCCGAGTAACCGTGAGCGAACGCACAGTAGGCGAGATCGGCCCCGGCCTGCTCGTGTTTCTGGGCATATCCCGCGAGGACTCCGATGCAGAGGCCGATTACCTCCTCGATAAGCTGCTCGGTCTGCGCATTTTTCGCGACGCCGAAGACAAGATGAACCGTAACATCCAGGATGCCGGCGGAGCCCTGTTGATCGTTTCCCAGTTCACTCTCTACGGCGATTGTCGTAGAGGGCGCCGACCGAGCTTCGACCGCGCCGCCCCCCCGGACCGCGCTCGCGTCCTCTATGACTATTTCGTCGCCGCCGCCCGCCGCTCTCCCGTCCCGGTGCAATGCGGCGAGTTTCAAGCGATGATGGAGGTTCATCTTGTCAATGACGGGCCGGTCACCATCCTGATCGACTCGGCAGATCGGAAACAACCGTGATCGAAACCTACGGCTACGCGCGCGCCGGGATGTTAGGCAATCCGAGCGATGGTTACTTCGGAAAGACCATCGCCTTCGCGATGTCGAACTGGCGCGCCCGGGTCCTCATTTACCCCAGCGGCCGTCTGGAAATCAAGCCTTCCAAGGCCGACCTGCCCGTTTTTGAGAACCTCGACGATCTTTATAAGATCACCCGCTGGCGCGGTTACTACGGCGGCATCCGGATTATCCAGGCGTTGATCGTCCGCTTCCTCGATTACTGCCGCGCCCAGGGAATCGAGCTGCCCAACCGCAACTTCACGCTGGAATACGAATCGACCATTCCGCAACGCCTCGGCCTCGGCGGGTCGAGCGCTATCATCACCGCCTCGCTGCGTGCGCTATGCGCCTATTACGAGGTCGAAATACCGCTCCAGACGTTCGCCAATCTGGTGCTCGAGACCGAGACCCGCGAGTTGAATGTCCCCGCCGGCCTGCAGGATCGCGTCATCCAGGCGTACCACGGTGTCGTCTATATGGATTTCTCCCGCAACCTGATGGAGGCCCGCGGGTACGGCGATTACGAGCGCCTCGATCCCGCGCTCCTACCCCAGCTTTATGTCGCGGCGCGAACCTCCCTGAGCGAAGGGACCGAGGTCTTTCACAGCAACTTGCGGGAGCGCTGGCTGCGCGGCGATACCGAAGTTGTCGATGCCATGCGCACCTGGGCCGGCTACGCCGAGGAAGGCCGCGCCTGTCTGCTGAATCGCGACTACCGCCGCCTAGGCGAGTTGATCGACGCCAACTTCGACCTGCGCGCGCGGATCTACCGCATCGACCCGGGGAACCTCGAGATGGTGCAGACGGCGCGGAGAGCCGGCGCCACCTCCAATTTCGCGGGCTCCGGCGGGGCCATCGTGGGCACGTACGAGGACGAAGACATGTTCGCGCGCCTGACCGAATACATGCGCCCCCTCGGCATTACCGTCGTCCGGCCGAAAATCGTAAACTGAGACTTGCCTACTCGAAAATCGCTCCGCTACCGCGACGCCGGTGTGAATATCGATGAAGCCGACCGCGCGGTTTCCTCCATTCGAAAGTTCGCGCGCCAGACGTTCACGAAGAACGTCCTCGCCGATATCGGCGGCTTTGGGGCGATGTACCAGCTCTCGGGCTTCCGTAAGCCGGTGCTGGTCAGTTCCGCCGACGGTGTCGGCACCAAGCTGAAGATCGCGTTCCTGACCGGAAAACACGACACCGTCGGCCAGGACCTCGTCAACCACTGCGTCAACGACATCGCGGTTCAGGGCGCGCTGCCGTTGTACTTCCTCGATTACTTTGCGGTCGGCAAACTGCAAGCCGACGTCGCCGCCGCGGTCGTCTCCGGCATCGCTCGCGGCTGCCGGGAGAACGGCTGCGCCCTGATCGGCGGCGAGACCGCCGAGATGCCCGGCATGTACGCCGAATCCGAATACGACCTCGCCGGCTTCATCGTCGGCGCTGCCGAACGCGGCGACCTGCTCACGGGCAAAGGCATCAAGACCGGGGACATCCTCCTCGGACTTCCTTCGACCGGCCTCCACACGAACGGCTATTCGCTCGCCCGCAAACTGCTGCTCGAAGTCGCCGGCTACGGCCCCAAGACTCTACTCCCCGAGGTCGGCGCGACCGTCGGCGATGCGCTGTTGGCGGTGCACCGGAGCTACCTGAAACCCATCCGCACCCTCATGGCCGAGCGCCTCCTGCGCGGCGCCGCCCACATTACCGGCGGCGGCATCACCGACAACACGCCGCGCATGCTGCCCGACGGCATGGCGGTCGCGATCGACACGTCGGCCTGGACGATCCCACCGCTCTTCGAAGCGCTCCGCTCCATCGGTAACATCCCGACCGACGATTACCGCCGCACCTTCAATCTCGGCGTCGGCATGATCCTCGCCGTCCCGCGCCGCGGCGCCGCGCGCGCCGAAGCCGCGCTGCACGCGATCGGAGAGAAGCCGTTCCGCGTCGGCGAAGTCATCGCCCACAAGCGCGGACGCCAGCGCGTGGAGTACCGGTGAAGCGACTCGGCATCCTGATCTCCGGCCGCGGATCGAACTTCGAAGCCATCGCCGACCATATCGCCGCAGGCACTCTCGACGCGGAAATCGCCGTGGTCATCTCCAACCGGGAAACGGCCCCGGGACTCGAAGCGGCACGCCGCCGCGGCCTGACGGCCATCGCTATCCCCTCTCGCGGGCTCGACCGCGAAGTCTACGACCGCCGCCTCGCCGACGAACTCGAAAAGCACCAAGTGGACGTCATTTGTCTCGCCGGCTTCATGCGACTGCTCAGCGCCGGCTTCATCCGCCGCTTCGCCAATCGCATCCTCAACATCCATCCATCGCTGTTGCCGGCGTTCCCCGGCCTTGACGCGCAACGCCAGGCGCTCGAGCACGGCGTCAAACTCGCCGGCTGCACCGTTCACTTCGTCGACGAAGATCTCGACGCGGGCCCGATCGTCTTACAAGCCGCCGTCGCCGTTCGCGATGACGATACGGTCGAGACTTTGTCCGCGCGCATTCTCGCCGAGGAACATCGCCTCTATTCCGAGGCGATCGCCATCGTCCTTTCCGGCCGCTATTCGCTCGACGGCCGCCGCGTTCTTCTCCGTTGAAGAAACACCGATAACAGCATCGGCGGCCCCGGACCGCTTTCGAGTTGCCGCGTCACCGCACGCTCGTAGCGGCGCAGCGTGCCGATGCGGCGTTTGGGGTCGATCGGGCACTTCTCGATATCGATCAGTAACTCGATTTCCCACTTCGCGAACAGCGTGCGGCTCACCCGCCCGCGCAGCAACTCGGCGATGAGGCGCCGGAAGCGGCTCAGCATCAGCTCGCGGTTGAGCAGTTCGTCGTCCGCCGTCATAACTACCTAATCGGCGAAGATTGAGGTTTTTACCGGAGAAAAAAATTCGGGCGCGACCGTTGCCGGCTGCGCCCGTGTGTAGTGGGGACTTACTGTTCATCGGTTGGAACCCGCACGCCCCGGGAAAGTCTCAGGTTCCTGGTGGCTCTTTCGGGCTACCGCCGTACGGTAACCACAGTAGCGCCGCACGTCGCCTTCCCCACAGGTGAAGGTTTCGCTCCAGGCCGCGATCGTGTTGACGCTTTGCGGCGTTGCGAGCGGCGCGTCCGATCCGGAGGGACCCTTCAACGAAGCGCGCATTATGGGCGTTCTGCCCGACTTCCAAACCATCACCGAGCACGGCGCCAAGGCCGCGCCGTTAACGCGCAAGCAGAAGTGGAACCTGGCGTGGAAGGAAACGGTCGATCCGTTCAACCTTTTCAGCGCGGCGATGGGCGCGGGCTTCTCGCAAGTCGGCAATCAAACTCCGAAATACGGAAACGGCGTTCCGGCGTACGGAGAGCGTTTCGGCGCGGCGGTCGGCGACTTCGCGACGCAGAACGTCTTCAGCGCCGGCGTCATGGCGAGCGTCCTCCATCAGGACCCGCGCTACTTCCGCAAAGGTTCGGAAGCGGGCGTCGCCAAGCGCATCTTATATTCGGTAAGCCGCGTGGCGATCACGCGCCAGGATTCGGGAAAGGCGGCGTTCAACGCTTCCGGCATTCTCGGCATGATGCTCGGGATCGCAGCGTCGAACCTCTATTATCCGAAGGCGAGCGTGCGGGGAACGGTGATGGCGGGAAGGCTCGAGACGTCGATGTTCGGCGGCGTGAGCGGGAACCTGCTTTCCGAGTTCTGGCCCGATTTGCAGCGCAAGTTCTTCCACCGCAAGCGATAATAATCGCTTATGGCCGACGCGCTTCTCGAAGTGCGCGATCTCACCGTGAAGATGGCGAGCGCGGGAAGTCCCCGAACGATCCTCGATGGCGTTTCGTTTCACGTGAAACACAACGAGATAACCGGACTATTTGGGGAATCGGGATGCGGTAAGACTACTTTGGCGTTGGCGCTGCTGGGCCTGCTGCCGGAGCAATATCGCGTGCGCGGGTCGGTGCGGCTGAACGGGCAGGAACTGGTCGGTCTCGACGAGCGGCGGATGCAAGCGGTCCGGGGGCGGACGATCTCGATGATCTTCCAGGACCCGGCGCTGGCGCTGAATCCCGTGATGCGGGTGCGGGACCAACTGGCGGAGATCGCGCGAGCGCACCGGGTCGAGCATGACGGGCTGGCGCTACTCGCGAGCGTGGGACTGCCGAACGCGTCGCGAATCCTGGCGTCGTATCCACATCAACTGAGCGGAGGCGAGCGGCAGCGGGTGACGATTGCACAGGCGCTGGTGTGCCGTCCGGCGCTGGCGATCGCGGACGAGCCGTTCACGGCGCTGGATGCGCCGCGCGTGGTCGAACTCGCACGGCTGTTCACGGAACTGACCGGGACGTCGTTTCTGGTGATCAGTCACAGTCCCGGGGTGCTGGCGCGGATCGCCGGCCGGGTCCTCATGATGCAGGCCGGGAGGCTGACGGAAGAGGGACCGCCGCGGCAGGTGTTCGCGTCGCTGGCGGCTGCCGATGCTTGAAGTCCGGGGACTCAGGAAGCGGTTCGGGCAGACGGAGGCGCTGCGCGGAATCGATCTCGACCTGGAGCGCGGAGCGGCGCTCGGGTTAATCGGAGGGTCGGGATCGGGAAAGTCCACGCTGGCGCGGTGCATCGCGCGGTTCGAGCGGCCGGATGCGGGCGAGATCCGGATCGGCGGCACGGCGGCGTATACGCATGCCGACGTGCAACTCATTTTCCAGGAAGCAGCGGCCAGTCTCAATCCGCGGTTTACGGCGGAGGAGATCGTGGCCGAGCCGCTGGTGATCCAGGGACGGAGCGGGTCGGCGCGCGAGTGGCTCGAGACCGTGGGGCTGCCGGCTGACTCGGCGTCGAAGCCGGCGTGGGCTTTCAGCGGCGGCGAGCGGCAGCGGCTGGCGATCGCGCGGGCGCTGATCCTGACGCCGCGATTGCTGATTCTCGACGAGTCGTTTTCGGGGCTGGACCTGACGCTGCAGGCGCAACTCACGGCGCTCTTGCGCGATCTGCGGTCGCGGCTCGGGCTGACGCTGATTTTGATTTCGCACGATTTGGCGCTGGCGGAACGCATCGCCGACCGCATCGTGGTGATGCACGAGGGCGTATTGGTGGAGCGGACGCACCCCGCAGCGGTCGAGATCGAGAACGCCAGCCGGTGGCTGTCGCTGCGGAGCGCATTGGCATGAGATTCGCGGCAGGACGGCTGTTGCACGGGGCGCTGTTGCTGCTGGCGGTGTCGTTCGCGGCGTTCGCGTTCGCGCAGTTCGCGCCCGGCGACTACTATTCGGACCTCGCAGCGAATCCAACGATCGCCCCGGAGACGGTCGAGGCGCTGCGGCAGCAGGCGGGACTGCATCGTCCGTTCCTGACGCGGTACGTGGATTGGTTGGCGTCGGCGGCGCGCGGCGATTTCGGAGTGTCGCTGGCGTACGGCGGTCCGGTGGCGCCGCTGATCGCGGAGCGCATCCGGAATACTCTGCTGCTGACGGGGACGGCGACGGTGGTCGCCTGGCTGTTGGCAGCGCCGATCGGGATCTGGGCGGCGACGCGGCGCGGCTTCACGGACATGGCATTGCGCGTCGCGATGGCGGTGCTGCTGCTCATCCCCGACCTGTTGTTGGCGATCGTGCTGCTTGCGGTCGCGGTGCAGACCGGGTGGTTTCCGGCGGGCGGGATGCAGTCGCCGGATGCGGGGTCGATGAGCGCGATAGAGCGGCTGCGGGATACCGCGTGGCGACTGGTGCTGCCGGCTTCGGTGCTGGCGATCGGGATGCTACCGGTCCTGGTGCGGCATGTGCGGGCGGCGATGCAGGAGACGATGAATGCGCCGTTCGCGCTGGCGGCGCGGGCGCACGGAATCCCCGCGCGGCGGAGACTCTTTCGCCACATTCTGCCGGTGGCCGCGAACCCGCTGATCGGGCTGTTCGGACTGTCGCTGGGAGCGTTGCTGAGCGCGTCTTTGCTGGTCGAGGTCGTGATGGGATGGCCGGGGCTGGGCCCATTCCTGGTGGATGCGATTCTGTCGCGCGATATCGCGGTGGTGTTGAGCGCGGTAGTGTTGTCCGCGGCATTCCTGATTGCGGGGAACACGGCGGCGGATTTGTTGTTGTACCGGATCGATCCGCGGATCCGCCGGGGGCGCGGATGACGTCGAGGGTCCGGTGGGCGTTAGGGCTGCTGGCGGCGATTCACGCGGCGGCGCTGGGAGCGGGGATGCTGGCGCCGTACGGATACGACGATCAGCACCGCGACTATCCGTATGCGGCTCCGATGCGATTGCACTGGCAGGCACGGCGGATCGTGGTTTACGGGCTGGCGCCCGAAGGCACCGGGTACGGGGAGGATGCGACTCGGCAGTACCCCGTACGGTTCTTCGTCCACGGACGGCTCTTCGGGGTGGATGCGCCGGGCGTCTTCTACGCGTTGGGATCGGACGGGTATGGACGCGACGTGTTCTCGCGACTTCTATATGGAGCGCGCATCTCGTTGCTGACCGGGTTGGTGGCGGCGACGTTGTCTTTAGGGATCGGGTGGATTCTGGGGACGATAGCAGGATTCCACGGAGGCTGGATAGACCAGATCCTGATGAGAATTTCCGAATTCTTTCTGGCATTACCGTGGCTTTATTTGATTCTGGGAGTGCGCGCTTTTCTGCCCCTGCGGATCGGGCCGGTGGAGTCTTTTCTACTGCTGATCGGAATTATCGGCGGATTGGGGTGGGTGCGTCCGGCGCGTCTCATCCGCGGGGTGGTTTTGGGGGCACGGGAGCAACACTTCGTAGCGGCGGCGAGGGGGTTCGGGGCGGGCCCGGTCTACCTGATCCGGAAACACATCCTACCACTCACCCTAGGGGTAACCCTAGCTCAGGCTACCATCTTGATTCCGCAATACATAATGGCGGAGGTCAGCCTGTCGTTCCTAGGGCTGGGTGTAGGGGAGCCGGCGCCAAGTTGGGGGAACATGCTGGCGGAGGCGCGGCAGTACCACTCCCTGGTCTTGCACCCTTGGCTGCTGGCTCCCGGTTTAGCGGCAATTCCGGTGCTTTTAGGCTATTTACTGCTTGCAGATACGCTTACGCAACGGCGCGAGTCCTAGAGGTTTTTCTCATTAGAACTCCCACTACCAATAGCATTGAAAGTACCCCCCTCCCTGAGTACTTTGGTGAATATCGTTCGGGTTGGCAATCCGATACACTAGCCCATGTAAGCGAGGCCCGTGAGAACCTTTCGATCCATCGTCATAGCGGCGATTGTGTTGTCTGCCCACAGCGTGTGGGCCGAGGATCTTTTGCGCGTGGCGGGGCTCTCGGGAAGGTCTGGAGGAAGGCTGGTCTTCGGGCAAAGATCTGAGCCGAAAACGCTGAATCCTCTGACGGCGCTGGACGCACCGGCGCGTGAGGTGCTGAACCGGCTGCACGCGGACCTGGTACACATCAACCGGAGTACTCTTAAAACGGAAGCGGCGCTGGCCAAATCCTATAAGATTTCGCCGGACGGTTCTAAGTTTGAAATTGAATTACGCCGGGGCCTGAAGTTCTCCGACGGCCAGCCGTTCGACGCCGACGACGTGGTGTTCACGTTTCAGGTGTATCTCGATCCGAAGGTGAATGCGCCGCAGCGGTCGTTGTGGGTGATCGACGGGAAGGCCGTGACGGTGCGGAAGCTGGACGCGTACCGGCTCAGCTTCGAACTGGCGCGTGGGAACGCGGTGGCGGAGCGGATCTTCGACAGCGTACCGATCCTGCCGCGGCATTTGCTGGAGGCTGCGTATCGGGAAGGGCGCATCCGGGAAGTTTGGGGATTGCGCACTCCGGCCTCGCAGATCGCTGGGCTGGGGCCGTACCGGTTAAAGGAATATGCGCCGGGCCAGCGCGTGGTCTTGGAGAAGAATCCGTATTACTGGAAGGCGGACGCGGACGGCACACGGTTGCCATATCTCTCGGAGTTGGTGTTCACGTTTGCAGCGGGCGAAGACATGCAGGTGATGCGCTTCCAAAGCGGCGAGTCGGACACAATCGCGCGGATCACGCCGAAGGACTATACGGTGCTGGCGCGGGACGCCGAGCGGCGAGGCTACACGCTGCAAGACGCCGGGGCGAGCCTGGACTTCAGTTTTTTGGCGTTTAACCTGAACGAAGCGGCGAAACAGAAACCGTGGGCGCGGGTGGCGTTCCGGAAGGCGGTATACGAGGCGATCGACCGGCAGGCGATCGTGAAACTGGCGTACCAGGGGCAGGCGGAGCCGATCGCGTCGCCGGTAGGCGCGGGCAACCGGATGTGGGTGAATGGAGCGCTGGCGAAGCCGGTGCGGTCCGTGGAAAAAGCGCGCAACATGCTGGCGGCGGACGGGTTCAAATGGTCTCGCGACGGCTTGCTTTTGGATGGCTCGGGCAGCCCGGTGCAGTTTTCGATTTTGGCGAGCTCGACGAATCCCGAACGAGTGCAGATGGCGACGCTGATCCAGGACGACTTAAAACCGCTGGGCATCCGGGCGGACGTGGTGCAGCTCGAGCCGCTCAGCCTGGTCGACCGGGTGACCAAGACGCGGCAATTCGACACGGCGATTATGGCCATCGGCAGTCCGGACGCGGACCCGAACGTGGACATCAATTTCTGGCTGTCGAAAGGGACGCAGCACGTTTGGAATGCCGCGCAGAGCGCGCCGGCGACGCCATGGGAAGCGGAGATCGACCGCCTGATGGCGGAGCAGATGGTCACGCGGCAGTATGCGGCGCGGAAGAAGCTGTTCGACCGCGTGCAACAGATCGCGTATGACAACGCGCCCGCGATCCCGCTGGTGACGACGCACCTGCTGGTGGGGGCGAAGAAGAACCTCGGCAACTTCCACCCGGCACTGCTCGAACCTTACACGCTTTGGAATGCGGAGGAGCTGTACTGGAAAAGCTCCGGCGGGAACGGGAAATGACCCTTTTCACCGGCGGCGAGTGGACCAATACGCGACTGGTGCAGGAGTGTTTGCGGGGCAACGAGCAGGCGTGGAACATGCTCGTCGACCGGTATAAGAACCTGATCTACGCAATCCCGATCCGGTACGGACTGCCGCCGCAGGACGCAGCCGATATTTTCCAGGGCGTGTGTATCGACCTGTTCCACGAGCTGTCGCGGATCCGGGACGCCGAGGCGCTGCAGGCGTGGCTGATCCGGGTGACGACGAATAAGTGCTACCACTGGAAGCGGCAGTTGGCAGTGGCGACGAACGGGCACATCGGGGATGACGGTCTCGACGGATTGAGCGGCGATGGGCCGATGCCGGCGGACACGATCGCGGAGCTGGAGCGCGAGCAACTGGTGCGGGACTCGATCGAGATGCTGCCGCCGCGGTGCCGGCAGATGATCACGCTGCTGTTTTTCGAGCATCCGCCGCAGCCGTATCAGGAAGTGGCGGAGCGTTTGGGACTGGCCAGGGGATCGATCGGATTCATTCGGGGCCGTTGCCTGAAACGTCTCAAGCGAATCCTGGAAGACAAGGGATTCTGATGGGAAGCATCCCGGACATCGCGCCCGACCGTCTCGAATCCCTGGTCGAGAGTCTACTGGGCGAGAGTAGTCCGCTGCGCCGGCGGCAACTCCTGCTATCCGCGACGGAAGTCTGGCGGCCGGAGACGGTCAAGCGTTTCTACAACGAAGTGGTGCGTCTGGCGTACGTGGATATTCCGCGGGCGGAGCGGATGGCGCGGTCGGCCGCGTGGCTGGCGGGGAAGCTGAACGACGACGGCGCCAAGGCGGCGGGGTTGTGCGCCATGGGCCACATCATGGAGCGCAAGCGGCGGTATCAAGCGTCGCTCGACCATTTCGAACAGGCGCTGGCGATCTTCGAGCGGCTGGGCGACGAGCTCGAGATGGGCCGCACGCTGAGCTTCTCGCTGCACTGCATGATCTACCTGGGGCGATACGAGGACGCCTTGGCGTGGGCAGCCCGGGCGGAGGACATTTTCGCGCGACTGGGAGACCGGGCGCGGCTGGCGCGCCTCGACGGCAATATCGGGAACCTGCTGCACCGGCAGGACCGGTTCGACGAAGCCATGGAGCGATACCGGCGGGCGTATGCGTCGCTGGTCGAAGTGGGGTCGGCGCGGGACGTGGCGACGGCGCTGCAGAACATGGCGACGTGCCAGATCAGCATGAACGATTTCCGGCAGGCGCTCGACACCTACGAGCGAACGCGCCGGTATTGCGTCGAGCACGACCTGCCGCTGCTGGTGGCGGTGGCGGATTACAACATCGCGTACTTGTACTACCTGCGCGGCGAGTACACGCGGGCGATCGAACTGTACCAGGCGGCGCGCGAGCATTGCCGGATTTTGGGCGACGCCTACCGCGAGGCGCTGTGCGACCTCGACCAGTCCGAAATGTACGTCGAGCTGAATCTGAACGAAGAAGGCGCGCACCTGGCCCGGCGCGCGATGACGTCGTTTCAGAAGCTCGGCAACCGGTACGAGTCGGCCAAGGCGTTGACGAACCTGGCGATTTCGCTGAGCCATCACGGCGATTCGCAACTGGCGCTGGACCTGTTCCGGAAGGCGCGGGATTTGTTCACGCGGGAGCAGAACGAATCGTGGATGGCGATCATCGACCTGTACCAGGCGCTGGTGTTTTACCAGGAGCGGCGTCTGACGGAGGCGCGGCTGCTCTGCGAACAGGCGTACGAGTTCTTCTCGCCGTCGTCGCTGCAGGGGAAGGCGACGATCTGCCAATTGCTGCTGGCGCGGATCCACCTGGATTTAGGGCGGCCGGAACGAGCGCGGCACATCTGCGAGTACGCGGTCGGGAAGCTGGAAGAGGCGGAGATGCCGGCGCTGGCCTATCAGGCGTACTTCGTGCTCGGTCTGATCGAAGAAGAACTGGGGAATCGGGATGCGGCGCATGCCGCGTACCTGGCAGCGCATCGCCACCTGGAGAGCCTGCGCAGCCACCTGCGAACGGAAGACACGCGCATCGCGTTTTTGAAGGACAAGCTCGAGGTGTACGAGTCATTGGTGCGGATGTCGCTGGCGCGCGGGGACACGGCGGAAAACCACCGGGCGGCGTTCGTGTACATCGAGCAGGCGAAGTCGCGGAGCATGGCGGATTTGTTGGCGTTCCGGGCGCAGGAACTGCCGGCGACGACCGGGAAACACCGGGAACTGGTGGAACAGGTGCGGAGCCTGCGCGAGGAACTGAACTGGTATACCCGCGCCATGCAGGTGCAGGAGAGCCGGTCGGGGAACGTCCGGGATCCGCGCATCGAGCGGCTGCGGCGGAACGCGCGCGATTGCGAGCATCGGCTGGTGCAGGCGATGGCGAGTTTGCGGGTGGAAGACCGGGAGTTCGCGAACTTGCAGGCGGCGGGGCCGATCGACGTCGAAGCCATCATGGCGTCCCTTCCGGCGGACGCGATGCTGCTCCAGTTTTACCGGGTGAAGGACACGTTCCAGGCCTGCATGCTGACGCGGAACTCGCTCCAGATCAAGCCTTTGGGCTCGGTTTCGCAGTTGCGGCGGACGCTCCAACTACTGCGCTTTCAATTGTCGAAATTCCGGCTGGGCGAGGACTATGTACGAACTTTCAAGAACCAACTCGTCGAGGCGACGGAAGCGCACCTGGGGGAGTTTTACGACGCGCTGATCGCCCCGATTGCGAAGGATCTGAAGGCGGAGCACCTGATCGTCGCGCCGCACGATTTCCTGCACTACCTGCCGTTCCACGCGCTGCGCGACGGCGGGGATCACCTGGACCAGCGGTTCTCCATCTCGTACACGCCCAGCGCGAATGTGTACTACTTGTGCAGTACTAGGAAGGCGCGGCCGTCGGAGGGCGCTCTGGTGATGGGGATTCCGGATCCTTCTGCGCCGCAGATTCTGGACGAGGTGCGGGCGGTGGCGTCGGTACTACCGTCGGCGGAAACGTACGTGGGGGCGGAGGCGACACACGACATCCTGCGGGAGCGGGGCGCGTCGGCGCGGTTTATCCACATCGCCACGCACGGCTGGTTCCGGCAGGATAACCCGATGTTCTCGTCGATCAGCCTGGGAACGTCCCAGCTCAGTCTGTTCGATCTGTATCACCTGAACTTTCCGTCGGAACTGGTGACGTTGAGCGGGTGTGGGACGGGGTTGAACGTGGTGGTCGGGGGCGATGAGCAGATGGGACTGAAGCGCGGTCTGCTGTACGCCGGGGCGCAGGGGCTGCTGCTCACGTTGTGGGACGTGAACGACCACAGCACGGCGGAGTTCATGAAGCTGTTCTACGGACGGCTGGAAACGGACCCCAACAAGGCGCGGGCGGTGCAGTATGCGGCGCGGGAGGTGCGGCGGGAGTACGGGCATCCGTTCTACTGGGCCCCCTTTTTCCTGGTCGGGAAGTACACGTAGTGAGACAGTCCAACTGCGCCGCCTGAAAGGCGGCTGCGGCCACGATTGGCCGCTCCACACTGAAATGGTGCCGAGCGGCACCGATTTCCGAAAAAAGTTGCCTGTCGAACCTTGCTTTGGGTAGGGATAGTACCCGATAGTAATAACGGTTAAGGGTACACGTCGAAGATCATGTTAACCCTGCAGCAGCAGGAGAATCCCTGATTCGAGCAGCGAAAACGGCTTAAATGCTGAGAGTACTGGTAGTTCCAAAGACTGGGTTTTCAAAATAAATTCTGTCACCCTATATCCATTAGGCATATCCGGTACCCCTATGTGTAGAACGACACCGAATCGGAAATGAAGAACGATCCGAGAACAAACGGACACATGGGGAGAGCGTTATGACGCATTTTGGACTTTCGCAGTGGGTAGATTTCGCGCGTGGGACGGCTTCTGCTATCGATGAGCGGGCCATGAAGGCTCATCTGGCGGAGGGTTGCGGCGATTGCGGCGACCTGGCGAATTTCAGCGCGAGTTTGACCAACCTGTGCGAGTCGATGTCGGAGTACGCGGCTCCGGCGCAGGTAGTGCGGAACGCGAAAGCGATCTTCCCGAGCGCCGCTCCGGCGCAGCCGAAGCGGGCGCTTCGGATTGCGGCGCAACTGGTGTACGACAGCTTCCTGGTGCCTGCTCCCGCCGGTTTGCGGGCGACGTGGCAGGTGGGATGGCAAGCGCTGTATCGCGCGGGCGATTGTTCGCTCGACCTGCGGATCGAACCGGAACTGGCGTCGACGCGGGCGGCCGTGATTGGGCAGATCAACAATCACACGACGCCGCGGGAAACGATATCGAACGTGCCGATTTGCCTGAAGTCGGGACGCACGGTGGTGGCGGAGACGCGGAGCAACGGGTTTGGCGAATTTCAGATCGAATACGATCAGCAACCCCGCTTGCAACTCTGTGTTTATCTGGAGGACGGATCGAAGTGCTTCCAGGTGCCGTTGAAAAAATTCGCCGCAGAGCGGAATGCGGGAGCGGAACGGCTAGGGCTAGGATCGGGCCAGTCCAAGTCGAAGCAGGGGCAGGAATAACCCGTGAAGATAGGCGGTCATATCATGAAATTATTTAAAAATATCGCCCTCGCCGGTCTTCTGGCACTTGGCATCACAGGCACTTCGTTCGCGGCCGACGAATATATTGTCCGCACGAAGTCGGGCTCCATGGGAATTCTGGCCGGCCGGTTCGGTGTCGACGTCAAAGACATCAGCAATGGCAACGGCGTGTTTCTCGTTCGCGGCGCGAGACTTGGTGTCGTCCAGGCGATGCGCGCGCATCCGGACGTGGTGAGCGTCAGCGCGAATACGGCGGTAGCACTGCCGGAAACGGTGAACGCGGCGGCAGTGAAATATACGCTGGTACCGGATCCGAAGAAGCCCGGCAAGATCGGAATGCCTCTCGCGGGGACCGCGGGCCTGCCGAAGATCGGAAGCGGCACCGTGCTGCCGTCGAAGTTTCTGTACATGACGCAGCCGGGGATTCTGAAGGTGAACGTTCCGTTCGATTTGCTGACGGGGCTTCCCGTGAAGTACGGGAACGGCGTTCGAGTGGCGGTGATCGACACTTGGATCGACGCGTCGGTGACGACGCTCGCGGGCTCGATCGACAACAACAAGAAGACGGGCGCGTACGATTGCATCAATAACCGTCCTGGCGGAACCGGACTGAACCAGGAGACTTCCCCGTTCATCGACCAGGAGACCTCCCCGTTCATCGATCAGGAAACCTCTCCGTTCATCGACGGAACCGGGACCGTGATGCTGAACCAGGAGACGTCGCCGTTCATCGACCAGGAGACGTCGCCGTTCATCGACCAGGAGACGTCGCCCTTCATCGATGGCGCGGCGTATGGCCACGGGACGATGGTAGCGGGACTGGTGCACCGGATCGCGCCGGGCGCGACGCTGGTCCCGATCCGCGCGTTCCACAATGACGGGAACGGCTCGATGGCCGACGTCATTCAAGGAATCTACTACGCGGCAGATACGGCGAAGGTGAACGTCGTGACGATGAGTTTCAGTTCGCCCGCGAACTCTGATGATTTGAAGGCGGCCATCGCTTATGCGCAGAGCAAAGGCATAATCTGCGTCGCTTCGGTGTCGAACTCGAGCTCTGGCGCGCTGGTTTACCCGGCGGCGGAAGACGGAGTGATCGGCATCGCGGCCACCGACTACGTGGATTTCAAGGCAAGCTTCTCCGATTGGGGTAACGACGTAGCGCTCGCGGCTCCGGGCGTCAACATCACCAGCACGTTCCCGCGAAGCGCCGATCACCGGGATCACTGGGCGATGGCGAGCGGCACGTCGTTCTCGACGCCGATGGTGGCAGGCACCGTGGCGATGATGAAGACGCTGAACTGGTCCGGAGTAGATCCCGACCATGCCGTCGACTTCCTGAACAAGGCTGCCGATCCGATTCTGGATCCGGCATACCGGAAGAAACTGGGTTCGGGCCGGCTGGACGTCAGCGGCTCGGCAACTGCGGCCAAAGGCAACTAGCACAAAACTGAGTCAGTCGAAAGGCGTGGTCCTCACGGACCACGCCTTTTTCTTTTTAGTAACCTCTTTCCCTACGGGCGGTATTCCCTACTGTGAGGATCGTGTTCCTGCTGGCGATCAGCGCCCTTTGCCGGGCGCAGCCGCCACAGTTCGAGGTCGCTTCGATCAAACCGTCAAACTCCGGAGCGACAGAGCGGTCGTTCAGCCCGAGTCCCGGCGGCAGGCTCACCGCGTCCAACGCTACTCTCAAGATGCTCATCGCGTTCGCCTACCAGGTCATGCCGGAACAGACGGTGGGCGGCCCGGCGTGGATGGAGTCCGACGGCTTCGACATCCAGGCGAAATCGGCTGATCCAAACGTCTCCCCAGCGCAATTCCGGCAGATGATCCAGGAACTGCTGGCGGATCGCTTTCAGTTGCAGGCGCATCGGGAGAATCGTGAAGGCTCCATCTATGCTTTGGTCCAGGTGAAGAGTGGGGCCAAGCTGGCGGAGTCGAGGGATGAGCGTGCGGAGGTGAGCATGCGAATCGAGGGGCCGGGCCGGATGGCCGGAGTGAAGGCGACGATGTCGATGCTGGCGGCCACATTGTCGCGGCCTTTGCGGCGCAAGGTGATCGACGAAACGGGGCTGACGGTTCGTATAGCTTCACGCTGCGGTTCGCTCCGGATGGCGCCCAGGACAGTGATGCGACGAGCCTCGTTACGGCACTCCAGGAGCAGCTTGGCTTGAGTCTGAAGGCGAGCCGGGGCCAGGTCGAGGTCGTGGTGGTGGACCACGCCGAGAAGCCTTCGGCGAACTAGCGGAAACGTTCTGTCTGTCCCCGGTTTTTCGGTGTTAGGATGCGGGGGTGCGACGTCCCACTCTGCTGGTGCTGTTTGGTTTTCTGCTGCTCGCTCAGTCGCCTCCGCGGCCGCGGGCTCGCGAGCTCGGGCTGGCGCCCGGCGTATTCCCTCCCGGCGCGTTGAATGCGATCACCGATGTCGCGGGGGTGCGGGTCGGACACGTCACGCTGGTCGAAGGCGACAACGTGCGGACCGGCGTCACGGCGATCGTGCCGCCGGCTGGAAACCTGTTTCAGGAGAAGGTCCCGGGAGCGGTGTTTGTGGGAAATGCCTTCGGCAAGCTGGCTGGGTCGACGCAGGTGGAGGAGTTGGGGACGATCGAGACGCCGATCCTGCTGACGAATACGTTGAGCGTTGGCGCAGCGATGGAGGGCGCGGTGGCGTGGACGCTGGCGCAGCCGGGGAACGAGTCGGTGCGGAGCGTGAACGCGGTGGTCGGCGAAACCAACGACGGCGGGTTGAACGACATCCGCGGGATGCACGTGACCAGGCAGCACGCTATGGAGGCGATCCGCGCGGCGCACAGCGGGCCGGTGGAAGAAGGCAGCGTCGGGGCCGGGACAGGGACGGTGTGTTTCGGCTGGAAGGGCGGGATCGGAACGTCGTCGCGAGTGGGGCGGGGGTATACGGTCGGAGTGCTCGTGCAGACGAACTTCGGCGGGTATTTGACGATGGGCGGCGCGAGGGTGGAGCGCGAGGCTGCGGCGGGCGGAGCGGGACGCGGCGACGGGTCGTGCATGATCGTAGTGGCGACGGACGCTCCGCTGGCAGCGCACGAGTTGAAGCGACTGGCGGCGCGGGCGGTATTCGGCCTGGCGCGGACCGGGTCGTCGTATAGCAATGGGAGTGGCGATTATGCGATCGCGTTCTCGACGGCGCACGTGCCGGCCATGACAGGGGACGCGCTGTCGCCGTTATTCGAAATGGCTCTGGAGGCTACGGAGGAGGCTGTGTACAACTCGCTGCTGCGGGCGACCACCGTGTCGTCGAAGTGGGGACGGGCGGAGGCCATCCCGGTGGACGTCGTGAAGCGGGCTTTGAATTCCCGGCCAAGGCAGTGAAGGCTACTTCTCCGTCCGATACCAGACCGGGAATTCGACGGCGTAGTATTTCGGCGGCGCGTTAGGGGCGGCGACTTTCGCCAGGGCTTTCACGATGTGGCCGGGGTCGCACTCGGGGCGGATGGTGGGGAGCGTGTACTTGAGAGAAGCGTGCTCGCCTAACGAGTCGTAGGCGCGGACGGTGGTGTCGACGCACGTGTCGTTGGTGATGACCTCGGAGGCGCGCAGGTATTCGCCGTCCGGGAAGAGGAGGGCGACGCTTTCTCCGGGTGCGGCGTGGCCGTCGCGATTCCCTTCTCCCAGCGTGGTGACGACGTGCTGGTTTCCGTGCTGCCAGATCTCGGGGGACGTGCCGTCGGCGATCTGAAAGACGACGGGGGTGGCGGCGAGCGGGTAGACGGGAATGTCGATGGGGGACCGGGCGGCGCCGTCGACGGCGAAGATTCGGACTGCGCCGGGCGCGTCGGAGGTGAAGGCGATCGGGATCGCGGCGGACTCGCCGGGCGCGAGCGCGAAGATGCGGCTCGTCGGCGCGGAGAAGTGGACGCCGGCGGTGGCACTCTCCCATTTGATGACGGCGGTAGTGGAGCGGGCGCCGCCCTTATTCCAGAACTTCACCTTGAGATTGACTGGCTGTCCGGCGGTCGGCCAGGCGGTTTCGGTGAGCTCATAGCCCGTCGCCGTGAGCAGCGGCTCGGCGGAGACACCGACCTCGTACGCGTCGCCGTCGAGGTCGAAGACGAGGCGGCCCTGCGCGTCGGCCTTCTGCGAGGCGCGGCGGACGTTGCCGTCGCGGAGGCGGATGTAGGTGACGGTCTGGGCGCTGCCGGGGGCGTAGGTCTTGGGCGGCGAGACGAGGGTGAACTTGACCGAGGGGAGAGTCGCACCGCCGGGCACCCATTCCCGGATGGAGGACCGGAAGCCCTTCGCGGAGACATTCTCGAGGAGCGTGAAGCCGGGCTGCCGGCGGGTCGACTCGGCCTCCCAACCCCAGACGGCGAAGTTCGGGTAGGCGTCGGCGTGGCCCCAGACGGCGGGTTTGGGCTGCGGCGCGGCGAAGGCGGCGGCATGGAAGGCGAGCATGTCGGCAGCGGTCTTGCCGAGCGGAAGCGCGCGGACGCCGTCGTAATTGTAGGCGCCGTCGTCGACGCCCGATTCGACGGGGAAGTCGGTGGGTCCGACGGAGGATTCGGGGTACGGGTTGGAACTGGAGGCGCTGGCGACGAGGTCGGGGAATTTGCCGGCGGTCCAGAGAGCGAGGAAGCCGCCGAGAGCGACACCGGCAACGCCGCGGTGGTCGCGGTCGGGGAGGGTGCGGAGGTTGGCGTCGGCTTGGGAGACGAGCTCGGGGAAGTAGAGGGGGAACTCGCCGGTGGTTTCGAGGGGGCCGGCCTGGACGACGATCACGTCGTGTGCGGCGGTGAAGGCGGCGATCTCGCGATCGCGCCGGTCGTCGGCCTGTTCGTAGCCGAAGAGCCAGTAGACGACGGGATAGCGCTTCTGCGAAGTGGCGTAGGAGGGCGGGAGGATCGCGCGCCAGGTGCGGGTCGTGCCGAGGACCTGGCTGGGGAGGGAGAACTCGCGGGTGGCGGCGGTGGGTTCCTGTTGGGCGAGGAGCAGCGCGAGGAGCAGTGTCAGCACAAATCCGAGTGTACTTCTTTGACGCAGAGACGCAGAGACGCAGAGGAAAGCAAGACCGAGAGAACTCGCACAGTTATTTGAAATACGGGGCGGGTTCGGGGACGGCGGAGCCGTCTTTGCGGGGGTCGGAGGCTCCGTAGTTGGTGTGGGTGGCGGAGTCGTGGATGACGACTTGGCCTCCTCCCATCGTGCTGGAGAAGTCTCCGAGGACTTTGAGGTCGTGGCCTTTGGCGGTCAGGGCGTCGCGGACGGCGGGCGGAATGCGGGATTCGATGGAGACGTCGCAGCCGGTCCAGGTCAGCTTCGTGAAGCGCGGGGCTTCGAGAGCGGACTGGATGTTCATGCCGTGGTCGACGATGTTGGAGACGAATTGGGCGTGGGCCTGGGCCTGATTCAGACCGCCCATGATGCCGAAGCCGATGTGGCGTCCGTCCTTTTCCATGAACGCCGGGATGATGGTATGGAAGGGGCGCTTGCGGCCTGCGAGCGCGTTGGGATGTTGGGGGTCGAGGTCGAAGAGGCCGCCGCGATTCTGGAGGGCAAAGCCGTAGCCGTCGACGACGACTCCGGAGCCGAAGTGCTGGTAGAGACTTTGGATGAGCGAGACTATGTTGCCATCGCGGTCGACGACCGATAGATAGATCGTGTCGCCGTGGACGGTGGGCGGGCTGCCGGCGGTGGGCTCGCAGTGGGCCTTGGCGGGGTCGATGAGGCGAGCGCGCTCGCGGGCATAGTCCATCGAGATCATGCCTTCGACCGGCGCCTGGCTGAAGCGCGGGTCGGCGACGTAGCGGCGTAGGTCGGCGTAGGCGAGTTTCTGGGCTTCGATCTCGGTATGGAGCTCGACTTCGCCGCGAGGAGGATAGGTCGAGATCGGGAACAGCGACATGAGATTGAGCATCTCGACAGCGGCGATGCCCTGCCCGTTAGGCGGAAGCTCGTAGACTTTCCAGCCGTGGTAGTCGGTGGAGATCGGGGTGACCCATTCGGCGGCGAACTCGGAGAGGTCGGCGGCGGTCATCTTGCCGCCGAGGCGGTCGCTGGTCTTGAGGATGGCTTTGGCGATGGCGCCGCGGTAGAAGGCGGCGGCTCCGTCCTGCGCGATCAGGCGGTAGGCGGCGGCCATTTGCGGATTCTTGAAAAGCGCGCCGACGGCTGGGGCCGAACCGCCGGGCATCAGGACTTGGGTGGCGTTGGCGTCCTTTTTGAGCTTCGGCTCCTGTTCCACCCACGCGGCGCCGATCATCTCAGTGACCGGGAAGCCGTGCTCGGCGAAGTAGATGGCGGGCTGGAAGAGGTCCTTCCAGGGGAGTTTCCCGAAGCGCTGGTGGAGACGATACCAGCCGTCGACGGCGCCTGGGACGGTGACGGATTGGATGCCTTCCTGCGGCATCGCGGTTTGGCCGAGGGACTTGAGGGCGTCGATGGTGAGAGCTTTGGGGGCCCAGCCACTGGCGTTGATGGCGGAGAGCTTGCCGGTGTTGGCGTCCTGGTAGAGGGCGAAGAGGTCGCCGCCCATGCCGCAGCTTTCGGGTTCGACCACGCCGAGGACCGCGTTGGCGGCAATGGCTGCGTCCATGGCGGACCCGCCGCGAGCGAGGATTTGGGCGCCGGCTTGAGAAGCGAGGGTCTGGCTGGTGGCGACGATGCCGCCTTGCGTAATGACCATCGAGCGGGCCTGAGAACGGTCCTGGGCCTCGGCGGTGGCGCAGGAGAAGAGCAGGATTGCCACCAAAAATCGCATCACAGGAATCATATCAAGGCGGGGATGTTCGAAAACAATCGCAGGCGGGTTCGTTTAGAATGAGTTTACATGAAAATTGCGCGCGCCTTCGTGGCGGCGGCTTTGGCGACGATGCTGGTCGGATGCCGGACGGCGCGGGAGCCTTTGCCTGCGACGGACCCGGACCTCGAGAAAGAGATCGGCGACATCCGAGCGATCGACAATCATGCGCATCCGGTGCGGGTGACGCAGACGGGCGAGGCTCCTGACCGCGGCTTCGACGCCCTGCCGGTCGACAACATGGAGCCGCAGACCGACCCGGTGAATCTCCGGACGGGGGCGCAGGCCGCTCTCGACGCGACCCGGTCGTTGTACGGCGACAACCAACGCTCGACGAAGGAGCAGGTCGCGAAACAGAAGGGCGACACGTATCCGGCGTGGGTGCTGGATCGGATGGGCGTCGACGTCATGCTGGCCAATCGGGTCGAGATGGGGCCGAGCGTGACGGCGCCGCGTTTCCGTTGGGTGCCGTTCGCGGACGCGCTGATGTATCCGCTGGATACGGCGAAGATCGCGGCGGCGACTCCGGATCGGAAACAATTCTTCCCGCTCGAAGATAAGCTACTGCGGTCGTATCTGGACACGGTGCAACTGAAGGCTCCGCCGGCGACGTTGGGGGAGTATCTGACCAAGGTGGTGACGCCGACCCTGGAGCGGCAACGGGCGGGCGGGGCGGTGGCGGAGAAGTTCGAGGCGGCGTACTTGCGGTCATTGTCGTTCGACCGGGTGGAGCACGCGGTGGCGGAGCGGATTTATGCGCAGCGCGGCGCCCCGGACGACGCGTCGTACAAACCGCTGGAGGATTTTCTGTTCCGGTATATCGCGGGGGAGTGCGGACGGCTGGGGATGGCGGTCCATATTCACGTGATGGCGGGCGCGGGCGGGTACTTCGACGTCGGGGGAGCGAATCCGCTGAACCTGGAGACGGTGTTGAACGATCCGGCGCTACGGAAGACGAACTTCGTGATGGTCCACGGCGGCTGGCCGTTCACGCGGCAGGCGGCGGCGCTGTTGACGAAACCGAACGCGTACCTGGATTTCTCGGCGCAGACGTTGATCCTGCCGCCGGCCACGGTGGCGGCGACGCTGCGGGAGTGGCTGGCGCTGACTCCGGAGAAGGTCCTGTTCGGGACCGACGCGTATCCTTATACGGATGAGCTGGGGTGGGAGGAAAGCGGGATCGTGTCGGCGAAGGCGGGGCGGAAGGCGCTGGCGATCGCGTTGACGGGGATGGTGCGGGACGGGGAAGTCACGCGGGCGCGGGCGTCGGTGCTGGCTCGGATGGTGCTACGGGAGAACGCCAAGAAGCTGTACGGGTTGTGAGGGCGGGAGTTGAGACCCCAGCGAGAGAGCGCTTTGACGCAGAGACGCGGAGACGCAGAGCAACACATGCTGGGACGGCGATGACGAAGGCGGCCGGGTTAGGCTCGGGCTCGGCGGCGGGCCGCTGGGCGGGCCACCGATGGGGCGCGGCGCTCGACGGCGGGAGCTTCGAACTTGGCGCGGAGCGACTCGGCTACGGTCTTCGCGTCTTCCGACTCGAGCTGGGTGTACAGCTCGGCCGCGACGTCGAGGAACTTGCGGTAGCGGGGTTCCCAGATCTTCAGAAAGGGGCGGGGGTCGAGCCGGCCCTTGACGGGTCCGCGCGCGTAGAGGCGCTCCTCGAAGGCTTGCGAGACCAGATTCTTTTCGAGGCGCTCGCGGCAGGCATCCTTCAGGATTCCGGTGAGCCAGAGGAGTTCCTGACGGTCTAATTTGGCCAGGGGATTCTTCGCGTCGGGCATAAGGGCTCTCGCAATATAGCACGCTTCAAAACATGAGAGAAATATTCTGTTACAGCCACTATATCGGTGGTGAAGTGTCTTCTTTTGTGCTGCATGTTGGGGGTCAGTGCCTTCGGCGGAACAGCCACCCGAGTGGAGATCGCGCACTGGCCGGCGCAGGTCGGGCAGGACGTGCTGGTGCGGGCAGCGGTCTATCAGGCGGCCTCCGGGCGCGGCGTGTCGTTGGGCACGATGGCGTTCGCGGTGGACGGCGTGACGATCGCGGGCTGCGAAACGGTTTGGGTATACCAGAGCAGCGGCGCGGCGGAGTGCACGACGAAGTTCCCGACGCTCGGCGCGCACGAGTTGAAGGCGACCTATAGCGGCACGCCGACATCGTATGCGCCGAGCGAGCTGACGGTGACGGTGCAGGTCGGGAAGCTCGACCCGTCGACGTACCTGGCGTTCATTCCGCCGCACCCGGTGTACGGGAGCGGGCTGATCGTGCATGCGCTGGTGCTGGGGGCGAAGGGCATGCCGGATCCGACCGGCACGTTCACGTTCCTGGAAGGCAGCAAGGAACTGGTGACGCGGCCGATCGAGCCCGACGGGCACGCGCTGCTCGATTATCCTCTGACGGCGGGAACGCACCGGCTGGAGGCGATCTACAACGGCGACGACTATTACCTGGTGAAGGCGCCCGTCTGGATCGATATCACGGTCGGGAAGGGTCCGCCGACAGTGGCGATCTCGTCGACGCCGGCGCAGCTCGGGCAGCCGGTGACGATCACGGCGTCCGTGCTGCCGGCGGGCGCGGGAGGAACGGTGACTTTCACCGGAGTCGCGGGATGCGGGACGGTCGCGCTGGTCGGGGGGCTGGCGAACTGCGCCACGACGTTCCGGCAGTTGGGGACATTGACGGTGGCGGCGGAGTACAGCGGCGACTCGAACCTGACGACCGGGTCGGCGTCGATGAAACTGAACGTGGGGCGGCTGGTGGCGGGAGTGTACGCGGCCGTATTTCCAGCGGCTCCGGTGTACGGGCAGTCGGTGACGATCGGCGCGCAGGTGCTGGGGGCGCAGGGCGCGGCGGCTCCGACGGGAGCGGTGGCCTTCGGCGATGCGATGGGCGGCGGGACGGTCGCAGCGTTGGACGCAACGGGGCACGCGCAGTGGATCGCGGCGCCGGCGGCGGGTCTGCGGACGTTCATGGCGACGTACAACGGCGACGCGAACTACGGGACGTCGCAGGGCGTGGCGAGCGTGATGGTGGCGAAGTCGGGGACGGCGACGACGCTCGCGGCGCCGGCTGGCGGCCCGCTGGCCGCGACGGTGAAGCCGGTGGCTCCGGGTGGCGGGGTCCCGACGGGGTCCGTGCGCTTCGTGCGCGACGGGGTGACGCTCGGGTCGGCGGCGCTGACGGAGGGAGTCGCGACACTGGCGACGAGCGCGACGGGGAACGTGCGGGCGGAGTACGCGGGCGACTTCAACTTCCTGACGAGCGTGTCGGCGACCGCGTCGGTGAGCGCGCCCCAGGTAGGGTTGAAGATCGCGGCGGATCGCAATCCGGCGCCCGCGGGGAATGTGACGTTCACGGTGTCCGGGGCGGCGGGTGCGGGGACGGTGCAGGTGACGGTCGATGGAGTGGCTGTGGGAGGCGGATCGCTCTCGACGGGGAGCGTGGCAGTGACGGCGCAGTTGGGGCCGGGGTCGCACTCGGTGGTCGCGACGTACTCGGGCGATGCGGTGTACGGGGCGGCGAGCGCGTCGATGGTGGAGTCGGTGACGTCGCCGGCGGGCACGATGGCGTTGACGGCGAATCCGGCGACGCCGGTGTATGGCGAGGCGGTCACGTTCACGGCGGGGTCGAGCGGGACGGTGCAGTTTTCAGACGGTGCGACGCCGCTCGGCGCGGGGGACGGGTTCATTACGGTTTCGCGGTTGGCGGCGGGGACGCACACGATCACGGCGACCGCGGGGACGCTGGCGGCGGAGCTGGTCGTGACGGTGGCGAAGGCGCGGACGACGACGTCGGTGCGGATTTCGGACGGACAGGCGGCGGCGCAGGTGGTGGCGGTGGCTCCGGGGTCGGGGACGCCGACGGGGTCGGTGCGGTTCGCGGACGGGGCGACGGGGACGGCGTTCGCGGTGGTTCCGCTGGAGGGCGGCACGGCGTCGGCTGTGCTGCCGGCGGGCGTGTCGCTGGCGACGGCGGCGTATGAGGGCGACTCGAATTTCTCGGCGAGCGCGTCGGGGGCGGCGGGGACGCTCGTGGTCGTGAACGCCGCGTCGTACGACGGGACGGGGTTCGCGCCGGGCGAGATCGTGACGGTGTTCGGGTCGAATCTCGCGGGCGCGGTGCGTGTGACGGATAGCGCGGGCGTGGCGCGCGGGGCGGACGTGCTGTACGGGTCGGCGACGCAGATGTCGGTGGTGCTCCCGGAGGGACTGGCGGACGGAGTCGCGACGCTGACGATCGGCGGGATGAGCGCGGCGCTATCGGTCGGGCGAACGGCGCCGGGGCTGTTCACGATCGACGCGAGCGGGAAGGGCGTGGCGGCGGCGCAGGTGGTCGTGGTGCACGCGGATGGGACGCAGGAGGCGGGGTCGGCGGACGCGGTCGATGTCGGCGGGGCGGGCGATGCGGTGTACCTGATTCTGTATGGGACGGGGCTCCGGCATTTCACGAAACACGTCGTGTGCGCGGTGGCAGGCCAGCCGGCGGCGGTGACGTACGCAGGTCCGCAGAGCGGCTCGGGACTCGATCAGGTGAATGTGCGGCTGCCGGCTGAGTTGAAGGGAGCGGGTCGGGTGGAACTGGTCGTGACGTCTGACGGGGTGGCGAGCAATGCGGTGACGGTGGTGTTTCGGTAGGCAAGGTCGGGCGGACAATCTTGTCCGCCGACCCGCTTTCCAGCGGGTCGAGCCGCCTGGAAAGGCGGCTGCGGGCAGGATTGTCCGCCCCACAAAAACAAGCACCTCTCTAGATCGATCGGACGGGCATCGCGACGATGTCGTCGATGCGGATCGCTTCCTTCACGACGAAGGGCTCTCCGTATTTCACTCCGATTTGGTTGCCGTAGAAGCGGGCCACCGCGCCGAGACGGTCGCGGATTTCGTCTTGCGTCGGGAAGAGGCCGGCGCCATCGGCCGTCTCTCCGTACTGGGACGCGTAGCTGAGGAGCGCGGTCATGCGGCGCTCGAACTGGGCGCTGATGTCGACGATGAACGACGGCTTCACGTCGGCGTACAGGCTGGCGTAGAGAATCTTCTGCGGACGGTGGGGCTCGCTGTATTCATCGAGCTTCTTAAGGCCGGCGAGGAAGCAGGCCTCGAAGGCCATTTCGGAGCAGCGGTAGTGGTCGGGGTGGCGGGCCTGCCAGTAGGGCAGAATGACGACGCGCGGCTTGAGCTCGCGGATTTTGACGGCGAGCGTCATGCGGGCGCTGATGGTGTTTTCGAGACGGGCGTCGGGGAAGTGGAGGTTGCCGCGCCAGGAGACGAGCATGTGCTTCGCGGCCTCCTCGCTCTCGGCGACGCGCTGCTCGGGGGTGCCGCGGGTGCCCATGTCGCCGGCGGTGAGGTCGAGCGCGCCGGTGCGGTAGCCGGCCTCAGCCATGCGGATCAGAGTGCCGCCGCAGGTCTGTTCGATATCGTCGGGATGCGCCGCAATGGCGAGGACGTCCAGGCTCACCGACGAGCCAGCCGTTTCAAAAAGTCAGTCATATCCACGCGGTGCTTGAACGCCTTCTTGCCATCGATGGTGACGACGGGGACGTCTTCATTGTAAAGCTCGCAGAGCTCTGGGTCGGCGTCGATATCGAACTCCTCGTAGTCGAAGGCGGCGCGCGACTGGGCGGCGACGAGGACTTCCTTGACGTCTTCGCAGAGGCAGCAGCCGTTGCGCGTGTAGAGGACGACGCGAGGACGGGTTACCATGTGAGATCCCTCCGGCGCCAGTAGCGCTCGCGCGTTCCCATGAGATGGATCAGGACAATGCCGGCGATGAAGCCGCCGACGTGTGCGGCAAAGGCGGTGCCGCCCTGGTTGGCTTCGGCGATCTGGCCGAAGCCGCCGAAGACTTGCATGCCGAACCAGTAGACCAGCATGAGCCACGCGGGTAAATCGAACGTGAAGATCACAATCAGCCACGTTAGCATCACGACACGGGATCGTGGGAATTTGACCAGGTAGGCGCCCATGACGCCGGCAATGGCGCCGCTGGCTCCGACCATCGGAATTCGCGAGGACGGATCGAGGAGCACCTGCGCCATGGCGGCCGCGACGCCGCATAGCAGGTAGAAGCCGAGGTACTTGACGTGGCCCAGAATGTCCTCGACGTTATCGCCGAAGACCCAGAGGAAGAGCATGTTGCCGAGGACGTGCATCCAGTTGGCGTGCACGAACATGGCCGTGACGACGTTCTCCCAGTGGAAGTAGGCAGGCCGGAGGCTGTACACGGTCATGAACTGATTGAGCGAGTAGGGGTCGACCAGGCCGAGCCAGAATTCGTTGAGGAAAACGAGGATGTTGATGACGATGAGGACGATGGTCACGACGGGCCTGGAGTAGCTCGGCTGTGTGACTTTGATCGGGATCATCTATTTGGAGGCGGCGCGGGCCGCGAATTCCGGGTGGGAGCGGCGCTCGGCGCGGGCGATGAGCTCGCGGACGCCGTCGAGGCCATGGATGCCGCCACGCGCGCCCAGGGCAGTGCAATTCAGGGCCGCCATGGCGTTTGAAAACTCGAGCGCGTCGCGCATTGGCATTCCCTGCAAAACAGCATAACAGAAGGCCCCGTGGAACACGTCTCCGGCGCCGGTAGTGTCGACGCAGTTCACGACGAAGGCGGGCGAGTAGAAGTACTGGCCGTCCATGCGGGCGAGCGAGCCATGGGCACCGAGAGTCATGGCGGCGCAGCGCATGCCGTACTCGGACTGGATGGTTTCGAGAGCGCGGAACGGGTCGTTGACCCCCGTAAAGGCGGCGGGGAATTCGGAGCTGGCGACGAGGTAGTCGATATTGGGCAGCACCTGATCGAAGCCGTGGTAGATGGTGTCGACGTCGACGGTGACGGGAATGCCGTGGCTGCGCGCGATGGCGGCGGCGTGGGCGACGGCAGCGGTGTCATGGCCGTCGATGTGGAGCATGCGGGCGCAGGTGATCTGTTCTTCGGTGATCTGATCGGGATCGATGCGGAGGCACTCGTGGCGGCGCCAGAGGACCGTGCGCTCGCCGGTGGAGCGGTCGATGATGATGTAGGCCGACTGGTTGGGGCAGTTGACGCGAATCTGGACGTGGTCGAGATTGATGCCGGTGCCGCGGAGGCTCTCGATCTGGATGCGTCCCCGCTCGTCGTCGCCGATGGCTCCGATGTACTTGGCGCGGAGTCCGAGGCTGGCGCAGGCGACCATGGCGCTGGCGACCTGGCCGCCGGGGCAGAGGAAGTCCTCGAGGAACGGGACCTTGCCGGCATACGCCGGGAAGTGCGGGACGATGAGCATCGTGTCGGTGGCGTTCAGGCCTACGCCGACCACGTCGAATTCGGGCATGCAGAACACATTGTAAAGGGTGGCGCCCGAAATCCGAATCCGCCCGGCGGTTCGTATGGGAGGAGGAAGGAGAGATTACCTATGAAAAAGCTCATAACGATTGGATTGTGCCTGGCCGCGGCGGCGGTCGCTCAGACGAAGATTTCGGGGACCGGCAAGTGCGGCCAGCCGGAGAAGCAGGAATCGATCGAGGTCGGCGACCGGCCGGGCCACATGCTGGCGATCGTGAAGCAACCGTGCACCTGGACGGCTCCGTTGGAGATGGCGGGGCTGAAGGCGAAATCGTACGCGGCATCGATTATGTCCGACATGTCGGGACAGAAGGCGACCGATCGCGGCTACGTGGTGGTGACGATGGAGAACGGCGATAAAGCCTATGTCCGGATCAATCAGGGGACGTCGATGATGACGAAGGACGGCAAGCAGATGTCGGGCGAGGGCACCTGGTCGTACACGGGTGGGACGGGCAAACTGAAAGGGCTGGCGGGCAAGGGCACGTACAAGAGCAAGCCGGTCGCGGACGGCGTCGAGGACATGATCGAAGGCGAGTACTCGCTGCCGGCGTCGAAGTAGCTGCGACGTACAATCGGGGGGATGCGATGCACCCTCCTGGTCCTTCTGCTTGCCGTTTCGGCGTTCGCACAGCGGGTCGTGATCCGCGCCGGGACGGTGCTCGACGGGCGGGGCGGGAGCGCACGGAACCAGCAGATCGTGGTCGAGGGCGGACGGATCGTGTCGGTCGGACCGGCACGCGACACGCCGACGTACGACCTGAGCGCGATGACCGTGATGCCGGGGTGGATCGACACGCATGTCCACCTGAACTGGCACATGGACGCGAACCAGAAGTCGGTGAGCGGCGGCGGGAAGGCGGAGGACAACGCGCTCTACACCGCCGCGGACGCGTGGATGACGCTGCAGGGCGGGTTCACGACCGTGCAGAGCGTCGGCGCGGCGATTGACGGGCTGGTACGCGATCGCGTGAATCAGGGCTTACTCCCGGGTCCGCGGATATTGACATCGCTGCGCCAGATCAGCGACACGAAGCTGGGGGTCGATGCGCTGCGGGCACTCGTCCGGCAGACGAAGGACGAAGGCGCCGACGTGGTGAAACTGTTCGCGACGACAGGGCTAGGCGCGGGCGGGAATCAGAGCATGAGCGACGAGCAAATCCAGGCTGTGTGTTCGGAGGCGAAGGCGGTCGGACTGTGCACGGTCGTGCACGCGATCGGAGACGCCGGCGCGCGCGCGTCCGTCCTGGCGGGCTGCACGTCGATCGAGCACGGCACGTTTCTAAAGGACGAGACCCTCGACTTGATGGCGAAACGCGGCACGTTTTTCGATCCGAACTTCCTGGTGCTGCACAACTACCTGGACAATCGCGCGAGCTTCGCGTTTACTCCGCAGACGCTCGAGATCCTGGAGAAAGGGATCCCGCCGACCGCCGACGTGCTGCAGCGCGCGCGCAAGCACGGCGTGAAAATCACTTTCGGTACGGACGCGGTAGCGGGTTCGCACGGGCGGAATGCCGAGGAGTTCGTGTACCGCGTCGAAGAAGGGCACGATCGGCCGATGGATGCGATCGTGAGCGCAACTTCGGTATCGGCGGAGTCTCTGGGGATGAAGGACGTCGGCGTCGTGGCGGCGGGAATGGTCGCGGATCTGGTGGCGACGGTCGGCAATCCGGCGGACGATGTGCGGGCGGTCCGGCGGGTGGCGTTCGTGATGAAGGGCGGGGTGGTGCTGAAGAACACCCGGTAGTTTAGAGATCCCGCCCGCGCCGCCAGTGGTCTTCGAAGAGGCCTTTCATCGCTTCCCCCATGCCTTCGTGGTGGAAGACTACGGAGGTCCAAGTGGGACGGGTGATGACGGGGTCGAGAAGGGCGATCATGCCGTCGCGGGCATCGAACAACGCGAGCTTCATCGGGAGCGAGTCGGCGACCCGGACCTGGACTCCGCTGGCGACGTAATCCTGGAGACGCTGGCGGTGTTCGTCGTCGAGCGAGGAGGCTTCGAGCAAAAGGCGGCAGGCGACAGAGCCAGCGGCCTGTTTGACGAGCTTCTCGTCGAGAGGATCCACCGCGTAGGGTGGCCGGGAGAATTCCAGGTATTCGGATTTCACTTCGGCCAGCATGCGCCGGTATTCGGCGGCGGTCTGCGTGGGCTCGGTGACGATTCGAAGGAAGTCGAGTGTGCCGCGGCCTCCCTGGCCTTCGGAGTAGAGACTGCTCAGGTCATCGATCAGGGCATTCCCGGCGCGCCCGTTGTCGACGAGCTCCTGCTCGAGCATCTGGCGTTTGCGGCCGATGTAGCCGGGGATGGCGAGGCTGGGCTCGACAGCCGAGAAGAGTTTGGTCTTCTCCTGGACCACTTGGGCGAAACCCTTCTCCACCAAGCTGTCCAGCACCTCATAGATCTTTTGTCGCGGTACGTGTGCGCGGGCCGCCAGCTCGAGCGCCTTGAACTTGGGGTGTCCGAGGAGAACGAGGTAGGACCGGGACTCGTACGCGTTGAGCCCAAGTTGCTGGAGCCGTCGCCAGAACCGTTGAAAATCTACTTCGGCCAGTTCTTCGCTCATCGTATCTTCACCTTAGCAGAGGTCGGCGGCAAAAAAACGGGGAATCCGTGGCCGAAGTGGAGCGGTATCGGCGCGCTTCGGGTGAGGCGCCGCCTCAGAAATCTCCGAGGGGGTTAACTTCCCATTTGACTTGGTACTAGTAGAACTTTAAAATTGATAGACAGCACCTTTGTATGCCTGAGAACAACGCCGCCGTAAACGGACCTACGTCCGGGGGGGCTGGAGTAAAGCCCAAGATCCGAATCGTCGTGGCGGATGACCACCCCATCTTCCGGGACGGTCTCTGCAGGCTCCTTGCTTTGGAGGAGGACTTCGAGGTGGTAGCCCAAGCCTCGGACGGCGCGCAGGTGCTCGAGATTTTGCAGCGGGTGGAACCGGATATCCTGCTGCTCGATCTGAAAATGCCGGGGCTGGACGGGCTCGCGACCCTACAAAGATTGCAGGCCGCGCGCAACAAAACGCGCGTGATCGTGCTGACGGCCTCGGACGATAAGAACGAGTTCGTGCAGGCGATGAAGCTGGGGACGTCGGGAATCGTCCTGAAGCAGACTGCGACAGAACTGCTGATCAAGAGCATCCGGAAGGTTCATGCGGGTGAGATCTGGCTGGATTCGCACACGACCGCGGCGGTGATCCGCCAGTTCGTGGCGAACGAAGAGGCTCCGCCACCGTCGCCTCCTCCGCCGCAGATGCACCAGCAGCAGCCCTCCTCGGGCGGACGCGAGCGGGAGCGGTCGCCGCTCAGCCAGCGCGAGCGCGAGATCGTGGCGCTGGTCGCGCAAGGGTTCAAGAACAAAGAGATGGCGGAGAAGATGTTCATCAGCGAGCAGACGGTGAAGAACCACCTGCACAACATCTTCGACAAGCTCGGCGTCTCGGACCGGCTCGAACTGGCCCTGTACGCAATCCACAACAATCTGCACACGGGCAGATAAAAGAATTTCTCTCGCAAAGACGCAAAGCCGCAAAGAACACATGACCAGGATCTTTTGTGTTCTTTGCGCCTCTGCGCCTTTGCGAGAGCGATTTCTTTAAACGCCTACCCCGAATTCCTTCGAGCCGTATTCCTTCAGTTTGTTGTGCAGGGTCTTGAGGCTGATGCCCAGGATTTCGGCGGCCCTCGTTTTGTTGTTGCGGGTATGTTCGAGGGTGCGTAGGATGAGTCCCTTTTCCGCGTCTTCGACGGTGGTCCCGATTTGGAATTTCACGGTGTCGGGCTCATCGGCGGGCGGTGGGGGCGGCGCGGCGACGGCGGCGGACGCAGTGGCAGCCGCGGCCGGAGCGGCGGCGCTGACCGTCGTCTTCTGATTCTGCAGGAAGGCCGGGAGGTTGCGCATCTCGATGGAGCCTTCGCCGGCGAGAATCACCGCGCGCTCCAACACATTACGCAATTCGCGGACGTTGCCGGGCCAGTCGTGGCGTTGCAGCGCTTCGAGCACCGGGGCCGAGATGTCGGAGACCCGGCAATCGTGCTTGCGGTTGAGATCGCCCATGAGCGCTTCGGCGATGGGCTGAATGTCGTCCTTGCGCTCGCGCAGCGGCGGCAGGTGGATATGGAAGACGTTGAGGCGATAGAAGAGGTCCTCGCGCAAATGTCCTCCGCGGACCGCCTCTTCCGGCACTTTGTTGGTCGCGGCGACGACCCGTACGTCGACCTCGAACTCCAGTTTGCCGCCGAGGCGGCGGACCTTGGAATCTTCGAGAATGCGCAGCAGCTTGGCCTGGGTCTGCATCGGCATCTCGCCGATTTCGTCGAGCAGCAGCGTGCCGTGCTGGGCGACTTCGAAACAACCGGCGCGGCGCTCGGAGGCGCCCGTAAACGATCCCTTCTCGTGGCCGAAGAGCTCGCTTTCGATCAGACTCTCGGGGAGCGCGGCGCAATTGATCGCGATAAAGGGACCTTGCCGGCGGGGACTGAGAGCATGAAGCGTGCGCGCGACCATTTCCTTCCCGGTGCCGCTTTCGCCGGTGATCAGCACGCATGCCTTACTCGGTCCGGCCTGCTGGAGGAGCGAAAAAATTTCCACCATCTTCGAGGACGCGCCGACCAGCTCGCCCAGCGAGCCCTTATAGATCAGTTGGCGCTCGAGGGTGCGCTTTTCATTACGGAGTCCGGCGTGGCTGCCGGCGCGGCGCAGGAGCACTTCGAGTTGGGCAGGCTGGATCGGTTTTTCGAGGAACCAGTAGGCTCCCAACTCATGGACGGTACGGACAGCGGTCTCGACATTGCCGAAGGCGGTGAGCACGATGGTCGGCGGCATTTCGCCGGAATCGCGCAGACGCTGCAGAAAGCCGAAGCCGTCGAGACCGGGCATGTTGAGGTCCGTCAGGATGACATCGGCAGGGAACGAATTTAATTTGATGAGAGCTTCGTTGCCTTCGGCGGCGGTCTCCGGGGTCATACCCCAGGCGGAGACCATCGCGGCCAAGCCACTTCTCTGGCTGGCTTCGTCATCTACGATTAGAACTTTTATCAGTTGATTCAAGGTGGGTCCTTCCGAGGGGGGCGCTCCATACCCATTTTAAGCTGACGGCCCCACTTCGGACGATCAGTTGCTGCACTTCCGAGTGCGGGAAATGAGCGGGGAAGCTCAGTTTTGGGTAAAAATGATAGTATTAAAGCAACAATCGGGAGCGGCACTCGAGAACGCCCCGGAGATCGGTGCGGCAACGCACCAGGGAGTACTGTGCTAGCGTTGGTTCGCCGCGCACGGCGGCGCATTTTGCAGAATGAGTTGATCGCCCAAGGCGCCAATGCGTCGAGTGCGGCGTTGCTCGCCTTCATTCTCCTGCTCCTCCTCGGAGCGGAAATCCTGAACTGGCAGATCGTAGTCGCGGTTCCCGCAGTGGCGCTGGCAATCGGCGTCTGGCTGGCGTGGCGACGGCTGCCGAACGCGTACCGGACGGCGCAGAAGATCGACACGCGTTTGGGACTCGCCGACACACTTTCGACGGCGCTGTACTACAGCGAAACCGGCGCGGCCGGATCGCCCGATATCGTGCGCTTGCAGGCAGCAGAGGCGGAACGTATTGCCGCGGATGCCGATCTGCGGCGGGCACTCCCGTATACTTTGCCGCGTGCGCTGTACGCGTCGGCTGCGCTATTCCTGGTGGCGGGCAGCCTGTTCGCGCTGCGCTACGGGATCACGAAGCAGCTCGACCTGAAGGCTCCGCTGGCGTCGTTGCTGGGACAGCCGTTCAGCGCGGAGCAGAAGAAGCAGGAACAGGCGAAGTCGAAGATGCCGAAGGTTCCGCGGCCGGACGCGGCGCCGGACGGCGACTTGGCATCCGCGGACGAGCAGCAGATCCGCTCCTCCGACCCGAACGGCAATAGCCAGGAGCAGGCGGACGAGAACGAGCAGCCCGGTAAATCGGAATCGAAGAGCACGGAGAAGGGCGCGAAGAAGTCGGAAGACGGGCAGTCGCAGGGCGACAGCGAACAGCAGGAAGCCGGCAATGAGGATCGTCCCGGCAACGATGGCGACAACGCCAATTCCGGCCAGCAAGGCAAGCAGCAGGACGGGAAACAGGGCAATCAAAAGCAGGACGCCAACAACTCCGGCGACAGTAACAGCCTCATGAGCAAGGTAAAGGACGCGGTCCAGAACCTGCTCTCGCGGATGAAGCCGCAGCAGAACCAGTCCGGCGGGCAGCAACAGCAGGGCGAGCAGAACAGCCAGCAGGGCAAGGGACAGCAGAACGGGAACAAGCAGCAATCGGCGAAGAACGGCCAGCAGCAGAAGGGCGATCAGCAGTCCGAGGGTCAGGACGGCCAGGCGGGCGAGCAGGCGGAGAATTCGCAGGACCAGCAGGGCAAAGGCCAAGGGAACAGCGATTCGAAGCAGGCATCGAAGCAGCCCGGCAGCGGGGTCGGCAGCCAGGACGGCGACAAGCGGATCAAGCAGGCCGAGCAGCTCGCCGCGATGGGCAAGATCAGCGAGATCATCGGCAAACGGTCTCAGACGCTCACCGGCGAGACGACGGTCGAGGTCCAGCAGACCAGCCAGCAGTTGAAGACGCAGTACACCAACCGCACGGCGCAGCACACGCAGGGCGGCGCGGAGATCAATCGGGACGAGGTCCCGGTGGCGCTGCAGAGCTACGTGGAAAGCTACTTCGAGCAGGTACGGAAGACCGCCCCTCCGGCGGCGGCGCCAAAGAAGTAGCGCAAAAACATCTAGCCGCAGATAAACGCGGATGAACGCCGATAAGAACCCAGTTTCGGATCGGCGTTCATCTGCGTTTATCGGCGGCTAAAAGTTTTTGCGGCTTTGTTTATTCCCAGACCCGTTTGTGCGGTCCGGCGTCGCGATCCTTTACCCGGTCGTAAAGGTAGAAGGTCGAGACGGTGCCTAGCGACTCGTTATAGTAACTTTCCTCACCAAGTGCTTCGCGGACATCTTCGTCGAAATCGTGGAGCGACTTCAGCTCGTCCGCAGTGGCGGGCTTTTTCTTGCCGGTCGGAGTGCGGAAAAACTTTTGGTAGCCGCCGTCGACGAGAGCGCCGATTTCGTCGCCCATGAGGATTCCCGCCGGCGAAACCGGGCGGACCGTGCCGTTGTCATCGCGGAGATCGACCGCGCAATCGGCGCGGACCACTCGGGTGACGCCGGCAAGGGGATTCACCGTAAAGCCCGCGCGGCGCAGGCCCTCAATGCGCTCGGAAAAGGTGGGATTCTTCGGTCGCTCTCTACGAAAGAACATGGCTCTCCTCATTATAGAGGGAGCAAGTGTAAAATCAGCGGCGACAGGGTTCTCCGGCCGCTATTTCTCCGGTAATGTGATGCCTATGAAGAGAGCTACTGTCTGTGCAATGCTGCTGGGCCTCGCGCCTGGCCTAATGCCCGCGGCTACGGGATATTTGGTGCGGAACCTGATCTCCGACCAGGCGGGGGTCGCCGATTTCACGGATCCAAACCTCGTGAACGGCTGGGGAATCGCCATTTCCGCGGCGAGCCCGTTCTGGATTTGCGATGGAGGCACCGGCCTTTCCACGGTGTACACAGCGAGCGCGAGCGCGTTTTCCATCAGCGCGACCAAGGCGGCGATTCCGCCATCGAGCAGCGGGGCCAATAAAGTTTGCACGGGCATCATCGCCAACAGCGTGAGCACCGGGTTTCTCGTCGGACCGGCGCCGGGACGGAGCCCGAACTTCATCTTCGCGACCGAGGGCGGGACGATCTCGGGCTGGGCGTCGGCGGTCGATCCGCTGAACGCGCAGATGGCGATCGACAACTCCGCTACGGGCGCGGTGTACAAGGGTCTGGCGCAAGTGGGAGCGCCGACCTCGCAGATCTACGCAGCCAATTTCAAGAGCGGCGCGATCGAAGTCTATGACGCCAACTGGAAGGCTGTCACTCTGGCTGCCGGCGCGTTCACCGACCCCGCGATTCCCGCGGGCTTCGCGCCGTTCAACATCCAGAATCTCAGCGGCAAGCTGTATGTGACCTACGCCAAGCAGGGCGCAACGAAAGTGTTCGATGCGCCGGGCGTGGGCAACGGCTACGTCAGCGTTTACGACGTCAACGGCAAGCTGCTGCAGCACCTCACCGAGAAGGGCAATCTCAATTCGCCCTGGGGCATCCAGATCGCGCCCGCGACGTTCGGACGCTTCGGCGGCGCACTGCTGGTCGGCAACTTCGGCGACGGCATGATTAATGCGTATGACACGACGTCAGGCGCGTGGCTCGGCACGCTGACGGACGCGACGGGCAAGAATCTCGTCATCGACGGCCTGTGGGGGCTGCAGTTCGGCAACGGCGGCAGCGGCGGCGACGTGAACTCCCTGTACTTCGCGGCCGGCCCGTCGCAGCAGCGGCACGGGTTGTTCGGCATCGTCGTGTCGAACCCGGTGATCACGGGCAACGTGGTGAACGCGGCGCAACCCGGCGCGGAGATCGCGCCGAACACGTTCGTTTCGATTCAGGGCGGCAGCCTCGCGCCCACGACACGCACTTGGGCGACGGCAGACTTCAACGGCACGAATCTCCCGACGTCGCTCGACGGCGTCAGCGTGACCGTGAACGGCTCGCCGGCGTATGTGTACTTCGTCAGCCCGCGGCAGATCAACTTTCTGACGCCGGCGAATATGTCGGTCGGCGTGCCGGCTCAGATCGTCGTCAACGATGGCGCGTTGAATAGCGTCACGATGTCGGTGCCGACGGCGGGCTTCGGGCCGGCCTTCTTCCTGCTCGGCGGGAAGTACGCGGCGGCGATCCACGGCAGCGGCAAGGTGGTCGGGCCGACGACGCTGGTGGCGAACAATAGCACGCCGGCGGCGGCGGGTGAGACCATCGCGCTCTACGCGACGGGTCTTGGAAATACGACTCCGGGTGTGGCGAACGGCCAGGTCGTGACGGGCGCGGCGCCAACGGCGGCGCTGCCGACAGTGCTGATCGGTGCCACGCAGGCGCAGGTGACCTTCGCGGGGCTGGTCTCGACGGGTCTCTACCAGATCAATGTGGTGGTGCCCGCGAATGCGCAGTCAGGGGATAACGCCGTGACGGTGTCGATCGGCGGGTTCACTTCGCCGGTGGGGGCGCTCGTCGCAGTGCAGTAAAGGCGTTACCGGCCACGGATGGACACGGATTCACACGGATAAGACCGCGTTCGCGTTATCCGTGTGAATCCGTGTCCATCCGTGGCCTATTCTTTTTTCCACACCACTTCCCCGTTCACGATCGTCGCTACGGGGCCTCCCCGGAAAGTCTTCCCGTCGAAGGGGGAGTTGCGGCTTCGCGAGGCGGACTGATTCACGTCGTAGGTCCACTCCAGGCCTGTGCTGAAGACGGTGACGTCTCCGGCGGCGCCGGTCGCCAACGTGCCGCGGTCGAGGCGGAGGACCGAGTCGGGACCCGTCGTGAAGAGCTCGATCATGCGGCTCAGCGTGATCTTGCCGGGGTGGACCAGTTCTTCCAACGAGAGCGCTAGCGCGGTTTCCAACCCGATAATCCCGAAGGGACAGCGCTCGAATTCCTGCATCTTCTCGCTGCCCGGATGGGGCGCGTGATCGGTCGCGATCGCCGTTATGGCGCCGCGGGCGAAGCCGTCGACAATCGCCGCCCGATCGCCATCGCCGCGCAACGGCGGCTTCATTTTGTAATTGCTGTCGTAGGCGTGCATCTCCGCATCGCAGAGCGCGAAGTGGTGCGGCGTCGCCTCGCACGTCACGGGCAGTCCGACCAGCCGGGCGTGCTCGACCATCGACACGGCGTGTCGCGTGGAGAGATGCGCGACGTGGTAGCGGGCGCCGGTGAGCTCGGCGAGGAGCAGATCGCGCGCGACCATCACGTCCTCGGACGCGGCCGGAATGCCGCGCAGTCCCCACCGCACCGACTGCGCGCCTTCATGCATGTCGCCGCCGGCGCTGAGGTTCAGATCCTCGCAGTGCTGGATGATCGGGATGTCGTAGCTCTTGGCGAACTCCATGGCCCGGCGCATGACGCGCGCGTTCATGACGGGCATGCCGTCATCGGAGATCGCGACCGCGCCGGCTGCTTTCATGGCGCCGATCGCGGCAAGCTCCTCGCCTGCGCTGCCCTTGGTAATCGCGCCGATCGGGAACACGTTGACGACCGCGCCGCGGCGCGCCTGCTCGACGATGTAGCGCGTGACCATCGCGCTGTCGTTGACCGGCTTCGTATTCGGCATGCAGCAGACGGAGGTGAAGCCTCCCGCGGCGGCGGCGCGCGACCCGCTCTCGATCGTCTCGGCATGCTCGAAGCCGGGCTCGCGCAGGTGGACGTGCATGTCGATGAAGCCAGGCGCGACAATCATGCCCGTGGCGTCGAAGACCGCAGCCTTCGGTGAAGACAGGTCCGGCGCGACGCCGGCGATGCGGCCGTCGACGATGAGCACGTCGGCGACGCGGTCCGTATGGGAGGCGGGGTCGATCACCCGGCCGTTCTTGATGACGAGCGACATGGGCTATCCAATCACCTTTTCGAGGACGGCCATGCGCACGGCGATGCCGTTCTCGACCTGGTTGAGGATGACGGAGCGCTGGAAGTCGGCGACCTCGGAGGAGAGCTCGCGGCCGCGGTTGATGGGTCCGGGGTGCATGACGATGCAGTGCGGGCGGGCGAGCTCGAGATGCTCGAGCTGGAGGCCGTAGAAGCGGAAGTACTCGCTGGCGGGGAACGACGCTTCGTGCTGTCGTTCGAGCTGGACCCGGAGCATCATGATGACATCGGCGTCACGGATCGCGTCGCGAATGTCGTTGGTGAGGCGGACGCCGGGAGCGAGCGATTTGAGCTCGACAGGGAGCAGTGAGGCCGGTCCGCAGAGGACGATGTCGGCCCCGAATTTCGAGAGCAGGTGGACGTTGGACCGGGCGACCCGGCTGTGCGCGATGTCGCCGATGATGGCGACGCGGATGCCTTCGAGGGTCGGGCGCCGGTCGAGAATCGTGCGGGCATCGAGCAGCGCCTGGGTGGGGTGCTCGTGGGTGCCGTCGCCGGCGTTGATGATCGGGGTCGGCAGATGGCGCGCGAGGAAGTGCGGCGCGCCGGAGGCCGAGTGGCGCATCACAATCGCGTCCGGACGCATCGCGCCGAGAGTATTCAGGGTGTCGACGAGCGATTCGCCCTTGGAGACGCTCGAGCCCGCGGCGGTGATGGAGACGGCGTCGGCGCCGAGGCGTTTGGCGGCGATTTCGAAGCTGGTGCGGGTGCGGGTCGAGGCCTCGAAGAAGAGGTTGACGATCATCTTGCCGCGGAGCGCGTCCAGCTTCTTGTTCGACTGGCTCTGCAAAGGTTGAAAATCCTTCGCCCGCGCGAGGATGGCTTCGATCTCCGCGCGGTCCAGCTCTTCAATTCCGAGGAGTCCGGAGGGCATAGGCGTTTGGTGTGGGCCTCAACAACCGCTCCATACTGTCGCGGCTCTGTTATGCAGTTTCGGAAGCGGCGCGTTCGACCAGGAGGACCTTTTCCATGTTGTCGATCTCCTGGAATTTCACTTCGATGATTTCGATGTCGGTGGTCTGCACGTTGCGGCCGACGAATTTCGCTTCGATCGGCAGTTCGCGGTGGCCGCGGTCGATCAGTACGAGGAGTTGGACGCGGGCGGGACGGCCGTGATCGAAGAGGGCGTCGAGCGCGGCGCGAATGGTGCGGCCGGTGTACAGCACATCGTCCATCAGGATGATGTCTTTACCGGCGACGGGAAACGGAATGTCGGTGGCGCTGACTACCGGCTTGACGCCGACCGTGCTGAGGTCGTCGCGGTAGAGGTTGATATCGAGAATGCCGACGGGGATTTTGCGATTCTCGAGAGCTTCGATTTTGGCGGCGAGCCGCTGCGCCATGGGCACGCCGCGGCGGCGAATTCCGATAAACGCCAACTGATCGAGGTCTTTGGTTTTTTCGAGGATCTCATGAGCGAGGCGGACGAGCGTGCGGTCAATCTCGGACGCGCTCATGAGTTGGGCTTTTTCGCGGATTGAGGCCATAAATGTCGGGGAGATCGCTCCGAGAGACAGCGTACCATGTAGGGAACCGGGCGCGTAACATTCGGCGTCTAAGGGTGTTTAAGGGGATAGATGCGCCTCGTGTTGCTCACGGTTTTCGGGACTCCTTTGCTCTTCGGGCAAATGTGTGCGCCGGGGCGCGCCTTGCCGGATGGGGTGATCACCGGAAAGCTCGACGATTCCAGTTGCCAACTTTCGGATTCCACCGCCTACGCATCGTATCGGCTCGATCTGCCGAAGCGCGGGAAGCTCGATATCGCGCTCACCACCACCCAGGATTTCGTGCTGCTGTTACGCGACGGCACAGGGGCTCTCACCGCAACGGGCACAGGCATCCATCGCACGGTCGAGGCCGGTCCGTACACGCTGCTGGTGGACGCGCGGATTCCGGGACAGGTGGGCGATTATTCGGTGCAGACCTCGTTCACCGCGGAGCCGGGGACGAGATGCATCGCGTTTCCGACGATCGGACTGGCGGAGACGGTGAGCGGGAAGCTGGGCGGATCGGGCTGCGCCATGCCGGACGGCACGGCATACGAAGCGTATTCGCTGAACACCTTCGGCGCAGGAACGCTGACCGTGACCGTAACGTCGAGCGACTTCACTCCGGCGCTCAATATTCGGACGCCGGATCGCGCGGCGGCAGCGTCGGGCGACGGCACGGTGTCGGCGACCGTGGACGGCGACTCGCGGTATCAAGTCGTGGTGTCGACGTCGGACACGAAGGGCGCGTATCAGATTACAACTTCGTTTCAACCGGCGAAGCTCGAAACGTGCAAGCCGGTAAAGACGCTGACGGCAGCGGCCCAGGAATCGGGGACGGTCACGGGCGATAGCTGCACGGCGACCATTCCCGGCAGCGGCGATCTGCAGTATTACAACTTCTACACGCTGCAGGTGGACACCGCGGGCGTGGCCGATCTCGCGGTGACGAGTACGGACTTCCTCCCGACCTTGTACCTGATGGATGCCGAGGGCAACACGCTCGCGGCCGATGCGGGCGGGACGGCGGGCGGGTCGGAGATCCGGACGCAGTTGCAGCCAGGCGTGTACACGATCGAGCTCTTGAGCTCCGTGCTCTCCGGCGGCGCGTACCAGTTGAACTACCAATTCACGGCGGGCGCGCCGCGGCCGTGCGCGATGGGCACGCTGGCAGCGACCGGAGGAACCAGCGGGACCCTGGGCGGCGCGAACTGCCGGACCGAAGCGGGCGCGGCCGACCTCTACAGCGTGACGCTGCCTTCGGCGGGGACGCTCGACGTGACGCTCTCGACCGATCCGGCGCTGACGGGCGCGGTCGTGATCCGCGACGCGAAGGACAATCTGATCCTGACCGAGCAGGACGTGCAGCAGCTTGGGATGATCCGGCTGTCGGCCGACTTGCCGGCGGGCGCGTACACTGTGCTGGCGGCGGCCGCCGAGGGCAGCGGCGCGTATCAATTGACGACGAAACTCACGGCGCACGACCTCTCGGCGTGCGGCTACGTGCAGGCAGTCGATAGCAACGGCGGGTACATCAAGCGGCTGTCGTCGTTCAGTTGCCGCGGGGCGAACGGCGCGCCGATGGACCTGTTCGAATTCACGCTACCGGCGGACGGGACGGCCGCGATGGTCGTGACGTCGAGCGAGATGGATGGCTACCTGACCCTGCTCGATGCGTCGGGGAACGTCCTACGGACCGACGACAACAGCTACGGCTACGGCGATCCGCTGATCGTGCAGTATCTGGCGGCGGGGACGTACCGGCTGGCGGTGCAATCGGCGTCGGGCGCGGCGGGCGGCCTGTACGAGGTCGACGTGCGGTCCACACTCGGACCGCGTCCGCTGTTCTGCGGGACGAAGCAGACGGTCGCGATCGGCGGAACTGCCTCGGGGACGATCGGGTTCACGGGATGCCCATACGACGGAGCGTTCGCGGATCTCTACCGGATCGACGTGACGAACAGCGGGATGGTCGATGTGAAGCTGACGTCGAACGACTTCGATGCGTACCTGGTCCTGCTCGACGCGAAGGGGAATGCCGTGGGGCAGGACGACGACAGCGGCGGCGGCACGAACGCGCGAATCACGATGCAGTTGGCACCGGGGAGCTACTGGGTGGTGGCGCGTCCGTCGACAGACTTCACGGCGGCGGGGTCGTACACACTGACGGTGCAGTAGCGACTAACGGCGTTCCATCCGCTCTTCGATGCGGGTGAGGCGGTTATCGATCTCGATCACCTTACCAGTGAGAGTGGAGATGTCTGTCCGCAGGCTGCGAAGGTCCTCGCGGAAATCGGAGCGCATGCCGCGCATATCTTCTCGGATGCCGCTCACCTGGAGCATGCTAACCGCCATACTACTGAGCACGGCCAGAATCGGCAATCCGACCGCGAGGAAGAGTTGGAGGTTGGTCATGGGGCTCTTCTTGTTTACAGTGTATTCCAGCGGCGGAAACGGCGCTGCCCATTAGGTAGTGTCTGAATCCAACGCGGAATTCAGACACTGCCGCCCATTAGCTATCATCTTCAGAGATGCCCCAAATTCTCGACGGGAACCGTGTGCGCGACCAGATCAAGAGCGAGCTGGCCCCTCGCATTACGGCGCTCCCGCGGCGTCCCGGACTGGCCGTCGTGCTGGTCGGGAACAATCCGGCTTCCGCCATCTACGTCCGCAACAAAATCAAAGCCTGCCACGATCTCGGGATCCATTCCGAATCCCTCACTCCGCCTGACACGATCACGACCGAGGAACTGCTCGCGATCGTCGACGAGTTGAACCGGCGCGACGAGATCGACGGCATCCTGGTCCAACTGCCGCTGCCGGCGCAGGTCGACACGAAGCGCGTCCTGCTGGCGGTGGCGCCGGCGAAGGACGTCGACGGGTTCCACCCCTGCAATGTCGGGAATCTGGTCGCGGGACTGCCGGGGCCGCGCGCGTGCACTCCCGCCGGGATCATCGAGATCCTGAAGCGGTATGGGATCGCGATCGCGGGAAAACGCGCCGTCGTCGTGGGGCGCAGCGACATTGTCGGCAAGCCCGCGGCAATGCTCTTACTGCACGAACACGCGACGGTGACGATCTGTCATTCGAAGACGCCGGACCTCGCCGCGGTTTGCCGGGAGGGCGAGATTCTCGTGGCGGCGCTCGGACGTCCGGCGACGATCACGCGTGAGTTCATCCGGCCGGGTGCGACCGTGATCGACGTCGGGACGACTCGGATCGAAGACCGCGCGGAAGCGGAGCGCATTTTCCGCGGGTCGGCGGAGAAGCTCGCCGCGTTCGACCAGAAGGGCGGACTGCTGGTCGGGGACGTACACCCGCTCGACGTCGCGGAGGTGGCTGGCGCCTACACACCGGTGCCGGGCGGCGTCGGACCGCTCACCATCGCGATGCTGATGGCCAATACGGTGGCCTCGGCGGAACGCCGGCAGCGATGCTGAAGGTCGGACTCACCGGCGGAATCGCGTGCGGCAAGACCTTCGTCGGCGAGGCGTTGGCACGGCTCGGATGCCTGCTGATCCAGGCCGATGAGCTCGGCCATCAGGTGCTGGCGCCCGGCGGCGAGGCTTACGACGAAGTGGTGCGCGAATTCGGCAGCGAGATCCTGATGGAGGGCGGCGAAATCGACCGGCGGGCGCTGGCGGCGCGCGTCTTCGGGACTCCGGATAAGCTGGCGCGGCTGAACGCGATCGTGCACCCGCCGGTCGTGCGCCGCGAGGACGAGCTCATCGCAAAGTTCCGGGGAGTCGCGCCGGACGGGATCGCGGTGGTCAGGCGGCGATCCTGATCCGAGACCGGAAGTTACAAGCGGTTCGACCGGATGATCCTGGTGACGTGCCGGGAGGAGCAGCAGATCGAGCGCGCCATGCGGCGTCCCGGCGCCGCCCGGGAGGATATCCTGGCGCGGATCGGCCGCCAGATGCCGCTCGCCGAGAAACGAAAATACGCCGACTTCGTCATAGATACATCGGGAGAGAAGGAAGACACTCTCCATCAGACTGCGGCCGTATTCGACGCCCTGCGAAAAGCGGCTGCCCGTATCGGAGAATAGAGACATGAGAGTTCTGCGACCGTTCGTGTGGGCCGCCGTTCTGGTGGCCGGTTTCCTGTACGTCACTTCCGTCGCGCATTGGGATGTGGGGCGCCTGTTGCAGCCGGTTCGAACGGCCGGGCGTGCGTGGTCCGAGCCCGAGTCGGCGGCCGGGGCCGGTGTTTACACGGCCGACGAGCAGAACAACATCGATATCTACCGGACGGCGAAAGAGGCGACGGTCAACATCACCTCCATCGTGATCCAGGAGGACTGGCTCTACGGCGCGTACCAGGGCGAAGGCGCCGGGTCGGGGTTCATCATCAATCCCGATGGCCGCATCCTGACCAACTACCACGTGGTCAAGGGCAGCGCGCAGCTCACGGTCACGCTGAACGATAAGAAGACCTACAAGGCCGACGTGCTCGGCATCGACCGCCGCAACGACTTGGCGCTGATCAAGATCGCAGCCGACAAAAAGCTGCCTGCCCTGCCCCTCGGCGATTCCGACCACCTGATCGTGGGGCAGAAGGCGATCGCGATCGGCAATCCGTTCGGCCAGTTCGGCGGGACGCTGACGGTCGGGGTGGTGAGCGCGCTGGATCGCGCGATCCGCACCGACGACAGCAATCTCGAAGGAATGGTGCAGACGGACGCGGCCATTAATCCGGGAAATAGCGGCGGTCCGCTGCTCGATTCGCACGGGAACGTGATCGCGATCAATACGGCGATTTACGGGCCGCAAGGGAATATCGGACTCGGATTTGCGCTGCCGATTAATCGCGCCAAGGCCATGCTCGACCAGTTCACGAAGACGGGCAAAGTCTCGCCGCCATTCCTCGGGGTGAGCGCGCTGCCGATTTCGGTCGAGGTGGCGGACGTGCTCGGGCTACCGTCGCAGCCGGGACTGCTGGTGCAGCGGGTGGATCCGGGCTCGCCGGCGGCGCAGTTTGGCGTCCGCGGTCCGAACCGGCGCGTGATCGTCGGGAATTACCCGATCGGGATGGGCGGGGATTACATCGTCGCGATCGACGGCAAGCCGGTGGAGGACGGGAAGAACTCGCTGGCGTCCATCATGGGGATGAAGCACGGTGGCGACATGATGGAGTTGACCGTAATTCGGAGCGGGCGGAAGGAAACGCTGCAGGTCAAACTGGGAATCGCGCCCCAGCAAATGTAATTCCCGGCAGAAAATAGAAAAAGGCCGCTGGAGTCAGTTCCAGCGGCCTTTTCGTTTTTGTGGGTCGTTTGCCCGTCTATGCGACGAAGACTTTGGGCTCGGCGGGGGCGACTTTGTTCTTGCTCCCCGGCGGGCGTCCGCGACGCTTGGCGATCGGCTGCGCCGTCGCCTGCGTCTGCGACATCCAGGCCGGAGGCCGTCCGCGACGCCGCCCGCGGCCTTGCGCGAGCCGTTCCAGACTCACGATGGCTTCCTCGATTTGGCGCCGTTCTTCCCGCAACTCCGTGAGAATTTTGCTGACATCCATATGATTACCCTCCCCGGCCAGTGGGAACTGACGATCGCAACCCGGCCGAATCGCAACGACTGCTCCATTGCGACTTCTATATCCACTTCGATTTTCCTCCCAATTAGAGGCTAATTCAAGCATTGAATTGAAATAATTCGTAAATACGGGCGAAACGTTCGTACTGAGGGGTATCGCCTAGTACGTGTGAGACTTATGCGTGTTTTCGCCCCGTTTACGCCAATAGAAATAGAACGGAAGCCCCAAAAGAATCAGGAAAATACCCATCAACGACTCGCGCGGGGAATCGAATAGTGTTGAAAGTACTAAAGCAAGTGCCACCAACACGAAAACGATCGGAATCCAGGGATAGCCCAGCGCACGGTAGGGGCGGGGTAAATCCGGCCTTTTAATTCGGAGAACAATTACGGCGGCGGTGGTCATTCCGTATAAAATCCAACTGGCAAAAATAACGTACGTAAACAACTGTTCATATCGTCCCGACAGGACTAGGAGTGCCGCCCAGCCGCTCAAAGCGAGGATGGACACCGAGGGCGTGGCGTATCGCGGGTGCACCGTCGCGATCCCGCGGAAGAATAGGCCATCGCGCGCGGCGGCGTACGGAACGCGGGATCCCGTCAGAATGGAGCCGTTGAGAGCCGCGAAGATGCTGATCATGGCCGCGATGGACACCGCGCCAGCCCCCCCATTTCCAAAAATACGGCGCAGCATTTCCGCAGCAACTCGTGGCGTTCCAGCAACTTCGCTCGCGCTTAATACCTTGAAATATGCCGCATTTGCTAATAAATAAATGCCGATTACGGCGATCGTGCCCCAAATGAGCGCGCGCGGCAGATTCCGCTGCGGGTCGCGGACCTCGCTGGCGACCATGGCGACGTTATTCCAGCCGTCGTACGCCCACAGCGCCGCCACCAGCGCCGCGAAGAACCCGGCGATCGTCAGGGGAGCAGCCGCCCCTACGGTGGGAGCGTGGTAGTGGCCGAACCCCAATCCTGCCACGATGATAAAGGCGATCAGAGCGACCTTCACCCCGGTCACGAGGACCTGCACATTGCCGCCGAGCTTCACCCCGAAATAGTTCAGCCACGCCAAGGCGCCGATCAGGACCATGGCGAAGATCTGGCCGTAACGGATTTCGAGCGGCCCCCAATTCGGGCCGAGTGGAATCGGGATCTTAAAGAAGACGCCATCGAGAATCGGGAAAAAGGTCGTGAGGTAGTAGAAGAATCCCGTCGCCAGCGTTGCGATGGACCCGCTCTTGGCCACGAACATCTGGGTCCAACTGTAGAGGTAGCCCCAGATTGGACCATAGGCCTCGCGGAGGTACGCGTATTCGCCGCCCGCCTCGGGCATGGCGGCCGCCAATTCGGAGTAGCTGAGGGCGCCGGCCAGCGATAGAAGACCGCCGAAGACCCAGACCACGAAGACCATCTCGGGGGTCCCGACCCGCTGGATCATGGCTCGCGGCACGAGGAAGATGCCGCTGCCGATCACCGTGCCGACGACGATCGACGCCGCCGCCCACGTTCCCAATTCCCGTCTGAGCTCCGCCATTACGCCTCCGACTTTTGAAATGCTCCGACCAGCAGTCCAACCCCGAAGGTGACGATGGTCCCGATCATGACGTACCAGGTGAATGCGACGCGCGGGTGGGTGAAGAAGTGGACCGAGAGGACGGTCGCGAGCCCGGCGGCCACTCCGCACATGGCGGCGACCTCGCCGGGCTTCTTCGTCAGCACCCCGAGCAGAAAGACGCCCAGCAGCGCGCCGAAGGGAATCGACCCGATCGTGAGGCCGACCTCCAGGACGGACTGCGAGTGGCGCGCGCCGTAGGCAATGGCAAACAGCACGAGTCCCCACCCGACCGTCGCCCAGCGCGCGATTTTCATCGACTTGGCCTCGCTCATTCCGCCGCTGCGGGCGCGCAGGAAGTCGACGACCGTGGTCGACGCCAGCGAATTGAGTGCGGCGCTGAGGTTCGCCATCGCGGCGGCGAGGATTGCAGCGATGATGATCCCCGCCAGCCCGACGGGCATGCTGTTCCAGACAAACGACGGGTAGATCTGGTCGTTCTTCGCGGGCGGGGTCAGGCCCGTGTCGCCGTAATAAACCCACAGCAGCACGCCGATCAGCAGGAAGAGCGTGAACTGGATCAGGATCACGACCCAACTGGCGAGCAGGGCGGCGCGGCTCTGGCTCTCGTTGCGCGCGCTGAGGAGGCGCTGGACCATCAACTGGTCGGTGCCATGGCTGGCGGTCGTGAGAAAACAGCCGCCCGCCAGTCCTGCCCAGAAAGTGTAGCTATGGGAGAACCAAGTGAGGTTCGGGGCGAAGCTGAAGTCGAAAACTGTAAATTTGTGGGCCGCGCCGGCCACCGCCACGACGTGCTCCCAGCCTCCCGGAATCTTGTGGAGAATCACGAAGAAGCTCATCACCGCGCCGACCACGTAGAGGGTCATCTGCACGACGTCGGTCCAGATGACGGCGGTCATGCCGCCCTCGAAGGTATAGAAGAGGGTGAGGACGGTGATGACGGCGATCGAGGTCAGCTCTCCGGTGCCGAGGACGATGGAGATGACCAGGGAGATGGCGAAGACCCGTACTCCTTCGGCAAGGGCCCGCGTCACAAGGAATATGGAAGCGGTGAGTTTCCGGATGCGCTCGCCGAAACGCCGGCGCATCAGTTCGTAGGCGGTAAACATCTCACCACGAAAGTAATGGGGCAGCAGCAGGACCGAGATTACGATTCGCGCCAGCAGGTATCCCAGGACGATCTGCAGGAAGCCCAGATTCCCCGTGTAGGCGAGCGCGGGGGTCCCGACAATGGTGAGAGTGCTCGTCTCGGCGGAGACGATGGAGAGCGAGATCGCCCACCACGGCGCGGTCCGGCCGCCGAGGAAGTAGTCGCGGAGGTTCTTCTGGCCGCTGCGAAAGCGCGCCCCGAACCACGTGATGGCCGCGAGGTATGCGAGGATCACCGCCAGATCGATGTAACGCATGAGGGCTGTGGAAGCGACTTCTAGCATACCCTTGATCTGATATGATTTGTCCATTCGGACTGGGCACGGAACCGGGTGAGTACAAGCGGAGTCGAATGAGTTGCACCATGCCAATGGTTTGGCTATACTCCGCAGTGTCCCGCAGACCGGATTACGGTCGCGGACCGGCTCGGAGTCATCGCCAGGTCGCGGAATCAGATCCAGAAGGCCATAGCCAGCAACAGGAAAGCCGGAAGGCAGGAGGCGCACTTGTTCAACACTAATATGAGGAAACGGTTCGCGGCGGCGGCCGCAATGGGAGCGATGTTGCTAGGCGGCGCGCTCCAATCCGCGATGGCCCAGGGCGCGGCGCCCGCGGCGGCATCGAAGAAGAATTACAAAGAGGGCGAGTTCCCGCTGTTCGACGCGGTCCTGAAGGACATTCAGCCGCCGAACGCGACGAAGATGATCGCCGACCTCGACGCGTGGGCGCAGAAGTTCCCGGATTCGGACTACAAGGCCGAACGGACCGTGCTCTATGTTCAGGCCTATTCGATGAACAAGGAGTACGCGAAGGCCGTCGACGTGGCTGGTCCGCTGCTGGCCGGCGATATCGACGCGGCGTTTCCAGAAGCCGACAGCGGACCGGGCTATGTGATTCGCGCGCTGAACTTCATCTTCGCCGACATGCCTCTGATCCCGAACCCGACGCCGGAAGAGATCGCGACGCTGCAAAAGGCGGCGACTCTGATCGAGAACTACAACCGGCAGCCGGCCGGTATCGACGCTGCCGCGTGGGATCAGGCGAAGACGGCGCTGAAGGCCGCGGCCAAGAACGCGCAGCTCAACGTCGCGGTCGCGCCGGCCCTCGCCGCGCTGCAAAAGGGCGATTGCGAGAACGCGCAGACGGCGTTCAGCAAGGCGCTCATGATCTATCCGCAGAACACATTCATCTCCTACCAGCTCGGCCAGGCGTATATGTGCACCGTGCGCAAGACACCGGCGAAGAATGATGAAGTCCGTCCGAAGGCGATTTACGAGTTCATCCGCACGCTCGAGATCGACCCGACCGTCGCCGGAACGCAGGACCCGACCAAGCTGAAGCCGATCCTCGAGGGCATGTATGTGAACTATCACGGCGGTTCCGACGGGCTCGACGAGCTGAAAACGCACGCGAAGGCGAACCCGCTGCCGCCGGACAACTTCCGCATCGAGAACGCGAGCGCGGTGTCGGCGAAGAAGCAGGCGCAGTTCGAGAGCCAGTATCCGCAGCTCGCCATGTGGCTGAAGATCAAGGGCGCCCTCGCCGCGGCCGATGGCCAGTCGTATTTCGACAACCAGCTCAAGAACGCTGCCGTGCCGAAGCTCAAGGGAACCGTGGTGGAAGGTAAGCCGGCGTGCCGGTCGAAGGAGCTCATCGTCGCCGTGCCGGAGCCGGGACAGCAGAACGCGCAGTCCGTCATCACGCTGAAGCTCGACGCGGCGCTGACCGGGAAGCCGGAAGCGGGCGAGATCCAGTGGGAAGGCGTGCCCTCGGCGTTCGCTCCCGATCCCTTCATGCTGACCATGGATACGGAGAAGGCGAAGATCGAGGGTTTGAAGACGACCCCATGCGCCGGAGCTCCGCCCCGCCCAGGCGTTAAGAAGAGCGCCCCGAAAAAGAAGTAAAGTAGTTCGTAGGGCGGGCGGCGGCGACTCGCCGCCTGCCCGCTCATACGCTATGTTCAAATTCCAATCGACTCTGAAAGCCTGCGTGGCGGCCGGGGTTCTCTCGGCACTCGCCTTCATTTCCTTTCCTGCGGCAGCGCAGCAACCCGCGGCGCCCGCCGCGAAAACCAAACAAGTCAAAGATCAGCAGGAATTCGAGGTTTATAACCAGGCGATCAAAGACGCCGACACGATGCTGCACGCGACTACGGACGCGGCGGCCAATGACGCTGCGAAGAAAGAGCTCCAGGACCTCGATCAGTGGGCGCAGCGCTATCCCGAATCGGATTTCAAAGATGACCGCGCCTACATGTACATGCAGGCGTACAGCAAGGTCCAGCCGCCGCAGCCGGCCAAGGTCATCGAGTACGGCCAGCAGTTGATGGCGAAGGACCTGAAGACGGTCTTCCCGACGCCGGCCGAAGGACGCAATATCCTGACCGTCCTGTTCCAGGTCGCCTGGAATAGCGCGGCGCTGCCCAACGCGACACCCGACCAGATCGCCAATGGCGAGAAGGCGGCGCACCAGTTGCTCGATTTCGCGCCGACGTACTTCGTCGCGGCCAATAAGCCGGCAGGCACCAGCGACGCCGATTGGGCCAAGGCGCGCGCCGATATCGAAAAGCAGGCCAAGACGGCGCTCGCCGCGATGACGATCGCGCCGGCCAGCCAGGCGTTGGCGAAGAACGATTGCGCGACCGCGGATCAGCTCTTCACCAAGGCGCTGGCCGAATATCCCGACAACACGATGATCTCGTACAGCCTCGGCCGGGCGCTGAGTTGCGAGGCGCGGGCCAATCCGGACAAGGCCACCGACTTCGCGACGCGGGCGATCTACGAATTCGTGCGCGCGGCGGTGGTCGACCCCACGCTCGGCGGCACGGCGCAGGCGCCGCAGATCACGGCGTACGCGAACACGGTCTACACGCAATTCCACGGCAGCGACGAAGGGCTGGATCAGTTGAAGGCGCAGGCCAAGACATCGCCGCTGCCTCCGGCCGGGTTCACGATCTCGTCCGCGGCTGTCGAAGCGGCAAAGAAGGAGAAGGAATTCACGGAGAAAGAGCCGCAGCTCGCTCTGTGGATGGGGATCAAGCGCCAGTTGAGCGAGGCGACCGGCCAGCAGTATTTCGAAGGCCAGTTGAAGGACGCCGACGTGTCCGGCCAGGGCGGCAAGCGCGCGCTGAAGGGCACGATCGTCGAAGGCAAGCCCGCCTGCCGCTCCAAGGAGCTACTGGTCGCGGTGCCGCTGCCTGGACAGCCGGCCGGCAAGCCGGAAATCACGTTGAAGCTCGATGCGCCGCTGACCGGGAAACCGGTCCCCGGTGAGATGATCGAGTTCGACGGTGTCCCGCGCGCGTTCACGAATCAGCCGTCGCTGATGCTGACCATGGAGACCGAAAAAGGCAAGATCTCCGACCTGAAGATCGAGCCCTGCGCCGGCGCGCCGGCCCGCCCCACAGGCAAGGGCACGGCGAAGAAGAAGTAGCTCCAGCGTGGGGTAGGCTTCAGCCTGCGGAGGGCTTCAGCCCGACGTCTTTGGAAAAGCGGACTAAAGTCCGCTGCAGGCTGAAGCCTGCCCCACGGTAGAGTGAAGTTAGCTGATGGTGGCGAGGCTCATGACGAACCTCTCGATCGGGCTGATGGATTGCGCACTCGCAGACGGGTGAGCCTGGCGTCCGAAACTCCGGAACGAATGGGCCACCCGGCCCACCGCCGGCGTCCGCGCCGCCAGAAGCAGCGCCACCGCCAAAAACCCGATTGTGAGAACCTTTCTCATCGTCCTAATCAAAAGACGAACGGAGTAGGGGAAGCGTTAGCTTCGCGGGAAAAGCTAACACAGGCTTAACAGAAGAAGGGGCCACTGGCTGAAAATAAGCAAGTTAGGACGGCTCTGCTATACTGAGGGTGTAGGAATTTATGGCGCTTTACGACTATCATTGCCAAAAATGTGACGAGATTTTCGAAGTCCGGCAGAAATTCTCCGACGCGCCATTGACGGTTCACGAAGGCTGCGGCGGCAAGGTCGACCGGATGATCTCGGCTCCGGCGCTCCAGTTTAAGGGCACCGGCTGGTACGTCACCGATTACGCGAAGAACGGCAAGTCGCCGTCCACGAACAAATCGGAAGGTTCCAAAGAGGGTTCCAAGACGGAATCGAAGACGGAGAGCAAGACCGAGACGAAGTCCGACTCGAAGCCCGCGCCCGCCAAGTCCGAGTAAACCCTCTAGGCCGTCATCATCCGGATCTTCATGTTCTGAGCCGCGTCGCGGCGCACCGTGTCCGCCCAGCGCTGCAGCATCGTGTCGGTCCGCGACGTCATCGGGTGCACCACGCGCGACTGCGTGCGGAACTCATACTTGTCGATCGTGCAGGCGGACTTCCCATTCTCGCTGCGCACCACCCGCCCGAACACGATCAGGCGCATCGGGCAATTCTCCTCCAGCAGGACAGGCCAACTGATGGAAAGCTCGATGAAGTTGCCGGCAGGCAGTTCGCGCCCGATCGAGAAGCCGACCCCGCCGCTGCCGATATCCACGGTTTCGCCGGCGCCCGATTCGACCGTAGCGCCGTCCTTGAGGAGTTTATAGCGGAGGTCGCGCTGCATCGGGAAGCGGAGTTTCCCGCGCCGTTCCTCCGAAGCATCCGTCTTCGACTGCTGTTTGCTGGAGAGGTCTTTGAAGAACATGCCTCCCTTAATGCAGCGTCGGGGCCAATCGAGAAGAGACTTGTTATCAGGTAGTTAAGCTATCGGACGTTAGCAGGCTGTCCACGCAATGGACACCACGAGACGGGGTCCGCTGTACAACTCGTGGACACTCAGGTCACAGGACCCGGGTTGAACGGCGACAGTGCGTTCCCAAGTCCCCACTTCTCGGCCCACGTCTTTTGTCCGCTGGCGACGGCGAGCAGAAGTCGGAACAGTTCCCAGCCGATCTCCTCGATCGTCTTGTGCCCGGTGGCGATGCGGCCGGCGTCGAGATCGATCAGATCGTGCCACTTTTCGGCGAGCGCGGTCCGCGACGATACCTTGATCACCGGGACGAGAGATAGACCGTAGGGGCTGCCTTCCCCGGTCGTAAACACGTGGAGGTTCATCGACGCGAGTTGCTGGGTCCCGCAGATGAAATCGCTGGCGGGGGTGGCGGCGAAGACCAGCCCCTTCCCGGTGACCTTCTCGCCATGGGACGCGACGGCGGCGATGGCGCTCGTGCCCGCCTTGGCGACGCTCCCCAGAGCCTTCTCGACGATATTCGCCAACCCGCCACGCTTGTTCCCGGGCGTGGTGTTGGCGCTGCGATCGGCGCCGCCTGCCGCCAGATACTCGTCGTACCAGCGCATTTCGCGAAGCAGGGCGCGGCCGACGTCGGGGGTGGCGGCGCGCGGCGTCAGGAGGTGGATGGCGTCGCGGACTTCGGTGACCTCGGAAAACAGGACGGTCGCGCCGGCTCGCACCAGGAGATCCGCCGCATAGCCGACGGCGGGGTTGCAGGTGACGCCGGAGAAGCCGTCGCTGCCGCCGCACTGCAGGCCGACGACGAGGTCGGCGGCGGGACAGGTCTCGCGGCGGCGGCGGTCGAGGCGGGCCAGCCGCTTCTCCGCCCCTTCGAGGATGGCGGAGACGGTCTCGGCAAAGCCGCGCTGGTCCTGCAGGCGGATCACGTTGCTCTCGCCGAGGACCGGCAGCTCGTTGCCGAAGAGGCGTGCCGGCTGGAGTTTCTCGCAGCCCAGGCTCACGATCAGCGGCTCGGCGGCGGCATTGGCGTGGAGCGAGATGTGTTTCAGGGTTCGGATCGGGATCGCGGCGCCGGGAGCGTCGATGGCCACGCCGCAGCCGTAGGAATGGGTCACCGCGACCACGTCGTCGACATTCGGGAAGCGCGGCAATAGCTCGGCACGGATGCGGCGCGCAGCGTAATCGACCGTCGGAGCGACGCACTGGACGGTGGTCGCGATGCCGAGCACGTTGCGCGTGCCGACCGAGCCATCCGCATTGCGAAAGCCTTCGAAGGTGTAGCCTTCGAGCGGCGGTAGCGGCGCGGGGACAGCGGTGGCGAGCGGCAGCTCATGGAGCGGCGGCGCGGCGGGCATGTCGAGAAATTCCTCGCGCACCCAGGCGCCGGCACGGATCGCGCGATTGGCGTACCCGATCGCATGGCCGTAACGCAGCACCGGCTCGCCGGGAGCGACGTCGCGGAGCGCCGCCTTGTGAGACTGCGGGATGCGCTCGCCGGCCTCGAGAATGACGCCCTCGGGGTCGACGACAATTCCGACATTGTCCCGGGGATGAACAGTGATCAGCATGCGGCTCCTTCATTGTAGGTAAATCGCCGGTCGGGCCGAGGCCCTCCACGGCCAAGCTGGCTCGAAAGGGCCTTTCCTACGGGGACGCCACCGCATATGCTGTTGCCATGCGGATGATCCTAACGTGGGTGGTGGTCGCAGCCGCTTCCGCGATGGCGGCGGACGAAGACCCGACCGACGTCCTCATCCGGCTGCGCGAGCAAGTGCTCTCCCACAGCGAACGCATTCCGAATTACACCTGCGTCGAGACGATCCACCGTGATCGGTACGAGTCCGCCGTCGACGCGCCGAAGACCTGCGACGATCTGGTGGCCCGCCGCAAGCAGCCGAACTTCCCCCTGATGGTCCGGCTCACGACCTCCGACCGCCTGCGCCTCGATGTCGCGCTCGCCGCCGACGGCGAGATTTACTCCTGGGCGGGCGCCGCCAAGTTCGAGGAAAAAGACATCGACGAGTTGATCCCGGACGGCGCGATGGGCACCGGACCGTTCGCGACCATGCTGCTCGGCGTCTTTGTGGGGCGGCCGCCCCGGTTCGTCTACGAAGGCGACACGATCCTCGACCACCGCATCGTGTACCAGTATTCGTACCGGGTGGAGCGCGAAGACAGCCGCTATCGCGTCAAGGCGCGGGGCGAGTGGACGATCACGGGCTACGACGCCATGCTGTGGGTCGATCCGAAGACCGCCGAGTTGCTCCGGCTGGACGTGCATACCGACGAGCTGCTGCCGGCGACGAGTCTGTGCCAGACCAACACCTCACTCGAGTTCGGAATGGTGCAGCTCAAGGGCCAGGATTTTCTGCTGCCGAAGGCGACGAAGCAGCGCTTTATCGGACGCGAAGGGTCGGAGAGCGAGAACCAGGTGACGTTCGCGAAGTGCCGCGAATTCAAGGGCGAGTCGACAGTCAGCTTCGGCGAGCGGAGCGCCGCGCCGGAGCACGCGAAGGCTACGCCGCTGCCCGAGGCGGCGTTTCCGCCGAATCTGCCGGTGTCGGTCGATCTGGCCACGGCGATTGACGACAATGCGGCGGCGGGCGACCAGATCGACGGTCGTCTCGCCAAACCGATCCGCGACGCGAAGGGCGCGGTCCTGCTGGCCGAGGGCGCGGTTCTACATGGACGCTTGATGCGCGTCGAGATCCGGCACGGCAAGCGTCCGGAGAGCGTTCTCTCGATCCGCTGGGAGACCGTTGAAATGGGCGACGCGCGAAAAGCGATCTCGCTGCTGCCCAACCGCCGTATCGGCGACTTGAAAGCCGTGCCCGGAGTGCTGCGCCAGCGCGGCATTCAGATCGAACTGCCGCCGACGAGCGACGTCGAATACGGCGTTTACCACTTCCCCGGGGAGCATGTCGCCCTGTACGCGGGCTTCCGGACGGAGTGGGTCACGCTGCGGTAGAGAGATGCGGCGCGCGCTCCTCATTTTCGTTTGCGCCGCGGCGGCCGCCGGCCAGCCGGACGCCGTTGCCATCATGTCGCGCGTGCTGGAGCGTGTGCAGGAATCGACCCATGGGCTGCCGCGGTACGCGTGCATCGAGACGGTGACGCGCGATTTCTACACGCCGGTGGCGACGGTGATGCGCGCGTGCGACGCGGTGCTGGCCGGCCGCGAGAATCCCACGCCGGATCTGGAGCTACGGCGCTCGTCGACCGACCGCCTCCGGCTGGAGGTCACGATGGCGCCCCACGGGGAACTCCATTCGTGGGCCGGCGACCGCGAGTTCGGCGACGGCAATATCGACGCCATCGTCCGGGAGGGCCCACTGGGGAGCGGTATGTTCTCCGGTTTCCTGGCGGCGGTCTTCGAGCAGGACGCCACAGCCTACCGCCTTCTGCAACTGATGCCGACACTCGGCGGGCGAAGTCTGGCGCGATTCGCCTTCGATGTCCCGGTCGCCAAGAGCCACTACAAAGTGAAGGTCGGGACGGACTGGATGGCGACGGCATACACTGGCGAGTTCGAGGCCGATGCGGTGGCCGGCGAACTTTCGTGGTTGCAGGTCAAGACTGCAGTCATGCCTTCCGCGGCAGGGACATGCCAGACCACGACTCGGATGAACCTCGGGCGGACCGCGATCGGCGCAGGCAAATTCCTGGTCACGACAGGCGCCCGGCAGGTGTTCGAAATGACCGACGGGACGCGAGTGGTCAACAACATCGAGTTCTCGAGTTGCCGCGAGTACCTGGGCGAGTCGAATATCCGCTTTGAAACCGACGCCGCACTGCGCACGGAAACGGCCGCGCCGAAGAAGAACCCGCCGGCGGAGATCCCGCCGGGACTGAAGTTCAGCATCGAGTTGCGGCACGCGCTCGACACCGCGACGTCGGCGGCGGGGGATCGCTTCACAGCCCGGCTTGCTACCCCAATCCGCTACGGGTTCGGCTACACCGTCGCCCCGAAAGGCGCGCCGGTCGAGGGACGTCTTCTGCGGGTTCAGAGCTATTACGGCAACCCCAAGGAGTCGATTTTTGTCCTGCGCATCGAAAGCGTCGAGGTACGCGGCGTGAAAATGCCGCTCACCGCGGTCGGAGATGTGAACTTCGCCAGCGCGCAGCAGCGGGGGGTCACCGGAAAAAAGAAGGGCGCGACGATTTACCTGCCGTACCGGTCGGAGACCCACGCGGCGCTGCTCCGCTTTCCCTGCGAGCATGCGACCGTGCCGCGCGGGTACGTCACCCATTGGATCACGCAACTGCGGTGAGGTTTTCTCAAAAATGACAATAGGTCGATTGGTGTCCGCCCTGTATCAGGGCACGACCTTCAGTCGTGCCGATTGCGTTGGGAGACGAAGGCTTTAGCCGCCGGAGCGCAGAATCGAAAATGCAGGACCGGTGGCTAAAGCCCTGGCTCGCGTGCTCTCTCTCGGCACGACTCAAGTCGTGCCTGGCACGACTCAAGTCGTGCCCTGATACAACCCAACTAAGTGGCATTGGGCAATTTTGGCCGCAGCCCGCCCCACTTCAATTCCAGCCGCAGACCGGGCGCGAGAACCAGTCCATGCCGGTGTCGCCGATCGGCGCTCCGGGAGGCGCTTCGGGTAGAGGCGCGGACTTCGCAGTCTCGGCGGGACGTTCGAGGAAGCGCTTGATATCGGCGGCAAGCAGCGAGCGCTGGGCCTGTTCCGCCTCGCCCGTCACGACCTCGCTGCGTGCGCGCGTCGCGAGTTTCCCGAGTTTGAAAGACGCGACAGCGCGGACCTGCGAATTCCCCGCCGACGCCGCGAGCGTCATCAGACTGTCGACGAGCACACGCTCCTCGGCGCGCCGGATCTCCTGCTCGTAAGGCGTCGCGGCCGGAGCGTCGAACGTGGCTTTCGCCAGCCGGTCGATCACCTCTTCCAGTCCCGGGAGCGTCGGATCGACGGCGTGCTGCACGACCATGCGAGCCGTGCGTGTCGGCGTCAGGATGAAACCGATCGTCGTATCGGCCGCGACCGTCGCGGGACTGATCGGGTCGAACCCGCTGCCCGTGGTGCGCGGGAAAAGCTCGCGGTGCATACCGAAGCCGGAGGGACGCGGCGGAATCGCGTCGAGCACCGCCTTCGGCACGGTCAATTCGGACGGCTTCAGCGTCGCCGCCAGCGCGTCGAGAGCCTTCCGCTGATTGACGGCCGATTCGTACTTCGTGGGCGTACGGCCGTCGCCGCGCATCGCGTAAATGTAGTCGACGCCGCCGACCATCGACGCGGCCGACTCGACCGAGTACCGGTGGTAGAGGTAGATCGGCACCAGCGGCTCCTCGATCGTCGCCATCGGGGCGCCGGCGCGGATGGTGTGCTCGCCGAGGCGATTCAGCGCGGCGCGGCGCACCCTCATCAGACGAGTCAACTCATCCGCCTGGTTGACGCCGTTGGACCACTGGTCGACGCGCGGATGCGTGTCGGTGTCCTGGTTCGTCATGTAGCGCAAATCCTGGGCCCACGCGTCGTTGAGGATCTTCTGGAGCGCGCCAGCGTCATCGCCATTTGAAAACTGGCGATAGCCGTAATCGATCGCGACCTTGTCCCAATCGCCGATGCGCGCCGGATAGGCGTCGGAAATGTCGATCGTGCCATCCTCGCGCAGCTTCTCGAGCGGGTGCGGATAGTCCATGACAGAGATCCAACCCTTGGTGCTGTCGTAGTAGTTGTGTCCGAGGCCGAGCGTGTGGCCGATCTCGTGCGCGGCGAGCTGGCGAATGCGCTTGAGCGCCGTCTGGTAGAGGATGTCGGGCTTCTCGGTGCCCTTGTCGTACGGAGAGAGGAGGCCCTCGAAGATCATGTAATCCTGCCGGTCGCGCAGCGAGCCCAACGTGACGGTGGCCTTGATGATTTCGCCGGTGCGCGGGTCACTGATCGAGCCGCCGATGCTCCAGCCCCGAGTCGAGCGGTGGACCCAGTTGATCATGTTGTAGCGGATGTCCATTGGGTCGGCGCCGTCGGGCAGGACCTCGACCAGGAAGGCATTGCGATACCCCGCGGCTTCGAACGCCTGGTTCCACCAGCGCGCGCCTTCGAGCAGCGCCTGTTTCACGTCGTCGGGCGCGCCGGAGTCGACCCAGTAGCGGATCGGCTGCACGGGCTCACTGACGGCGGCGTTCGGATCGCGCTTTTCGAGGCGGTGCCGGTGGATGAACCGGCGGACCATCTGGTCGCCGATGGGCGTGGAATAGTCGACGTAGCTGAGGTCGAAGTACCCGGCGCGCGGGTCGTAGACGCGCGGCTTGTAGTGCGAATCGGGGAGTTCGACGAGCGAGTAGTGCTCGCGGAGCGTGACGGCTTCGGAGGTCGGCGTCACGCTGGCGACGCTGCCGGAAAACATGCCACCGCGTCCCCCGCCCCGTCCTCCGCGTCCGCCCGCGCTGCCCTCGTTCGAGAACGTGAGCGTCACTTCGACCTCGGTGTTCTTCGGGAAGGCCTTCGTCCGCGGCAGGTAGAACGCGCTGCGGCCTTTGTCGACGCGGTACCCCTGGATGGAATTGGCCGCCCCGTGACCGTCGCGCAAGAAGAAGTCGCTGCCGTCGACGACGACGTGGCCGTTGCTCTCGGCCGCGACAGTGAAACTCCACAGGATCGATTGGGCGAACGAGTCCTCAACGGACTTCCGCTCAGCGGCGTTGGCGCTCGACGAGCGGAAGGTCTGGTTCGCCTGGACGAGCAGCACCTTGGGCCCGACGCGGTGGAAGGAGACGACCTTGCCCGTGCCCTCCTGCCCGCGATCGAGGCCGATGTCGTTGGAACCGAGTCCGGCAGCGAGGCCCGTGGAGAGCAGAAATTCGGTGTCGAAGCGAGGGATTTCGAGAAGCAGATTGCCGGTACGCTCTTCCCAGTACACCGGGAAGTAACCGTCGAGTTTCTGTAGACCCGAAACGCGCTGCTCGATGGTTTGGGGCGCGGCAGGACGGGCAGGTTGGGCAAAGAGGGGAACGGCAAAGAGAAGAGCAACGCAAAAACGCATGAGCTTCGACCTCAGGCGTTTAGTATAGCCGAGCAAAAAAAGGCGCCACTGGTGGCGATTTTCGACAGTTCAGGTTGACACCGCCGAATCCCATCCGGTATTCTCCGTAGATCCGGGGTGTACGATGCAGAACAATTCAACGGCTGTCGCGATCGGTGTCTTATTCCTCGCTGCTCAGGCGGGCGCTGGAACCCTAATCAATCCGGGATTTGAAACCGGAAGCCTACTCCCATGGTTCACCGGAGCTGCGGCCACGGTCACCACTGCCGAAGCGCATAGCGGCCTGTACTCAGTCAGTGCCGCCGGCGCGGATGATGTTAATCAGACGTTTGCGGCGGTTCCAACTGCCGATATTACGGAACTCTCCTTCTGGGAGATGAATAACGCCGGGTTCATCTTCTCCTCGTACACGCTCTTTTATTCGGATACGACGTCCAATGGCGGTCTCGTTTCCGACTTTTCTCCCATCGGCTGGGAGAAGTTTGACGTCACCTCGCAACTCCAGGCAGGAAAGAGCCTGACGGGAATCAAGGTTTTCGGAACGACTCCCGGGCCGGCCTATTTCGACGACTTCGTCCTCACCGGCGGCACAGAGACTCCGGAACCTTCGACATTCGTGCTTCTCGCCTCCGCCGCCGGCCTTATCCTGATGCGCCGTTATCGCCCAAGGATTTCCAGGTACTTCGCGACCGTTTCGATCCCTCGATAGAAGTTCGGCAGGTGGAACTTCTCATTCGGGGCGTGGAGATTGTCGTCAGGAAGACCGAAGCCCATCATCACGCTCGGAATGCCTAGGTAGCGGTCGAACACGCCGACGATCGGGATCGAGCCGCCGGAGCGGATGTACACCGTGTCCTTGCCCCACGCCTCTTTCAGCGCCTGCGCGGCGGCATGGATGAACGGGTTGTCGGGATCGGTGAGCGACGGCGCCCCGGAGTGGAGCGGCTTCACTTCCACCTTCACGCCGCGCGGCGCGGCCGCCATCACGGCAGCGGTGAACTGCGCGATCGATTCGTCGACCTGCTGGTCGGCTACCAGGCGCGTGCTGATCTTGGCGACGGCGCGGGCGGGGATCACGGTCTTGGCGCCTTCGCCGGTGAAGCCTCCGCGGATACCGTGGACTTCGAGCGTCGGACGCGCCCACACGCGTTCGAACAGCGGCACACCGGGCTCGCCGACCAGCTCGCGTGCGCCCATTTCCTTCTCGGTGTACTCCTTCTCGTCGAACGGTAGCCGCGCCCACGCCTCGCGCTCCTTGGCACTTGGGGGCACGACGCGGTCGTAGAAGCCGGGGATGAGGATGCGGCCGTCGCGGTCCTTCAGGGCGCAGATGATCTCGGCCATCGCCTGGAAGGGGTTCGGCGCGGCGCCGCCGTAGACGCCGGAGTGCAGGTCGTGATTGGCGCCCTCGACGAAGATCTCGTAATAGACCATGCCGCGCAGGCCGACGCAGATCGTGGGCAGCTCGGGCGCGAACATCTCGGTGTCGCAAATGACGGCGGCGTCGGCCTTGAGCTTCGGCGGCCGCGTTTTCACGTAGGCCTCGATGTGCTCGCCGCCGGTCTCCTCCTCGCCTTCGAGCAGGAACTTGACGTTGACGGGCAGGCGGCCGGTGGTGGCCATCAGGGCCTTGACCGCGTTCACCTGGATGAGGAGCTGGCCCTTATCGTCGACGGCGCCGCGGGCGAAGATGTCGTCGCCGCGGACCTCGGGCTCGAAAGGGGGCGACTTCCACTCATCGAGCGGATCGGGCGGCTGGACGTCGTAGTGGCCGTAGAAAAGGATGGTGGGCTTGCAGGGCGCGCCGAGCCATTCGCCATAGACGAGAGGATTGCCTTCGCCCTCGATGAGCTCGGCGGACAGCCCCGCCGCCTCGAGTTCGGCGCGCGCAAATTCAGCGGCGCGGCGGATGTCGGGCTTATGTTCGGAGAGAGCGGAGATGCTGGGGATGCGGAGGAAGGTCTTCAGGCCCTCGAGGAATTCGGCCTGATGCTCGCGGTAGTAGTTCATGGAAGCTCCAGACCATTAGTAGCACGGGGCTGGAACTGGCACTGCGATAAGAGGAGGTATATACTGCTGGTAGCGGGAACCGGAGTGCGAGTCCGGCCCCCGCCACGGACGTTACCGGCGACGGCGCTGCCGCTGCCACCGGATCCGTACCGTGATTCGTCCGAACAAGCGGTGGACGACTTTTACCAGCACGTGGAGCATAGAGTATGCTCCTCCTTTCCGCTTCGATTGGAGAGCCCGGTCCTAGCCGGGCTTTCCTGCTTTTGAAGCATCCAATCGCAAGAACCCGCTTCTCCAACTTCTACGAAAAGGAAACGCGATCGGAGCAGCGCGCCGCCAGCCGCAATTACTTCTTGATCAAGGCCTTCACTTCGGCGGGGGGCTCGAGCTTGTCTTTCGGGATCTCGACGTTCTGCTCGACCTTGTCGATGGTCATCGCGAGTTCCTGGCCGGCGACCTTGGTCAGCATCTTATGCGGCATCAGGACATCGCCTTCCTTGCGGTAGTCGCTGGCGAAGACTTCCGCCTGCATCTCTCCCATGGGACTCTTGGTGGTGCTCGACATCTTGGTCAGCAGCCCGGTCTTCTTGTCGTACCAGCGTGTGGAGACTTTGCCGTCCTTGCTGGTCATCTCGACCTTGTAGCAATCGGCGCCGTCAACGGCTTCGACGCCCTTCGTCTCGGCGCTCTTGTACATGTCGCGCCAGTGAAGATCGCCGTTGTGGCGGTTCTGCCGGAGAGCCTCCGCTTTCTCCTCCCCTTCCTTGATGCGCGGCCCCTGCATGGCGTTCATGGACCAGGCCATGTCGCCGTTCACCCCGTCCAGGATCTTGCCGACGCCGTCGATGTTCACCTCGACCAGGCGCTTGTCCGGCGCCTGGCTGTACACGGTCATGGCGCCTTTCAGGCCCATGGCGCCGAGCGTCATGGTGCCGGTGTCGATTTCGCTCTTGACCTTCTCGTAGGCCGCTTTACCACCGGTCACCTCGACGTACTTGTCGACGAGGGTCTCCCCTTTGGGCAGATCGTCGGCCGCATACAGCGCGGCGGCGGAGAGCAGGATTCCGAGAATTGCATTTCGTCTTTTCATAAAGTTCCTCACTTCTGTTTCGCGATCCAGGCGATGGACGCCTCGATCGGCGCGTCGTGGCCCTCCAGCAGGCCGCGGCGGGTCAGGCGCACTTCCTCGTCGGGAATGGCGCCGATGCCTTCGAGCGGCTGTCCGCCCGAAGAGATGTAGTTGGCGATGGCGTACTGGAAACCGTCGCCGTTGGGAAGCCGTTCGACCACAGAGGGCAGGGCTGCGCCGGCGGATCGAGTCCCGAATATTCGCGCGCGGTGCAAGTCCTTCAAGCCGCCCGCGAGAATCTCCGACGTCGAGGCGGAGCAGCCGTCCACCAGGACGGCGAGCGCGCCTCGGAACGGAGTCGCGCGCGGATTCAGCGCGAAATTCAGATTCGAGCCGCGCAGGTACATCGTGCCCAGCTTGAGTCCCTTCTCCTCGACGAACCAGCCAGCGACGCCCATAGCGAGGCCGCCGATGCCGCCGGGATTGCCGCGGAGATCGATGATGAAGCCTTTGCAGTCGCGGCATCCCTCGACTGCGTCCTGCATGGTCTTGCTGATCAGCTCCGGGTCCATGAACATGTTGAACGCCACGTACCCGACGTCGGGACGCGGCTTGCGCGACTCGGTCCAGACGTGCTGGGCGGGCAGATTGCCGAATGACACGAGTTTGCCGCGCGGCGCGCCGCGTTCGAGATCGAGCGCGACGGTGTGGTCCGAGCCATCGACGAAGTCGACATGCGCCGAGGTCCCGGCGGCGCCTTGCAGGCGGCCGAGGACACTGCGCGAGAGGCGCAGATCCAGCAACGTCGATTTCGCGAACTGGTCCTGAATTTTCTTAATGACGGGCGCGATTTCCTTCCCTTCGACCTTGACGATTTCCCAGCCTGGCTTTACGCCGCGCTTCTCGGCGGACGAGCCGGCTTCGACCGTCGTCACAATCGCGTGGCCGTCGAGGACGCGCACGTCGATACCGGGGCCCTCGGGGCCGCCGGAGGTTTCCAGATCGGTATAAATGTCTGACGGGATGATGCCGAAGTGCGTCTGGTGCAGGCGGTCGAGCATGTCCGAGAGGATCTGCCGCGCCTCGGCGTTCGTCTTCGCCGCTTCCATTTTGGGCAGCAGTTCCGCGTGGACCGCCGGCCAGTCGACGCCATTGATCTTCGGGTCCCAGTGCTTGTCCCGCACCGTCTGCCAGACCTTCTCAAACGAGTCGAGATTGAGCTTTCGCTGGTCGGGCGAAAGGGTCTGCGCGGCGCAACCGAGCGCCAGCAGAAAGATCAGAAGACGGCGAGACATTTCATACAGGATAACTCGTACCGCCCGCCGCCCGGAGCCCGCCGCGTACTACTTGATCTGCACCGCCGGCACGTTCGAATCGTGGATCAACTTGTTAAATGCCGCCAAATCCGTGCTGAGCAATGAGTTCAGGGTCTTGATCTGCGCATTGACGCGGGTGGCCAAGTCCTCGTAAACCATATAGTCCTGGTTCGTCGGCTGGTCGTCGGACATATTCACGGCGCTCAAAACTCCGGCCAGTTTATTGTTCAGCTTGATCGGGTAATTCAACGGATCCTCGCTGGCGCGGTTCTTCGTCTGGTAGAGCTCCTCCTCGACCGCGGTCAGTTTCTTGACGAGGGCGGAGGCTGCGTCGGCGACCCGCTTGTCGTCGCGCTTCGTATAGTCCTCGAGCTGCTTACGCGCTTCGCGCACGCGGATCACGCCGTTGTTGGTTTCCGTCAGTTTGTCGCGGAGTTGGATCGCGAGCGACACCTGCTTCGCGTATTCCTCAGACGTGGTGGCGAGGCGCGGATCCTTCTTCACTTCAAAGGACTGCGTCTGCGTCTTGCCGTCGACCGTGAGGCGGACCTGGTACTTACCGGGAGCGACGCGCGGCCCGGTGAGACTGCCCGCCCAGAGAATCATGCCCGGGAAGCTGACCGCATCGGGGTAGCGAAGATTCCAGATGAAGCGGTTCATACCGGCCTGCGCCGGCGCGCGCTGCACCGGTGCTCGCGGCGCTTCTTCCTCCTCGATCTGAGCGGGCGTGCCGGTGACGCGGGCGGGCCCCTCCTCGTGATTCGTATATGTGTTCACGACCTTGCCGGCGCCGTCGAGGAACTCCAGCTTGACGTCCTTCGGCGAGCCCTTGAGCGAGTAGTAGACCACCGCGCCGCCGGGAGGGTTCTCGCCAACCCCAAGATTGCCGCCGCCGCGTCCTCCGAAGCCGCGTCCGCCACCGAAGCGGTATGCGTCCTTCGGCTGGAAGAGGTGAACGTCCTCCGCCGTGACCCGATCGTTCATCTGGTACAGCAGCGGCAGGTCGTCGAACACGTAGAAGGAGCGACCCTGCGTCGCGACCACGAGCTCCTGCTCGCGCTTATGGAACGCGAGGTCGACGATGGGCGTGACGGGGATGTTGTGGTTGAATCGCTTCCAATTCTCGCCGTCGTCGGTCGAGAGGTAGAGCCCGTACTCGGTGCCCGCGACGAGCAGTCCCTTGTGGTTCGGGTCCTCGCGGATCGTGCGCGTGAAGTCGTGGTCGGGGATGCCGTTGACGATCTTTTTCCACGTCTTGCCGTAATCGGTGGTCTTGTAGAGGAACGGCCGGAAGTCGTCCGACTTGTACATCGTCGCCGCGACGTAGGCCGTGCCCGCGTCGTGCGGCGAGGCCTCGATGGAGTTGATCTGGATCCACTCCGGCATATCCTTCGGCGTGACGTTCGACCACGTCTTGCCCCCGTCGCGCGTCACGTTCACGAGGCCGTCGTCGGAGCCGACCCAGATCACGCCCTTTGTGACCGGCGATTCGATCAGCGTGAAGATCGTGCAGTAATACTCGATCGAGGTGTTGTCCTGCGTGATCGGTCCGCCCGAGGTGCCGAGCTTCGACTTGTCGTTGCGGGTGAGGTCGGGGCTGATCACGTCCCAGCTCTGGCCTTCGTTGGTGGTCCGCATCAGGACGTTCGCGCCGATGTAGAGCGTCTTCGGATCGTGCGCGGAGAACGCCATCGGGAAGTTCCACTGGAAGCGGTACTTCATCGCTTCGGCGCCGTAGCCCATCGGATTGTCGGGCCACGCGGTGATGTTGCGAAGCTGTCCGGTGCGGTGGTCCTGGCGCGTGAGCAGGCCGTCGTACGAGCCCGCGTAGACGATCTGGGAATCGCGCGGATCGGGTGCGATCCAGCCGCTCTCACCGCCGCCGACGTCGTACCAGTCGCGGTCGGTGATGCCGAAACCGGAGGTGCGGCTGGGCGTGCGGACCGTGGAGTTGTCCTGCTGCGCGCCGTAAATGTTGTACGGGAAATCGTTGTCGAGCGCGACGCGATAGAACTGCGCGGTCGGCTGATTCATGACGGTGGACCAGGTGCGGCCGCCGTCGGTGGTGATGGTCGCGCCGCCGTCGTTGCCCTGGATCATGCGCTGCGGATTCTCGGGCGAGATCCAGAGGGCGTGGTTGTCGCCGTGCGGCGGACTCATCGGAGCCCAGGTGCGCCCGGCGTCGGTGGAGCGGTACATGCCGACATTGAGCGAGTAGATGGTGTCGGCGGATTTCGGGTCGGCGAAGATGTGCGAGTAATACCAGGCGCGCTGGCGGTGGATCGACTGGTCGTTGGTCTTGGTCCAGGTGCGGCCGGCGTTGTCGGAGCGGAAGATGCCGCCGTCGGCAGCCTCGACGATCGCCCACACGCGGTCGGGATTGGCGGGCGAAACGGTGATGCCGATGCGTCCCATGACGCCTTTGGGCAGACCGGGCATGCGCGAGATGTCGGTCCAGGTGTCGCCGCCGTCGGTCGATTTCCAGAGGCCGCTGCCGGGACCGCCGCTATCGAAGTGGTATGGGTTGCGGCGCACCTGCCAGAAGCCGGCGTAGATCACGCGCGGGTTCGAGGGATCGATCGCGAGGTCGACTGCGCCCGCGTCGCGCCCGCGGGTTAGGACCTGTTTCCACGTCGCTCCGCCGTCGGTCGAGCGGTAGACGCCGCGCATGTCGTTAGGACCCCAGAGGTGGCCGAGCGCGGCGACGTAGACGATGTCGGAATTCTTGGGGTGGATGCGGACGGCGCCGATCTGCTGGCTGTCCTGCAGCCCGACGTTCTTCCACGTCTTGCCGCCGTCGACGGATTTGTAGACGCCGTCGCCGTTCGACGCATTGCCTCGCACACAGGACTCGCCCATGCCGGCGTAGACCACATTGGGGTCGGACTCCGAAACCGCGATCGCGCCGACGGAGGAGGTTTTGAAGAACGCGTCGGAGACATTGTTCCAGGTGAGTCCGGTGTCGGTCGTCTTCCAGACCCCACCGCCGACGCTGCCGAAGTAGAAGGTGTTCGGCTCCGAGGTCACGCCGGAAACGGCGATCACGCGACCTGCCCGGAACGGTCCGACGAGGCGGAAGTGGGCGTCCTTGAGCAGGTCCGGCTGCTGGGCGAAGAGCGGAAGCGCCAGCAGAAACGCGAGGTGTTTCATAAGAGATGATCGTAGCGCAGGGGCGACGGGACACGGCCCCGGGGCTGACAAGGTTTTCGTCCTTGCTACAGTAAGGATGAGGACGGTTATGGCGAAAGTCACCTCGAAGTATCAAGTGACAGTTCCCAAGGCGATCGCTGAACGGTATCGGATTCGTCCCGGCGATGACATCGACTGGGTTCCCGCTGGCGACGTGATTCGAGTCATTCCCGGCGGCAAACCGGCACAAACGGACGACCGGGAGACGCGGCTCCGGCTCTTCGATCAAGCGACGGAGCGACATCGCAAACGCGCCAAGACCGGTAAGGCGGAGCGGCCTGAGGATCGCGGCTGGAAAAGAGAGGATCTCTACGAGCGTGGCCGTTCTCATTGACACCAACGTTCTCGTGTACCGCTTCGACAGCCGTTTCCCGGAGAAGCAGACAATCGCAACCGCGATTCTGCGGCGGGGAATCCTGGAGGATTCGGTGCGGCTGCCCCACCAGGCAATCGTAGAATTCATCGAGGCGACGACGCGTCAGATTCGCGGCCACGCGATCCTGGCACAACCGGACGCGCTCCGGGAAGCCGAAGAGTTCCTGAAAGTCTTCACGGTGCTCTATCCGAATGAAGCGATCGTTCGCAATGCGATCCGCGGTTGCGCTGCTTACCAGTTGAGCTGGTTCGACGCGCACTTGTGGTCGTACGCTGAGCACTATGGATTGGACGAAATCCTGAGCGAGGACATGCAGCATGACCGCCTCTACGGTAGCGTGCGCGTCGTCAATCCATTCCTGGACGTCGATGCTCTTTGACGCCAAGCCTCGGAAGCGCGTCCCGCACGAGTTCGTGCTCGACGCTCTCGCGCCGGCGAATCCCACGACGCGGCCGATGTTTGGGTGCCTCGCGATCTATGTCGGCTCGAAGATCGTGATGGTCCTGCGCGACAAGCCGGGCGGTGCGGACAACGGCGTCTGGCTCGCGACTTCGAAGGAGCACCACGAGAGCTTGCAGCGCGAGTTTCCTCACATGCGCAGCATCGGAGTGCTCGGCAATGGGGTGACCGGTTGGCAGGCGCTGCCCGTCGAGGCGCCGGACTTCGAAGAGGCCGCCTTGCGGGCGTGCGACCTCGTCCTGGCGGGCGATCCGCGCATCGGTAAGATCCCGCGGAAGAAGCGCGCCCGCGCACGCTGACCGCGGCGTCGCCGGTGCTAAACTGCCAGTCATGGCAAACATCGACCGGCATGCTCCCGGCTCGTTCTGCTGGATCGAGCTCGGCACCACGGACCAGCCCGCCGCCAAGACTTTTTACACTTCACTCTTCGGCTGGAGCGTCAACGATTTCCCGATGGGACCGGGACAGTTCTACTCGATGTTCAACCTCGAAGGGCGCAACGCCGGCGCGGCGTACACGCTCGACCCGAAGAACATGCCGGGCGTGCCGCCGAACTGGACGCTGTACGTCGCGACGGCCAACGCGGACGATTCCGCGGCGAAGGCGACCGCAGCCGGCGGCGCGGTCCTCGGCGGCCCGTTCGACGTTATGGAATTCGGCCGCATGGCCGTGCTGCAGGACCCGACCGGCGCCGTCTTTTGCGTGTGGCAGCCGAAGAGCCATCAGGGCCTCGGCATTCAGCACGTTCCGGGAACGCTCTCGTGGGCCGACCTCAGCACGCCGAGTCCCGACGACGCGGCGCCGTTCTACAAAACGCTGTTCGGATGGCAGTTGGAGAAGGGCGAGCACGACACCTCCGGCTACCTGCATATCAAGAACGGCGAACACTTCATCGGCGGCATTCCGCCGGCGCAGTACCGCAACCCCAATGCCCCGCCCCACTGGCTGATCTATTTCCATGTGGACGACGCCGACGCTTCCACCGCCAAGGCGCAGGAGCTCGGCGCGCGTGTGTTGATGCCGGCGACTACGATGGAGAATGTCGGCCGCTGGTCGGTGGTCGCGGACCCGCAGGGCGCGATCTTCGCGCTGTTCCAACCGATCGAACGGAAATGAGGCTCCTGATTCTCGCGGCCGCGGCTACTGCGGCATTCGCGCAATCGCCGACGGCGCTCGTGAACGACCCGGCGATCCGCGCTGCCTTCGACGCCGTCAAGCGCAACGAGCCGGCCATGATCGAGACGCAGGTGAAGGTCTGCGAGATTCCCGCGCCGCCGTACCACGAGGATGAGCGCGGCAAGGAGCTGGAGCGCCTGTTCCAGCAGGCCGGGCTCAAAAACGTCCAGATCGATAAAGCGGGCAACGTAGTCGGCGTGCGGCCCGGGAAAGCGGCGCATCCCAATCTGGTCTTCGCGGCGCATCTCGACACCGTGTTCCCCGAGGGGACTAACGTGAAGGTGACGCGCGACGGCACGGTGCTCAAAGGACCCGGCATCGGCGACGACTGCCGCGGTCTGGCGGTGATGCTCGGCGTGATCCGCGCCCTCGACGAGGCACACGTGGAGACGCCCGGCACGATCACGTTCGTCGCGGACGTCGGCGAGGAAGGGCTCGGCGATCTCCGCGGCATGAAGCAGCTCTTTCACGAAACGCTGAAGGGGCAGATCGACAAGTTCGTCTCGGTGGACGGTATCGGGCTGGGCATGACGAACATCGGGGTCGGCAGCAACCGGTACAAGGTGACGTTCAAAGGTCCGGGCGGCCATAGCTACGGCGCGTTCGGCATGGCCAATCCGATTCAGGCGATGGGCCGCGCGATCGCGAAGATCGACGCGTTCGAAGTTCCGGCGCAGCCCAAGACGACGTTCAACGTGGGACGCGTCGGCGGCGGAACGTCGGTGAACGCGATCCCGTTCGAATCGTGGATGGAGGTCGACATGCGGTCGGCCGATCCCGCCGCGCTCAAGACGCTCGACACGAAGTTCCACGCGGCGCTGAAGGAAGCGGTCGACGAGGAGAACCGGCACTGGAACAATCGCGGCGCGGTCAGCGTCTCGGCGGAACTGGTCGGGGTACGGCCCGCGGGACAAACGCCGGAGAACTCCGCGATTGTGCAGACCTCGATGGCGGTGTCGCGGGCGATGGGCCTGGCGGAGACGCTCCACGAAGGGTCGACCGACTCGAACGTGCCGATGAGTCTCGGGATTCCGGCGGTCACGATCAGCGGCGGCGGTCTGGGGACCGGCGCGCATTCCCTCAATGAGACGTTCGACACCCGCGATTCGTGGAAGGGCACGCAGCGGGCGTTACTTTTGGCGGTGTCGTTGGCGCGCTAGCGCTACTGCAGCGGGACCTCGAAGTAGAAGAGATCTTTGCCGCTCTTCGCCTCGCTCATGCCGCTGATGTAGATCGTGGCGCCGGTCTCGAGTCCGATCTGGAAATAGAAGAAGCCCGCAGCGCTCTGCCCCGCGGGCAGCATCTGCGCCGCGAAACCGCGGCCTTCGATCTCCCACGCGTCGAGTGGATTCTTCTTGGTGCGGAGCTTGCCTAACGGTCCGTTGTTGCCGAGGGTCGGACGGTCCGGACCGCGCGTGTAGCGGACGTCCTTGGGCGGCGTGGCGATCACGCGCGTGCCGCTCGGCCCGACGTATTCGACCTTGAGACGGTCGAGCCGGATCGTCTCCTTCCCGTCATTCTGGACCACCACGAGCACCGGCAAAACACCCTGCTGATACGGGTCGAGCTTGCCGAATGCGGCCTTGATTTTCTCGCCGGAAGCGTACGCATCGACCCCGATCGTGACGTCCCCGTTGGTCTGATGATGGGCGTAACTCGAGGCGGGGGCGGCTTTGAACGGCGCCTCCTTGTCGGCGGCAAACGCCGCCGCTATACTCATAAACAGAGCCAAACGTTTGAAAACAAAAGGCATCTATTTCCTCTACCGCGTCCTTCAGGCGTTTGCGCTGCCTCTGCTGCTATTCTATTTCCTCTTTCGCGGTCTGAAAAACCGGGGTTACTGGCGGTCGCTCCCGCAGCGCTTCGGGTGGCTGCCCCGCTCGTTTAGACAGACCCATCCGGGCGCGATCTGGTTGCACGCAGTTTCGGTTGGCGAGGTGCTCTCTTGTTTGGAATACGCCCGGCGGCTGCGCGCGGAATTCCCTCGAAGCCGTCTTTTCGTCTCCGCGTCGACGCTGGCCGGGTATGCGACCGCGACCGAGAAACTCGCGGGAATCGCCGACGTGTTCTATGCGCCCGTCGACTGGGTATTCGCGGTGCGCCGAGTGTTGCGGACGCTCCAGCCCTCGGTCGCGATCGTGGCGGAGACGGAGATCTGGCCGAACTGGTATCGCGAGGTGAAGCGGACCGGCGCCGCGTTGACCGTGGTGAACGGGCGGATCTCCGACGGCGCGTTCACGCGCTACTGCCGCTGGCGCTCCGTCTTCGCCGCTGTCCTACCGCAGGCCGATTCGATCCTGGCGCAGACACCGGCCATCGCGGAACGCTTCGTGTCGCTCGGCGCGCCGTCCGACCGGGTCCGCGTCTCCGGCAACTTCAAATACGACTTCACACCGCGCCCGACCGATCCGGCATCTCCTGTCCTGGACTGGATCGCGCGCGCACGCCCTGCCGCCGTGTGGATCGCGGCCAGCACGATGCCGCCCGCTTCGGCCGGCGATGTCGACGAAGACGATGAGGTCATCGAAGCGTATAAAGAAGTGAACCGGCCGGACGTCCTGCTCGTCCTCGTCCCGCGCAAGCCGGAGCGGTTCGACGTGGCGGCGAAAAAACTCGACGCGGCGGGGTTCCGATACGTGCGGCGGAGCGCGTTGACCGGCGCAACGCCGCCCGCGCCGATCCTGCTCCTCGACACCGTCGGCGAACTGAGCGGCCTCTTCGGCGTCGCGGACCTGGTCTTCATGGGCGGCACGCTGGCGAAGCGGGGCGGGCACAACATCCTGGAGCCGGCGCTGTTCGGGAAGCCGGTGATCGTCGGACCGCACATGGAGAACTTCCAGGCGATCGCCGAGGAGTTCCGCGCCGAGGGCGCATGCGTCGAGATCGCCGATTCCCGCGCGCTCGCCGCCGCGGTGACGCGACTCCTGGACGATCCCACTGCAGCACGCGCGATCGGCGAACGGGCCCGCGTGGCGGCTGAAGCGCGACGCGGCGCCACGGTCCGCGCGGTCGAAGAAGCTCGGCGGCTGTACGACTCGGGCGTGCCCTGCTTCCGCCCTTGGCAGCCCTTCTACGCCGTCCGGTGGGCGCTCTCGCGCGTCTGGAAATCGGGCGGGGAGCGCCGGAAGCGGCGCGATCTCGCGCGCCAACGAAAACTCGCGGTCCCGGTGATCAGCGTCGGCAACCTCACGATGGGCGGAACGGGTAAGACGCCCTGCGTCCTGCGCCTTGCCGAACTGCTCCGCGCGGCCGACCGCCGGCCCGGGATCCTGACGCGCGGGTATGGCCGCGGATCGCCGGAGAAGTCCCTGGCGCTCGCGCCGGGCTCGAAGGTGGCAGCGGACCGCACCGGCGACGAGCCCCAGATCTTCGTCCGCTCGGGACTGGCGCCGGTCGGGATCGGAGCGGACCGCTTCCACACCGGGTCGCTGCTGCTCGACAATTTCGCGGTCGACGTCCTCCTGCTCGACGACGGCTTCCAGCATGTCCGTCTCGCCCGCACAGTTGACGTGGTACTGATCGACGCCCTGCAGCCGTTCGGCGGCGGCGGACTGTTCCCGCTCGGCAGACTGCGCGAGCCACGCTCCGCGATCGAACGGGCGCAGATCGTCCTGATCACACGCAGCGGCTTCTCGGACCTGGTCCCGGCGATCGAGCGGGAGATCCGGCGCTACAACGCCTCGGCGCCCATCTTTCGCGCCGGAGTGCGGCCGATCGCCTGGGTCGAGCACGTCAGCGGGCGCGAGCTCCCGTTGGAGCAGCGGCCGTTCGAGCGCGCCGGCGGTTTCTGCGGCCTCGGCAATCCGGAATCCTTCCGGCGCACGCTGGACGGACTCGGAGTCGAGCCTGCCGCGTGGGTCGAATTCGAGGATCACCATCGGTACCGTCCGAACGAATTGGAGCGGTTCGCCGAGCAGTCCCGCGGCTGCGGCGCGGACGCGCTGCTGACCACCGAGAAGGACATGGTGAACCTCTGCGCCGACTGCGACGCGCTCGTGGCCCCGCTCAAGATTTATTGGCTGAAGGTCGGAATGGCGATCGAACGCGAGGAGGAATTCCTCGCATCCGTTATTGGTCTGATCTGATACCGGGTCGGCGCGATCCGGTGGGCAACGGCACGGCGTGGCAAAAACATCGTATTGCTGAAGCGGCGAAGCTCCCATAAGGTAAATGAGGGTTTCGCAACTCCGAGCTTTCTCCTTGGGTTTGGCCTCTTGGCCACGCGCGGACGGATTCCTTTGGGCGGAGATCCGTCCGCGCTTTCTTTGCCCTAGAAGTTGACGATCGAGGCGAACCCGACCGCATCGAGCGCCGCGCCGCCGACCAACACGCCGTCGATCTCCGGCTGTGCCATCAGCGTCTTCACGTTGTCCGGCTTCACGCTGCCGCCGTACAGGATGCGCGTCGAGTCGGCCGCAGCCTTCCCGAATTTCGCCCCCACTTGGCCGCGGATGGCGCGATGCGCGTCGGCCGCGATCTCGGGCGTGGCCGTCTTGCCCGTGCCGATCGCCCAGACCGGTTCGTACGCGATCACGATCTTGGCGAACTGCTGCTCCGTCAGGCCGGCAATGCCCTTCAGGAACTGCGAGGTGAGGACCGCCTCGGTGTTGCCGCTCTCGCGCTCTTCGAGCCGTTCGCCGACGCACACGATCGGGGTCAGCCCGAACTCGAGCGCGGCCTGCGTCCGCTTCAGGACCGTCTCATCGGTCTCGCCAAAGTACTGGCGGCGCTCGCTGTGTCCTACGAGCGTGTAGGTGGCCCCGATGGCGTTGATCATCGGGCCGGAGATCTCGCCCGTGAACGCGCCTTCCTTGGCCCACGCGATGTTCTGCGAGCCGATCCGGATGTTCGAGCCTTTCACGGCTGCAACGGCCGCCGCGAGATCGGTGAAAGGAGGACAGATCACCACCTCGCAATGCTCCGACTTCTCGACGAGCGGCCGGAACTTCTCGAAAAATGCGGTAGTTTCCGCGGGCGTCTTGTACATCTTCCAATTGCCCGCCATGACTGGTTTTCTCATAGGATTTGTTCTAAAAAGCTGTCGCCCTGGGTGAGCTTCGCTCCGAAATTCGCGGCGACGGTCTGGCCGATGTCGGAGAGCGTCGCGCGCGTGCCGAGGTCGACGCCGGCCTTCACCTTCGGCCCCGAGGCCAGCAGCGGGACGTACTCGCGACTGTGGTCCGTGCCCGGGATGCAGGGGTCGCACCCATGGTCGGCGGTGAAGATGGCCAGGTCGCCTGCGCCGAGGGCGTTCTGAAATGTGGGGAGCCACGCGTCGAACTCTTCGAGCGCGGCGCCGTAGCCTTCGATGTCGTTGCGGTGGCCGTACTGCTGGTCGAAATCGACGAGGTTGACGAAGATGAGGCCGCGGTCCTGTTCGCCCATCGCGGCGAGCGTCTTCGCCATGCCGTCGGCGTTAGTCTTCGTCTTCGCCTGCTCGCGGATGCCGCGCCCGAGGAACACGTCGAAGATCTTGCCGACGCTGTAGACGGGGACGCCGCGCTCGTCGAGTTGGTCGAGGAGCATGCCCTTCGGCGGCGGGACGGCGTAGTCGTGGCGATTCGCGGTGCGCGTGAATTTGCCGGGCGAGCCGACGAACGGGCGCGCAATCACGCGGCCGACTTCGTACGGTCCGCGGAGAATGTCGCGGGCGGTCTCGCAGATCTTATAGAGCTCCCAGAGCGGGATCACTTCCTCGTGCGCGGCGATCTGGAAGACGCTGTCGGCCGAGGTGTAGACGATCGGCGAGCCGGTCCGCATGTGCTCCTCGCCGAGCTCGTTGATGATCTCGGTGCCGGAGGCGGCCTTGTTGCCGAGCGAGGAGCGGCCGATGCGGCGCTCGAACTCGTTCATGATCTCGGCCGGGAAACCGTGGGGATACAGCGGGAAGGGTTTCGCGAGATGAATGCCGACCATTTCCCAGTGGCCGGTGGTCGTGTCCTTGCCCGGAGAGGCGAGCGTGCAGCGTCCAAAACTTCCGGTGGGAGCGTCGGCGGGAGGGATGCCGGGGAGCGGTTTGATGTTGCCGAGTCCGAGTTTCGCGAGGTTGGGGAGGCGGAGTCCGCGAAGCCGCGCGATGTTGCCGAGAGTGTCGCCGCCCGGCGGGTCGCCGAACGCGGCGGCATCGGGCATGGCGCCGATCCCGACACTATCGAGGACGATCCAGATGACGCGTTGGAAGGACAAATTCGAGGGTAACACGCGGCGCCGCGGCTGGCCGTTTCATCGAGTGCGTCTGCCAGCCAAGCGTAGGGTAACGACGCTACAATGCTCCCGAATGGCAAGGAACCCGCGAGAACCATCGGCCTACCCTGTCCCACCGAACGGGGAGATTGTTTTCTATCAGACCGAAGACGGCCGCACGAGGGTCGAGTGCCGATTTGCCGACGAGACGATTTGGCTTAGCCAGGCGCTGATTGCGGAGTTGTTCCAGGTGACCGTTCCCACTGTAAATGAACATCTCAAGAACCTCATCGCCGAAGGCGAGATGCAGCCAGACCCAACTATTAGGAAATTCCGAATAGTTCGCCGGGAAGGATCGCGCGACGTCGTACGCGAAATCGACCACTACAACCTCGACGCCATCCTGGCCGTGGGCTACCGGGTGCGATCGCAACGCGGCACCCAGTTCCGCCGCTGGGCAACGGAGCGCCTGAGCGAATACCTGTTGAAGGGATTCACCATCGACGACGAGCGGCTAAAGAACCCGCCGGTCGAAGGCTCCGGAGTTCCCGATTATTTCGATGAACTCCTCGAACGCATCCGCGACATACGCGCCAGCGAGAAGCGGATGTACTTGCGCGTGCGCGAGATCTTCACCCTGGCCGGCGACTACGATCCCAAAACGTCGAAGACGACGGAGTTTTTCCAGATTATACAGAACAGTCTGCACTTCGCGGCTACCGGCATGACGGCGCCGGAACTGATTGCCGGCCGTGCCGGGCACGCCAAGCCGAATATGGGTTTGACTGCTTGGAAGGGAGCGGTAGTCCGCAAGGCGGACGTGACGGTGGCGAAGAACTATCTGAGCCAGGAAGAGATTGCGGAGCTGAACCGCATCGTGACCATGTGGCTCGACTTTGCTGAAGATCAGGCTCGACGCCGCAAACAGATATTCCTGAGAGACTGGGAGACCAAACTCAACGAGTTTCTCCGTTTCAACGAACGGGCCGTTCTGGTCGACAAGGGGAGCGTAACCAAAGCCGCGGCGGACGCTCACGCGGAAGCTGAATACGAAGAGTTTGCCGCCCGCCGCCGCGCGTTGATCGAAGCAGAGGGTGAGCGCGAGCAACGACAATTCCTGGAAGACGCTGCCCGGAACCTGAAACGCACCCGGTCTTGAAAACCGCACCTGATGTGCGGAAATGCGCTTCGCGCCCTTTACCAATCAACTACTTACGAAGGCAAACCGAACATAGGCGCGGTTTTCACTTTCCCTTAACCGCCACGGGCTGCCACGCTGGGGTGCCTTCTTCCCACTGATTATCGGTGAGCTGCTCGACCTGCGTGCCGTCAAACCGCATCACGAAAATCTCTCCGTAGGGCTGGGGCGCATCGGTGTACACGACCTCGTCCTTAAACCCCATGCGCGAACTCGTAAAGACGATGTGCTCGCCGTCTGGCGCCCATGCCATGTGGGCGTCGTTGCCCTTCGTGAACGTCAGCCGCTTCGCCGACGTCCCGTCCGGTTTGATCGTGAAGACCTCGTACGCCTCGTCGATCAGGCGAGCGAACATGATCAGATCTCCGCGCGGCGACCACAGGGGGAAGTTGTCGTATTCCGACGTCAGCTTCGTCACGGCCTTGGTCTCGAGGTTCAGGATGCGCAGTCCGTACCCGTCCTGCGTAAACGTGCGGTAGACGAGGCGCTTCCCGTCCGGCGCAAACGACGGGAATGCGTTGTTGCCCGCCTCCGCCGTGAGTTCGGTGAAGCCCGTGCCGTCCGCATTGACGATCGCCACCTGCGCGCCGGCATCGACCCGATCGCCGACCTTCAGGAACTGCGAGCGGAAGCCGTCGAAGAAGGCGGGGAAGGCGCCAATGCCGAAAGCGATCCGCTTGCCGTCGGGGGACCATCCGCCGACCAGCACGTTGCGAGTCTTATCCGAATACACGACCTTCGATTGTCCACTCTCGACGTTGGTTACGGTCATCCCGGCGCCCGTCGCATTGGCCGACGGCCGGCTGTTGGTCACCAGTTCCTTGCCCGACGGGCTGAACACCGGCAGAATCCCGGTCAGGTTCAACTCGTAGTTGCGATTGCGGCTGAACGCCGGGCGGATAGCCGCGGGCGTCCCCGCGACCCGCTTGTGAAACACGACGCGCTTGCCGTCCGGCGACCACGAGGCGCCGCGAATCACGCCCGCGGGCCCGCGACGTCCGCCGGCGTAATAAATGCCGGGCTCCGCAGAGTCCTTGCGAATGTACCCGACCTCGTTCCCGGCGAGCGCTGACGGGGCGATCTTGACGCCCGGACCAGCATTCAACTCCGTGGCGACGCCGGTGGCCGGGTCGATCGACACGAGCCGCGTGTCGTTACCGGGCTCGGGAGCGGGCCGTCGATTGGCGAGAGTCTGCTCGGCGGTCATGCAATACGCGATCACCCGGCCGGCGGCGGTCCATTTCGGACTGCCGCACGAATCTCCGCCCGTCGTGATCTTCTTCAGACTGCTGCCGTCGGGCCGGATGACGTAGATGCTCGATACCTGAAGTCTTTCCCAGCGGCCATGAGCGAAGGGCATCCCGTTGCCGCGGTCCGACGAGAACGCAATCCACAAGCCATCGGGGGACCACGATGGCCGATAGTCGCCTCCCGCGCCCGAGGTGAGCGCCTTGGCGCGGCGCGTGGCGAGATCCAGGGTCCAGAGATTCGCCCTTCGGCCGCCGCGCGTGCTCACGAACACGAGTTGCTTGCTGTCCGGAGAGAATGCCGCCTGATCGTCGTAAGCCGGATCCTCCGTGAGCCGCGTCAACTCGCTGCCGTCCGGATTCACCCGGTACAGATCGGCCGACCCGTCCCGCTCCGAGGTGAACACGATCGAGCCACCGTCCGGCGCCCACACGGCGTCGTAATCTGTCTCGGTCGACGTCAGCAGAGGATGCTCGCCGCTGCCGTCCGCCGCGGCGACGAAGAGAGCAAGCTGGCCCGGCTGCGGAAACACTCGGGCGAGCCCGATCTTGCGGGACGCGGGAGTTTGAGCCGCCACAACGGCGAGCAGCGTGAGACCCAGGATCGGTGAGCGCATTGGTGAAGTCTAAGGCGCCGGACCCAGCGCCGCAAGTTGCGAAGCGTTATTTTCCTTCGATCCGCCGCTTCACGTCCGCCAGCATTTTCTGCGCCGGGGCAAAGTTCGCGTCGATCTTCAACGCCGATTCGAGCTCCGTCTGCGCCTCCGGAAATCTCCCCAACCTCGCGAGCATCAGCGCCATTTTCGTGCGCATCTCGGCGCTGGGCGGGACCGCCTCGACTGCCGCCTGATAGCGCGCGAGCGCCTCGGCAGTCTGATTCGCCTGCGCCAGAGCGTCGCCCCAGAGATACAGCGCGTCGCCGAGATGCTGGCGCGCCTTGGCATCGTCGGGACGCTCCGCCAGCACCGCCTTGAAGTTCGCCGTCGCGTCGTCCCATTCCTGGCGCGCCGCCTGGACGCTGGCGAGATCGTACCGCGCATCCGTGTATGTCGGTTCCATGCGCAGCGCGCGCTGGAACTGCTCCTCCGCCTCCGCGAGTTTCCCTGCCGCGAACAGCGCCACCCCCAACTCCGTCTGCGCGACCGGGTTCGTCGGTTTCGCGCGGACCGCCGCCTCGAAGTACGGCACCGCGCCCGCCGCATCCTGCTTGCCCATCAGCAGATCGCCCATCGTGAAATTGGAAATGAAATCTTCGGGACGCTTTTCCAGCCGCTGGCGCGTGAAGCCCTCCTGCAGCAGCGCGCGCTGGTCGCCTTCGCCGACCGGGAGCACCTGGAGCCAGAGATGGCCCATCTCGTCGGTCGCCTGGTTGCCGCCGCGGACCTCGCGCGGCGGGCTGCTCGGGTTGCGGACGTTCTCCGCGGAGTTGTCGTAGTGGTACCGCATCGAGACCACCGACCCCTTCGGCAAGCGCAGCGGCTGCTTCAGGCGATAGACGCCCTGCCAGTTCAAGTCCCAGTCCGGGATGCGGATCAGCCACTTCTTCATCCCGTCGGGCAGCGTAGCGTAGCCTTCCATCAACCGGGCCAGATAGTGGGCGTGCGGATAGATCTCGAGCAGATCGACGTCGGCCGGCATCGCCAGGTCGTCGCTGACCAGGAAGTCCTTATCGCCCGGTTGAATGTCGATCGCGGAATCGCGCTCGAGTTGGACCAGCATCGGGAACTTTTTCTGCGGCTGGCCGGTGAAGTAGAGCCCGATCATCGGCGCGACCGTCTCCGCCTTACCATTCGGCTTCAGGTGGACGTTGAGCACGAGGTCCATGCCGGGATCGGCGCGCCACGCCATGCCATCGGGCGCGACCACGGGCTCGCTGCCCGGCTTCCAGGAGAGGAAATGCCCGTCGGGATCGAAGCTCTCCTCCTCGATCGCGAGGTCCATGCCGGCGAAGCCCGCGCCTGGCACGCGCTCCTGACGGCGCGAGGAGCGGGAGCGGTCGATGATCACGTTCGCATGGTGGAACACGCGCGCGTTCCCGGGCCGCACCTCGATGGCGCGCACCCAGCGCGTCGCCGTGATCGGGACGGGCAGGATGAAGTTCCAGAACACCTCCGCGCCGTCCGCCGAGAGTTGATACGGCTGGGAGACGCGGAGCACGAGATCGGGCGTGCCGAGCTGCCACTCGTCGGCGAACTTGGGAGGCTGCGGCGCGCGGCCGGCGCCTTGCGGCGAGCCCTGCTTCACCCACTCCTGGATGAGGTCGATCTGCTCGGTGGAGAGGCGCCGCTCGTCGGCGAATTCGCCGTGCCCCGGTTCGGGCAGCCACGGCGGCATGTACCGCTTTTTCGTCGCTGCGGCGATCTGGCCGGCGTGCTGTTTCGCGTCTTCAAAGCTGAGCAGCGGGAACGGCGCCGCCTCACCCGGACGATGGCACGGCGCGCAATTCCGGTACAGGATCGGCGCGATCTGTTGATTGAACGTGACCGGCGCGGCGAGCGCGGGAACTGCCAGCGCCAAACAGGAAAACACCCCTGGAAACCGCATTACGACGCATCGTACCACGCGCGGGCGTATCATCTACCCCAGGAGCATCCATGGACGCATTCGACCGCCGCCGATTCTTCCAGTCCGCGGGCCTCGCCGGGCTCGCGCTGGCCCCGCAGGCCGCTTCGGCCCGCCCGCTCACCGAAAAGCAGAAGCTCGACCGCCTCGCCTCGAACACGTGGCCGCTGCGCTACCTCTTCAAAAGCCGCACCGGCTTCGGCGGCGCGCAAACCACCGCCATGAAGCAGAAGTACGGCGAGATCACGATGCTGGACTTCCCCCAGTTCACGAAGGACACGTTCCCCGGCGTCACCCACATGGACCTCTTCTCCGGCCTGTTCGGCGACGCGGGCGACGATTCGCAGTACGTGAAGGTCCCGATCTTCGTCGGCACGCAGACGCGGACCACGCAGGAGTTCGACCCGTCGAGCGCGTCCGGCCGCAAGTGGCTCGAGAAACTCGCCGCCAAGATGGCCGCGACCGGGACCAAGTGCCAGCACATCTCCAACAACGCTCCGCGCGACATCTGCGAACTCGACCCCGAGCGCCGCAAGGCGGGCATCGACGTGGCTAAGAAGTGGCTCGACGGCGCGAAGATTCTCGGCGCGAAGTCGATGCGCGTGAACAGCGGCGGTCCGCGCATCCGGCCGAACGCGGTCGCGCAGGCCGGCGACTATCCGAAGAACGACGAGCTCGCGGTCTACCTCAAGAACTGCATCGAGTCGTTCAAGGAGATGGCCGATCACGGCGCGAAGGCCGGGGTCAAGGTCACGCTGGAGAATCACTGGGGACTCACTGCCGACCCGATGAACATCCGCATCATCGTCGACGAAGTGAAGAGCCCGTACTGCGAGGCGTCCCCGGATTTCTGCAACTGGGAGCACGAGTACATGTTGTACAACGGGCTCAAGGCGCTGGTCCCGTACGCCCATACCAACGTCCACGCCAAGTATTGGAACCGCTGGAAGCCCGACCAAAGCGTCGCGCGCTCGGTGAAGATCATGATGGATGGCGGCTTCGAGGGCACTTTCGCGCTGGAATACGAAGAGGGTCCATGGGACGGCGTCGAGGGCGCCAAGTACCTCTATAAGGAAGTGCTCGCGGCGCTGTAGCCCGGGTCAAACGTCACAACGGCGCCGGTTGTGCTTGAACCGTCGCAGGATGCGACTCTTGTTCGTACTGGCGCTGGCGCCCGCGGTGTTCGCCCAGACCGCCGCCGACCGCGTGGCCACTCCGCCGCCACACCCGGACGCGATCGACGATTTACTGAAGATGGTCGGACCGGTGCCCGCGTCGGAGGCGCCGCACACGGAACGCTTCGGCGAGTTCGCGCTCGCTACCGTCGGGCCTGTGCCGATCCTCGGCGAGGCTGCCGGCGCGGGGATCAGCCAGTGGATGAACAGCCCCGAGGAATGGGGCCAGGGTTGGCGCGCCTTTGGAAAGCGCTACGCGAGCAACCTTGCGTATAACGGCGTCCGCCAGGTGTTCGCCTACGGCGGGTCGGTCATCCTGCGCGAGGACACACGCTATTTCGCATCGTCGCAATCGGGCGCCTGGAGGCGAACCCGCCATGCCCTCGTGTCGACGTTCACCGCCCGCACAATGGACGGCCACGACCGGTTTTCGATTTCCAACACCGGTGGCGTAATCGCAGCGGCGAGCGCGTCGAGCGTCTGGGGTCCGGACAGTTGGAAGGGTCCCGGCAATATCGCGATCAACGCAGGACTATCGTTCGCATCCACTGCCGCGTTCAACGTGGTCCGTGAATTCCTGCCGGATATCTTCGGGCGACGGCGGAAATAGCGACACCGCCGACAAACACTGTGAACCCATCAACACCGCCAATCCAACAGAGCCGCGCACGACAGTAAGCGGTTGCCGCAGCAATCCGATACTGCCCGATCGGCGACCGCTTACTTCGTGCGCGGCTCTGTTGGAGCGGTGGTTACTTCGCTTCTTCGATATTCCTTAGAATCTCTCGCGCTTCTTCCTCGCGGCTGCGCGGCACCCGTACGGTCCAATACCCGCTGAGACTCTCGACGTCGCGGCGGGCGACCGTCGTCTCATCCATCGTGAAGTACGCAATGCCGGCCTCTTCGAACAGGCTCTTCGCCAATCCGATGGCGAATGGATCCCTCACCCCCGACCGGATGAGTACCTCCAGGTCTTCGTTTTCTGCCTGCATGCCCCGACTGTAGCACCGGCTGCATTTCGCGATACGATGCTGTCTGTTATGCGTCACCTGCTGCGGACGATCCGGCACACTCCCGGATTTTTCACCGGCGCGACCACCGTGCTCGCGCTCGGCCTCACCGCCGGGGTGCTGGTCTTTGCCGTGGCCCGCGCGCTGGTCCTGGCGCCGGTCGATTATCGCGACCCCGGCAGACTGGTCCAGCTACAAGAGCGCGACGCACAAGGGCGTCTGGCGCCCGTCACCACCGCGGAATTCCGCGCCGCGCAGAGCCGCGCGGGCTGGACCGCGGCTCCGGCCGCGCTCGACGCGGGCATGTTCCTGCTGACCGGCGTCGACCAGCCGGAGGAGTTCGCGGGCGCCGCGATCACGCCGAACACGCTCGCGACCCTCGGCGTGCAGCCGATCCTCGGGCACGACCTCTCCGCCGCGCAGCCCGACGAAGTGCTGCTGAGCTACCGCGCCTGGACCCGCCGTTTCGGCTCGGACCCGGCCATCGTCGGCAAGGTGATCGCGCTCGACTGGCAGCGCACACCGCAGCACGAGCGGTACCGCGTCGCCGGGGTACTGCCGCAGCGCTTCTGGCTGTACTATCGCGGGCTCGAAGTCTTCGTGCCGCTCACCGATTCCATCCTGAACGGCGCAGGCCCGCGGCGGCGATTCTTCGCGATTGCGCGCGCGGCGGATGCGCGGCCCACCGCGTTCGACGCCGCCGGCCGCACGGTTGCCGCCACGCCGCTGCTCAACGACCTCACCGGTGATTCGCGCCCCGCGGTGCTCCTTCTCTCCGGCGCCGCCGCGCTCCTGGTGCTCCTTGCCTGCGCGAATGTGTGCAGCCTGTTTCTCGCGCGCGGACTCCGCCGGCAGAGCGAGTTCGCCCTGCGTCTGGCGCTCGGCGCGTCGCGGTGGGATCTCGCTCGCCTCGTGCTCGCCGACGCGATCTGCGTCTCGCTGGCGGCGGCCGCGATTGCGGTCCCGCTCGCCCGCGCCGCCCTCGCGCTACTCACGCGCTACCTCCCGCCGGATGCCGGCTTTGCCCAATTCACGCCGGGGATCGATCGGCTGGGCGTCGACGGCTGGGCGCTGGCGTTCGGCGCCGCGGCCGCCTGCCTCTGCGCCGCCCTCGCCTCAGGACCTCCGATGTTCCAGTCGTATGCCATCGCCGGACGTTTACGCGGGACCCGATCGGCGCCGCGACATTTGCTGATCGGCGTGGAGGTCGCGCTCGCGGCGGTGCTGCTCTGCGGGTCCGGTCTGCTGCTGAAGAGTCTCGTGCGGCTCGGCCACGCCGATTTGGGATTCCTCCGGGGACGAATCCTCGTGGTCCGCGCGCCGCGCATCGGCGAGCGTCCCACGCCGCTCTATTACGAGGACCTGCGCCGCCGCGTCGAGACTCTCCCCGGCGTCGAAGCGGTCACCTTTGCGAGTTTCCAGCCGATGACCAACAGCCGCGCCGAGCGCCGGTTCACGCTCGCCGGTGGGGCGGAGGCGACGGGGAGTTATTGCGTGATCGCGCGCGATTTCTTCCAGGTGTACGGAGTCCACTTGCTCGCCGGACGCGGTTTCACGACCGCCGACAGCGCCGGCGCGCTGCCCGTGGTCGTGATCAACGACCCTGTCGCGCGCGCGGCCTTCGCCGGACAATCCCCGCTCGGAGCGCGCATCCAGTTTGCCGGAGACGTTGCGCCCTCCGAGATCGTCGGCGTGGTCAGCGAGATTCGCCAGTCGCTGCGCGGACCCGCATCGCCCGTCGTCTATCGGGTCGCCGCGCAGGACCCCGGCGCAAATCTGCAGATGGGCATTCGCACGTACGGAGAGCCGCTCGCCATCGCGGCCGCCGTTCGCCGTGAGATTGGCGCCGCGGGAGGCGCCGCCGCGGAGCTCTCGACGCTCGATCAGTTCGTCCTCGGCGATTCGTGGAACACGCAAGCGGCAGGCGCGGCGGTGATCGCGTTCTCGGTGCTGGCACTCGCCATCGCGGCCTTCGGCATCTTCTCCGTGGTGTCATTCGTGACCGGCCAGCGGACGCGCGAGATCGGCATTCGCATGGCTCTCGGCGCGCGCGCCGTCGATATCGGCCGCATGCTGATCGCGGGCGGTCTGCGTCCGGTCGCCGTGGGCCTCGTTGTCGGCTCGGGCGCCGCCTTCGCCCTGCGACGCGTACTCCAAGGTCTCCTGTTCGACGTGCAGCCCAACGACCCGGTGTCGTACGGAGCGGCGGCGGCAGTTCTGCTGGCCGCATCCTTGTGCGCCCTCGCGATCCCGGCACGGCGGGCGATGCGCGCCAATCCGGGCGACTCCCTGCGGCAGCTATGACGTTGCGGCGCGAGCCTGCAGTCCCCCCAGCAGCCCCTGGACGGCCGCGAGCAACTCGCCCGCGGAGAACGGCCGCGGCAGGATCGCGTCGGGAGTGAGCCTTGCGATGCTATCCAGCAGGACGCAACGGGAAACCAGCGACGTGTAGAGGATCTTTGCCCCCTCGCCCGCGGCGGCGAGATCGGTGGCCAGATCGAATCCCCCACTGATCCCGATATTGACGATCGCGACGGAGAACGCAGCCCCGCTGGCCGCGATCAGTCTTCGCGCTTCCGCGATCGTAGCCGCTGCGACCGCCTCATAGCCCGCTTGGACCAGGGTGCGGCGAATGAACTGCCACGTCGCAACATCGCTTTCGAGAATGAGGATTCTGGCGCACGGTTGGGATGGCAAGGTAACGATTATACGGACGAGTACCGAAATCGCCTCACACTTTCCGTAAAAACGGGCTGTATAGGACGCCTAGACCGGCGGAGCCTTTTCAGCCGAAACGGCGCTCTAGTTGCTGTGCGAGAAATGCGATGCAGTCCGGGTCCTGCGCAACATGTGAGCGGCTGATGCAGAACATGCGGGAGAGTCTCGCCCGGCATATGCAGGCAGTTGCCCGGCTTCAGGACGCCGCGATCCACAATGACAGCAGCATGCGGGCGGCGATGGAAGCGGTGCGGCGGGAATCCAGCGATTCGCGCGAAGAGGCGTTCCGCGCCTTCGCCGACCACCTGCTCACGCACAGCCGGCAGGCCCAGGCTGCCACGGATGCGCTGCCATGAACCGCCCCGAGCACCTGCAGCCGTTCCACCCGGATCAAACTGTCGTCCTGCTCGCGGAGGACGAGGTGATGGTCCAGAATATCGTGCGGCTGACGCTGGAGGCTGCGGGGTATTTTGTGCTGACCGCGCACGATGGGCACGAGGCGCTGCAACTATCTCGCAGCTATTCCGGACCGATTCAACTGCTGCTGACCGATATCATGATGCCCCGGATGACCGGGCTGGAGCTATGCCAGCATATCCGTATGGAAAGACCCCAAACCAAGATCCTGGTGATGTCCGGCACGCATCATCCGGGGACTAAGTATCCCTACCTCTCGAAGCCGTTTTCGCCCGACAAGCTCCGGGAAGCCGTCCGACAAGTCGAGCCCGACGGTGTCCTGTTTCGACCGTCCGCGGTCTAGCCGGGTGCGCGGAGCGCCTTGCGCAAGGCGTCCCGCCGCTGCAGCGCTTGTTTGATCACGTCGCAGGCGAGTTCGTCGGGCGGCAAGGCCGCGAGAAGCGGCGCCAGCCGCCGCAGTTCGTCGAGGTCCGCTGCATCGGGCTCTTGCTTATCGTTGACTGCGGCCAGCACGCGCATCGCAGTCTTCATCGCTTCGAGAGCGTTCTCCATCGGGAACGAAAATATCATGCCATAGCTCGCGAGGGTGGCGAACCCGTCATTGGAGCGGCCCAAAATGTGCGCTGTACCACCTTTACACTCTCGGCCATTTGGCGGAGGACCGCGAGATGACTGTACTATGACAGCAGTGAATTCGGCCGAGAGTCCCACGCAACTTGTCCTGGTCGTCGACGATGAGCCGATGATCCTGCGCTCCGCCAGCATGGCGCTCGCGATGGCGGGGTATCAGGTAATTGTTGCGGAAAACGGAGCTGCCGGACTCGAATTGTTTCTGGCCGCGCCCGATTCGATCGCTCTCGTCATCACCGACGTCATGATGCCTCTCCTCAATGGCCTGGAGATGGCCCAGCGGATTAAGGCAACTCGTCCGGGCGCGCGGATCATCCTCATGTCGGCGTATTCCGACGCCGTGATCCTGACCATGGACGGTCCGAAGTTCCCACTGATTCGCAAGCCGTTCCTGCCGGACGACCTGCTCCGCGCCGTAAAGGCGCACATCGACCCTCCGACAGCGACCGCGTGAGTTCCTGGGGTTCGATCGCCTCGGGCTCCGGTTCAGGTTCCGGAGCGTAGACATGCCGGAAGCGGACTCGCTCCCGCCGCGCAGCCTTATACATCCGCGCCGGAATTGACGCCATCCCAAATACAATCCTGCCGCGTCAAACCGTCGAGGCCACGGGGGCCTCTTGTGGGTCGGCCCGTTCTGGCCGCGGCTGTGGGCGAGATCGCCCGCCCCACAAAATAAGCTACTCCCACTCCCCCAGGAGCTTGCGGACGAGGACCAGTTGGCCGAGGTGATACGCGTTGTGGTCGGCGATCAACAGCGCTTCGCGGAGGAGCGTCTGGCCCTCGCCCCAGGGGAAAGGGCGGAAGAGGTCGCGGTCGGGATCCTCGAGGAGCTTCTCGAAGGCGGCGAGATCGTCGCGGATGGCGCGGACGCAGTCGTGCCAGTCGGTTTCGCTGGCCGGTCCGATGGCGGAGGGCCAGTAGCCCTTGGGCCAGGGCGGCGACTGGTAGTCCGCGCTCTGGCTGAAGCACAGAATGTCGTGCTGGGCGATCCGCAAGTGGACCAGAAGTTCCCAGGCGGAGTGCGGGCACCCCGGCGGACGGACTCCGGCCTGATCGAGCGGAAACTCGCGGATCGCGTCGTCGAAGGAGACATGGGCCTGGCCGCCGTGGAGGAGCTCGAGCAGGTGTTGGCGCAGCGCGGATTCGTCGGGCACCCTCCAAGGCTACTGCGTTGCAGCGCGACTCCGGAAGCCCGCCCCCTTGCGCGCGGTATTTGATTTCGCAATAATACGGCACAGTTCACCACATTTACTTATGGTTGCCCGACGTTTGGAACTGGCCGCCGCTCTCGTCGCCTGTGCCGACAGTCCCTGCCGCGCCAAAGCGCGACGGTTCGTCAACGGGCTATCCTCCGACGAATTGCAGTTCATCGCCGAGTATCTGGGCGCGTGCATTCTCGAATCGGCGCGCGAGTGCCGGCGGTCGCGCGCGGAGCTGGCGGCGCGGGTCGCGGAGTTCCAGCGGTCCCACTCGCCGGCGCCCGGGCCGGATCAGGATCACAAGATGATCCTGCTGCTCGAGTATCTGTGGCGCAGCGGCGCGCCGGTCGCTGCCTAGACTACTTCACGCGGTGCTGCTGCTCTTTGATGGCGACGCCCATTCGATTCCCTAACACTTGAACGCCCGGCGAGACCGTTCCCGTCACCTTCACGACCGAGCCGCGGCTCGGGACTCCGCTGCGCGAGAGGACGTAGATGCGTCCAGTGTTGTCCTCGACCTGGTAGCCGCCCGTGCCCAGCACTCCGACGGAGTTCACGACTTTTCCCGTGACGGTCACGGTCCGGTTGGCGTAGTGGGAGGGGTCGGCGTTGATGCGGGCGATTTTGATGGACCCACAGGCGCTCAGAACGACGATCAAAGAAAGCGGGGCGAGGCTCTTCATGTCTCTACAATAAAAGAGTGCCAGAACTGCCGGAGGTGGAAACCGTCGCGCGCTCGATCGCGCCGTTGGTGGGAAGACGGATCGTGGCGGCGGAATTCCGCTGCCCGCGCGTCCTGCGCGGCGGCGACCCGGACCACATGGCGGAGCAGCTTGCGGGACGCCGGATCGCCGGCGTGAAGCGCTACGGGAAATTCCTGGTGGTCTCGCTGGAACGCGGCGGCTTCCTGACGATCCATCTCGGGATGACCGGGAAGCTGCTGCTCGGCGGCGAGCCGGGCAAACACACGCACGCCATCCTGACGCTCGACCGCGGCGTGCTGCTTTACGACGACAGCCGGCAATTCGGCCGTCTGCTCTACAGCGAGCAATTCCCGAAGCGGATCGAGAAACTCGGGCCGGAGCCTCTGGAAGTCTCGTTCGACGATTTCGCGGCGGCGCTCCTTAAGCGCAACACGCGCATCAAGAGCCTCCTGCTGAACCAGGATTTCCTGCGAGGGATCGGCAATATCTATGCGGACGAGGCGCTTTTCCGCGCCGGGATTCACCCGCTCGCGATCGCCCGTCGGATCCGCGGCGACCGCGCGCGCCGGCTGCACGATTCGATCGTCGCGGTGCTTTCGGAGGCCATCGAGGCGGGCGGGTCGTCGATCTCGGACTATGTCGACGCGCAGGGCCGCAAGGGCTTTTTTCAATTCCAGCATCGTGTCTACCAGCACACCGGCGATCCGTGTGTGAACTGCGGGACGGCGATCCGGCGCGCGATCGTAACCCAGCGCTCGTCCCACTTCTGTCCCAAATGCCAGAAGCGCTAGACTGGATATGGTTGAAACCGAAGCGCGTTCCTTCACGTCGTCAGACTTGAAACCGGGCGCTGAACGATTCTGGGCCCCTCTAAAACCAAATAGGCGAACGTAATTTTCAACTAGGAGACTTTTGACGTGAGACGTATTAGCCGCTACCTACCCTTGTTCGTGCTGCCGCTCGTCTGCCTGCAGTTTGCGAACGCCCAAAGCGGTGTCGATTTCGGCATCGGATTCGGCGGGGCCTTCGCTCCGGCCGCCAAGACGGGGATCGACCCGAACCTGCTCTCGTGCACGATCGGCTCCTCCGGCTGCTCGACCACGCCGGCCCTCAAGAATTTCATGATTGGCATCAACGGCGACCTGATGCTGTGGAAGCATCTCGGCATCGGCGCCGAAGCCAACTTCGCGCCCGGCAAGCAGGATTACGTGCTGCTCCAAGAGCAGGTCGTCAGCGCCGGCATCCCGAGCATCAAGCTGCAGGACCGCATCACCCTTTATGATTTCAATGCGATTCTGGCGCCGATCTCGTCGAAGAAGGCGTTGTTGAAACTCGAAGGCGGCATTGGCGGAGCGAACATCAAGTTCTACGAGAGCGGCACCTCCACCACCGCCATCACGGGCAGCCAGAACTTCAGCCAGTACTTCGGCAGTTCGAACCACTTCCAGGTGCACGGCGGCGCTGGGGTGCAGATCTACTTCAAGGAGCACTTCTTCATCCGCCCGCAGTTCGACATTCACTATGTCCATAACCTGTCGCAGTTCGGCCGTAATTCGATCATGAGCGGGACGGTTTGGCTCGGCTACACGTTCGGCGGCGCGTAGGAACATTTGTCCGGTGTCACCCCATGCGGCTCGCAAAGGGCCGCATGGGTCCTCTTTCCCCTCCGTTTTTATTCCAGCCAGCATCAGGTTAGAATGCAGGTTCCTCATGCAGAAACTGCTTCTATTTGCGGCATGCGCGGCCGGCGTGTGCACAGCGGCCGACCGGGTAGTCGGCGGCCCTTATGTTGTCAATCCCGCGGCGCGGTCCGCGACCATCGGCTGGGTGGTCGAAACCGGGACGGTGCAGTCCGGACCCGATGCCGGGAAGCTGACCCGCAAGATTCCCGTGCTGCGCAGCGAGAAGGTCTCGATGACCGGGCTGAAGGCCGGCGAGACCGTCTACTACGAAATACCCGGCGATGCTCCGGCCACGGAGCGGACCGGACACTTCAAAGTGGCGCCCAGCGAGGCCGCCGATTTCCACTTCGTCGTCTTCGGCGACACCCGGTCGCGCGATGAGTTGCACCGTAAGATCGTGCAGGGCATCTCGGCGACCGAGCCCGATTTCGTGCTCCACACGGGCGATCTCGTGACCGACGGCTACGACTCGGCTCAGTGGCCGAACTTCTTCGATATCGAGCGCGCCCTCTTGCGCAAGACGGTTTACTTTCCCGTGCTCGGCAACCATGAGCGGAACAACACCCGCTTCCATGAGTTCTTCGACGTAAAATCCCCGTACTACTCCTTCAACTGGGGGACCGCCCATTTCGCGCTGCTCGACACCGATATCGCCAACTGGTCGGTGAGCCCGGCCGAGCGCGAGCGGTTCTGGACCGAACAACTGCGATGGCTCGAAGAGGATCTCAAGAAGGCCTCGAAGGCCGACTTCCGGTTCCTGGTGATGCACCATCCGCCGATCACCGCGCACACCGAAGACGCCGGCCACGTGAGCAAGGAAACGCCGGATCTGATTCCGCTGTGCGAGCGCTACAAGGTCACCGCAGTGTTCGCCGGACACGATCACAATTACCAGCACCACATCAAGAACGGGGTGCACTATATCGTGACCGGAGGCGGAGGCGCCCCACTCGCGAATGTGGAGAATCCCATCGCGGGGATCACCCAGATGGTCGAGAAGACCGAGCACTTCGTCAATGTGCGGGTCGAAAAGAACCGCGCGTTCATCGAAGCGGTGGGCCTCGACGGCCGCACACTCGAGAAGATCGTGCTGCCGTAAGTCGCCTATTTCTCGGCGATGCCCGGCGTTTTACCTTCTGAGGATGACCTTACGGCGGCCGGTTAGCTGCTGATTTACCTCAAGCTCCGCAAACCAACCGCATAGCGCGTCGTCTGTCCCAGTGAGTCGCAAGCATCCAGTTTGCGGGAGCGGGGACCCATGACCAGCGTTTACCTCATCCTATTGGCATTTGCGCCGATCCTTGCCCAGACCGGCCCCAACGAGTTCAACGAGCGGGCCTTGAAGGCCTCCGATGCGCGGCAGTTCGAGACCGCGGAGAAGCTCTTCCAGCAGTCGATCGAGCTGTGGCGCGCCCAGGGCGAGGACTATGCCCTTCACGTAGCGTTCGTCCAGAACAATCTGGCGCAGATGTACTGCTCGATGGGCGACCGCAAACGATGCAGCGCCACGCTCGAGCAGGCGCTGCCGGTCTTCCGCCGAACCCTCGGGGTCAAGGACGAGCGCACATTGACGGTGATGAATCTGCTCGGCGGGGTCTACATGATGCTCGGCGACCACCCAAGCGCGGCGGCGTTGTTCCGGGAGGCTGTGCCGGTCGAACGCGAGTTCCATCCGAACAGTGTGGAACTGGGACGGTCGCTGTCCGGTCTCGCGACGCTCGCGATGCAGGAGGATCGGGCCGCGGAAGGCGCGCCCCTGGCCGAGGAAGCGCTCAAAGTGGCGATTCAAGCGTCCGGCGACGAGAGTCTCGACGCCGCGTTGGCGTACGCCAACATGGCGGAGGCGCATCGCGTCCTGGGACGGCTGGATCGCGCCGAGCCGCTGTTCCGCAAAGCGCGCACGATTTACGAAAAGCAGCTCGGGCCGGACCATCCGCGCGTCTCCTCCGTGCTGACGCAGGAAGGGCTGATCGCGCTCCAGCAGAATAAGCTCGCGACCGCCGAGCAGACCCTGGCGCGTGCCCTCGCTATCGTCGCGAAGACCTGCCCGGACTGCGTGTACGAGCGAGTCGCGGCGGAGAACGATATGGCGCTGCTCCGCATCCGGCAAGGCGATCTCGCTGCCGCCGATGCGTTACTCGCGGACGTGCTCAAGCGGCAGGAACAGTCGGGGAGCGTGCCCCCGGCGGAGATCGCGGTGACGTTGAATTCGATGGCGACGGTCGCGCAGAGGCAGAAGCGCTTCGAGGACGCGGAACGGCTGAAGCACCGCGCGGCAATCATGACGTCGTCGTACCGGTAGATCCCAAACAGAGCCGCGCACGAAGTAAGCGGTTGCCTCTCGCGTCTCGAGAGTGGCGTCGCCGCGACACGGCGCTCCGGCAGTTTCGATTTGCGGCGACAACCGCTTACTTCGTGCGCGGCTCTGTTGGAACCGTAACCGCTGTCAACGCAAAGTAGAAATGTCCTATCCTCTGCAAAGTAGAAATGTCCGTTTTTGATCGCTCGGGAAGAGGGTGCATGGTAGTCTGGCCGTGCCGGTGA